>Ga0134124_10002523_pt1 | contig 14793 bp, 16 predicted proteins | sample KB304_FD_96880 | JGI IMG/M metagenome (GOLD analysis project Ga0134124, IMG submission 96880) | Terrestrial soil microbial communities without Nitrogen fertilizer from Kellogg Biological Station, Michigan, USA - KB3-0-4 | ecosystem: Environmental > Terrestrial > Soil > Unclassified ... | reverse complement strand
TGGCGGTCTCGTGCCCGCTCGGTGTCGTCATCGGGCTGGCGTCCGGCTTCTTCGGCGGCTGGATCGATCGCATGCTGATGCGCCTCACCGATATCCAGCTCGCCATCCCGACCATCCTGCTCGCGATGGCGCTGGTGACCGTGCTCGGCCCCGGCGTGCTGAACCTGATCGTCGTCCTCAGCGTCACCGGGTGGACCATCTACGCGCGGCTCGTCCGCGGCGAGACGCTGGCCCTGCGCAGCCGCGAGTTCGTCGAGGCCACCCGGGCGGCCGGGGCGGGCGAGGCGCGCATCATGTTCCGCCACGTGCTGCCCAACGTCGTCTCGCCGGCGATCGTGGTCGCCACCTTCGCCGTGGGCAGCATGGTGGTGCTGGAGGCCACGCTGAGCTTCCTCGGCATCGGCGTGCCCCTGCGCGTCGTGACGTGGGGCAGCATGCTGAACGGCGGCCGGACCTATCTGAAGTCGGCGTGGTGGATCACGGCCTTCCCCGGCCTGGCGATCTTCGTCACCGTGCTCGCCATCAACGCGCTCGGCGACTCCATGCGCGACGCGCTCGATCCCCGCCTGCGCGACCGCGTGTAGCGGCGACGGCCGGGCCCGGGAACCGCGGACGTCAGGCGCGGCCCTCGATGGCCACGTCGAGCAGGAACGGACGCCCGGCCCCCAGCGCCTTCTCGAGCGCCGGTCGTAGCTCGCCTGGCTTGGACACCCGCAACCCCTCCACGCCCAGGCCCCGGGCGATCTCGACGAAGCCCAGGTCGGGGGAGACGAGATCCATGTTGGGATAGCCGCGGTCCGGCTTGGCGCCGAAGCGCTGGCGATAGGTGTCCATGTTGTGCTTGAGGATGCGGTACTCGCGGTTGTTCAGGATCACGAAGACGACGGCGAGATCGTGATGCGCCGCGGTCCACAGCGCCTGGATGCTGTACATCGCCGAGCCGTCGCCCGACAGGGCGACGACGGGGCGATCGGGGTGGGCCAGCTTCACGCCGAGGGCGCCGGGCAGGGCCTGGCCGATCCCGCCGCCGCGCGCACCGACGTAGTCGCCCGCATGCTCGAACTGGACGGTGCGCGCCAGGTCGGGGCCGGCGGTGATCGACTCGTCGACGACGATCGCGTCGGGCGGCAGCGCCAGCTCGATCTCGGCCATCAGGCGCGGCACCGAGATCGGCGCGTTGTCCCAGCGCTTGGCCGCCCGCGCGCGCTGCGCCTCGCCGTCCTGCGCCTTGAGGGCGCGGAGCGCGTCGTTGCGTCGGGCCGCGGCCTCGCGGAAGGCCGGGCTGGCCCCGCGGTCCACGGCGGTGCGCAGCGCCGACAGCGCCGCGCGCGGGTGGCTCACCAGTCCGACGCTCACGGCAAGATTGTGCGCGAGGCGCTCGGGCGACGACTCCACGTGGATGGCCCGGGCGCCCGACGGCAGCGGGGAGCCCGGCGCATACCAGACCTCCTCGAAGAACGGGCCACCGACGAGGAGCGCGACGTCCACACCGTCGAGCGCCTTGCGGATGGCCACCGTGTCGAAGGGCAGGCCCAGCCGGAAGTTCGGGTGACCGCTCGGCAGGACCTGAAATGTGCGGATGCCCTCGCACCAGACGGCGGCACCGAGATGCTCGGCCAGCGCGGCCACGTCGGCCGCCGCGCTCACCGCGTCGTCACCGACGACGATCGCCGGCCGCTGGCTTCCGAGCAGGAGCTCGGCGGCCGCCTGCACCCCGGCCGGGGCGGGCTCGGGCGCCCGGTAGAGACGGCCCGGAGAGAGCGGCTCGCCGTCCGTCTCCTGCTCGAGCACGTCGATCGGCAGCCCGACGAAGACCGGGCCCGCCGGCGGGTCGGTGGCGATCTTCAGCGCCCGGTGCATGATGAGCGCGAACTCGTCGGCGCGCTCGACCTGCACGCTCCACTTGGTCAGCGGCGCGGCCATCGCGACCAGGTCGTGGCCGAGCACGGGACCGCGCAGCCGCAGGCGCGTGTCCTGCTGCCCGGCCGTCACCACGAGCGGCGAGCGGGCCTTGAGCGCGTTGTAGAGCATGCCGAGGGCGTTGCCGAGCCCCGGGGCGACGTGGATGTTGACCACTCCGGTCTTGCCGCTCGTCTGCGCGTAGTAGCTCGCGGCGCCGAGGGCGACGCCCTCGTGCAGGGCCACGACGTAGCGCAGCTGCGGGTAGTCCAGGAGCGCATCGAGGATGGGGCTCTCGGTGGTGCCGGGATTCCCGAAGATGTACTCCACCCCGTGGGCGATGAGGCTCTCCATGAACACCTGCTTGCCTCGCATGCGGACGCTCCTCTCGTGGGACTGGGGCGGCCGAGCTGTCTCGAGGCTCGTCGCGCCGCCATGACGATGATGACGTCGCCCGGCAGCCGGCGCAACACCGCTCCTTCCGGCGGCGCCGCTTCGTGCGCGGGCACCCGCCTCAGACCAACATTCCGTGACGGCCCCTGGTGCCGACTGATGTAGCGTTCGGGTGTCCCTTCAGGAGGCCACGGTGGCGGAGCACCCGGGGGATACGAGCGCGGGGCCCAGGCGGAGCAGGCGGATGCTGGCCTTCGATGATGAACACGCTGCTCGTCGGCGACTATATCCTCGTGGACAAGGCGGTGTACGGCGCTCGAGCGCCCGGCCGGGGCGACATCGTCGTGTTCAAGTACCCCGTCGACGAGCGCCGGGATTTCGTCACGCGCATCGTCGGCGTGCCGGGCGAGACCGTTCAGGTGCGCGGACGGCAGGTGCTGATCGACGGCCGAGCGCTGGACGAGCCCGACGTGCGCGGCGGTCCGCACGCCGTGACGCCGGCCGGCTCGTCGACGTTCTGTGGGTATGCGTATGCGTGCGAGCCGCTCGTCGTTCCGCCCGACTCGTACTTCGTGATGGCCGACAATCGCGACAACTCGCGGGACTCCCGCTACTGGGGCTTCGTGAAGCGCGACAAGATCGAGGGCAAGGCGGTGCAGATCTACTGGTCCTGGGACAGCGATCGACACGGGTTGCGCTGGTGGCGGCTCGGACAGGGGATTTCGTAACGGCCGCGCGAAGCATCCGTGACGCGGCCGTCAGCTGGCGCCCCACACGCTAGACGGCGCCGCTCGCCGCCCCGGCGCGTACACTGGCCGCCGTGAAGCTCTCCGTCCGGTCGTCACTGATCGCCGCCGGTCTCTATCTGGCCGTGCTGCTGCCGGCGCTCGTGATGGACGACGGGTTCCGACCCCATCCACGCGCGTATCTGCTGGAGTTCCGGTTCGCCTCGCCGAGCCGGCTGGCCGCTGATGCGATTCTCAACGTGGCGGCGTTCGTGCCGCTCGGCTGGCTCCTCGCTCAGGGGAGTCGAGACATCGCCGCCTCGTCGAGGGGGCGCGTTCTCAGCGTGGGTGGATTCTGCCTCGCGGTGAGCCTCACCGTGGAGACGCTGCAGTTCTTCCTGCCGTCGCGCTACTCCTCGCTGATCGACGTCCTGACCGACACCGCCGGCGCGGTCATCGGCGCCGTCGTCGCCGACCGCTGGGGCTGAGCGGGCGGCGTCAGCTCGACGCGAGGCTGACGGGCACCGTCCTCGGCGCCGGCAAGCCGTCGAGCTGATCCTTCGCGTGCATGCCCTTCATGAGGCAGTAGAGCGCGAAGCCGTGGAACGCGATGGCCAGGAAATCCCGAACGACCACGAAGATGAGAGAGTCGAGGACATAGAGCACCATCCCGCCGATGAACGCCGCGCGCCGCCCCTCGCGCGCGAAGTGGCCGCAGGCGACGAAGATCCCGGCGACGCCGGCCGTGAGCATGGGCCCGACCACCGACGGGCCCTGGCCCGTGAAGACGGCGTCGATCACCTGGGTGATACCGAGGCCGATCACGAAGCCCCACTGGCCGCCGAAGAACCCGACGACCGAGTTGATCAGCGACATCGCGGCGATCCAGAAGAACCAGTTGGCGCCGCTGCGGAACTGGTTCTCGAGCTTGAGACGCTCGGTGACGGCCTGGGCGGCGGGATCGACCGTGTGCTGGGATTGCATGGGCGGCCCTCTCGGGTCAGGGCGTCCGGGCGTTGTGGACACGCGGTTGCCCGGCGAACCATCTCCAGAACTAGCATGGGCGGCACGCCGGGCGAAGCACTTTGGGCGGCCTCGGCGCGCTCCAGCGGCAGGGTTCCCGGGATGGCGATGGGGCCAAGGCCTTGCCGAAGGTGACGAAGTCGCCGAACTTCAGCGGGCCCTTGATCTCGATCGTTTGGGCGAACCACTCGAGGATTGGCGCGACCATTTCGTTGGGCGATCGGCGCCGGTGGTCAATGCGCTGTCCAGGTCCTGACCCGCTGACCAGCCGCCGACGTCAGGCCGCTGTCGCCGTCAGCGTCGTGACTGACGCGGCTCGCGCGTGTGCCATGCCCCGCGGAACGATTGCGGTAAGACCGCGTCGGCGTCCCCCGCCGGCCCGGTGTACGCACAGGCTGCCGCGAGGCCGAGCATTCCGCGGCAACCTGCTGTTCCGCCGATCATTCTTCGCGGAATTGTCGCAGCGGGTTCGCCGGATGCCGGCTAACGTGACTCGCCGCGATGCTCGGTGCCGTCTCGTCCCCTCGAAGTGGAGCATCGGTAAGTGTTGAATCGCGCGTGGCGTTCGATTTGCTAGGCGGGGCGGATGTTTCGAGCTGGCTCCTCGCAGCGATGACACGCGACGGCAGTGCACCGTAGCTGGAGGGCAACATGATCGGAAGGTCGGCGGCGTTCCTCGAGGCGATCCGTCTGCTGGCGAAGTTCGCGGCCTGTGACGCGCCGGTGGTGATCGAGGGCGAGACGGGCACCGGCAAGGAGGTGGCGGCGCGGTCCATTCACTACGAGGGCGGCCGGCGCGACTACCCGTTCATTCCGGTCAACTGCGGCGCGCTGCCGGACTCGCTGATCGAGAACGAGCTGTTCGGACACCGGCGCGGAGCCTACACCGACGCGCGATCGGACTTCCCGGGACTGCTCCGCCTGGCGCGGGGCGGCACGCTGTTCCTGGACGAGATCGACGCGCTCACCTCCAAGGGACAGGTCACGCTCCTGCGCTTCCTGCAGGACCAGCACTTCCGGCCCCTCGGGGGGGCCGAGGAGGAGCGCGCCGACGTGCGCATCGTCGCGGCCACCAACCGCCCCCTGGCCGGGCTGGTACGACAGGGCCAGTTCCGCGAAGACCTGCTCTACCGCGTCAAGGTCATGTACCTGCGCCTGCCGCCGTTGCGCGACCGGCGTGGCGACCCGGAGCTGCTCGCCGAGCACTTCGTGAGCCGGCTGAGCCGGCGCTACCGGCGCCCGGAGAAGCGCTTTCACCCGCGGACGCTGCAGTGGCTCGATCGATACCGGTGGCCGGGCAACGTGCGGGAGCTGGAAAACGTCGTGGCGCGGGAGTTCCTCCTGGCCGATGGCGACGAGATCGTGTTCAGCGGGGACGAGTCGACCGAGCCGATGGAGATCGACCTCCCACCGGGCGATGGAGACTATCGCGCCCTGCGCACGCGGGCGCTGGCGGCGTTCGACACGGCGTTCCTGCGATCGATCCTGACCCGCCATGGCGGCAACGTCACCCACGCCGCGCGCGCGGCGGGCCGGGAGCGCCGCGCGTTCGGCCGCCTGCTCAAGAAGTACGGCATCGATCCTCGCGACCACGCCTGACCTGCCGGGTCGACGTCGACCCGGTTGCCGGGTCGACGTCGGCCCACCACCCCGGACCCGCGTGAAGAGCGATCGCCGTCGGCCGTGGGACCGGCCGGCGCCGGCCGCGCCGGGTCGCCGGCGCCGCGGTAGCGCCCCCATTCGTGAGCGCGCTCGTCAGCAAAACCCGCCACTTGGATCCGTCGGCGGTGTGGCACGGCACGTGCCGTACGTGGCGCGTGATGTGTCGCACGTCAGCGGACCTCAAGCAGGAAATCCTGCGCTACGTTCGCGCTCACACGGAGTCGGCGGAAACACCGGAAGGGATCGCCCGCTGGTGGCTCGCGCGCCAGCGGTTCGAGGACGCGATCGAAGCCGTGCTGGTGGCGCTGGACGAGCTGGTCGCCGAGGGCCGCCTGGAGCGTCACGTCCTCCCCGGCGGCACGCCCGTGTATCGGGCCAGCCGCGGATGAGCGCGGTCTGATGGCGAATCTCCTGGCGGCGCACTCGGTCGGCTCCTCGCTCATCGCCTACCTGCGCAACTCGTATCCCGACGATCTCCGCGCGCGGCATCCCGCCGACTTCAGGCTGCTGTCGAGCGGCGAGCTGGTCGGCCCCGTCGATTTCGGCACCCTGCTCTCGCTCTACCTCTACCGGGTGACGCAGAGCGAGCACCTGCGCAACGTCCAGCGGCGCACCGATGCCGGGGAGGCGCCGGCCCCACTGGCGATCGACCTGCACTATCTGCTGACCGTGTGGGCGGACAGCGCCGTGGCCGAGCACACGATCCTGGGGTGGGCGATGCGCCAGCTCCACGACCGCCCGGTGTTCGACGTCGCGTCGCTCTCGCCCGAGGGCGGATGGACGGCCTCCGATTTCGTCCAGGTCATTCCCGCCGAGCTGAGCAACGAGGACGTGATGCGCATCTGGGACGCGCTGGATCCCGCGTATCGCCTCAGCGTGTCCTACATCGCGCGGACCGTGCGGATCGATCCCGATGCGGCATCGGTGGGACGGCCGGTGGTGGCCACCCGGTCGTCGTTCACGGACCAGGCGGGGCGATGAGGCTCGAGCACGTCGACCGCCGTGTGCTCGGCGCCGTCCGTTTCGTGGACGCCGCGACGGGCGTCGACGTCCGGGAGCCACTGGCGGTGACGGCGCCGGGCGTGCGCTGGATCCGCAACCAGTCCGGGTGGTACGTCATCGCCGGGGCGCCGGGGCTGGAGACCCACGTCGACTCGTTCGCGGCGCCGCCGTCGACGCCGGCCCTCGAGACGATCACGGTGACGCTGACCGTGCGCGACCCGCGCGGCCGCTATCTCCCGCGCCTGCAGACGTTGCGCCTGCCGCGCGATCCCGATCCGCAGCACGACGCCGCGGCGAACTCGCTCTTCCGGGCGGTGGACGTCGTGCTCTTTCCGGCGCCCGGCGCCCGCCCGCCGGCCGGCTGGGCGGTCGTGCGCGCCGGCGTGACGGCCGCCGGCACCGGAGCGCCGGTGGCCGGGGCGTTGATCCGGGTGGTGCGGATGAGCGACGGCGAGCATCTGGCCAGCGGGCTCAGCGATCACCGCGGCGAGGCGCTGGTGCCGGTGCCCGGCATTCCGCTCACGACGTCGGACGCGGGGCCGGGCCCGGTCGTGGCCACCGAAGTGGCGGTCACCCTCGAGGTGATCGTCGATCCGACCGCCCCCGAGGTCCCGGACCCGGACGATCTGGAAACCAGGCACGCCGCGCTCCGCGTGGCGAGCTCGAACGTCATGCTGGCCTCGGGTCGCGTGCTCGTGGCCTCGTTCTCGGTGCCGCTGCCGTGACGAAGAAAAGGAGAGACCTCCGTGCCTGAATATCTCGCCCCAGGCGTCTACGTCGAAGAGACGAGCTTCCGCGCGAAGTCCATCGAGGGCGTCAGCACCAGCACGACCGGCTTCGTCGGTCCCACCCGCAAGGGCCCGGTCGGTGACACGCCCGAGATCATCACGAGCTTCGGCGACTTCCAGCGGATCTACGGCGGGCTCGACAACCTCACCGGCGGCCTGAACTACGTCGCCCACGCCGTTCGCAACTACTTCGACAACGGCGGCTCTCGACTGTACGTCTCGCGCGCGTTCCTGCCGGCGGGCGCCACCGACGCGGGCGTGGCCGCTTCCGCGCTCGTGGTGACGGGCGCGACCGCGGCCGACCAGGCGCGCTTCGTCGCGCGCTTCCCGGGGGCCGCCGGCAACGGCCGCCTGGTCCTGCGCCAGGCCGACGCGCCGGCGACGGTACGGAGCATGGGCACGGCCGTCGAGGGCACGCTGCTGCGCGTCGGCGGCGGAGCGCCCACGTTCTTCGTGAAGCGGGGAGCGGCGTGGCTCGACAGCGGCGGCACCGCCCTGGACCTGACCGGGCTGGCGCCCACCGCCGCCCCGGCGGGCGGCGCCGACTTCCTCACGCTGACGATCATCACCGAGGACGCCGACGGCAACGACAAGACCTTCGACGACCTCGGGTTCGACGGCCGTCATCCGCGCTGGGTGGGCCACGTGCTGGCGGCGACGCCGTCCCGCCGGACCGACGCGCTGGAGAACCTCTACGCGCTGGAGATCGGCGCCAACGTCACCGCCTTCGCCCTGCGCTCGGGACTGTTCCCGGCCGGCACCGAACGGATCGTCGCCCTCACCGGGGGCAACGACGGTGCCGAGCCGACCCAGGCGGCCTACGAGGCCGCACTCGGCCCACTCGCCGCGCTCGAGGACGTCTCGATCGTCGCCGCGCTCGGCCACTCGGCGCTGACCGACTTTCAGGGCATCCAGGGCGCGCTCATCGGCCACGCCGAGCGGCGGCGCGCCTATCGGATCGCCGTCCTCGACACGCCACCCGAGCAGGCCATCTCCGAGGCCCGTGAGGTGCGCAGCCGTATCGACTCGACGTACGCCGCCCTCTACTATCCGTGGGTCGTCGTCGCCAATCCGCTCGCCCGGCCGGGTGACGACTCCATCCCGCGCGAGATCACGCTGCCGCCGTCGGGCTTCGTCTGCGGCATCTACGCGCGCAACGACATCGAGCGCGGCGTCTTCAAGGCGCCCGCCAACGAGATCGTGCGCGGGGCCCTGCGCTTCGAGAGCGACGTGAATTTCGCGCAGCAGGAAGTGCTGAACCCCATCGGCGTGAACTGCCTGCGCTATCTCTCCGGGCGCGGCTATCGCCTCTGGGGCGCCCGCACGGCCAGCTCCGACCCCGAGTGGAAGTACGTCAACGTCCGCCGCTACTTCAACTACCTGGAGGCCTCGATCGACCGGTCCACCCAGTGGGCGGTCTTCGAGCCGAACGGCGAGCGCCTGTGGGCCAACATCCGGGAGACGGTCGAGAGCTTCCTCTACGGGGAGTGGCGCTCGGGCGCGCTCCTGGGCGCCAGCACCAAGGAGGCGTTCTTCGTCCGCTGCGACCGGTCGACGATGACCCAGACCGACATCGACAACGGGCGGCTCGTCTGCCTGATCGGTGTCGCCGTCGTCAAGCCGGCCGAGTTCGTCATCTTCCGCATCGGGCAGAAGACCGCCGACGCGCGCAGCTGAGCACGCGAGGAGAGTGAGCGATGGCTGATCCGAACCGAGTGACACCGTTCCCGGCGTTCAACTTCCTGGTGAACCTCAACGGGCCCCGGGACGCCGCCAGCCCGCTCGGTGGCTTCTCCGACGTGTCCGGGCTCATGACCGAGATGACCGTGGCGGAGTACCGCAACGGCAACGACCGGGAGAACCACGTGCAGAAGATCCCGGGCCTCCACAAGGTCTCCGACGTCACGCTCAAGCGAGGCGTCGTCAAGTCAGACGACCTCTGGCAGTGGATCGAGGACGTGCGCCGGACCGGGGTCGCCGCCAAGCGCACCGTCGTGATCCGGCTGCGCGACGAGACGGGACAGGACGTGCAGGCGTGGACGCTGAACGGCGCGTTCCCGCTGAAGTACACGGGGCCCACGCTCGCCGCCAAGGGCGGCGGCGACGTCGCCATGGAGGAGCTCGTGCTGTCGGCCGAAGGGCTCGAGTTCGCGCAGCTCGGGTAAATGCCGGTGAACGGTCTCGTCTTCGAAACGCGCGGTCCGGTCGTCCGGAGCGCGCCGAACCGCGCGGACATCGCGTGCTTCGTCGGCTTCGTCGGCCGGCGGCCCGGGCCGTTGCCGGCGCTCCTGCTGCGCGCGCTCGCCGAGCAGGGGTGGACGTCGCCGCCCTACGCGCGGCCGATCGACGAGCTGCTGGACGTGCCCGTCGCCATCGACACCTGGGAGATCTTCGATCGGCTGTTCGCCTGGGACCGGCGCGACCTCGACGGCCGCGGCGGGCTCGGCACCAGCTACCTCGGCGCCGCCGTCCGCTCCTTCTTCGTGCAGGGCGGTCGCAAATGCTACGTGGTTCGCGTCGGCGATCCTGGGCCGCTGACCGAGCCTCGCAGCCAGCGCCTGCTTCGACTGCCGGCGCTCCTGCCCGGCTACCCGGTCCGGTTCGATCCGAGCCCGGCCGATCGACTCGCCTGGCGCGGGCTCGGCCACCTGTTCGGGTTGCCGGACGTCTCGTTCGTCTGTCTGCCCGACCTCGCCGATCTCGTCGCGGCCGACCGCGCGGCGATCGAGCCGCTGCCGTCGCCGCCACCGGCCCGCGAGCAGTTCGTCGAATGCTCGGAGCCGGAGCCGGCGCCGCCTGCCGATCGCCTCGCGCGCCGCCTCCGCGCGCCGCGCGCCGACGGCGCCGGCTACGCGGCGTGGGCGCGGGCCGTGCGGCTCGCCGCCGACACCCTCGCGCGGTTCCAGCGCGAGGTGCAGCTCGTGGCCGCCGTCCCGCTGCCCGAGGTCGAGAGCGACGCCGATCACGATCTGCTGCGGTTCCTCAGCGACTCCGGCTGGCTCGCCGGCCGGCGCGACCTGGATCTCGCGAGCGTGGCGAGCGCGTTCGTCCAGCTCGCCTATCCGTGGGCGCGCACGCCCGGCTCCGCCGATCTGGCCGAGCAGCTGGAGCCGCCCGACGGCGTGCTGGCCGGGGTGCTCGCGCGCAGCGCGCTCACGCGCGGCGCCTTCCGGAGCGCGGCCGGCGTGCACCTGGCCGACGTGTACGACGTCGTCCCCTCGCTTTCCCGGGAGCAGCTCACGGCGCCGACGGCGGGGCTCGACCTGTCCGACCGTGTCTCGCTCCTCGGCCCGACGCCGGGCGGTCTGCGCCTGCTCTCCGACGTGACGACGGCGGCGGACCCGTGGTACCGGCTGGCGCCCGTCAACCGGCTCGTCTCGGTGATCGTCCGGGCCGCGCGGACCCTCGGCGAGGACAGCGCGTTCGAGCCGTCGAGCGAGCAGACCTGGGCCGACGTCCGCGGCCGCCTGGGCGAGCTCCTGCGCGCGCTGTTCCAGGCCGGCGCCCTGCAGGGCGCGACCGCGGCGGAGGCGTTCCAGGTGCGGTGCGATCGATCCACGATGAGCCAGACCGACATCGACGACGGCCGCGTCATCGCCGAGGTCGAGTTCCAGGCGGCCGCTCCGGTCGAGCGCCTCACCGTCGTGCTGGCCCTCGACGAGGGCGGAGCGGTCTCGCTGGCGTCGCCGCGCCCGACGGCGGAGAGCCCGGCATGAGCGACGAGAGCGCCCTGGCGCCGCTCCACGTCTTCCGCTTCCACGTGGACTTCGAGGAGGATCCCATCGACCCGCGCGGTGGTCACGCGCGCACACCGCTCTGCGGCGGATCGTTCTCGGAGTGCTCGGGGCTCGAGGCCACGATGGAGCCCAAGGTCATCAAGGAGGGCGGCCGGAACTACGGCGCCGTGCAGCGCTCGGGTCCGGTGACGTTCGCCACGGTCATCCTCAGGCGCGGGATGACGCCGACCCGCGATCTCTGGAAGTGGTTCGAGCTCCTCGCCGGCGGCAAGTACGCCTATCGCCTCGCCGCCGTCATCAACATGTACGACGTCTCCGGCGTGGCGCGGGTGACGTGGCGGCTCGAGAAGGCGCTGCCGATCAAGTTCAAGGCGGCCGACCTCAACGCCAGGGGCACCGAGGTCGGCGTCGAGGAGCTGCACCTGGCCCACGAGGGCCTGCGGCTGACCGACGCCTCGAGGCCGAGGCTGTGAGCGAGTCGATCGCCCTCGTCCACGCCACGTTCACGCCGGTCACCGGCAACGGCGCGCCCATCACGGTGCAGTTCAACCCCGCCTCGCTCGAGTACACGGTGACCAACACCCTCAAGGAAGAGGGCAGCGGGAACACGCGCAAGCAGTTCGTGACCCAGTCGACCGGGCGGCTCTCGATGGACCTGGTCTTCGACACGACCCACGTGGGCCAGGACGTCCGCGTCCTCACCGAGAAGCTGGCGAAGTTCATGGAGCCGGCGGGCGGCTCGACGGCCGGCGGCAAGCGGGCGCCGGCCGTCGTCGCCTTCGAGTGGGGGACGTACGCGTTCAAGGGCATGGTCGACTCCTACAAGGAGACGATCGACTTCTTCGCCCCCAGCGGTGTCCCGCTCCGCGCCACCGTGAATCTCGCGCTGGCCCGGCAGGACAAGGTCTTCGAGTCCGGACCGAGCTCGAGCTTCGACATCGCCCTCGGCGCCTCGCTCGGGCCCGTCGAGGTGGCGGCGGGCAGCGGCGGCGGCCAGTTCGCGACCCAGCTCGGCGTGAGCGTGGGGGACGCGCGCGCGGGGCGCGCCATCGCGGCGGCGAACGGGCAGGAGAGCATGCGGTTCTCCGCCGGCGGCGCTCTCAGCGTCGGCGGGGCGATCGAGCTGGGCCCGCCGGTCGCCTTCGCGTCCGGCGGCGCCGGCGTCGGCCTGGGGATCTCGGCCGGCCTCGGTGCGGGCGCCGGGACCGGCGCCGGGGTGAGCGCGTCCGCCGGCGCCCGTGCGTCCGGGGCTCGCGCCTCGGCCGGCGTGTCGGCCCGCGACGGCGCCTTCGCCGGGCTCCGGACGCCGGCGCCGGCTCGCGCGCCGGTCGACGCCGAGCGGCTGATCCAGCGATCGGAGACGGTGGGTCTCGGCGCCGACGACACCGCCAGCTTCTCGCTCGGCGGCCAGGCCCACGTCGAGGGCTCGACCAGCCTGAGCGCGGACGTGGGCGCCTCGGCCAGTCTGCGCAATCGCATCCAGTTCCGGGAGGAGTGACATGGACGTCGTCTTCGACGAGGTGAAGGGCAACGTCGTCGGCCAGCCACCGGCCGAGTCCGGCGAGGGCGGCGCGCCCGCGGCGCTCGGTCCGACGCCGGTCGAGCGCGCGCTGCGCCGGGAGCTGTCGCGCGTGAGCGCGCGGCGCGCGCGTCTGCAGGCGGACTGATGGCCGAGAGCCCGCTCAGCACTCTCGCCGCGTACTCCGCCAAGCCCACGCTGCGCGTGGACGGCCAGGACCTCGCCCGGGTGACGGAGCTCGCCGTGGCCCTGGAGCTGACGGAGAGCGAGGGCGGCCTCTCCGCGCTCGAACTGCGCCTGAGCAACGTGGCGAGTGATCCCCAGGGCGGCTCGGACTTCGCGTTCGAGGACGATCAGATCCTGCATCTCGGCGCGGCCCTGGCCGTCTACTCGGGTGACGAGACGGCGCCGCGCGAGATCTTCCAGGGCGTGATCACCGGGCTCGAGGCGGACTTCCCCGAGCGGGCTCCGGCCGAGCTGGTGGTCCTCGCCGAGGACGTGTTCCAGCGCGCGCGCATGAAGCGACGGACGGCGATCCACCCCGACATCTGCGTCAAGGACGTCGCGACGGCGCTGGCGAGCCAGCTCGGTCTCACGCCGGTCGTCACCGGGTTCACCGACACGATCGGCACCTGGATGCAGCTCAACGAGAGCGACCTCGCCTTCCTGCGTCGGCTGCTCCAGCGCCACGACGGCGACCTGCAGGTCGTGGGCACCGAGCTGCACGTCGCGCCGCGCGGCGACGTCCAGCGCGGGAGCCTCGAGCTGGAGCTGCACGGGCAGCTGCGCCGCGCGCGCGTGCTCGCCGATCTCGCGCATCAGGTGAGCGAGGTCACGGTCACGGGCTGGGATCCCGGCCAGGGTAAGCGCGTGAGCGGCACCAGCACCGGCGCCCACGCCGGACCGGGCGCCGGACGCAGGGGCACCGAGCGGCTGCGCGCCGCGCTGGGCGAGCGCTCCGAGCACATCGGGTTCCTGGCCGTGAGCCGGGACGCCGAGGCGCAGGCGCTGGCGGATGCCGCCTTCGATCGGCGCGCGCGCCGGTTCGTGCGGGTGGCCGGCACCGCCGAGGGCAACGCCGCGCTCCGCGTCGGCACGCACGTCACCCTCCGGGGGCTCGGGCCCCGCTTCGACAACGTCTACTACGTCACGCGGGCCTGCCATCGCTGGGACGTCGCCAGCGCGTACGAGACGGACTTCGAGGCCGAGTGCGCGTTCCTCGGGGGGGCCTGATGCATCCGGCCTTCGCCCTCGACGCCGCCGCCCCGAGCTGGCTGACCGCCAGCACGCTGGCCGAGGTGATCGCGGTCGACGACCCCGACCGACTCAACCGCGTGCAGATCCGCTTGCTGAGCTTCGACGGCATCGGCGACCACGACGGCCCGATCTGGGCGCGGGTGGCGGCGCCGATCGCGGGCGCCGATCGCGGGGCCTTCTTCATCCCCGACGTCGGCGACGAGGTGCTGGTGACCTTCGTCAACGGCGATCCGCGCTGGCCCATCGTCGTCGGCGGCCTCTGGAACGGCAGCGCGCCGGCCCCGGAGACGCTCGGCGGAAGCGGTGATCGGGTCGATCGCTGGACGATCGTCGGCAAGGCGGGCACGCGGATCGCCATCGTGGAGGAGGCCTCGGGCCACCCGACGATCTCGCTGACCACGCCCGGCGGCGTGTCGGGGACGCTGAGCGACAGCGGCGGCGGCGAGATCGAGTTCAAGGCGGCCGGCACCACGATCACGGTCGATCCGACGGGCGTCAGCATCCAGACGCCGGCGAAGGTGACCGTGCGGGCGAGCCAGGTCCAGGTCACCGCGGGCCAGGTGAAGGTCGACGCGGCCATCGCGGACTTCTCGGGGATCGTGAAGTGCGACGTGCTGCAGGCGAATACGGTGGTCGCCCAGACCTACACGCCGGGCGCGGGGAACGTATGGTAGTCGAGCACCCGGTCGTCCTCCGGGGCCTGACGCTCGCCGGGCTCGCCTCGGCCGCGGCCGGCGGCCCGACCATCGTGGCGCGGACCGATCAGGACTTCATCGGCGCGATCCTCG
>Ga0134124_10002521_pt1 | contig 14803 bp, 13 predicted proteins | sample KB304_FD_96880 | JGI IMG/M metagenome (GOLD analysis project Ga0134124, IMG submission 96880) | Terrestrial soil microbial communities without Nitrogen fertilizer from Kellogg Biological Station, Michigan, USA - KB3-0-4 | ecosystem: Environmental > Terrestrial > Soil > Unclassified ... | reverse complement strand
TCTGGGAATAGGAAGCAATGGCCAGCCCGTATACCTGAAGGACATCTGGCCCACGCCACAGGAAGTGGCCGACAACGTGCAGCGCTTCATCACCTCGGAGATGTTCAAGCGCAGCTACGCCGGCGTGTTCGAAGGCGACGAGCGCTGGCGCGCCATCAAGGTGCCCGCCGGACAGATCTACTCGTGGGACGCGAAGTCCACCTACGTGAAGAATCCGCCCTACTTCGACGGCATGACCATGCAGCCGGCGGCGTCGGGCGATATCCAGAGCGCGCGGGTGCTGGGATTGTTCGGTGATTCCATCACCACCGACCACATTTCACCGGCCGGCAACATCGCCAAGAGCAGCCCGGCGGCGAAGTATCTGATGGACCAGGGCGTGCAGCCCGCGGATTTCAATCAGTACGGCGCGCGGCGCGGCAATCACGAAGTGATGATGCGCGGCACCTTTGCCAACATCCGGCTGCGCAATCTGCTGCTGCCCGGCACGGAAGGCGGCATCACGCTGCACATTCCTTCTGGCGAGACGCTTTCGATTTACGATGCAGCGATGAAGTACAAGGCCGCGGGCACGCCGCTGATCATCCTGGCCGGCAAGGAATACGGCTCGGGTTCATCGCGTGACTGGGCCGCCAAGGGCACCATGCTGCTGGGCGTGAAGGCCGTGATTGCCGAGAGCTTCGAGCGCATCCACCGCTCGAACCTCATCGGCATGGGCGTGCTGCCCCTGCAGTTCCTGCCGGGCCAGAGCGCTGCTTCGCTGGGGCTCACAGGCAAGGAACGCTTCGACATCGTTGGCGGCAGCGATGCCTCACGACGCACCGTCGCAATCACGGCCACCACCGACGAAGGCAAGACGCTGCAGTTCGAAGCGCGGGTGCGCATCGATACGCCGAAGGAACGCGAGTACTACGAGCACGGCGGCATCCTGCACTACGTGCTGCGGCAGCTTGCCGCAGCCGGCAAGGCCGCCTGAAGCAAACGGCTCGAAGGTGACGAACACCGGCAGTCGGGCCAAGCCGCGCCGGTTGGCGGTGTTCGACCTGGACGGCACGCTCTCGCGTGCCGATACATTCGGACCTTTCGTACTCGGGTTGCTGCGACGCCATCCGGCCCGGGTATTGCGCGTTCCGCTGCTGCTCCTCCCCGTCATCGGCTACGTGCTGCGACTGATGGATCGTGGCGGCCTGAAAGGCGCCATTCTGCATGTTCTGTTCGCGGGCCTGTCGCGCGCCGAAGTGGGCCAGTTCGCCCGGCAGTACGCACAGACCGTCGTGCCCGACCGGCTGTTCCCCGCAGCGCTGGCTGCTCTGCGAAAACACCTGGCCGATCAAGATCACGTCGTGCTGCTTTCCGCCAGCCCCGATCTGTATGTGCCCGACATCGGCGCCGCGTTGGGCGTGGATGAGACGATCTGCACGCAGGTGCGCTGGAACGGTGAACAGCTCGACGGCCGGCTGGCGGGCCTGAATCGTCGCGATCAGGAAAAGCTGCGCGTGCTGGAGGGTTTGAAACAACAGCACCCCGGCCTGTCAGCGATCGCCTACGGCAACAGCCGCGCCGACCTGCCACACATGTTTCGCTGTGAACAGGCAGTCTATGTAAACGCCGCGCCGGCGCTGGGCCGGGAACTGGGTGAGCGTGGCGTGCAATGCGTGAACTGGCGGTAATGTGACAGCGCGGCGAATGCGCGTAACATCTGCTGCAGCTGGAACGTACTAGCCGGTAGCCAGGCATTCACTCCGGGGCCGCTCGAGTTGAGGAGTCCGACATGACACACCGCACGCCACGCATACTGCCATCCGAGATCACTTCTCAGGAACTGTTCCTGGATCGTCGCCGCGTACTGCGTAGTCTGGGCCTCACGGGTGTCGCACTGGGTTCGCTGGCCGCACTACCCAGGACTTTCGCCGCAAATTTACCGCCAGCAGGCGGCAAGTTCGATGTGAAGCGCAATGCAGCGCTGTCCATCGCCGACGCGCCGAACAGCTTCCAGGAGATCACCAGCTACAACAATTACTACGAGTTCGGCACCGACAAATCCGATCCGGCCGAGCAATCGCGCAACTTCAAGCCACTGCCCTGGACGGTAACCGTGGATGGCGAAGCCGAGGTGAAGGGGCGCTTTGATTTCGAAGACATCCTCAAAGGCGAGACTCTCGAAGAGCGCGTCTACCGGCTGCGCTGCGTCGAAGCCTGGTCCATGGTCATTCCGTGGACGGGTTTTCCACTCGCGGGGCTGCTGAAACGATTCAAGCCCACATCGAAGGCCAAGTACGTGGAGTTCACTACGCTGATGGACCCGAAGCAGATGCCGGGCCAGCGCTACCGCGTGCTCGAATGGCCATATGTGGAAGGCCTGCGCATCGACGAGGCCATGCATCCGCTGGCCTTCATTGCCGTAGGTGTATACGGGCAGGCGCTGCCCAACCAGTGCGGTGCACCGCTGCGACTGGTCACGCCATGGAAATACGGCTTCAAGGGCATCAAGTCCATCGTGCGCATCCGCTTCACCGAACGGCAGCCACAGAACAGCTGGCAGATCGCGGCACCGAATGAATATGGGTTCTACGCCAACGTGAATCCGGCGGTGGATCATCCGCGCTGGAGCCAGGCCACTGAGCGGCGTCTGGGGGGCTCACTGCTGGCGAAGCGTGCGGCCACGCTGCCGTTCAACGGTTATGCCGACCAGGTGGCTTCGCTGTACGCCGGCATGGATCTGCGCCGCAACTTCTGATCGTGGCGTTGAACGTCACCAGCACCTATCGCTACGTCGTCAAGCCGCTGACCTTCGCGCTCTGCGCGCTGCCGGCGGTGCTGATGACGCTGGGTCTGCTGCAGGCCACCGGCGTGCTGCAGCACAGCCCCATGGATCTGGGCACGGATCCGGTGAAGCGCTTGATCCATGCCTGCGGCACCACCGCGCTGAACCTGCTGCTCATCACGCTGGCGGTCACACCAGTGCGGCAGATCACCGGCATGAACCACCTGGTGCGCGTGCGGCGCATGCTGGGTCTGTTCGCCTTTTTCTATGTACTGGCGCACTTCACCGTGTATGCGTGGCTGGATCAGGGGCTCGACATCCGCGCCATCGGCGCCGACATCGTCAAGCGGCCCTACATCACCGTCGGCATGCTGGCGCTGCTGCTGCTCATCCCGCTGGCCATCACCTCCACCAATGCGATGATGCGGCGGCTGGGCCGGCGCTGGCAGAAGCTGCATCGACTGGTTTACGCCATCACGCTGCTGGGCGTGTGGCATTTCTACTGGCAGGTGAAGAAAGACATCCGTGAGCCGCTGCTCTACTTCGGCATCTTCCTGGTGCTGATGGGGTGGCGCCTGTGGTGGCGCCAGCGAATCAAAGCGAAGTCCGCGCCTGCCACAGTTCCGGAAAGAACCTGAGGTCCAGCGCCTTCGCCAGGTATGAGACACCGCCCGTGCCGCCAGTGCCGGGCTTGTGGCCGATGATGCGCTCCACGGTTTTCATGTGCTGGAAGCGCCACAGCTGGAAGCGGTGATCGAGATCGACCAGCGCTTCGGCCAGCTCGTATAGATCCCAGTCCTTTTCCGCATTGTGGTACACGCCCAGCCAGGCGCCAGTGACCGCCTTGCTGGATACATAGGGCTGGGAGAAATCGCGATCGAGCAGCTCTGTGGGAATGCCATACCCGCGACGACTCAATAGCCGCAGCACTTCGTCATACAGGCTGGGCGCCTGCAAGGCGCGACTCAGCAGCTCGTAGTCAGCCGGATCGCGCTGATGCACGCGCACCATGTCGGCGTTCTTGTTGCCCAGATGAAATTCCAGCAGCCGATACTGCAGCGACTGGAAGCCCGATGAGCGGCCGAGTGAATTGCGGAAGGCGGTGTAGTCGGCGGGCGTCATCGTAGCCAGGACTTCCCACACGCCGAACAACTGCGACTGAACTTTAGATATTCTCTGTAAGGCCTTGAAAGTAGGATCTAAATTATCTTTCACCACACAGCCCTGGACCAGCTGCAGCTCATGCAGGAACAGCCGGATCCAAAGCTCTGACACCTGGTGCACGATGATGAACATCAGCTCGTCGTGTTCGGCGGAGACTGGTTTCTGCGCATTCAACAGCTGTGCGAGCTGCAGGTAGTCTCCATACGACTGCGAAGTGCCGAGATCCCAGTGCACGCCTTCGCCGGTGAGATCGATGCGGCCGCTGACCGACGGATCACGTGTATCGCTCATGCAGTCTCCAGCAGCCACGATGGCACATGGCTCCAGCCCGTTCGCAATTGCACATCGAGACTGCGGTAACGCGGCTCGCACTCTTCCACGCAGCGCCAGAAACGGGCCGAGTGATTCATGTGGCGCGTGTGTGCCAGCTCGTGACACATCAGGTAGCGCAAGACCTCCGGCGACTGGAACAGCAGCGCCAGATTCAGCGAGATGATGCCGCGTGCCGAGCAGCTGCCCCAGCGGGTGCGCTGGCGGCGCAGCTTCAGCGCTGAATAGCTGAAGCCATATTGCTGCGCCAACGCTGCCAGACGGGGAGCCAGCGTGGCCTGCGCGTGTTGGGTCAGCCAGCGGATCAGCGTGCGGCGCATCTCCACCACCGTGCCGCTGCCACGCAGTTCCAGCATCCCTGGCATACGCTCGCTCACCCGCAATCGACCGGAGCCGCCGGCATGGAACAAGCGCCATTGCTCGCCCAGCGCCGCCAGCGAAATGCGCCCGGGAGGAAATTCCTGAGCCGGAGTCGCCAGCTGCCGGCGCCGCTGCAGATGCTGCTGCACCCATTCCAGCCGGCTGGCGAAGAACGCACGGGCGCGCGCTTCGGATACGCCGCGCGGCACGACGAGTTCGACGCGACCGGCCGCATCGATGCGCACCGCCACACGCCGCGCCTTGCGGCTGTGTCGCAGCTCGGCCACGGGCTCGTCGGCCGCTCCATGCCACAGCGGCAGCTGCGCGGCGGAAGCGCCAGCGGCAGCACTATTGTCGGCTATCCTCATCGCAATGATGATAACAGCGCCACCGCCGGGCCTGATCGACATCGGCGCGAATCTCACCCACGAAAGCTTTGCTCACGACCTGCCCCAGGTGCTGCATCGGGCGCGCCAGGCCGGTGTGGAACGCATGATCGTCACGGGCACCAGCGTGGCGGCCACGCGTGCCGCACTGGAACTGCATCGCGGCGATCCGCTGCGGCTGTTCGCAACCGCGGGACTCCATCCGCATCACGCGGCGGATCTCTCAGCCGAAGCCCTGAGTGAACTGCGTGAGCTGGCAGCCGATCCGGGCGTGGTGGCCATCGGCGAGTGCGGGCTCGACTACTACCGCAACTTTGCGCCGCGTGAAGCGCAGATCACGGCGTTTCGGGCGTTGCTGCAACTGGCGGTGGAAGCGCGCAAGCCCGTATTCCTGCATCAGCGCGATGCGCACGCGGATTTCATCGCCATCCTGCGTGAATTCCGCAGCTCACTGGTGGATGGTGTAGCGCATTGCTTCACCGGTCATGCCAACGAGCTCATGGACTGCCTGGAACTGAACCTTGCCATCGGCATCACCGGCTGGATCTGCGACGAGCGACGTGGCCAGCACCTGGTTCCACTGATGCGCCAGATACCCGCCGCGCGGCTGATGATCGAAACCGATGCGCCCTACCTGCTGCCGCGCACGCTGCGACCCAAGCCCGCTTCACGGCGCAATGAGCCGGCATTTCTCACGACGGTGGCGGAGGCGGTCGCGCAGGCACGCGACGAGAACCTGCAACAGATGGCGGCGAGCAGCACCGCGGCGGCCAGCTCGTTCTTCGGCCTCGGCTGACTACTCCACGAATACCTGTGCCAGGAAGCCGCGGCGGCGACGCAGCGGGCTGGGCGATACCGCCGCGCACAGCGCCTGCCAGGTATCGCGATAGCGCGTCAGCCAGCTCTGCGTGGCCTCGGAGTCCGCTGGCGGAAATTCCTGACGCAGCGAATCGACCATCAAGGTCCAGCGCGGCAATCCCTTGGGAAACCGGCCGCGGCGCGTGAACAGGATGCGGCCTTCCACCGGCATTTCGCCCGAGAGCTGCCGCACGGCGGCAACGCGGTCGTAGAGCGCGTGCTGTGGATTCTGGAAGGTGCTGCGGCTGGCACCGTTCATCACCGTCCATTCCGTCATCTGGTCACCGCCGAAGATATTGCCGCGCACATCGCGCAGGTCGATGACCAGCACGCCGCGCGAGGTGAGCAGCAGGTAATCCACATGCATGGAGGCACCCATGCCATCGGGCACCAGCACATTGCGCACGTACTGGCTGCCCACGGAAATGATGGACTGGTCCAGCCGCTTCAGCTGCGCGTGCCGGCGCCAGGCGCGGAAGACGTAATAGAACAGCGCCGCGATCATGAAAGCGACCACGGCCGCAAGGATCAGGCGGTTCTGCGGCGTGTCGAAACGCGACAGCGCGGTGTCGGTCAAGTGGCACTCCTCAGCGCATCCAGCGTGGGGTCGATCTCATCGAACGACGACGGCAGCTCATACAGACGCCGCAGATTGTCGGGCACGGGAACGGTTCCTACCAGCGGTTCGACGGTTTCCCGGAATTTGGCGGGATGGGCCGTGGCAACCAGCACCCACTGGTGCGCGGCACGATCCTCTGCCGTCAATCGCGCATACGCCTCTGCGGCCGTGGCGGTGTGCGGGCACCAGATTTCGCCAAAGCGCGCATGATCGCTGCGGATGCGGGCGCTGATGGCGGCATCGTCCACCGACACCGCGCGCAGTATCCGGCCCAGGGCTGCCGCATCGGGGAACAACGCCAGCAGGCGCTCCATGTTGCTGGGATTGCCCACGTCCATGGCGTTGGCCAGCGTGGGAATGCTGGCCCGCGGCTCGTATTTTCCGCTGGCCAGAAAATCCGGCACCGTGCGGTTGGCGTTGTGCGCCAGCAGGATGCGGTCGATGGGAAAGCCCATCTGCTTCGCCCAGATGCAGGCGGCAGAATTGCCAAGATTGCCGCTGGGGATGATGTAGGACGCCGGACGGCCGGTATCGCGCTGGATCGCGAGACTGCTGCTGGCGTAGTACACCGCCTGTGGCAACAGCCGGCCCAGATTGATGCTGTTGGCCGAGGACATCTCCGCGCGCGCGCGCAGCGTGGCATCACCAAAGGCCTCTTTCACCAGGCGCTGGCAGTCATCGAAACTGCCACGCACGGCGAGACTGCGCACATTGCCGCCCCAGCAGGTGAGCTGCTGCTGCTGCGTGGGTGAAACCAGGCCCTTGGGAAACAGCACCACCACTTCGATACCGGGGCGGCGATGGAAGGCCGCCGCGACCGCGCCCCCGGTATCACCGGAGGTGGCCACCAGAATACGCAGGGGCCGGCTGCTGCTGCGCGGAATGCGCGCGAGGCTGGCTGCGAGAAAGCGTGCGCCAAAGTCCTTGAAAGCCGCCGTCGGGCCGTGAAACAACTCCAGCACGCGTGGCGCATCGGTGCCGCTCAACTTCTTCAGCGGCGCCGGAAAATTGAAGGCATCGCGAACGATCTCTGGTACCGCGGCGGCCAGTGCATCTTCCTGCGCGAAAGCGCCGATCAGCGCCGTGCCGACCTGCGGCAGTTCGCCGGCGGCCACGGCAGACAGCGTCGGCCATTGCTGCGGAACGTACAGGCCACCATCTGGCGCCAATCCCTGCAGCAGTGCTGCGCTGAATCCAACGGGCGGCGCGTGGCCGCGCGTACTCTCGAACTTCATTCGCTGCTCACCACATGGGCACCGCCCGACTGCACCGGCACCAGCCACTTGTCGGTGGCGATGCCCTGCCGGGCAAAGGCGCCGACCATGGCATCGCGTACGGCGCGCCCATCGCGCTCCAGGCAGAGGGCAAAAATCGTTGGCCCGGCGCCCGAGATCGAGCAACCCAATGCGCCCTTTTCCAGCGCACCGGCACGAACTTCAGGGAAGCCCGGAATCAGTACCTGACGCTGCTTCTCGATGACCACATCCTCGAGCGAGGCTTTGATCAGATCCAGATCGTTGGTGTAGCAGCCGGAAATGAAGCCGGCCAGGTTGGCGGTCTGCCAGACGAAATCGGACATGTTCACGGTGCGGCTGAGGATGGCGCGCGCCTGCTTGGTCGATACCTGCAGATGCGGATGCACGATCACTGCGTGGATGACTTCCGGCACGGGAATCTGCTTCACGCGCGGGTGGTCGATGCCCACGGTGAGCACCAGGCCGCCGAACAGCGACGGGGAGATATTGTCGGCGTGACGCGAGCCGCTGGCCACGGCCTCGCCTTCCATCGCCACCTTGAGCAGTTCGATGCGCGTCAGCGGCTCGTCGATCATCGCGTTGGCGGCGACCACTGCGGCCACGGCCGAAGCCGCCGAGCCTCCGAGGCCGGAGGCCAGCGGAATGCCCTTCTGGATGCGCATCTCGAAACCGAAGTCGAGATTGCGCAGCGCAGAGAGCGCCAGCAACGCCTGTCCAGCCGTGTTCTTCTCGGCTTCGAGCGGCAGATCTTCCACCACGCCGGTGATCGACTTGATGACCACACCGGGTTTTGGCGTGCGCAGCAGCGATACCCGGTCACCGACGGCATCCACCGAGAAGCCCAGGATGTCGAAACCGATGGCCACATTCGCCACGGAGCCCGGCGCGAAGGCCGTGACCTGGGTGGGATTCGTCACCAGCGGGCTCACAGTCGTGCACCCAGATAGGCGGAGAGACGCAGCAAGTCTGCAAAGACACCGCCGGCGGTGACCTCGGGGCCTGCTCCGGGTCCCTGTACGATCAGCGGATTGTTGCAGTAACGCGCGGTGGCGAAGCGCACCACATTGTCGGTGAGCGCGATGTTGGCAAAGGCATGCCTGGCATCGAGCTCGACCACGCCCACGGTAGCTTCACCCTTGGCCGTAATGCGACCGACGAAGCGCAGCACCTTGCCAGCTTTCTTCGCTGTTTCGTAACGTTTCTGCCAGTCGCTGTCGTACTTGGCAAGGCCGTCCAGGAATTCATCGATGGAGCCGCCCGCCAATTCCTTCGGCACCAGGCTCTCGACCTTCACGTCACTCATCTCCAGCCTCAGGCCCATTTCACGCGCCAGGATGATGAGCTTGCGCGCCACATCCGTGCCGGAGAGATCGTCGCGCGGATCCGGCTCGGTGTAGCCGCGCTGCTTGGCATCGCGCACGATGGCCGAGAAGGGCACGGAGCCATCGTACACATTGAACAGATAGGCCAGCGTGCCGGAGAAGATGCCTTCGATACTGTCGATGACATCACCCGTCTCGCGCAGATCGCGCAGGGTCTGGATCACCGGCAGGCCCGCACCCACGGTGCCTTCGTAGAGATAGTGCGAAGCACCGGCGCGGCGCGCCTCGCGCAGCGAGTCGTAGTAGACCATCGCGGCACTGTTGGCCTTCTTGTTGGGCGTGACCACGTGGATGCCGGCAGCCAGCCAGTCACGGTAATGCTTCGCCACCGACTCATCCGCGGAGCAGTCGATGATCACCGTGTGCGGCAGATAATCCACCTGCACATGCTCGATGAAGCGTGCGATGTCAGCGGCGTTCCTGGCGCCTTCGTATTCTTCGCGCCAGCGGCCCAGTTCCACGCCTCGGTCCGACAGCAGCATGCGCTTGCTGGACATGATGCCGCGCACTCGCAGATCGAGCTTGAACTCGCGCGACAGCCGCGCCTGCTCGCCGGCCAGCTGATCCAGCAGCACGCGTCCCACGGTGCCCGGCCCGATCACGCCGATCGACAATGTGTTCGGCGAGAGATAGAAACTGGCATGTGTGGCGCGCAGCGCGCGCGTCGCCTGCTTGCCATCGACCACCACCGAGATATTGCGTTCGGAGGCGCCCTGGGCGATGGCGCGCACATTCACGGCCGCGGCACCGAGCGCATTGAATACTTTGGCCGAGACGCCGGGCGTGCCGGCCATGCCGTCGCCGACCACGGCCAGGATGGCCAGATCCTTCGCTGCCTCGACGCTCTGGATCTGCCCTTCGGCCAGCTCGCGCGTAAAAGCTGCGCGCACCACCGCTTCGGCACGATCTGCCTCGGCCTCCGGAATCGCGCAACAGATCGAATGCTCGGAGCTGCCCTGCGAGATCAGGATGACGGAGATGCTCTCTTCGCGCAGCGCGCCGAACAGCCGGTGCGCCGTACCAGGCACACCGATCATGCCGGCGCCCTCGATGTTGATCAGCGCGATGTTCTCGATGGTGGTGATGCCCTTGACCGTCAGCTGCGATTTCGGCGCGGCGCAGATCAGCGTGCTGGGGTGAGTCGGCGCAAAGGTATTGCGGATGTAGATGGGGATGGAGCGGCCGATGGCCGGCGCCATGGTCTGCGGATGGATGACCTTGGCGCCGAAATACGCCAGCTCCATCGCTTCGTTGTACGAGAGCTGGTCGATGACCTGCGCATTGGGCACGCGGCGCGGATCGGCCGAGAGCACGCCATCGACGTCGGTCCAGATGTGGATCTCGCTGGCATCCAGCAGTGCGCCGAAGATGGAGGCCGAGAAATCGCTGCCGTTGCGGCCGAGCGTGGTCTGCACACCCTGGGGGGTGCGTGCCACGAAACCGGGGATGATCAGCGTGCCGGCAAACTCGGCCGCGCCCATCTCGTTCAGTCGGGCGCGGGAGCTTTCCCACTGAACGCCTGGCCCCAGGGGGCCCCACTCCACCACGACCACCTGGCGCGCATCGAGCCAACGCACGGAGTTCGCAGCGCTCTTGCGTCGCGCCGACAGATAGGCGGTAAACAGGCTGGTGGACCACAGCTCGCCGTAACCCGCGACCAGATCGCGTACGTTCTGGGCCGCCGAGCGCATCAGGCTGGTGGTGTGCAGCACGCCTTCCAGATCGGCGCGGTCGCGATCGAACCCGGCCAGCCACTGGGCCGCGGCGGCGGGCTCGAGCAGCCCCTCGGCAATGGCCCGGTGCCGTTCACGCACGGCCTGGAGCTGGCTGCCGACAGCCGGATCCTGCTTCTCGGCCATGGCCACCAGGTTCAGGAGCACATCCGTCGTGCCTTTGGCAGCGGACAGCACCACCGCCAAGCGCTGGCCGGGATGGGACTGCACCTGCGCTTCGATAATGTCGGCCACTTTGCGAAAGCAGTCCGCGTCGTAGACGCTGGTACCGCCGAACTTGTGCACGACCCAATCCGTGGAACGCGTGGCCGTAGAGCCGGTAGATTTCATCGATGTTGCGGCCGAAGTTGCTGTTTAATAGGAAAAAACCCGCGAACTGTAAAGGTCGCGGGGAACCCACGCAAGCAACCTCTAGACGAACGCGACAAGGGTATGAGTTCGGACAGCAACCTGCACGTCCTGGTCCTTGCAGCCGGTTCTGCCAGCCGCTTCGGCTCGCCCAAGCAACTGGCTCGAATCGACGGTCAGATGCTGCTGCAGAAGGCAGTCACCCAGGCCACCGAAGTGGCCGGTCATGCGGTCACCGTGGTGCTCGGTGCCCATGCAGAGCGGATCACGCCAGCGCTGCGCCACAGCCCCGTCACGGTGGAATTCAACCGGCATTGGGAGGAAGGCCTGGCCAGCTCGTTGCGGCTGGGAATCAGCCGTCTGCCGGGCAGCTGCGAAGGTGTGCTGGTGACGCTGGCCGATCAGGTGGCCGTGCGCACCTTCGATCTGAAGCGTCTGGCCAGTGCCTGGCAGCGCCAGCCGGAGTGGCTGATCGCAGCCACCTATGACGGGCACACCGGCGTGCCGGCAGTGTTCCCAAGATGGTGTTTTGCGGACTTCGCCCAGCTGCGCGGCGATGCGGGGGCCCGGTCGATACTGGCGCGGCATACCGATCGCTGTCTGCGCGTTCCCATGCCAAACGCGGCCATCGATATCGACCGGCCTGAGGATCTGCTGACGCTGGAAAACGACTCCTGAGCCAGGGCGCGCTGCCGGTATTCCGGCGCGGAGCCTGCTGTCGGAATCAGCGCGCTGCGCCCGCTCCTGCAGCTGCCATCAGCTCACGCAATGCGACCGCGGTTTCCGGATGAGCCTCCGGTCCGGACACGCCGGGGCGGCTGGCCCCACCCGCACGGCCGATGGCGATATCGAGCGCCGTGGCGCCACCCCGATCCTTCACATCCAGCCTGGCGCCGCTGCTCGCCAGGAAGCGCACGAATTGCGTCCAGCCCTGCTGGGTGGCGGCATGCAGTGCGGTCTGACCCCGCTCATTGACGGCATTCACATTGGCGCCGGCGGCGATCAGCAGTTTCGCGGTCTCGATGCACTGCTGCTCGTTGTGGAAGCGACCGCGGATGTCAGTGAGGCTCCAGTTCACGCCGGCTGCGGCCAGCAGCGGCGTGGCGCCCAGATTGTTCTGCAGATCAGGCAGCGCCTTGTACTGCAGCAGCAGCTTGGTGGCCTCGACATCACCGGCCTTGGCGGCTCGCAGCAGCGGCGTGGTGCCGGTGGTGAGCAGCGCATCGCCGCCCCGGTCCTGTCCCAGCGAGCGATACGGGGGAAACAGTTTCAGCTGCATGTTGGGATTGGCGCCCCGGTCCAGCAGCATCTTTGCGATATCCAGCGGCAGCGTGGCATCGGATGACGGCCGGTCCGGGCGGCCGCCGCGCGGCGTGGTGTTGTAGTCGATGGCCGAGTACAGCGGCGCACGACCCCAGACGTCCCAGCGGTTCACATCGGCGCCAGCTTCGATGAGCACCTTGGCCGTGTCGAAGCGCGCGTTGAGGATGGCCTCGAGCAGCGGCGTGATGTTCTCGGGATTGGTGAGATTCAGATCAGCGTGACCTTTGATCAATGCCTGCGCGCAAGCCGCGCAGCCCTCGCGCGCCGCAAGCAGCAGCGCGGTGAATCCACCCGGCGGACGATTCTGCGGCCGTGGCTCGGCCGTGACCTTGCGTGCCCAGTCGCGCACACTCGAGATCACATTGGGCTTGGCGCCGGACTTCAGCAGCAGCTGAACCATGTCCGGATTGCTTTGGGCTGCCGCCCACATCAGCGCGGTCTGGCCGCGCCAGCTCTCGACGGCATTCACATCGGCCCGGGCCTTGATCAGCAGTTTCGCGGCCTCGACATTGCCCGTGCGCGCCACCGTCATCAATGCCGTTTCGCCTTCGTCGTTGGCGGTGTTGGCGTCAGCGCCCGCTTTCAGCAACGCGCGGATCAGCGCGGCATCGCCACGCTCCGCCGCCTCCTGCATGGGCGTGGAACCGTAGTCATTGCGCGCATTCACGAGCGCGCCGGCGTTGATCAGCCGGTTGGCCAGCTCCTGGTTGCCGGCATGCGCGGCGTAATGCAGCGCAGTGGTGCCATCGGAGAGCTTCGCGCGCACATCCGCGCCACTCTCGATCAGCTTCAGAGCGGCAGGAACATCGTCGGCTTTGATGGCATCGATCAGCGGCGCGTCCGCAAACCCGACGGCCGGCAGGCTCAGCAGCAGGACAGCAAACAAACGGCGCATGTCAGACTTCCGCGAACTTCATCGAGCCATCGCCGAGCTTTTCCATCGGCACGCCTGCGCGATCCAGCAGCGTCAGATGCAGATTGGCGATGGGTGTCTTTTCTGCATAGCGCAGGTGCTGGTTGCCCTTCAGCTTGCCCATTCCGCCGCCGAGCACCGCGGTCGGCAGTGGATAGTGGTTGTGCAGGTTGCTGTCGCTCATGTTGCTGCCGAACAGGATGAAGGAGTTGTCGAGCATGTTGCCTTCGCCGTCCGGGAGACTCTGCAGTTTCTTGGCGAAGTGCGCGAACTCGGAGGTGTTCCAGGCCTGCACCTTGGCCAGCCGCTCCAGCTTCTGCGGATTGTTCGCATGATGCGACAGCGGATGGAAGGCGTCGGATATGCCGATGAAATTGTATGGCTGGTTGCTCACTTCGGCAGCCATCATGAAGGTGGCCACGCGGGTGAGATTGGCCTGGAAGGCCAGCGCAATCATGTCGAACATCAGCCGCATCTGCTCGTCGAAGCGGCTGGGGATCCCGGCTGGCGCATCCGGCAGATTCACTTTCGACATGTCGCGCCCCGCGATCTGCTGCACGCGCCGCTCGATCTCGCGCACGGTGGTGAGATAGTCATCGACCATGGCCTTGTCGCGCGCGCCCAGCTGGCGCTTCAGGTCGCGTGCGTCGACCGACACCAGATCGAGCAGGCTCTGATTTTCGCGCGACAGCGCCGCTCGCTCATCGGCGGTGTCGCCGGCGCCGAAGAGCTGCTGGAACAGCTTGCGGGGATTGTGCTCCATGGGCAGCGGCGTCGATGGATCGCGGAAGGCGATGGTCTTGCCGTAGCTGCACCCGTAGTTGCGATCGCAGGAACCTTCGCCACCCCGCTCTTCGGTACCCACCTCCAGCGAAGGCAGCGGCGTGTCCTGGCCGATGTGCTGCGCGGCGATCTGGTCGATGGTGATGCCACCGTAGGGATCGTGGCTGATGCGCGGCGGCACACAGGAAAGCCAGGTCCCCGGCGTGATCGCATGCACTGGAGCTGCGATCGCCGACTTGTTCTCCAGCCCGGAGATGATGGTCAGCTGCTTCTGAAAGGGCTGCAGCGAAGCAATGATGGGCGGCAGGTCGAAATCCGTGCCCTCCTTCTTTGGCGTCCATTTGTCCATCACGGCGCCGTGCGGGAAATAGATGAACGCCATGCGCGGCTTGGGCGCCGCGGCCGTATCGGCCAGCGCCGTGGCAGCGGGGATCATGGCATCGAGCAGCGGCAGCGCGACGGCAGCGCCGGCGCCCTTCAGCACCGTGCGTCGGGACAGATGTTTGCGGGTGATGTACATACGTCCTCTACTTCACCGCCGCGGCGACGGTGGCTTCGGTCTGTTTGGTGTCCTTGCCCTGAGG
>Ga0134124_10002520_pt1 | contig 14804 bp, 12 predicted proteins | sample KB304_FD_96880 | JGI IMG/M metagenome (GOLD analysis project Ga0134124, IMG submission 96880) | Terrestrial soil microbial communities without Nitrogen fertilizer from Kellogg Biological Station, Michigan, USA - KB3-0-4 | ecosystem: Environmental > Terrestrial > Soil > Unclassified ... | reverse complement strand
CTCGGCATCGAGCCAGAAAAAATACAGCATCGTCACGGCGACACGGCGCAAGGGCTTACGGGTTTTGCTTCGGTTGGCTCGCGTTCGGCGATGTGCGCCGGCAGCGCGATCGTACACACCGCCGAGGTGATGCTCGCCAAAGGGAAGAAAATCGCTTCGTCGTTGCTGGAGGCGTCGGAGGCGGACATTCAGTACCGCAGCGGCAATTTCGAGGTCGTCGGCACCGACCGCAAGATCTCGCTGTTCGAGACAGCGCGACGTGCCAAGGAGATCGGCGAAAGTCTCGACACCAAGGAAAAGGCCGAGGCGCCTCTCACTTTTCCAAACGGCTGTCATATCGCCGAGGTCGAGATCGATCCTGACACCGGCGCTGTCGACCTCGTGACGTATACCGCGGTCGACGATCCAGGCGTCATGCTCGATTCCATCGTTGTTGAGGGCCAGGTGCAGGGCTCGATTGCCAACGGGCTCGGCCAAGCGCTCACTGAAGACGCCGTCTACGACCCGCAAAGCGGGCAACTCATGGCCGGCTCATTCATGGATTACGGCATGCCACGCGCGCACCACATGCCGATCGAGCTACGCGAGGCGGTGCATTCAGTGCCGGCGACCAGCAATCCGCTGGGCGTGAAGGGCACCGGCGAAGCAGGCACCACGGCCGCAATCGCGGCGGTGATGAACGCGATTGCAAACGCGATTCCGAACGGCGCCGCCAATCACATGGAAATGCCGGCGACGCCTGCAAAAGTTTGGGAAGCGTGCCAGCGGGGACTGGCTGCAAAGTAATTCTTTCTGTGCCTCGAAAGGAAAATGGCCGGGACGAACCCGGCCATTATCTGATTTAAAATTGTCGCTTTTCTAGGCCTGCGAAATGAACTTGATGTTCATGTATGCCTGCAGGCCTTCGATGCCGCCTTCAGAGCCATATCCTGACTCCTTGATGCCGCCGAATGGCGTCTCCGGCGTCGAGATGGCGACGCTGTTTACGCCAACCATGCCTGACTGCAGCGCATCGCTGATCGCCGAGGCGTTCTTGTCCGACGACGTGAAAGCATAGGCCGCAAGCCCGAACTGCAGTGAGTTCGCGCGTTCGACCACCTCGTCGAAGGTCTTGAATGGTACGATCGGAGCCACCGGTCCGAACGGCTCTTCAGTCATGATCTTCGAATCGTCCGGCACGTCGGTGATGACGGTCGGCTGAAAAAAGAATCCTTGGTTGCCATGGCGCGAGCCACCCGTGACGACCTTGCCACCGCGATCCTTGGCGTCGTTGACAAAGCTCTCCATTGCGTCGAGGCGGCGGGGGTTGGCGAGCGGACCGAGCGTGATGCCTTTCTCGAGGCCGTCCCCCATTTTGAGACCCTTCGCGTACTCGGTGAAGCGTGCCACGAACTTGCTGTAGTTCTTTTCATGCACATAGAAGCGCGTCGGCGAGATGCAGACCTGGCCGGCATTGCGATACTTGAACGCCGCGATTGTGTCGGCGGTTTTCTCGGGGTCGACATCTTCGAACACCACGACGGGCGAATGACCGCCAAGCTCCATGGTCGCCTTCTTCATACCTTTGGCCGCAAGCTGGGCCAGATGCTTGCCGACCGGCACCGAGCCGGTGAACGAAATCTTCTTGACCGATTTCTTCGGAATAAGATGCTCGGACACATCGGCGGGAACGCCGAAAACGAGATTGAGCACGCCCGCCGGAAGGCCGGCGTCGGCGAAGCATTTCACCAGTTCGACGCAACCGCCCGGCGTCTCTTCCGACGCCTTGATGATGATCGAACAGCCTGCCGCTAGGGCACCGGCAATCTTGCGAACGGGTGTCAGCGTCGGGAAATTCCACGGTGTGAACGCGGCCACGACCCCGACCGGCTCCTGCAGCACGATCTGACGCACGCCCTTCTGACGGCCGGGCACCACCCGGCCATATGTTCTGCGGCCTTCCTCGGCATACCAGTCAATGATGTCGGCGCTGGTAAGAACCTCCGCGCGCGACTCGACATAGACCTTGCCCTGCTCCTGGGTCATCACTTTCGAAACATGGTCAAATCGCTCGCGCAGCAGATCGGCCGCCTTGCGCATGATCTTGGAACGGTCATAAGCCGACGTTGCTTTCCAGGCTGCAAAGCCTTTTTCAGCGGCAGCGAGCGCGGCATCAAGATCGCCTTTGCTTGCATGCGGAAGATGAGCGAGCGTCTTGCCAGTGGCCGGATTGATCACATCCTCGCCCTTGCGGCCGCCGCCGTTGAGCCATTTGCCGTCGATATAAAGACCAAGATCGGAATACATGAGACCCTCGTTGTCACCCGGAACAGGATTGCCGTTGGATTAGCACTTTCGGAGGCGTGGCGTCACGTCAATCACGACCCCAGATAGGCACCGCCGCTGACGTGGATCGTCTGGCCGGTGATGTAGCGTCCATTAGGGCCGCAGAGGAACCGCACCATAGCCGCGACATCCTGCGGTTTGCCCCGGTCGCCGCTGATGGTGCCATGCGTCAGATGGTGGGCAGGCTTCTGCGATGAAGCGGGCCTCGTCGTATCGATCGCACCTGGCACCACGCAATTCGCGGTGATTTTGTCAGCCGCGAGATCGTGCGCAAGTCCGCGCGACAGCCCGACCAGCGCGGCCTTTGCCGTCATGACATGGGCGCGGTCTTTCGAACCGATATGTGCACTCATACCGCCGATATTGACGATGCTGCCGCCGTTTTTCCGCAGCGCCGGCAGGCAGGCATGCACGCAGCGGAAGGTGCCATCGAGGATGACGTTCATCACCTCGCGCCACTCTGCGAAACTCATGTCGGAAATATGTTTCTCGCGCCGCAATGCCGCATTATTGACGAGGATATCGATGAGCCCGAATTTTTTCAGCGCCGCGTCGGCGAGCGCAGCCGCGGTCTTGTCGTCGCCCACGTCGCCAAGGATGGCGATCGCCTTGCCGCCGGCTTTCTCTATCTCGCCGACGACGCCATCGGCCTCGGCCTTGTTCGACCGCACATTCACGACGACGGCGGCGCCAGCTTCGGCCAATGTCAGCGCGATTGCACGACCGATATTGCGTCCGGCGCCAGTGACAATGGCAACTTTTCCGGCGAGTTCTTTGCCCTCAGCCATGAGCCCTCATTACCCTCTCAGGAATGCCAAGTCGACCTTGCCTTCATAGAGCTTCGCCAGTTGCTTGAGCGCAGCGGAAGCGCGCTTGGCGTCCCAACCGCCGTGCCGGACGTTGAGTGTGAATTTCTCTTCGATGTCCGCCCGCGTGAGCGGTTCCTTCGCTCCGCCACGGAAATGCGGCTGCCGCTCTTCAACCACGCTGCCGTCATTGAGCACAGCGCGGATATGGCCGGTGAAATTGTTGGGGTAAGGATTGTTGGGATCGATCACGTAGCGAACCTTTGACGCGACTGCCAGCACGTCCTTGTCGTGCACAGCCTGATCGGTGAAGTCCTCAAGACCAGCACCGCCGCGCACGAAGCCTGTCGCCAATATGAAAGGCGTCGCGAATTTGGCCGCGAATCCATTTGGCGGGCGCTGTTTGGCGGCAAGCGGCTCCCATAGGCGGTGAACGGTGCCTTCCGCCACCTCGCAGATCATTTCCTTGATGTCGGTGGCTTTGATACCGCGCGCGGCCAGCCGCTTTGCACAATCGATATAGGGATGCGCCATGGTTCCGCAGGGATAGGGCTTGAACGCGAGCGTTTCTGTCACCCATTTCGTGCCGAAACCGCCGGTAACCGCGTCATAGTCGCCCTTTATCGTGTGCGCGAACCCATGAAAAAGTCCATGCACGCCTTCGAACACAGTGCGAGGTCCGAGAAAGCCTCCGCGCGCGAGCAGCGCCGCACGAATGCCCGATTGTGCGGCCCAGCCGGGATGCAGCCGCTTGGTCCAGGTGCCCTCGGCCAGATACTCAATGATGCCGCCGGCAAAGCTCGCGGCGATGCCGAGCGCATCGACGATCTGCTTCGCATTCAATCCAAGCGACGCGCCGACGCCGGCCGCGGCTCCCATCACGCCGAAAATCGCGGTTGGATGAAAACCGGCCTTGTGCACCGCCTTCGGCACGACCGTGCTCAAGCGGCACATAACCTCGGTCCCCACCGCAATACCGAGCAAAGCGGCCGGCCCGTCGGGCCGGTGCCGTTCGCAGGCCGCAAGCACCGCCGGTACAATCACGGCACCTGCGTGGACCGGTCCACCCTCGAATGTGTCGTCGAAATCCTCGCCATGCGCGGCCGTGCCGTTGATGAACGACGCACTTGCAGCGCTGAAGCCGCGCACATGGCCGATTGCCGTACAGGGACCATCATCATCGCAGCCCGCGAGCGCACTCTTTATATAGTCCTCGTTGCGCGCGGTGACGCAGAGGCCGGCGACATCGATCAATAGCTCCACGCATTTTTCGCGCAGGGCCTGCGGCAGCTTGTCGGCATGCAGCGCCGCAATCGATGCGGCCAAATGCTCGGCAACCGAGGTGGCTGGAAGCTTTTCTGTCATAAATGTTAGGTGCGGAAGCGCACGTTACCGAAACCGGGAATGCGATTGACGGTGATCACCACCGCGAACGTGATCAACAACATACCCAGGCCGATTACCGAAATCGCGCCGAGATCACCGCTCTCGTTGAGATCATAGATGAGCACCGAAACGACTTTTGTTTCCGACGTGAACAGGATGATCGCCGCCGATAGCTCGCGCATCACGCCGACGAAGATGAAGCACCAGGTCGCAATCACACCGGTGCGCAGAAGCGGCGCGGTAATCTGCCACAGCGAGCGCAATCTTGTCGCACCGAGGATGCGGCTTGCGTCCTCAAGTTCGGGATGGATAGTGCGGAATGCTGCCTGCAGTTGCTGGTAGGCAGAAGGAAGCGCGATCGTCACGAAGGCAATCAGCAGAATCCATAATGTGCCGTAGAGGACAAATGGCGGTCGCGTGTAGCTGAGAAACAGACCGACACCAAGTACAATTCCGGGAATGGCAATCGGCGCCGTTGCAAGAAAACCAAGTACACGCCAGCCGGTTACAGCCTGGCGCGCGGTTACGTAAGCAATGACCAGCGCGAGCGCAGTCCCGATGGTGGCAGTCGCCGTGCCGAGGATCACCGTGTTCTTGAGCGCCAGCGAAGCCGCTGATAGCTCGAACATCACGAAATGAATGTTCTGCAGCGTGAAATTGTGGATCGTCAGCATCGTCGTCGCCACCGGCGAAAACGCCGCGTTGAAAAGCGCGGCATAGGGCAGAAACACCGGATTGAGCAGCACGACGAGGCACAATATGAAAGCGGGCCAGCGCCAGCGGTGCAGGGGAATGAGCCGCGGCGCCCCGTATTTTCCGCCGACAATCGAGTAGCCGCGCCGCCCGAGAATCATATGCTCGGCACGCAGCAGAATGACGGTCAGCACCAGCAGCGGCAGCGAGGCCGCAGCGGCAAGCTCGGGCTTTGGGGGAAACTGAAACAGGCTCCAGATCTTCGTCGTCATTGTGTGGAAGCCGGCCGGCAGCGCCAAAATCGCCGGCGAGCCGAACAAGGTCATCGCCTGCAGGAAAGCCACCAGCGCCCCGGCCAACAAAGCCGGCAAGACCAGCGGGATGGTGACCCGTCGCGCCGTGTACCAGCGTCCGCCCCCCAGAATAGAGGATGCGTCCTCAAGCTCTCCGGGAGTCCGGTCAAGCGAATTCGCGACCAGCACAAACACGTAAGGGAATGTGTAGCAAGAGATCACAAAAATGACGCCTGGCAGCGAATAGATATTGAACAAATGTTGGTCAGTGCCCATCCCGAACCACTCACGCGCGAGCTTGTTCAAAAGCCCGCTATTGGGCGCAGCCAGGAGCTCCCAGGCGATTGCGCCTAAAAACGGCGGCGTTACGAATGACGCCGTCACCAGCGCGCGTATCACGCCGGAAAACGGCAGATCCGTGCGCGCAACCAACCAGCCCATGGGCGCCGCTACCGCGCAGCATATGAAGGCCGAGGACGTTGCCAAAATGAAGGTCGTGATCAGCGGCTCGCGGAACGACGATTCGGTGAACAGCCGATAGAAATTCGCGAGGGTGAGGCCGCCCTGCCCGTCCGTCACGCTGTACATCAGCAACCACGACAGGGGCAGCACAATGAGCACGCACAGAATGCCGGCAAAAATGTAAAGCACAGGCCGCGAGACATCGATCCCGAAGCTTCGGCGTTCAGCGCGTGCGGGCAAAGCAATCGTCATGTCGGAAAATTCACGCTTCGACTCTTTGAATGCCGAACCCGGGAGATCCCGGATTCGGCATTATCCGCGTTATCAAACTTTGAAAATCTTCACGTAGTGCTGCTTGATCTCGTCGCTCATTTTCTCGACGGCAGCCGCATCGTCCTTCATTACTTTGATCTGCTTGAACGGCGTGCGCCCTTCCTTCTCTTTGGTATTCGGATGCATGGAGCGCAGGCCGCCCACATCGATGATCAACTGCTGGCATTCCGGCGTGAAGCTGTAGTTGCAGAACAACCTCGCAGCGTTTGGATTCGGCGCCGCCTTGAACATGCCGGTCGGTCCCACGATCAACGGAGAGCCTTCTGTCGCATAGACCGGCTCCACCGGTCCGTTTTTCTCCTTGATCTGGAAGATGTTGTATTCGTTACCGTCGGCCATCACCGCACGTTCACCGAGCGCAAGCCGCTTCGGCGGATCGGCCGATGACTGGACCTGCATGATATTCTGCTGCGCGAGCTTCTCGAAGTAGCTCCAGCCGAGGTCGCGTTGCATCTGATAGGTAGCGGTCATGATAGTGCCGCTGTACCCCGGATGTGCCTTGACGATCTTTCCCTTCCATTTGGGATCAAGCAGGTCGGAGAAGCTCTTGGGAGCCTCTTCCTTTTTCACGAGATTGGTGTTGTACGCGATGATGCACACCCAAACGCGGAAGCTGGCGAACATGCCGTCCGGATCCTTGTGCTCGACCGGATAGAATTTGGCGACATCTTCGGGAAGGTAGGCCTCCAGCATCCCTTTGTTCTTCCAGACAATGAAGTGCGCAGCATCCGAGGAGTTGGCGACGTCGACCGCATGAATGTTGCTGCCGTACTCCTGCCCGATGCGCTGGAACACGCGTTCGGCGCCGGTCCGCTCCACGCGCACGGCTACGCCCGGGTATTTTGCTTCGAATGACTTTGCGATCTTCTCGGCGAGCGGCAGGTCCACCGAGGTGTACCAGACAACTTTGCCTTCCTTTTTTGCTGCCTCGATAAGTTGTGGCGTAACGGCGCTGGCGGGCGGTGCCGCCGACATAACTTTCGTCGAGAAGGCGGCGCCCGCGACGAGCGCGCTCGAACCGATCAATACGCCACGGCGTGAAATTCGTAACCCTGTCATTGAACTATCCTCCCTGCGCGGTTCTTGTTGTCTCGCCCCTCGATTTCATCATTTTGTCAAAGCGCGGCAGCGCTCCGGCGGCAGGTGCAACCAGACGGTACTGCCCTGCTGGATGTTCTCGCCCGCATTGGTAAGTACGCGCAGCTGCGTGCCGTCCTTGGCCTCAACCATATAATCCCGACTGGCCCCGAGAAAGACCTGCCGCACCACCGTCGCCGGAACGACATTTTCGCCCTGCCGCCGCTCAACTGAGATCGCTATGTCATGCGGGCGGACCGACACCGGCGTCGCTGCACCGCTCTTGATTGTCTCACCGCTGCATCGCAGGGGCGTTCCCGCAAAGTCGACACGCGTCGCATCGAGTCCCTTGCCTTTGATAACGTTGCTCGATCCGATGAAGCGTGCGACGAACTCCGAACGCGGCCGATCGTAAATCTCCTCCGGTGAGCCTGCCTGCTCGACCTTGCCGGCATTCATCACCGCAATCAGGTCGGCGGTCGTCATGGCTTCGGACTGATCGTGCGTGACGTAGACGGTTGTGTAACGATAGGCATCGTGTAGGCGGCGGACCTCAAACCTCATCTCTTCGCGCAGGTTTGCATCGAGATTGGAGAGCGGCTCATCGAGCAGCAATGTCTCAGGCTCGACAATCAACGCGCGGGCCAGGGCAACACGTTGTTGTTGCCCGCCAGACAACTCGCCGGGGTAGCGCTGTGCCAGCGGCGCCAGCTTCGTCGTCCCAAGAATCGCGTCGAGCTTCTTGCCGATCGTGTCACGGTCCATCTTCCGCAATTTCAGGCCGTAGATGATGTTCTCGGCGACCGTCATATGCGGCCATAGCGCGTAACTCTGGAAGATCATCGACATGTTGCGCCGTTCGGGCGGCAATGTGCTTGCCGGCGAGGACACCAGCCGGTCGCCGACACGAATTTCGCCTTCACTGGGCTCTATGAATCCCGCAATCAGCCGCAACGTCGTCGTCTTGCCGCAACCCGAAGGGCCGAGCAGGCATACAAGATGTCCGTGCTCTATCGTGATCGACACGTCATCGACAACGGCTGAATTGCCGTATCGCTTTGTCAGGCCCCGCAACTCGACCGACGCCACGCGCTTCCTCCCCTGTATCCGCCGCTAGCCACGGCTGTCATTTGATATTCTTGTACCAACACCGTTCGCGAACGTCTCTTCGGCCCCGCTTTATGAGCCGGTAAATGCCGGCTTGCGCTTCTCCATGAAGGCCTTACGGCCCTCGATATAGTCCTTGCTAGCAAAACATTGCGCCACCAGGTCGTCGCAGCGCTTGAGATTGCGCTTGCTCTCGTCCTTGACCACCTCGCCGACAATATACTTGACGGAATTGACCGTGAGGGGTGCGTTCCCGCTGATCGTCTCCGCGTAGTCCTTGACGTATTTTTCGACATCCGCATCGGAAAGCACGCGGTTGACCAAGCCCATCTGCAGCGCTTCCGCGGCGGTGAACTGGCGCGCTGTAAAAAAAATCTCCTTGGCAAAGGACGGGCCGACGACATCGACCAGTTTCTTGATGCCTTTAAAGCCGTAGCCGAGACCAAGTTTCGCCGCGGGCACGCCGAACTTGGAATTGTCCGAACAGATGCGCAGGTCGCAGCACAGGGCGAGTCCGACACCACCGCCGATACAATATCCGCGGATCATCGCAATGGTCGGCTTGGGAAATTCATAGACCGCCGTGTTCGCCTGATCGACCGCAACATTATAGCGATCGATGGCATCCTTACTCGAACGTTCGCTCTCGAATTTGGAAATGTCGGCGCCCGACACGAAAGCCTTGCCGCCGGCGCCGGTCAGCACCACGACGCGTATTGCATTGTCAGCGGAAAAATCGGCGAGGATACCCGAGGCCGCGTCCCACATTTCCAGCGACACCGCATTATGCCGCTCCGGATTGTTGAAGATGAGATAGCCGACGCCGCCCTCCTTACGGGACAGCATTTTGTCGGTCTGAGTCATTCACGTGCTCCTTCGTCTTCACTTCGTCATGGACAAACGGGCTGACGGCCTCACACTGCCTGCGCCTTATGCAGCTCGGCAATTTCATTGTCGGCGAAGCCGAACTCTTTGAGCACCTCATCTGTGTGCTGGCCTTGTGCCGGCGGCGTCACCACGATCTTGCTGGGAGTGCGCGAAAGCTTCACCGGCTGCCCGACGAAAACCTGATCGCTACCGTCGGCGCGCTTCGCTGCTTGCGCGATACCAATGTGCTTGACCTGCTCGTCCGCAAACATTTCATCGATCGCATAGATCGGTCCGCAGGGCACGCCGATTTTGTTGAAGATATCGATCCATTCGGCGCTGGTCTTGTCCACGGTCCGCCTGTCGATCTCGGCGTTGAGCGCATCGCGGTTTTTCGAGCGCAACGCGCCGGTTGCATAGTCGGGATGCTTGATCAGCTCTGGCGCCTGAAGTGCATTGCACAGCCGTTCCCACATCACCTGGCCGGTCGATGCGATATTGATATGACCATCTTTGGTCTTGAAGACCCCGGTCGGAATGCTGGTCGGATGGTTGTTGCCGGCCTGCTTTGCGACCTCATGCATCTGCAGCCAACGCGCGGCCTGGAAGTCGAGCATGAATATCTGCGCCTGCAGCAATGATGTGTTCACCCATTGGCCTTCGCCGGAAATCTCGCGCTCGAGCAGCGCGACGAGAATGCCGAGGGCGCAGAACAGGCCGGCAGAAAGATCGGCAATCGGGATCCCGACGCGCACCGGCCCTTGTCCCGGCAGCCCGGTAATCGACATCAGTCCGCCCATGCCTTGCGCGATCTGATCGAAGCCCGGTCGGTCACGATAGGGCCCGTCCTGGCCAAAACCAGAGATGCTGCCAAGCACGATGCGCTTGTTGATCTTCTTCAGCGACTCGTAGTCGACGCCGAGACGGTCCTTCACGTCCGGGCGGAAATTCTCCACCACGACATCCGCCTTTTCGACCATGCGCTTGAATGCGGCGAGGCCTTGCGGCGATTTCAGATCGAGCGTGATGCTGCGCTTGTTGCGATGCAGGTTCTGGAAATCGGCATTCGAGCGCGGGCCCCCGGGTCCCTCACCTTTTTCCAGATGCGGCGGCGTCTCAATCTTGATGACATTGGCGCCCCAGTCGGCGAGCTGGCGCACGCAGGTCGGCCCCGATCGCACGCGCGTCAGATCGAGGACGGTAAAGCGGGAAAGGGCCGAAGAGGCCCTGGGAAACGGCATTACGACAACTCCGGAGTGTCTTTCTGGCCCAGGACTGGGTTTCCGGCCCGACATTCCCCGATCTACGGGAGCTTGTCTATTGCATCGGCTGCCATTCCTGTTCGGCTCAAAACGTCAGGTTCAGGCACCAAAAGGCTTTTATTCATCATATAACCCAGCAATCTCCGCTTATGCCTTGAAAAGACCACGACTAGCTGTCATATGACCGCCAACGGATGAAAGACCCGATCTCGGGTTTGCGGGCTGCGTGCACGAAGCTCATTAAAACGAATTTCGCCCCGCCTCTTCCGTTTCTCCAATAAGCGACAACCCTGGCCACGCGGGATGTCTTAAAGAACCCCCGCGATTCCGCCGGCTGCAACCGCAGCACGGCCGGTTCGCCATATAGAAAGAGACTCATTGACTTCATTTAACGAGTTCGGCCTCGCTGAGCCGATCCTTCGCGCCCTCGCGCAAGAGAAATACACCACTCCAACCCCGATTCAGGCCCAGACCATTCCCCTTGCGTGCCAAAACCGCGATGTCATCGGCATCGCGCAAACCGGCACCGGAAAAACTGCAGCCTTCGCGCTGCCGATCCTGAACCATCTTTTGAACAAGCGTCAGCGTCCCGCGCAGAAATCCTGCCGGGTGCTGGTGCTATCACCGACGCGCGAGCTGTCTGGACAGATCGCTGATAGCTTCCGTACTTATGGCCGTCACATCCGCCCGCTCGAGATCGCACTCGCGATCGGCGGCGTACCTATCAACCGGCAAGTGCGCGCACTTGCGCGCGGCGTCGAGGTGCTGGTTGCAACGCCCGGCCGCCTGCTCGATCTGGTTCACCAGCGCGCGCTGCGCCTCGACCAAATCGAAGTGCTGGTGCTCGATGAGGCCGATCGCATGCTCGACATGGGCTTCATCCACGACATCAAGAAGATCGTCGCTATGCTGCCGAAGCAACGGCAGACGTTGTTCTTCTCGGCGACCATGCCGCAGGAAATCACCCGGCTCGCCGACGCCATGTTGTGTGAGCCCGCCCGCGTGGCCGTTACGCCGCAAGCTACGACCGTCGACCGAATCGAACAGCGCGTCATCCTCACCGAAAAGGCATCGAAGGCATCGCTACTGATCGAGGTGCTCAAAACCGAAAAAACCGACCGCGTTCTGGTGTTCACTCGCACCAAGCATGGCGCCGACAAGGTGGTACGCGGATTGCAGAAAGCCGGTCACACCGCCGAAGCGATCCATGGCAACAAGTCGCAGAACCAGCGCGAGCGCGTTCTCGCCGCCTTCCGCAACGGCCGCCTGCGCACGCTGATTGCCACTGACATTGCCGCCCGCGGCATCGACGTCGACGGCGTCAGCCACGTGGTCAATTATGACTTACCGAACATTCCGGAGAGTTATGTCCACCGTATTGGCCGTACCGCGCGCGCCGGGGCCGAAGGCGTGGCGATTTCGTTCTGCGATCACGAAGAGCGGGCCTATTTGCGTGACATCGAGCGGCTGATCCGCATGTCCATCCCCGCCACGGACCGGCGTACAGGCAAGCCGGGGAGCCATGCGGCCCCGCAAGCGGCAGAGGCCCGCCACGGCGGTCGACCGCATCGGGGCAAGCAACAACGCGGTCACCGCGGCGGTCATGGCGGCGGTCATGGCCGTCCTGGCAACAACGGCCACCGCCCCCATAATGGCAGCAATGGCCGCCAAGACCATCCGAGCCAGAACGGTCACCCCGCGCACCGGCAGGACGCTACGGCAGGGGAGCCAAGCGGCATCGGAAATGTTACATTCCTGAAGCGCCCGAATGAGCCGCGCCGCAGTGCCGGCCACCGGCCGCGGTAAGGCAATTGGAGTCGACTGGATGGCGAAAGAAGAGTTGCTGGAATTTGACGGCACCGTCACCGAGGTTCTCCCGGACGGCAACTTCCGGGTAAAACTCGACAATGACCACGAAGTCTTGGCCTACACGGCCGGCAAAATGCGCAAGTTCCGCATCCGCACGGGTGTCGGCGACCGCGTGATCGTTGAAATGTCGCCCTACGATCTGCAGCGCGGGCGCATCAGTTTCCGTCACAAGGGCGACGCACCGGCCGCCGCCCCGCAGCAGCGCCGTCCTAACTTCCGCGGCAGACGTTAGGCGAACAACACGTCGGAGAATTCGGGGGCATTACAGGAGTTGCGTGCGCCGATGCCCCTTTCCTTCCTCCACCGCCTCGTGCTGGCGATTGTCCTCGCCGGCACGTTTCATTCCGCAAACGCAGACGACGCCAAGGGTCCCACGCGGCCGGCCAGCGAACAGACCGCCGCCGAACGGCAGGAGACCGCAAAAGGCGTGCTTCGGTTGCTGCCGGCCGATGCCGTCACCGAGCATTCCATCGATACATCCCGCGGGAAGCGTGCCTATACGGCGACCGCCGGCACGCTGGCGTTCTACGATCAATCCGGCGAGCAAAGCGCTGCGGTGTTCTACACCGCCTATGTCGCAAAGAGCGGCTCCGCAAACCGCCCGCTGACATTCGTCTTCAATGGCGGCCCAGGCGCGGCGTCCGCCTTTCTCCATCTTGGCCTCGTCGGTCCGCGCATTCTCGATTTCGGGCCAGACTCGCATGACGCCACGCGCGCAATGTTGCGCGACAATCCCGACACCTGGCTTGCCTTCACCGATCTGGTGCTGATCGATCCGATCGGCACTGGCTGGAGCCGGGCGGTTAAAAGCGACGGCGGCAAGTCTTTCTGGAGTGTGCGGAGCGACGCCGACGCCATGGCCAAGGCGATTGCGCTTTACGTCGCCAAGAACAATCGCGCAGGCTCGCCGAAATATCTGTTCGGCGAAAGTTATGGCGGTTTCCGCGCCGCCAAGACCGCACGCGCGCTGCAACGCGATCAGGGCGTCACGATCAACGGCATCGTGATGCTTTCACCTTTGCTCGAAGGCTGGCTCACCTTCGGCGACGATAGTTCCGCGCTGCACGCCGCCTTGCAGTTGCCGTCCCTGGCTGCCGCTGAGTTGGAGCGTAAAAATGCGCTCACGCCCGACGCGCTTTCCGTAGCGGAACAATTTGCGATGACGGACTACCTGACGACGCTGGCGGGAGCGCCCTCAAAAGGTGATGCGGCAAAGGCGTTCTACAGCCGCGTGGCGCAGATGACCGGCTTGCCGCTTGATGCTGTTACCCAGGCACGCGGCTTTGCGGCCCGAGTCTATGTGAAGGGCTTGCGCGCTGGGGAGAGTAAGATCGTGAGTCGCTATGATGCCGCTTTTGCTGTCGACGACCCTCATCCCGAGGCGCGGTCGTCGCGCGGGCCCGATCCGATTCTTGATGCGGTCACTCGTGCCTATGGTGGCGCCATGGCGAGCTATGCGCGAAACGAACTCGGTTTCAAAACCGAAATGACCTATGCGCTTCTTGCCGGCGACGTCACCAATCACTGGGACTGGCAGGGCGGCCGGGTGCAGGCAAGCGCTGAAGACGACTTGCGCGTCCTACTCGCGTTCGGCCCGTCGTTCCGTCTCCTGATAGCGCACGGCTATTCCGATATGATCACGCCCTACGCGATGTCGCGCTACGTGCTCGATCACATGCCTGCCTTTGATCCACCCGGCCGTGTGCAGCTCAAGCTCTATCGGGGCGGGCACATGCCTTATCTGGACCCGGAGTCCCGTAAAGCTTTCAGCGCCGACGCAGCGGTGTTTTTCCGGGATAAAGAGTAGGTTCTCCCCCTAAAGGGACGAGCTTTTAGAAAAGTTATTCCCGGTACCGCTGCCTGTGAGCACCCACAAAAAATCGCGCTCATATCCCCGGTAAAGGCGCTCCGCTCCTGCCGAGCTTAGGTGGCTTGTATCGAAGAAAAAAAGCTCGGTCCCCTTGTTCGGGCGGCATTCCGTTTCCGTACAGAACAGATTGATCGGATCAATAAGTCTGACGTTGTCGTACGAGGCCGCCGCGCGACGGAGTGCTGTCATTGTGCGTTCTCGCCTCGCGTCGACCTTTGACCGAAGGACTGAGCAGGTATCGGATCCGACGCGAATTGCCTTCACGACGCAGGCCGGCGAGTACCACGGAAACTCAGGGAGTGGAGCAACGATCAGGATACGCCGGACACCAGCGCGTTTCGCATCCGAGAGTGTCGCAGCAAGACCTGTCGCCAATATTTCATACGGGTCTTTCTTCGCTTGATCATCGGTTAGAAGGAACGAGCGATGGAACGGATCGGATTGGGGTAATCCG
>Ga0134124_10002519_pt1 | contig 14809 bp, 13 predicted proteins | sample KB304_FD_96880 | JGI IMG/M metagenome (GOLD analysis project Ga0134124, IMG submission 96880) | Terrestrial soil microbial communities without Nitrogen fertilizer from Kellogg Biological Station, Michigan, USA - KB3-0-4 | ecosystem: Environmental > Terrestrial > Soil > Unclassified ... | reverse complement strand
CGGGCGGGTCCGACGTTACCATCACCTGGACGGGCGCCGACGATCTGACGCCGTCGAGCCAGCTCAGCATGGGCGTCTACTACTCCCTCGATAACGGCAGAAGCTGGTCGACGATCACACGAACCCAGACGAACTCCGGGTCTACAGTCTGGTCCGTGCCCAACGTCAACAGCGACCAATGCCTGATCAGGGTACTGGGGAGGGACCGAGAGCTCAAGGTAGGCGTCGATACCAGCGACAGCGTTTGTTCCATTGTGGCCAATCCGAGCCTGCCTCTGGTCACCGTCTCGCTGGACAGCGACGGGGGGCAGAGCCTAACGAACAGCAGCAATTATATTCGCGGGGAGTCGCTGATCGGCGGGCAGTCTTATACCCTCACCTGGTACGCCCTCGATGACCTGACGCCGACGACTGACCTGCTGATCGGCCTGTACTTTTCCTCCGACGGCGGCTCCAGCTGGTCGACGATCGCGTCATTTACATCCAACAGTGGCGCTTACAGCTGGACCGCGCCGAACCTCACCAGCAATCGGTGCATGATAAAGATGACCGCCACGGACTCGAACTCAAAAACGGGCGTTGCCGTATCGGCCAGCGTGTTTACCATCACGCAGTCCTCTTCCGCCGCCTGGCCCAGCCTCACCGGCATATCCACGGTGACTTCACCGTCCAATGTCACGCTCGCCTCATCCAACAGCACCGTTTCCGAGCTTACCGAAAGCAACGCCCCCACAGGAGGGCCTGCAGGCTTTACCGGTGCCAAGACGATATCTTTCCGGGCCACGGGCGTCACAAATACGGCCAACATTACGATGACTTTCCCCACCCTGCCGATAAATCCGGTTTTTTTCAAGGTCGTCAACGGACTCTGGAAGCAGCTGTACCCCGTTAATGAGTGGACCGGCGTCAGCAGCGTCGCGCTCACCGGCAACACGCTCAGCTACACGATAGTCGACAACTCGGACGCGGATGCGGACCCGACCGTCGGCGTCGTCGCGGATCCCGTCGTCACCGGCCTAATAGCACCCGCAGTCGTCCCCGTACCTGACCCAGGCGCGGGTGCGGGTGTGGGTACAGGTGTGGGTGCGGGTACAGGAGCGACAGGTGCGACAGGTGCGACATCGGCAGGTCCGGTAGGTCCGGCAGGTCCGGCAGGTGAGCCAGGTCCGCAAGGTCCGCAAGGTGCGACAGGTGCGATAGGTGCCACAGGTGAGGCAGGTCCGGCAGGCCCGCAAGGTGAGACAGGTGCGACAGGTGCGACAGGTTCCAGCGGCTGTTTCATCGCGACGGCCGCCTGGGGTTCTTACCTTGCTCCCCAGGTGCAGGTGCTGAGGGATTTCAGGGACCTTCACCTCCTCACCAATCCGGCGGGACGGGTTTTTGTCAAACTCTACTACCGGTATTCACCCCCGGTGGCGGATTTCATCGCTCGCCACGGTGCTTTGCGGTCCGTCACACGCTGGGCGTTGACGCCACTGGTCTATGCGGTCAAGTACCCTGCGGGGATTTTGTTCCTTCTTGTCCCGATGCTTATCGCCGGTTTCTGGAGGAGAAGAATTCTCGGAAGCTGCGCTTAGTGAACACAGCCGGTTGAGGGGGGATGAATCGTTACGATTCACCCCCTTTTTTTCTGCGGCAAACGCATTTGCCGTGACCAGCATCTCTGCCAAGGGGCTCGATGGAGCGGGACTGAGCGGAATAACTGCAGCGCCTGTATCTGCGGAGGGGATTTAGAGCAAAGGTAATAGAGTTTACACCAGTGAAATCAAACAAAAAAGGAGCTACAGAATGAACTGTAACTCCTTGAATTTGCTGGTCGGTGAGACTGGAATCGAACCAGCGACCCCCTGCTCCCAAGGCAGGTGCGCTACCAGGCTGCGCTACTCACCGACGAAAGAGCAATTGTATAGCATGGCTGACATGGTTACACAAGACAATAATTACCTGCCTGCCATTTCCCGCTCTAACGAAGTGCGCCAATCCTTCACCAGGATATCATAGGTTATATTGTAATCCTTAAGAGACGCGGTGGCGGCCTCATCAAAAGAGAGTCCGCTTCCCAGACCCGACAGGATCTGCCTGATCCGGTGCCAGCCGAACGTCGCGACCATATATTTGACCAGCGAATAGCTCTGCTGATACGCCAAAGCGGCAGTGGCGGGAGAGAGTTTGCTGAAACCGGCTTCCAGCGTTCTGATGTCGATCAGGTTCCCCACACGGACGGCGTGCCCCAACTCCGGCAGGGGGCGGTTATACTGCATCCGTCCAAACATTTCGGCAATCCCCTCATTCAGCCAGAGCGGGCAGTTGCCGCGGGTCAGCTCGAACACGACCACATGGGCATACTCGTGATACAGAACACCTCGCATTACCGGAGTGATCTCGTTCAGGGCGCCAAATGGCAGGCGGATTTTACCGTCATATAATCCTCCCGACCAATCGGGGGAATCGGTGACCGTCTTATAATCGGTCCGTTTATAGATACCAACCGGAACCCGGGCCTCGGGAAACATGCCGAGCTCGGCACCGACCTGATTTGCCGCCGATTCCAGCACGTCAAGGATTGCCCGGGCAAATCCGGCATCAACTCCCGGATCGTACGTGAGGTCAAATCGGGAGCTGTAACCGCGATCCATGACGGATTCCACGTCATTTTCCCTGCGGGATTTCGCGAGTAGTTCCACGATCTCCTTTCGCCCCGGAGAGAGTTTGAGCGCCTGTTCCCACAGCGCAAGGGCCTCCGGGCGATGGTCGGTTTCAAACTGCACGAGTCCGAGATAATACAGCACCTCGGGTGAATCCTGTCTGATGGCCTTTGCCTGCTCAAGTTCATACCGCGCCACATCATATTTTTTGAGATGATAGTTGCAGATGCCCCGCAACAGGGCAAATTCGGCTTCATCAGGGTAGAGTTCCCGGGCCCTGGCGAAATTTTCATCGGCCTGCTCATAACGCTTCTGTCCGGCGAGCTGATTGCCAAAGAGCGCATATCCTTCAGCCAGGTTCCTTTTGATGCCTCTGTTGAGGGGAAACAGCCGGTAGGCTTCCCGCAGTTTTTCGATACCCTTTTCATACTCTCCATGGAGCAGCAATTCGCGGCCATAACCGTTACGCATGACCGGGTCATTGTCGATCGGTGCGGCTGAAGCTGCGGCCGGCAGCAGCAAAAGCGCGCCGAAAGCAGAGTAGAGAAACAGGGAAATTTTCAGGGTGCGGATGGTCATTTATTTGTGAGGAAGGAGCGGAGGGAATCGGCAATTCCGGCACTGTCCAGATGCAGCATGGCACGCAGCTCGTGCTGTTCTCCCTGGGGAATATAAGCATCGGGATACCCGAGGCGCAGCACCCGTATTCCGTTCAGGCCATGCTGGCCTAGCAGTTCCAGAACTGCCGTGCCAAAGCCGCCTTGCAGCGCATTTTCCTCAAGGGTAACCAGAATTCCGAACTTTTCTGCCAACGCAATGATCAATGTTTCGTCAAGAGGCTTCACGAAACGGGCGTTTACAACCGTCAGCGCAATCCCCTCCGCATCCAGGGCTCCTGCCGCTTCCAACGCCGGATGAACCATCGTGCCGAGGGCAAGAAGTGCGGCGACATCTCCTTCACGCAGCACTTCGGCACGCCCGACAGGAAGAGCCGCAAGCGTCTGGTCCAACGCAACGCCGTAGCCGTTTCCGCGGGGGTAGCGCACGGCAGCCGGGGTTCCGATGCTGATGGCGGTGGCAAGCATGTGCTGAAGTTCGTTTTCGTCTTTGGGGGCCATCAGGGTAAGGTTGGGAAGGTGGCGCATGTAAGAGAGATCAAAGGCGCCGTGATGGGTCGGACCGTCACTCCCGACAACCCCGCCGCGATCTATGGCAAACGTGACCGGCAGGTTTTGCAGACAGACATCATGGCAAACCTGGTCATAAGCACGCTGCAGAAAACTGGAATAAACGGCAAAAACCGGACGGTAACCGCCGGCGGCTAATCCGGCGGCAAAAGTCACCCCGTGCTGCTCTGCGATTCCGACATCAAAAAAACGCTCCGGAAACTCCTTGGAAAACCCGGTAAGCCCAGTCCCGTCCGGCATTGCCGCGGTAATGGCGGTAATCCGGTCATCCTCGGCGGCCAACCTGCAGAGCGCGGCGCCGAAGACCGCGGTATACGAGGCCGCGCCACCCTTCCCCTTGAGCACCTTGCCGGTCTCGATTTCGAACGGCCCGACGCCGTGAAACAGCGCCGGATTCTCTTCGGCAGGCGCATATCCCTTCCCTTTTTTCGTCAGGACGTGAATGAGGACCGAATTGTCGAATTTTTTCACGCTTTCGAGAGTCTCGATCAGTGCCGGCAGATCATGCCCGTCGACCGGCCCGATATACTCGAACCCGAACGCCTCGAAAAGCATGCCGGGAGTGAACAGGCCTTTAAAAGACTCCTCCATTTTGCGGGCGACATGAAGGACTCCCCTGCCGATTTCCAGCCGTTTCAGAAATGATTCGGTACTCTTCTTGAACCGATGGACAAATTCACTTGATGCCGTGCGGGACAGGAAATTGGAAAGGGCGCCGACATTTTCGGCAATCGACATCTCATTATCGTTCAGGATAATGATCATGTCCTTGTTGAGTTCTCCAGCGTGGTTGATGCCCTCATAGGCGATACCGCCGGTCATGGACCCGTCGCCGATAACCGCCAGCACCTTGTTGCCGCGCCCGACCAGATCCCGTGCAACCGCAAAGCCGGTAGCGGCGGATATCGAGGTAGAGGAGTGACCGACGTCGAAAACATCGTGAGGCGACTCATGACGCTTCGGAAACCCGCTTATGCCGTTCAGGGTGCGCAATGTGCCGAAGTTGTCGCGGCGGCCGGTCAGAAGTTTGTGGGCATACGCCTGGTGCCCCACATCCCAGACGATCTTGTCGGCAGGAGAGGTGAAAACCCTGTGCAGGGCGATCGTTAATTCCACAACTCCCAGAGAGGGGGCCAGATGGCCGCCATTTGCGGCGCAGGTCCTGATGATGATCCGGCGCAGGTCCGCGGCAAGCTCCGGGAGTCGGGAAGCGGGCAACCGCTTGAGATCTTCGGGTGAGTCGATTGTTTCCAGGATTGACATGCTTGGCGCCAGTATATTCAAATCCCCCTCCTGTGTAAGGAGGGGCAGGGGGTGGTAAGATTTCAGCTCCTGCGCTGCACGATATACCGCACGATTTCCCGCAGGGGGTCGGCCTCCGCACCAAAGATTTCCAGGGCCCTCAGCGCCTCATCCATCATCGCCCCGGCCTCTTCCCTGGCTGCAGCCAGTCCCATGACGGCCGGATAGGTAGCCTTGCCGCGGGCCTCATCACTGCCGGCATCCTTGCCGATTTCTTCGGTGGTTCCCACAATATCGAGAATATCATCGGCAATCTGGAAGGCCAGTCCGGCCGCTTCACCATAGCGGGTTATCGCCGCCAGCTGCTGTCCGGCGGCGCCTCCAAGGAGCGCCCCGGCCACTACGGATGCCTTGATGAGGGCTCCGGTCTTGTGGGTATGAATATATTGAACGGTCGCCAGATCGATATCATGGCGTCCTTCACTCTCCATATCGACCACCTGGCCGCCAACCATGCCATGGGAACCGGCGCAGGACGCTATCTCATGGATTACGGCCAGCAGCACGGAAGGGTCGCAACCTTCAGCATGGCGGGGATCGCTGGCCAGCTTGAATGCCTCGGTCAATAGTGCGTCGCCGGCCAGAATCGCGATCGCTTCACCGAATACCTTGTGGCTGGTGGGGTTGCCGCGCCGGAAATCATCGTCATCCATGGCCGGCAGGTCGTCGTGAATCAGCGAATAGGTGTGGATCATTTCCATGGCACAGGCTGCCGGGACGGCACGTCCGGCATTTCCGCCAACCGCCTCACAGGCCGCCAGCATCAGAATCGGCCGCACCCGCTTACCCCCCGCAAAAACAGAGTAACGCATGGCCTTGTGGACGCTGTGCGGCAACTCCGTTTCTTTCGGCAGAAAACGGTCAAGCGCCGCATCGATGAGGGCACACTGCTCTTTCATATATAAGTTCAGGTCCATTGATAGTTTCCTTTCGTCACACTTCTCCGGATTCAAAAGGCTCCCGTTTCAGGGAACCATCCTTCTGTTTCAGAAGAATCTCGACCCGCCGCTCGGCATCGTCGAGCCTGCCGGAGCAGAATGCCGCATGCTTCACCCCTTCTTCAAAGGCTTTCAGAGAGTCTTCCAGCGAAAGCGAGCCGGTTTCCAGGCGCTTTACGATTTCTTCCAGTTTCTTCAGTGATGCCTCAAATTTTTCTGTAGCCATGGTCGAGATCCCGAGTGGTAAAAATAAATGATTGTATACGGATATTGCCGCAGGCGTCAAGTTTTGCAGGAATCAAGCGATTCTACACGGCAGCTCGCCTGACCCCGGTGAAGTTTCAGCAGCAACAGTTCTCCGGTTGCCAGCGACCCTGCATCGGTCACCACCACCCCGGTGCTGCCATGCGTTGCGATCGCATAGCCGCGGGCAAGGGTCTTGAGCGGGGAAAGCACCTCCAGACGCGCGGCATTGTCGCCGAATTCCTGCCGGATGGTCTCCAGCCGCTGTGCCAGCAAACGTTCAGCCCGTTCCGACAGCAGAGTAATCCGTTGTCGCAGAGCATCTATTCTCCGTTTCGGATCGTTATGCTGCAGAGCGTCCCGAAGGCGTTCAAAGCGGTCGCGGCGGCGATTGACAGCCGTACTCAGACCCGACTCCAACCTCCCGGTCAGATCATCCAGTCTCTGGGCCAGATGCCCCAGCATCATCCGCGGATCATGCAACGACCTGCGCAGGCCTGCGAGACGGCCGTCGAGCGCTGCAAGCAGGTTCTCTACCGATCTCCGCAAGCGATGCGAAAGCGCTTCAATCTGGTTGCGAAGCTCCTCGGAGCTGGCAATTACCAGCTCGGCAGCAGCCGAAGGGGTCGGCGCCCGCAGGTCGGCCACAAAGTCGCAGATGGTCCAGTCGGTTTCGTGGCCTACAGCCGATATGATCGGAATCTTTGAGCGATAGACCGCCCGGGCAACCACCTCTTCGTTAAAAGCCCACAAATCCTCAAGGGAGCCGCCGCCACGGCCGACGATAATCAGATCCGTTTCGGCCAGCCTGTTCATCTCGTCAATGGCCCGGGCGATCTCCAGCGCCGCCCCTTCCCCCTGTACGCGTACCGGATACAGCAATACCTCCAGCGAGGCAAAACGGCGCTTCAGGACATTAAGAATATCGTGGATGGCAGCGCCGGTGGGAGAAGTAATTACACCGATTTTGCGGGGAAAGCGCGGGAGGCTGATCTTGTGCGTCTCGGCAAACAGCCCCTCATGAGCCAGTTTTTCCTTTAACTGCACGAAGGCGGTCTGCAGGGCGCCGATTCCGGCCGGCTCCATGTATTCGCAGATCAGTTGATATTCGCCACGCTGGTCATATACCGAAATACGGCCACGTGCAATCAGCGCCATCCCGTCAGTCAGCCTGAATTTGAGATTTTTTACGGCACTCTTGAACATCACGCAGCGCAGCTGGGCGCCGGCGTCCTTGAGGGTAAAGTAGCAATGGCCTGAAGAAGGGTAGGAGAGATTGGATACTTCTCCCTGCACCCAGAGCTGCTCGAAGTTTTCCTCAAGCACGCCGCGAAGCAGGGCGGTCAGGCGGCTGACCGTGAGAATTGTTTTTTCAGAGAAAATGTCCAAAGAGAGTTCTCGTCCGGCATGCCGGAAAACATCTGAAGTATGGGGACTAAAGATCTTCCCCGCCATAGCGTATTTTCATTCCGGTCAGAACGGCATTGCAGATCAGAGGAGTAATGTTGGCCAGAATCAGCGGCCAGTCTTTAATAAGAATACCGTAGAACATCCAGAGTGCAACGCCGAGCGCCAACAGGAGCGGCTGCCAGACGGAAATGTCGCGCACATGGCGGGTTTTCAGCGTCTTGACAACCTGTGGTATGGAGGCGATGCTGGTGAATGTTCCGGCCACGAGACCGACTGTCGTCGCAGTCACGAACGCTTCCTCCCGTCAAACGCCGAGCTGGCCCAGTCAATCTGGGTCAGCATCCCGCGCAGTACGGTGACTTCACGGCTGTCGAGGTTTGCCCGGAAAAAGATGCGCCGGAGCGAGCGCATCATATGCGCCGGATTCTGTTCATTCAAAAAACCGATCTTGTTCAATGTGGCATCAAGGTGCGTAAACAGCGTCTCCATCTCTTCGGATTTAGCAAGCTCGATCGGGCGACCTCCCCCGGCCGATTCAGCGGCCTTGCCAAGCTCGTAACAAAAAAGCAGTACCGATTGGGCCAGATTGAGCGAGCCATATTCATCGGAGGTCGGAATGGTGGCATGCCAGCGGCAGAGGGAGAGCTCCTCGGTGGTCAGGCCGTTGTCCTCGCGGCCGAAAACGATTGCCGCCCGGCACTCCGGAGTGACCTGCTCCCTGAAGCGTCCGGCCACCTCCGGGGGAGAAAGGATCTCCTGGCGATATTTACCATGGCGCCGGGTGGTGCCGACCGTCAAGGTGCAGTCCGCCATGGCTGAAGCGAGATCCGGGAAAACCAGGGTCGATTCGAGCAGATCCCGTGCCGCAACGGCAAACTTGAGCGCTTCCGGGTCAAAACGATTGCACCCTTTTACGATTCTTAACCGGGTAAAACCCATGTTTTTCATGGCCCGGCAGGCCATGCCGATATTGCCGGGCGATTGGGGCTCAACAAGAATGATTATTATATCTTGGTTCAAGATTTTGCCTTTCGTGATTCACGTACCGCCCGCATCCGAGCCAGCCGTTCCCTGACCGGTTTTTTCAGCTTCCAGACATGCCATGCATGAACAGACCACGCCATGCAGATGAAACCGAACAACAGCAGAACGAGGTAATGTTCATAATTACTGACGTTGTCGAAAACGAGCGAAGCGCTCTTGCCGAACAGATACCCCCCCAGGGTGAAGGCTGCCGCCCAGGTGAAAGCACTGGCCAGGTTTATCCAGAGAAATGTGCGGGGGGCAAGATTTGTTATGCCGAGAATTATGGGCAGTACGATTCTGAATCCGTAGGTAAACCGGGAGATGAAGGCTACAAAGTTCCCATATTTTTCAATCATCTTGAGTGCTTCACGAAACTTTCGGGCAATGGTGTGGAAACGTTTGAGCAGCCCCCTCCCCTTGAATCGCCCGAGGTAAAAAAAGAATTGATCGCCGAGAAAAGAACCTGCCCAGGCGGTACCTGCGACACCCAAGACATTCAGATACCCCTCAAAAGCCAGAAAACCGGCCAGGAGCAGAATTGCTTCACCCTCCAGAAACGTGCCGACGAAAAGCACCCAGTACCCGTGAAGCTCAAGGTATTCTTTGAGATATTGCTGAACGTGCACGTCAGCCCCCGTTATGGAACATGCTAAACGGCAAGGCGGCCGGTTGTTTTGGTGAGCGGATTTATTTTCGGCAGGAAACGCATTCTGATCATCCGGATTAATGTGCGTGCAACCACATTTGTCATGTTATTTCCAGGATGTCAACTCACCCCGACAAACAGGCTGAGCGCACTCATAGAAAGTTATTTTAAAGTATAAGACGGGTAGAAACGGTTTCCAGACTGCAAAACACGGAAGAGTACCGTAAAGGATTTTTTTGGCCAAGTCAAAGCAAATTGAAACCTCAAAGACAGTGACAATCCTGATAAAACCAAGATAATGAGCTTGACAAGCTGTTGCTTTTACAGTAGATTTTGCAGGTTGTAGATTCGATGGTGTTGATTGGTTTCGTGCAATTCCGTTCGAGGATATTGATGGCAGTTATTTCGAAAAAAGACAGGCTGGTCGAAGAGGCACACAAGCTTGCGCTTCGCGGTCAGTTTGACAAAGCGGCAAATGTCTACGAGCAGATTCTTGCATTGGACCCCACCGCTATTAACTTGCGCCAGAAACTGGCAGAGCTGTTGATTAAATGCGGACGGAATGATGACGCCCGCAAAGAGCTTGAGTCCATCGGCAGCTTTTTTTCAAAGAACGGTTTTTTTCTTAAAGCAATAGCGGTCTACAAGCAACTGCAAAAGCTTTTTCCCGCCGACATTTCGCTGTCCCTGTCGCTTGCCGAACTGAACGAAAAGCACGGTCTCATCGCAAATTCCCTTTCCGAATACAAGCTCGTATATGAGTTTTATGAAAAAGCCGGCAATATTCACGAGGCACTCGGCATTCTCGACAGAATGCAGAATGTTGACCCTCAAAATATCCCTATAAAGATCAAGCTTGCTGAAGCCTATCTTCAACAGGGAAAGAAGGATGAGTCATACGCCGTATTCTCGAAAACAGCCTCCCTGCTGCTGGAACGCAATGACAACGACATGCTTTCCAGGATATGTTCACGCATCCGGCAGTTTTTTCCCGACAGGCAGGACTTCATGGTTGAGACGCTTTCCGAGCAGATCCGTCAGGGAAATGCCGCAACTGCAGCAGAGAGCCTCCAGAGCCTTCTCCGCTGTAACCCGAACAACAAGCACCTTTGGGATTTGATCGTTCAGGCATACCAACTGCTTGATCAGCCTCATCGGGTCAAGGCCGCCTTTCAGCATTATCTGAAATTCTTCCCCTCGGAACCCGCGGCGATGCTCGGCCTCGTCTCGTCCGTCACCGCAGAGCAGAACCTTGCAGGGGCACTTGAGCTGCTTGATATATACGAGGCGGCTCTGATTTCAGGCGGATTTCTGCAGCAACTTGAGCAGGTCTATCGCTCACTCAACAAGATAGACCCGGCTGACATCAGGGTTCTCGAAGGTCTCGCCAGGGTTGCCGCTTTGACCGGTAATGAAAGTGAAGAGCGCTCGCCCGCTTTGAAACTGCAGTCACTCGGTGTTGTCTCCCAGGATGAGCAAAACGACTCGGCAGGATCGGAGTTGCCGCCCGCCTTGATTGATGAACAGTCATTGGAAACCGTTGAAGCCATTGATTTTCCTTTCCTCGAAGAAGAAGCTTCAGAGCAGACAGCTGTTCCGGTTTCAGGTGCCCCCGAAGCCGAACGTTCGCCTGCACCTGTACCGGACGCCAAGTTTTCCGATGCAGCCTTTGATGCGGTTCAACTCCCTGAAGAGGAGATTGAAATCGAAATTGAGATCGATCTCGACGCCCCCTTCGGTTTACCCGATCAGGAAGCCGGTGCTGTTTCGGCCCAAGACAACTGGCTTGACTCGGTGGGCGACTTGTTTGACTCCGTCGCCACCGCTCCGCGGGGGGTAAAGTTCGGCAACGAAATGGATAACTCCGACATACAGACGCATTTTGACCTGGGCCAGGCATTCAAGGAGATGGGTCTGTACGATGAGGCAATCAACGAGTTCCGTCAGGCTTCGCAAGACCCGGCACGCCGGGTGGAATGCCTGATAATGCAGTGTGCTTGCCTGAGAGAACGTGGTGAAGTGGAAAAAGCCGTCACCATGCTGCAAGCACTGCTAAAATCGGGATTAAGCGAGGCAGAAAGCTGTGCCGTAAAATATGAGTTGGCATCGGGATACGAATCCGCAGGGAAAAAGGAAGAAGCGAACATTCTGCTCGGCGAAATATTTGCCACAAATCCCGCTTTCAGGGATATCGGCGTACGCCTCAACGCTGCAAATTTTTCGGAATCACTCGATTTTTCAGATGAGGATCTAAAGGATTTCTGACGTAATTCAAGTCTTCTGCAAGACATTTTTTCAGATGTCTGATGTTGTTCGCTGATCATGCACTCGGGAGGTAAATTACATGAAAAAAGCTTTCTCCGCCATGATGCTTTTCGCAGCGCTGGGGTGTATGAATTCTGTTGTTCTTGCCGCAGAATTGCTTGACGTAAAACCGGTTGTCGCCGGCAGTGCCGTATCAATTGAAATATCAGCCGATATCGCTATGACCTACACCTATTACAAAATCCCCGGCCAGGCTCGGGCAGTCGTCGACATTGCCGAGGCTGATCCGGAAAAAGTCGAGCCTTTGATTGTCGTCAACAAAGGCGCCGTATCAAGCATCAGCGTCGATAAAGCCCAGATTTCCGGCCTTGTCGTCAGCAGAATTATTTTCAATCTCGTATCCGAATCAGATATCCTGGTAAGCGCAACCCCTGATCGCAAACAGCTGACGGTGACATTTGCCGGTCCAGCCGCCGCAACCGGCAAACCGGAACCTGCGCAGATACCAAATCCCGTCCAGCCGCCGGAAACGGTTGTGAAGAGTGCGCCGCCTCCAATTGTTGCGGCGACCCCTCCAGTCGGCGCCGGTCACGAAGAGGAACGGACCTTGTTCGACAAGCCTGCTGCCAAATCCGTCCCCCCGCTTAACAAAGCTGCGGCTGCGGAGGTGCCACTCCCGGCGGCACCTCAAGTGATGCGGATCCCGAAACTTGAGCCGGTAGTTCCCGTTGTCCCGGCGCGCTCCCCGGCACTGACGGTAAGGGATATTACTACCGGAGCATCGTATATTGAGATACGCACCAACCAGCCTGTCACGGATTACAAGGCAACCAGAATAACGGGCCCTGACCGTCTCGTCATTGATATTGCCGGCGAAAAAATAAACCAGAGACCAAAGTCGGTCGCCATCAGGAAGTTCGGAATTTCAAAAGCCCGCATCGGCATATCACCCAAAAACATTCGCATTGTAATTGATTCAGGCAAAGCCAGGTTTCCTTCCTATTCCATCACCAATATCGATGAGGGGCTGCGGATAAATTTCAATCAGTAAGTCTGGCAGGGGCATGATCAATCTGCAGGATAAAAAAACGGCCGCCCTGCTCAAATCGGAATGAAGAGCAGGGCGGCCGGTTTTGTTCGGGAATAATCCGGAATTTGCTTAACCGTCGATCAGTTTTCGGTCATAAAATGCTGTTCATAGAGATCTTCAAGAGTCTGCAGATGCCGGCTCTCCTCCTGAAGGAGCTGGGCAAACAGTTTTCCCATCGGTGCGCCCGCGCAACCGTTTGAAACCTTGCCATAGAAATCCACGGCCCCCTTTTCAAGGTGTATCGCATAGATAAGAGCCTCACGTACTCCGGATTGAGGGCCGAGCTCCTGCTTTTTTAACAGGTAATCAAGGTGCATGGTAGGAATAGGTTTGTCGAGATCATCGCCGCCATCCATACGCCCGTCGAGCAGTGCTTTCTCCAGCTGATGCTTGTGGTTCAGTTCATCCAGCGCATTTTCGCGCAACAAATCCTTGGCCCCTTTGTTTGTCAGCTGGCGGATAGCGGACAGATAATTGCGAAACCCTTCCTCTTCCATCGTGATCGCCATTTCAAGAGCCGCGTCAAAAGTATAGCAGACCTGGTCATTTTCCATGGTTATGCCTCCTGTTCGATCAGCCGGACAGAGGTGATGAAAACCGGTTCCAGCGGCACATCCGAATGCCCGTTCTTGTTGCCGGTTTTCACAGCGCGGATCTGGTCAACCACGTCCATTCCTTCAAGCACCTGGCCGAACACGCAGTAGCCAAAAAGATCCTGGTGCTTCCCTTTATGATCAAGGAACGCGTTATCAACGGTGTTGATGAAGAACTGACAGGTCGCCGAATCAACCACGGCAGTACGGGCCATTGCCAGTGTGCCGCGCGTGTTTTTCAGCCCGTTGGTCGCCTCGTTTTTTATGGCAAACTTGGGTTTTTTTACCTCCATATTTTCATTCATGCCCCCGCCCTGAACCATGAAATCCTTGATGACGCGGTGAAATATCAGCCCGTCGTAATGGCCGTCCTTGACGTAGGACAGAAAATTCCTGACGGTGATCGGAGCCTTATCCTTGAAAAGTTCGATCTTTATGGGGCCCATCGATGTTTCCAGCATGACCTGCGGGTTCTGGTCTGGCATAATGCTTCCTCCGAAATTGTTGAGTGTTCTTGAAGAGTGGCTAGTTAAATACTACGATTCGGTACCATAGTTCAAATAAAATGCAGTACGGCGGTTAACGACTTGCGCCTACTGGATTCTCAGCACGATTTTCCCGAAGTGCTTGTCCTCCTCCATCATGCGATGCGCGTCGGCTACCTGGTCAATGCTGAATACTTTTTCAATGATCGGAACGATGCTGCGATCGGCAAATTTAGGCAGGGCGCGGCGGGAAAATTCCGCAACGATCTCGCCTTTTTCAGCAACCGGGCGCGACCGGAGGACGCTGCCTATGATCTGCTGACGTTTCACCATCATCAGGGCAAGATTAAGCTCGGCCTTGATACCGCTGACAACGCCGATGATAACCAGCCGTCCCTTGTAGCCGAGCGAATTCATATTGGGAGCCAGGTACTTGGCGCCGACATGATCCAGGATCAGGTCAACTCCCTTCTTGTTGGTATATTCCTTGACGACCTCGGTGAAATCCGGAGTCTCATGGAAGTTAATCAGAAAATCCGCGCCGATCTCCCTGACCCGCTCCATTTTTGCGGGGGAAGCGGTCACGATCAGCTTGCTTGAGGGGGTCAGTGCCCGGCAGAGCTGAATTGCAGCGGTATTAACCCCGCCGCCGCCGCCATGCAGAATAGCCGTTTGAGAGTCCTTGAATTCACCGATCATGAAGACGTTCAAAAATGCCGTGATATAAGATTCGCAGACGCAAGCCGCCTCCTCGAAGCTCATACTCTCCGGAATGCGCATCAAATGACAGGCGTAAGCAACCGCAAACTCGGCATACCCCCCCCCGCCGACCAATGTCATGACCCGCTCGCCAACCTGCCAGCCGGTGACGCCATCTCCCAGCGCCTCGATAACACCGGCGACTTCCAACCCGAGAATCTCTGAATCTCCGGGAGGGGGCGGATACTTTCCTTCACGTTGTACCAGGTCCGGCCGATTG
>Ga0134124_10002518_pt1 | contig 14818 bp, 10 predicted proteins | sample KB304_FD_96880 | JGI IMG/M metagenome (GOLD analysis project Ga0134124, IMG submission 96880) | Terrestrial soil microbial communities without Nitrogen fertilizer from Kellogg Biological Station, Michigan, USA - KB3-0-4 | ecosystem: Environmental > Terrestrial > Soil > Unclassified ... | reverse complement strand
TCATCGCCACCACCACGAACAGCGCGAAAAATAGGTAAACCGGCAACGGCAGCGAGATCGGGTACTTGTGAAAGGCGAGGAACGGAATCGCGAGGCGCGTGCGCAGCGCGAGCCAACCGTCGGGCAGTTCGGGCGTGTTGAGGAACACGTACGAAAGCGCGAAGCCGCCGATCACGATCTGCGCCAACATCTTGTAGCGACCGGGCAACCCGCGGGTATTGCTGCCCTCGATCTTCAAGCGATCGTCCAGGAAGCCGACCGCGCCGTAGCCCGCCGTCACCGCGGTGGTCGCGACCACGAAGATGTTGCGCACGTCCGCCCAGAGCACCGTGGGTACCAGCACCGAGAGCAAGATCAGCGCCCCACCCATGGTTGGGGTACCGCGCTTGGCGTAGTGGGAGGCGGGCCCCTCTTCACGGATGATCTGGCTGATCTGCTTGCCGCGCAGCTTCTGGATGAACCAGGGAGCCACCAAGAACGACATCAGCATGGCCGTGATCGTGGCCATGATGGCGCGGAAAGGCGTGTAGCGGAGCACGTTGAACGCGCTGGCCCACTCGTACTTGTGGCTCCAAGGGTAGAAGAACTCGTAAATCATGCCGCACGCCCTTTGGCATCACACAGCCCGCGCACCAAGCGTTCCGCGCGCACGCCGCGCGAGGCTTTGACCAACACGACATCTTTCGGCTCTAGGCGGGAGAGCAGAAGCTCCAGGCCTTGCTCGGACGTTTCGGCAAAAAGCGAGTCAATTCCTGCCCGTTGCGCAGGCGCGAGGAAGCGCCGAGCATCACCCACGAGGGCTAGAAGCAGTGCGGCACCGCTCTGGGCGATGAACGTGCCGACCTCGCTGTGCTGTTCGGCCGCGAGCGCGCCCAGCTCGCGCATTTCGCCGATCACGAGCACCAGGCGCGCCCCCCGAGCGGCCGCGATCTCGGCCGCTGTCAGAAGCGAGCTTTTGACGCTCGCGGGGTTCGAGTTGTAGCTGTCGTCGAGCACGACGGTGCCGTCGCCGAGTTCGATCGGCGTCAGGCGGCCGGGTTCGCCGGCAGCCGAGAGCGCGGACGAGACGAGCCGTGGCTCGAGCGCGGCTTGCGAGAGCCATTCAGCGACGGCCAGCGCGGCGAGCGACGCGTACGCGCCGGCCTCGCCGAGCAGCGGCGTATCGAGGCGAATGGCGTCTTCGCCGAACGGCGTGCGGCGCTCGACCTCGAGGGCGGAGCCGCCGAGTGCGCTCGGGGTGCGCGTGCGTAGGCGGTAGTTGGCGCCTTCCGCGTAGCCGTAGCTGAGCGCGCGGATCGGAGCGACCGCTTGCAGGGTGCGTTGCACGCGCAGGTCGTCCGCGTTCGCGACGGCCAACCCTTCACGACCGAGGCCGCTCCAGATCTCACCCTCTTCTCGCTCGATGCCGTCGAGATCGCCGAGGCCCTCGCTGTGTTCGAGACCAATCAGCGTCAAAACGGCCAGATCCGGCGCTGCGAGGGTGGAGAGTGTGCGCACTTCGCCCGGCGCGTTGGTGCCGATTTCGACCACGCCGATGCTGTGCTCCGGCTCGAGGCCGAGCAGCACCATGGGCACGCCGATCAGGTTGTTCAAGTTGCCGGCAGCGAAGTGCACGGCTCCTGGGTGGAGCGCATTCAGCAGCGCGGTGATCGCGCTGCGCGTCGTGGTTTTGCCGGCGGAGCCCGCAACAGCCACGACGCGCTTGGCCCAGCGCTGACGATGAGCCGCAGCCAGCGCGCCGAGTGCGCTCAACGTGGAGGAGACGACGACCGCGGAGGTGACACCGGGTAGCTCGCGTTCGACGACCACGCCTGCGGCCCCGTGCGCGAGTGCTTGCGCCGCGAACTCGTGTCCGTCGAAGCGCTCGCCGCGCAGCGCGACGAACAGCTGCCCGCGCAAATCTGCGCGCGTATCCGTGGTCACGCCGACGCACTGCACGTCCGGGCCACGCACAGTGCCATCACTCAGCGTCGCCACCTGGGACAGCGAAAATTGCGCGCGATTCTGCGGGATCAGGCTGGCCATGCGCCTCCGCGTTGGCGTCGCTGCGCGAGCGCGCGACGCGCTTCGTTGCGGTCGTCGAAGGGCAGGCTCTGATCGCCAATGATTTGATACGGCTCGTGGCCCTTGCCGGCGATCAGCACTACGTCCCCTGCCCCGGCCTGGCTCACCGCCCGTTCGATCGCGCGCGCGCGGTCGAGTTCGACTTCGTACTGGGCATCCATCTCGCGCAGGCCGACTTCGACGGCATTGGCGATTGCGTGCGGGTCCTCGCTGCGCGGATTGTCGTTGGTGAGGTAGGCGTAATCCGCCAGGCGTCCGACCGCCGCGCCCATGCGCGGGCGCTTCTGCGGATCGCGATCGCCGCCACAGCCGAAGACACACAGCACGCGGCGCGACGTCAACCCGCGCGTGGCGATCAGCACGCGTTCGAGCGCGTCCGGCGTGTGTGCATAGTCGACCAGGACCAACAGATCGTCGCCGGGCTCGTCACAGCGTTCGAGCCGGCCCGGCACCTGCGGAGCATCTGCCAGCGCACGCACGGCGCGCTCGAGGTCCACCCCCGAAGCGTGCAGAATGCCGAGCGCGAGCAGCAGATTGTCCAGATTGTGCTCACCCACCAAGCGCGACTCGAGCCGAATTTCGCCCGCGGGCGTGTGGATCAGGCCCTGGATCCCCTGGGCGTCGACCGTAACCCGCTTCGGATACAGATCGGCGCCAGGGCGCTTGCTGACGCGGGTCACGCGACCGACGGCGCGCGCTGCGAGTTTTGCACCGAACGGGTCGTCGATGTTGAGCACCGAGGTCTCCGGCGAAAGCTCGGTGAACAGCTGGGCTTTGGCTTCGCCGTACTCGGCGAATGAACCGTGAAAGTCCAAGTGATCCTGGGTCAAGTTGCTGAACGCAGCGACCTTGAAGTGCAATCCGCGCACGCGCTCCAGCGAGAGGGCAATGCTCGACACTTCCATCACGAAATGCGTCCCACCCGCGTCACGCACGGCGGCGGCGTAGCGCGAGATGTCGTCGGCTTCCGGCGTGGTCAGCGCGGAATCTTCGTGCTTGCCGTCGAACGAAAAACCCACCGTGCCGAGCCGCGCGGGCTTTGCGCCTGCGCCGATCAGGGCGCGTTCCACCAGCCAGGCCGTGGTGGTCTTGCCGTTCGTCCCAGTGATCCCAATCACCGACAACTGTTGGCTCGGATTGCCGTACACGGCTTCCGCCGCCAGCGCCAGACTGCGCCGGGCGTCCGTGACCTCGATCATCGGCACGGAAACCGCGGGTAACTCCGCACCGCGCTCGACCAGCAGCGCGACTGCGCCGCGCTCCACCGCTGCTTCCGCAAACTGCGCACCGCTCACTTTGCCGCCACTCCGGGCGACGAACAAATCCCCGGCTTCGACGCGTCGTGAATCTTGATGTAGGCCTCGCAGCTGCACCTGGCCGTCACCAATCAGGCGCGGCGCCTGGCTGTGCAGCACGCCGAGCAATGCCGACACCGGAAGAGCGGGGACAGCGTGAGCGGCGGGGACGGGCGTGTGGGGGACCATCGAATCAAGTCGCCGGTTCGAGCACCAAGAGCACTTCAGACGCGCTATCGACCACGCTGCCGGGCGGCGGCTGCTGGCTGACGATTAGCCCGCTGCCCTTGAGCCGCGGGGTGAGGCCGAGCGAAATCATTTGCTTGAACGCTTGGCGAGCGGGCGCACCGGTCAGATTCGGAATGCGCACCTTGCCAGCCGGCACGGCGCCCGTGGGCAGCACTTCTTGCACCGGCGGTTTCTTGCCCTGAGCCTCACGCAGCGCTTCGTAGGCGATGTTCGCCGGATCCGGCGTGCGCGCGAGCACCGCCACGTCGGTCTTGTCCGTGGTGCGCGGCGTCAGCCCCGCCAATTTCAGGCTCATTTGCGCGACGCGCCGGAAGATCGGCGCAGCAACGACGCCGCCCGCGTGCTCCAGCATCGGCTCGTCGAGCGTGACCGCAATCGCGACCACCGGCTTCTCGGCGGGCACGAAGCCCACGAACGAGCCAATGTACTTGTCGATCGAATAACGGCCCGTCTTCGGATCGCTCTTTTGCGCGGTAGCCGTCTTGCCCGCGACGCGATAGCCGTCGATCGCCGCTTCGGTACCGGTGCCTTCGCCTTCGGTCACCGCCACCAACATTTCGGCAACGGCGCGCGCGACCTCTTTGGATACCACGCGGCGGCGCACATGCGGCGCGACGTCGCGCACGACTTCACCGCTGGACGTCGTCACCTTGCGCACCAACAGCGGCTCCATCAATTCACCGCCGTTGGCCAGCGCGGCTGCCGCCATCGCCATTTGCATGTTGGTCACGCCGATGCCCTGACCGAACGCGGCCGACGCAGTTTCCACTTGTACCCAGGGGCGCGAACGCGGGCGCAGCGTGCCCGGGGCTTCACCCGGGAACGGCAAGCCCGATTCTTGCCCGAAGCCGAAGCGACGCAGCGCGTCGTACAGCTTGGCCTCGCCCATGCCGAGCCCGATCTTGGCCGCGCAAATGTTGGACGAAACAGCCAGAATTTGCGAGATAGACAACCACTCCGAGGGGTGAGTGTCGCGGATCGTCACGTTGTCGATCTGCATCACGCCCTTCTCGCAATACAGCTTCTGCGTCGGAGTGATGACGCCGTCGGCCAGGCCCGCCGCGACGGTGAACATCTTCATCGTCGAACCGGGCTCGAACACGTCGCTCATCGCGCGGTCGCGGCGCTGCTCGGGTTGGCTATTCGTGTAATCGTTGGGGTTGAAGAACGGCCAGCTCGCGAGCGCCAAAATCTCGCCCGTGTACGGGTTGACCACCACCACCGAGCCGCCCGCGGCCTCGAACGTGCGCGCTGCAGCTTGCAGCTCGTGCTCGGCGACGTACTGAATGCCTTGGTCGATCGTCAGATAGATGTTGTGACCGGCGAACGCGCGGTCATCTTCGATGCCGTCCGAGAACAACAGACGCCCAGAGCGATCGCGCAAGCCTTTGAGCTGCTCGGCGCTGCCTTTCAAGTCGTCGTTGAGCGCGTACTCGAGGCCGTCCTTGCCTTCGCCATCCGGAGCCACGAAGCCGAGCAATGGACCTGCGAGTTCACGTCGCGGGTAGTAGCGACGCCCCTCGCCTTCCACGACCAAGCCGCGGATGCGCACCGCACCGGACGGGTCGTCCCCCGAGAGCGCGCGGATTTTGTCGGCCTCTTCGGCCGAAATCTGGCGCTTCAGCCAGGCAAACCGACGCTTGGCCAGGATCCGACGCTCGACTTGCGCAGCGTCGATCCCGAGCACCGCCGCAATGCGATTGGCCGCATCACGCGCCACGACGGGCACCTGCTGCGACGGCACGCCGCGTAGCAGCTCGACGGCGTCCATGCTCGCGCTCGGTACTTCCACGCTGACTGCGAGCGCGCTGCCATTGCGGTCGTACACGCCGCCGCGCTTGGGCGCGACGTGCAAGCGACGCTGACGTTGCGTCTCGGCTAGCTCGCGCCAGGCTGCACCGTCGCCGATCATCAAGTCGTAGCCGGACGAGACCACGAGTCCCAAGCCGAGCGCGAGCGCGCCGCACAGCATGCCCATGCGCAAGCGCACCCAACGCCGACGCTTGTCCTCGTTCGGCGGCGCGGCCAGCGGCGCGGGCGTCTTGTTGGTGCGGACGTTCACGGTTCCTCCGTGATCTTCGGCTTGCCCGCTTCATCGTCCGGCTTGCGGCCCGCCGCCAAGATGCGATCCGGCGAGGGCTCGCTCATGCCGAGCAGCGTGCGGGCCACGAAGTCGACTCGCTCCGGCGTCTTGTGCGACGCGAGCTCGAGTTCGAGCACGTGCTTCACCTCACGCAAGCGCTCCACGCGAGCGTGCGCGCGGCCGAGTTCATAGCCGAGCTCGACCGACTTCACGCGCAACCCCAGGTGCAAAATGAAGGCCGAAGTGGCGGCCAAAACCGCCAGAGTCCACAAAATCAGGAACACTCGCTCGCTGCGCATCAGGCCTCCTCCCCCCAGCTCGGATCGCTCGGGGCTTCCGCTTCGACGCGCATGGCGACGCGCAGCTTGGCGCTGCGTGCGCGCGGGTTTTCGGCCAGCTCGGTCTCACCGGCCAGGACCGGCTTCTTGTGCATGCGGTGCCAAGAAGAGCGGTCGAGGAACGCGCGCTTGACCAAGCGATCTTCCAACGAGTGAAAGCTGATGATGGCCGCGATGCCGCCCGGGGCGAGCAACTGCTTGGCGATCTCGAGCAGGCCGATCAGCTGATCGAGCTCGCCGTTGACCGCGATGCGCAGCGCTTGGAACGTCTTGGTTGCCGGATCGACGCCACCCAAACGGCGCGGCCCGACCGCGCGCACGACCGCGCGACGCAGCTCCAAGGTGTCTTTCAACTCACCGGCTTCGAGCGCCTGCTTGATGCAGCGAGCCACGCGCCGCGAACGGCGCTCCTCGCCCAGCTCGTAGATCACGTTCGCGAGCTCGTCTTGGCTCAGCCGCTCGATCAACTCGAGCGCCGTCTCACCGCGCGTGGGGTCCATGCGCATGTCGAGCGGACCGCTGGAGCGGAAGCTCATGCCGCGCTCGGCGTCCGCGAGTTGCTGCGAACTCACCCCCAAATCCGCCAAAATTCCGTCGATTTTTTCGATTCCCAGCGCGGCGAGCCGTTCTGGAATTTGGTCGAACGAGGCGTGCACGCACTGGGCGCGCGCTCCGAACTGCGCCAGCCGCGCCTGCGCGGTGCGCACGGCGAGCGGATCGCGATCACAGGCGATCAGCCGCACTTCCGGCGAAGCGGCGAGCAACGCCGCCGAGTGCCCCGCGCCACCCGCGGTAGCATCGACGAACACGCCGCCGCGTGACGGCTCCAACGCCTCCACGATCTCGCCCGGCATCACCGAGACGTGAGTGAAGACTGGCTCTGCTTCGAAATCGATCGCGGCCATGGTCATACTTTGAATTGCTCCACTGCAAGCCTGAAGGCACTCATCTCACTCGGCGCAATTTCAAGTGACGCGTCCCAACGGGCCCGCGACCAAAGTTCCAAGTTCTTGCCCATGCCCGCCCAGAGCGCGTCGCTCTTGTCGAGCTCTGCACGTTCGCGCAGGTGCGGGGGCACGAGCACGCGGCCGGCCTTGTCGAGCTCACACTCGACGGCCGCCGACACGTACATGCGTCGAAAGCGAATCGCATGGGGATCGAGGCTGGGCAGCTTCGACACCTCCTGCTCGAACTCTTCCCAAGTTTTCATTGGGTAGACGTGCAGGCAGGGGTCGAACAGCGCCGGCGTGATGATGAACCCGGCGTTGCTTTCGCCCACCAATACGTCGCGAAACCGGGCCGGCAAGCTAATGCGCCCTTTCGCGTCGACTGAGTGAACGAACTGCCCGCGGAACATCTTCTTCAACACTTCATGGGCTAGCGAAACACTTGTTCCCACTATTTCCCACTGATGCTGGCGAAGCTACGGGGCCGGCCGGCCCATGTCAACAATCGCGACTGCCAAAACCTTGAGAAAATCCTTGAGGTTCTGTATGGGGGCGGGGCGCCCACTGCTCAGGGATTCAGGTAGGTAACCAACCTACGCGATCGATTGCCGGTGAACCACTCAAGGCTCGCTGGCCGTGCCCGACGAGGGCCAGGAACCTCCGAGCCTGATGCCTGCATCACAAGCGCAGAGCGGCGTGGGATGTGCCGCGGTCCGCGGGAAGGAGGAAGGGGCGCTCGCGAGCCAGCGTCGCAACCCGCGACCGCCCAAGTGCCAGCCAGAGGAAGCAACGCGGAGCGAGGCCCGGTCAGCTCCGGTCGCAACGTGGAGTGACACGATCGACGTGGAGCGCGACACGCGGAGAGCGCCGATTCGACACGCGCACCCGCGCTCGACGCCCGCGCTCGACGCAGACAGAAGCTCGGACGCGCGCCTTGCGCATGCGCGCACCCAGGCATCCAAAACACCCACTCGGCGCCGACGTGCGGTCCGCGACACGCGGCTCGCGCAGTTCGCGGCTTAGACCGTGAACACATATTGCGACGTCGACCCTGAACACGCTTCGCGACTCGAGCACAGGGTGGGACACCGACGGGCGGCTCAGGGTGAGCCTTCCCTGAGGCCGGCGAGTTCGCTCGATGGGGTCGCACGCTTCGCGCGCCTTCGAGCAGCCGTCTTCGCCGCGAGGTGCAGGGCACCAAAGCAACGTCGAGCATGCAAGCGATTATGCGCCCAGCAAGGCAAGCGAATGTTCGGAACGTTTGCGGCGCCGCCCCTGGCGAACGGCTCGATGTGATCGAATTGGAGAAACGCGCGGGCATTGCAACGACGCCCGCCCGCTGAAACGAATGCACACTGAGCGTGGTCTCGAGCGTGCACGTCGCGCCGCACCGTCACCGACAAATATCGTCCAGATTTGCTGCCTGGCGCTGCACGCGCTGCGGGTCGCGCTTCAGAGCAGACGCACTGAGGCATTTCGGAGGCGTGCGCGTTCGCGGTCGGAACTTCACCTGGTGGAGTTGGCCTGCGCCTTCCTTCATGCGGCTGCGGTTCCTTTCGCTTCGCTTCGGACGTGGTCTGCGGCATGGGCTCCATCACGGGAACTCTCGTGCATTGGTTCTCGGGCGACGCCTTGTCCTCGTGACGCGCCTTCATCTTGCTTTGCCGTTGCATCGCTGCAACACCGAAGCGTCGCTTTTCCTCCTGCTGCACGAAACTCGCCGCCATCAGTTTCACCAAGCTCGCCAGATCGCCGTTCGCGAGCCGATGACGCGCCAGCGCTCGCGCGCGCTCGATGAGATCGCGAAGCTCCGCGTCTGCAGTGAAGTGAACGCCAAAGCGGTCGCTCGAAAGCGGCTCGATCTCCCGAGCGTGCCTGCGCCTTTCGAGAAGGGCCGTGGACGCTGTCGGCAACGACGGCGAATTCGAGGCAGCCGGCACTTGCCGCGTCCGAGCGGTCTCCGCCGATTGCAACGCACAAGGTGTAGTGGGGCAAGGCTCGACAGGATGAGAGCGCGGCCTAGCTTCGTTAGCCACGGCCGTCGTGGCTAGTGGGCGCGTCGGCAAACGGCGAATCTGCTCTTTCACGTCCGGACGCGGGAAGCGAATGGCGAGCAGTTCCTCGACCTGTCGCCGAGTCTTCCGCCGACACGCATCAAATAGCTCGCGCGCATTCTCGTCGGTCAAATGCGGAGCGAGCGCGCACAAAGCACACAAGTGCAGTTCGCCGCGAGCAACCCGCTCGAACACACCAGAAAACCGTCGGCACACGCGAACCGCCGCGACTCGCCGCCCAGCCGCCCCTTCGCTCATGCCCAACGCTTCCACGCAGTACGAGAACAACGAAGAAAAACCGAGCTCCAGATGCAGCGTCCGCTCCTCGAGCTCGACCAAGTGCGCCAGCAACTGCGCGGTCAGCACGTTGCTCTGCTGAACCAATGCCGACAACTTCGCCAATAGCTCCGAATTCCCCAATCCCACCAATCGATATTGGTCGCCCATCAGGCACCTGTATCACGCGAAATCTCGAGCCACGGGTTGGCCCCAAGGCGCTATTTCTGGTGCAAAAGACGGCTAAAAATCCGAGCTCGCCGACGAAGCGCCCGTCACGCGCATCCTGGCGCTAGCAACGCCCCAACTCCAATGAATCCCGCAAGTCGACGCGCCGGCCGCGAATTTTTCTGTCTACAAAAATCGCTCCCCTGTCAAAGCAAAGTGAAGATTTCACTTCACGCCCCCCAGGCTCGCCACCGCTCCAACGGCGGACGAGTTGGTGAAGTTCGCTGCGCCGCGCATCGCCCAATCCCCCACCGACACGCGAGCGCGGACTTCACGAACTCGTACGCACACGGCGCCGTCGACAACCTGGTCAGTCGCCCAAACATTCCCTCAGCGGCGGCCCCAAAACCACGTGCCGCCAATTGCACCCGCACGCACTCCCACGCTGTACTCCGACGCGCCAGACATGCGCCGAGAACCGAGCGCGCCTGGAGGTGCGTCGCTGGACCGCGAGCGCCCCACCCCATCCGGCGCTCGCGCACATCACCCGGCGGAGGGTCACATCTGACCGCACCCTGGGTGTGCGGTGGGTCACGTTTGACTGCACCCCGGATCTAGTTTCTCACGCGGACACCCATGGGTGCGGCCTCTGCTCGTGCACACCCGGGGTGCGGTCGCTGGGCTCAGCGCGCCTTGGCTCCGCACAGCCGCAGGGTCCCGAAGAACAGCCAACCGGCAACCAGGCTCGGGAGGAGAGCGATCCAAATCATCATGCGGGGGGCCATCGCAAGCCGCGTACCGACTCACAAACGACGGATATCACTGCATTTATCGACGAGACGCCGTGTCTCGCGGCCCGCGGCTGTGTCCGCATGGACACGGGCCGTTCTCTCTCGCGGCAGCCGCAATCTTCGTCAGCTCTGACCGAGCAGCAGCAACGCCCCCAACACCGCCGTACCCGCAATCTCCGTGCGCAACACGAGCTCCCCGAAGCTCACGGCGACGAACCCGGCGCGCTCCGCCTCGTTCACTTCTTCGGGTGCCAAGCCACCCTCCGGCCCGATCAAGATCGCGATCGGCGAGCCGACGCTCCAATCCGCAGTCAGCGCGCGGAAACTTTGCGCGGCGCCGGGCACGAGGCACAGCTTGACTGCACTCAGCTCGTGCCAAACGCCGAGTTCGCGCTCGAGGCGGTGCGGGCCGACGATCTTCGGCACGTCGGCGCGACCGCACTGTCGCGCGGCGTCGAGCGCGATCGCTTCCCAGCGGGCGCGCTTGTTGTCGCTGCGCTCATTGACGCGCGCGACGCTGCGCGCGCTTTCCACCAAGTGCACTTCAGCGACACCGAGAGCGGTCGCCGAGCGCACCACTTGTTCGGTCTTGTCGCCTTTGCCCAGCGCTTGCACGAGCACGATGCCGGTGTCCGTCGCGCGCGCGGACTCGCGCAACGCGCCGACGCCGCAATAGGCGCCGTCTTCGTTCACGGCCAGACGCGCGTCCGCTTCGAGCTTCGCCTCGGGGTCGAAGGCGATGAATTTCTCGCCCGCGCGCAAGCGTAGGACGTCGCACAAGTAGTGAGCTGTTTTGGGGTCGAGTTTGCGCTCCCCGGGTTCGAGCCCCGAGAGTGGCACGCGCGTCAGCTTGGACACTCAGCCTCCAGGCAGCTCGCGGCCGTAGTCCGAATAGGCGCGGCGCGCGGGCACCGACACCATCACGTCGAGGCGGTTCGCAACGGGCGGCGGCGCAACGCCTTCCGGCAAGACCAGCGCGGTGAGTGCGCCGCCGTACACGCAAGCGGTATCGAGCCCGGTGGCGTGCGGGTGCAACTGGGGGCGCTGCCGAGCGTTGTGGCCGAACACGATGTGCGGCTCATCTCGATACAAGCTGCCCCAGAGCGTGCCCCACTTTTCGCTCGGCTTGCCGCGCTCGTCGATCGAGCGAATATGGGTGAGCAGCCACGGGTCCTGCTTTTCGAAGGGCACCCCGGGGACGATCCCCGCGTGAACGATGCGGATGTCGTTTTCGGGCACGTCGATCCAGAGCGGGAAGCTCTCCAAGATCGCCCAGTCTTCGTCGCCCAATTGCGCGGAGACTTCTGCGTGCGAGGAGCCGAGCTTGGGCCCGGGTTCGCCGCGTAGCCGCGCGTGGCGCCCCGCGATCAAGCGCTGCTCGTGGTTACCCACCACTGAACGCGCACGGAGCGATCGAAACAGCCGCAGCACGCCCAAGGGGTCCGGGCCTCGACTCAGCAGGTCACCGACGAAGAACACCTGGTCGTGCTCGGTGTGAGCGACCGCTGACAACAGCTCGGCGAGCTCCGCAGCGCAGCTATGGACATCCCCGATGAAGATGCTGCGCGCCATGATGCGGGCAGCCTAGCGCGCTTTGCGCAAAATCAAGCGGCGTGACCGCAGTCGGCCAGAAGGCCGCATCCGGATCGGTCAGCTGGGCGCCGGGAAGGGTCATAAAAATTCCCGTACCTACACCGCATCGCGCCCTTGCAGTATGGGCAGAACGCAGACTACTGTCCCCGGGAGTTTTGAGGAGGCACGAAGAATGTCACTGATGTCCCCGCGTTCCTGTGGATTGGCTTTCATGTTCGCCGCGAGTTTGGCCGCTGTCGGCTGCGGTGGCGATGAAGTCAAGTACGTGCCGCATCCCGCCAATAGCGGTGCCAAGGCAAGTCTGCCACCCGTTGCGAACGTGCCGAAAAAGCCGATCAAGAACGGCGAGGCGTACACGGTTTGGGGCGCGAGCTACTACTTGCGCAGCCCGGTGCACACCAAAGAGGTCTCACGCAAGAAGCTCTCGATCACCGGTTACATCACCAAAACCAACCTGGGTGAGGCGCCGGCGTGCGCAGTTCACAAGGGCGGCAAGGCCGATCCCGAGAACTGCAAGCCACCCATCCCCGCGTTCTGGCTCGGCGACACCAAGGACGCGCCGGAAAATGAAACCATCAAGGTGATGGGCTGGGCCTCGAACTTCGCGCAGATCTATGACGCGATCGCCGAGTTCGACAAGGGCAAGAAGGACGCGGAGCACGTGGACACCTTCTGGCAGGTCAAGGTCCCCAACCCCCTGCCCGCCAAGGGTGCCAAAGTCACGATCAAGGGTGACTACGGCATCTCGTTCAGCAAATCCTCGACCGGCGCGGAAGCCGACCCGTTCATGGGCATGATGACCTTCGAAGAGATGACCGTGGCAGAACCGGCCTCGGAAGTGTCTACGCTGCCCGGCGTGAAGCGCAAGCCGCAAAAATAACCGACGCTTGATCGCAGAGGTCGCTTAATTTCTAGCGACTGTCCTATGCTCGGGCGAGGAGGCGATACTTGCCAGGCGCGCTGCGGCGCTCGAAAAGCCATCTACTGGTGGCCGCCGGGTTGTCGTTGTGCGCCGCGTGTGGGCATGGCTCCGAGTCGACCCGGCCGCTCGTCACGGCCATTGATTTGAGCGACAGCGACGGGGCTCGCGTCGTCGACGACAGCGCGCTGCTCGAAGGCCTGGCAACGGCGGACGAGTACGATCCCACGCTGCTCAGCCGCGATCTCGAGCGAGTCGAGCGCTACTACCGCGCGCGCGGCTACTACGAGGCCAAGGTCAGCGCTGCCCGCGTGCTGCAGCTCGACGGACGGCACGTCAAGATCGAGATCCGCGTCATCCCTGGCGTGCCGGTGACGGTGCGCAGCGTCGAGATACCCGGCGTCGCGAATCTGCCGGCGGTGGTGACCAAGGACGTGCTGCAAGCACGCACGCTCAAATTCGGCGATGTGTTCGACGAGGCGCGCTTCGAAGAAATGAAAGCCGCGATGCTGGAAGCGCAGCAAGATCGCGGCTTTCCCTTCGCCAAGGTCGACGCCAAGGCGCACATCGATTTGGTCGAGCATCGCGCGGATGTGACCATGACCCTACAGCCGGGATCGCAAGCAACCTACGGCGCGGTCAGCATCGACGGGCTGAAATCGATCCCCGAAGACAAGGTGCGCGATACGTTGAACATCCGCGAGGGTGCGGCCTACTCGCGCAGGGATCTCGCGTCCGCGCAGCGCGCGTTGCTCAACTTGGGTGTGTTCGGCACGGTCGAGCTCCGCGAGGACCTGACGCACCCTGAAACGCAGCGCGTGCCCATCGCAGTGATCGTGCGCGAGACCGAGCTTCGCACCGTGCGGCTCGGTGGCGGCGCTGACTTCAACGTGCTGCGCTTGAACCTTCATTTGGGGATGGGCTGGGAGCACCGCAATTTTCTGGGTGGCACACGCCACCTGTCGATCAACGCCACGCCGGGCGTCGACTTTTATCCGACGCGCTTCGATTTGGACGGCAAGACCTCGCTCAAGCCGTCGCGCGTCTTGCTCGAGAACTCGCTGCAGATCAAGTTCAAGCAACCCTCGTTCATCGAGAGTCGCACCGCGGGCACGATCGACGCGAGCTACAACATCATGCCCGTGCTCTATCCGTTGCCGGACGGCGCCGACCCGAGCAAGGAGCGCATCCTCGGTTACCAAACCATCTCGACGGCCCTCGGTCTCGAGCGACAGTTTTACTTGTCCTCTTCGAAGAGTTGGCCAACCGCGTTGACGCTCGCCACGTCTTACAACTGGCAGGCGAACTTCCCGTTCACGTATCAATCCGACGTGCCGGCGGGTTTGACGCACGTGCGAGTCGCCTTCCCTGCCTTGGTCACCACGCTCGACGTGCGCGACGATCCAGTCCAGCCCCACCGCGGCCTGTACCTGACGAACACGGTGCAGGTCGCGGACAAGGTCTTCGGCGGCACGATCTCCGACGTCAAAATTCAGCCAGAATTGCGAACTTACTTCCCGCTCACGAAGAACTCGGTCACGCTCGGAACGCGCCTGACCATGGGTTTTCTGATCCCTCGGGACTACGGCAACACCCTGAAGACCGGCACCGCGGAGCGTCAAGAATCGGTGCTCAATCCCGAAGATCCAGCCGTCATTTCCGATCAGCAAAAGCTGCTGTTGCGCGCGTTTTACTCCGGCGGCTCGAACTCCAACCGCGGTTACCCGCTACGCGCGGTTGGCCCGCACGGCCCGGTCGGCTTCTTGGTGCCGACCGGTGTCGACTGCTCGATTACCAACGCGGACAAAGGGACGCTGAATCCGGCCTGCATTCGTCCACTCGGTGGCTTCACGCTCTGGGAGGCGTCGCTCGAGGTGCGTTTTCCGCTTTCGGGCGCGCTCGGCGCCGTCGTATTTGCGGATGCGAGTGACGTCTCGCGCGATGTCGGTCACATTCGTCTGAACATGCCCCATTTGTCGGTCGGGCCAGGACTGCGCTACCTGACGCCGGTCGGCCCGTTCCGGCTCGACATCGGCTATCG
>Ga0134124_10002515_pt1 | contig 14831 bp, 15 predicted proteins | sample KB304_FD_96880 | JGI IMG/M metagenome (GOLD analysis project Ga0134124, IMG submission 96880) | Terrestrial soil microbial communities without Nitrogen fertilizer from Kellogg Biological Station, Michigan, USA - KB3-0-4 | ecosystem: Environmental > Terrestrial > Soil > Unclassified ... | reverse complement strand
GGAGATTTCAGATATGGCAAAGCAGATCGTACATGGCGAGGAGTCGCGACAGGCGATTCTCCGCGGCGTCAACTTACTGGCTGACGCGGTAAAAGTCACTCTCGGCCCCAAGGGCCGCAACGTAGTTATCGAAAAGAAATTCGGTTCACCGACCATCACCAAGGACGGCGTCACCGTCGCGAAGGAAATCGAGCTTAAAGACAGTCTCGAGAACATGGGCGCGCAGATGGTGCGCGAAGTGGCTTCGAAGACCTCGGATGTTGCCGGCGACGGCACCACCACAGCCACCGTTCTGGCCCAGGCAATCTACCGCGAAGGCGTGAAGACCGTAGCAGCCGGCGCCAATCCGATGGCCATGAAGCGTGGCATCGAGAAGGCCATCACTGCAATTTGCGGCAGCCTCGACAAAGAAGGCAACCGCATCAAGGGTGAACTGGACAAGTTCTCCAAGCCCGTCACCGGCGACATGATTGCCCAAGTCGGCACGATCAGCGCCAACAATGACGAGACCATCGGCAACATCATTGCCCAAGCCATGAAGAAGGTCGGCAAAGATGGCGTCATCACCGTCGAGGAAGCCAAGACCCTCGAGACCCAGCTGGACGTGGTTGAAGGTATGCAGTTCGACCGCGGCTATCTCTCTCCTTACTTCGTGACCGATCCCGAGCGCATGGAAGTTTCGCTCGAGAACGCCTACATCCTGATCAACGAAAAGAAGATCAGCTCGATGAAAGACCTGCTGCCCCTGCTGGAGCAGATTGCGAAGAGCGGCAAGCCGCTCCTGATCGTGGCTGAAGACGTCGAAGGCGAAGCGCTCGCTACCCTGGTTGTCAACAAGCTGCGTGGCACTCTCCAAGTCGCGGCCGTAAAGGCCCCTGGCTTCGGCGATCGCCGCAAGGCCATGTTGCAAGACATTGCCACCCTCACCGGCGGCAAGGCCATCACCGAAGACTTGGGCATCAAGCTGGAGAACGTCCAGATCGGCGACCTCGGCCAGGCCAAGAAGATCACGGTGGACAAGGACAACACCACGATCGTCGAAGGCAAAGGCAAGCACTCGGACATTGAAGGCCGGGTGAAGGAAATCCGCGGCCAGATCGAAAAAACCACCAGCGACTACGACCGCGAGAAGCTGCAGGAGCGGTTGGCGAAGCTGGTCGGCGGCGTGGCTGTGATCAAAGTCGGAGCCGCGACCGAGACCGAAATGAAAGAGAAGAAGGCTCGCGTCGAAGATGCGATGCACGCAACCCGTGCGGCCGTGGAAGAAGGCATTGTCCCCGGCGGCGGCGTGGCTCTGGCCCGTTGCGTAGGCGCGCTCGACAAGCTGAAGCTCGAGGGCGATGAGCAGATCGGCGTCAATGTCGTACGGCGCTCGCTGCAGGAACCCTTGCGTCAGATCGCCGAGAACGCCGGCGAAGAAGGCGCAATTGTTCTGGGCAAGATCAACGACTCGAAGGACTACAACTTCGGCTACAACGCCCTTTCCGGCGAATACGAAGACCTGGTCAAAGCGGGCGTGCTCGATCCGACCAAGGTAGTGCGCACCGCATTGCAGAACGCCGGCTCGATCGCGTCCCTGATGCTGACCACCGAAGCCCTGGTAGCGGAGATCCCGGAAGAGAAAAAGGGAGCTCCAGCCGGCGGCGGACACGGCGGTGGCGGTATGGAAGGGATGTACTAAAAGCAGCTTCTGGCTATTAGCTCCTAGCTGGAGACTTAAGTCCCGCTCTTTTGAGCGGGGCTTTTTCTTTTTTACACCGCCACCAACGGTGGGGACAGGCGCCCTCACCCGTCCTAGTCGAGCGCAGCTCGGCGGCCAATCTCGTGGCGGACCACGTTTCGAAAACCGCGAAAGCTGGGGCACCCGGCCTTTTTCTTGATCATCAGTTTGGCAGCGGGCGTACAATCGGCGGCCGGCGGGGAATCCGGACTCTGTCGCCGAGCGAAGTTCGCGCCAGATTGTGCGCCCAACCCCGAGAAACCCAGCCGTTTTCGCGTTGATGCTACCCGGCCTGATACAGAATTCCGCAGTCGTACTTTTGGGAAAACATGCAATGGAACAATGTGGGCAACGGAAAAGTGTTCCACCTCCAATCCATGCCAGCCGGTGACCGCGGGAAAAATCAGGATTCTACGCGTTTCCCACCGCTTTTCCATCCTCCGCCGCCAGCGCACCATACATGGCCTTTCCGGCATTTCGCCCGGGAGCTGAAGGACGGGGAAAGACTTGGAGGTTCCTTCCAAACCAAACTGAGAAAGCTGGTTCAGCGGGGAGCCTTTTTTAGAACATGGTGTTCGAGTTGGCGGATGTTGCCGGGATGGGCTGGAGAACGTCCCAGTGCTCCACGATGCTTCCGTTACTGTCGAGGCGAAAAATATCCATACCGGCCCAGTCTGAGTCGTGGGGCCATTGCTGATAGCAGTGCACCGCCACGTAGCTGCCCTCTGCGATCACCCGCTTGAATTCGACATGCTTTCCCGGGTATTCCTGTGCCATCCGAATGAAGTATGCAATGAACGCCTGTTTTCCTTCCGCAACCATCGGGTTGTGCTGGATGTACACGTCTCCCACGTACTTCTCGACGGCCTCGGCTGGTTGACACTGATTGAACATCAGATCGTAGAAGGCCGTCACCGTGCGTTTATTCTGCTCCAAATTTTCTCTGCTCATACCAGCGCCTCTGTCCTTGCTTTCGAAGCATTAGGGTACGCCTTTTTCTGAGACGTCCATCTCGACTCTCGCGGGTGCCCCGTCCAAGTTCCGCTGGGCGGGGATTTTCGCGCTGCCGCACGTGAGCAGACGGGACGATCCCGGCTTGTTCGCTTTTTCACGCCTCGCGCACGGATCCGAGGGGGTTTGAAACACGCGGGCGAGGGCGCCCGCGCCAGACGTGCTGATCAATCGCGTACAGCATTCTATGTAGCGCGGATTTTCCTGCTGACCTGCCGAAAATGCTCGTCCTTTTTTTTCTGGTGTCGTATCCCTCAGAAAACGCGGCTTTTCCCCTTGGCAGTGCTCGTGCTCTTACATGGCGAGATCAGGTCTGGAGGCAATCGTGACTAACATACATGTTGATGAGGTTGGCGAGATGACTGTTGTCGAGTGTGAAGGACGGTTTGTCCGCAGCGACGAGGCGTTCAAGTTGCGGGACGCAGTTACGGCACAACGCAATGCCCGCCTCATAGTGCTGGACCTCACGGAAATGGGTGCCATCGGCGGCGGTGGGATCGGGGTGCTGGTGTTTCTGCAGCGCTGGTGCCGCGATCATGATATACGATTTAAATTGTTCAATCCCTCGCGGTCGGTGCAGGAGAGGTTGGAGCATACCAACGCAATGTCAGAGTTCGATATTGCCTCGCTGGACGAGATGATGGCTCTGCTCGGCCAGGCCGACCGGCGATATGCGCTGGCTTCGTGAGGGCGCGTCAGCCGGCTGAAACCTCGACTTTCGGAGTCCGAATAGTTTCTGGGGGTTCCCCTCGGCTTCGCCCGGGGCACCGCTCTTTAAATGCTTAGCTGCTTCGCCTTGCGAAGCAGCTACTCCGCTCAGGATGACCTGCTTTTCTTACTGCACGCGCAGAATCAGTTGTGTGCCGCTGTCCAGGTGCACGTTTCCTGAGTTCGAACTTAAGACGGCTGACGGACCCGAGGTGTCGAGAGTCAGGCCTTTCATTCCGACTACACCCTTACTCGTGGGACTGAGTGGGACGACGGTGGAGTCGCTTGTACGGTTTGGCGCCATCGGGTCAGGAATCGGAGCGAGGTCTCCGGGATATGCCGACGGGGTGCCCTGGGTGGATGCGTCCCCGAGCGGGCCGCGCTGACCGGGCATAGGGACACCTCCCGGACGATCAGCTCGAGGCACATTTCCCTCGGGATTGGACCCAAATTGCAACGGTCTTGCGATTGCCTGGATTGCCAATTGGAGCGGCACTTCGCGTCCGTCTTTCAGCAACATGCGATCAAAGGTGATGCCGATCATCGAATCGGGAGAAGCCTTGCTGCGGGCCTTGGCCTCGGTCACATGGCCGACGATTTTCGCATTGCGCGGGACCACAATCTGACCGTGTGCCAGCAGATCGGTTGCGGTTCTGGCTTCGATGCGGTCGTTTGGTTTGGCTTTCTTGGCGTCCAGTGACTTCGACAGCTCAATCGAAAGAAGAGTTCCCGACGGCGGACCATCGGCTGGCGTGGCGGGTTTGGCAGCCGAACTCTGGGCCGGAGAATTGGCGGCGGCTGGCGCCGTAGGAGCTTGTGCCCACGACATCGCGCCGACGGCAAGTATTATCGCCAAGTAGAGACTCTTCATCATCCTGCTGCACTCCCTCATTCGTCTCCCCCTGCTGGTTATGATGCGCATGGCTAGAACCAGGTTCCCTTCCTGTAAGTCCTGTATTCCTCGCCGAATCTGGCTTCGAGAACCTTCGCCTCCTGATGGGCACGAGTGATCTGAATGGGAATCAGCACGAGCAGCAGCAGGAGCGCGTAACGATATTGCAACGCAATCAGGACGCCCAGAATCAGCAATGCGCTGAACACATAGATTGGGTTCCTGATCTTCGAATACAGGCCCCAGGTTACAAGTTCTCTGGCCTGCGGGGTCACCGAAAACGACTTTCCCAACTGCCAGCGTGCGGTGAAGAGGAACACGGCGGCCGGAACGGCGATACAGAATCCCGTCAGGCGCGCCGTGTTCCACGCGCCTGGACGCAGCACCACTGCCGAAATCGCGATTAGCACCATGCAAAATTGCAGGATGAAGAAGGGCGTGATCTTTTCGGTCGGGGAGACAGAGGTCGTCATGGCTTTACCAATCCTTGGCGGATGCTATGGATGAAATCGGTGTACATCGGCGTGAACCCGGTAGCCCGGACTGCCATCGCCACCTGGCCGCGATGGTAGGCCGAGTGCATGATCAGATGCATCAGGATGTCATCTTTGCGGCTGTTCCAGGACTCGCCCTTGCTGTTGCGATAGCTGACCGGTTTGGCCAGATCGGCTTCGCTGCTGTTGGCCAGGTAATCCTTCCAGAGGGCAGGTAACTCTGCTGCTTGTTTGTCACATTCTTCGACGGTGAACTTAGGCCAAATCGGCAGCGTCTGCGGCTTCTGTTCGAGCCGCGCCATCCACAAGCGTTGTGCCGAGAAAATGTGGGCCATCAATTCCAGGGGGCGAGGCAGCGGGGTGGCTGAAGCGCGCAAGCCGGCAAGCACCTCCTGGTTCGCCCATCCGTCATACGCGAAGAGACGGGTGAAATGCTCTATCAGGTCCATGACATTATTCAAACACAGCCGGCGGCTCTGCGTACACGACGAGCCAGGTGGGACGAGCTAGGTGCGATAAACCGTGTGGCACCGGGTCTCCGACCCGGTCGGGCCGAGCGAAGCTCGGCCGCTATTTCGAGGTGCAAGGAAAACCGTGTCGCGCGGCGCTCGACCTGGACGGGTCGGAGACCCGGTGCCACACGACCCGTGTCCACCCCACCTTCAACAACGAAAAACCCCGCCAGAAGGCGGGGCTTGTAGACGAAGCAGCGATTCGTACTTAGCCAGTTCTAATGATTGTCTTTCTTGTCTGGCATATCTTCTTTGGCTTCGTGAGCGGCGGCCTGGTGGCCCGCCATGGAAAGCGCAGACATGAATGGCGCTGCGACGGCCGGTGGCGTCACGTGGCCGGTAAGGACTTTGCGGAAACCCACCTCGCGGCCGTAGATCGCGTTGGTCGAATCGTCATCCTGTTCGATCACGGCGCCCTCGAGGGTCAGACCGGCAAATGCGCCTTTGGAGCGGGAGTAGGTGAGCAGCTCCGAATTCAGTTTCCAGTCGGTGCCGGCCGAGGCATGACGTCCCACCGGGCCGGCGGCTGCGGAACCTTCTCCGCTGAGCTGAAATTTGCTAGAAAGCAGGTGCTGGAGACCCTTGTCGTTCATCACCAGCATCACTAGGTCAACTCCTTCAGCGCCAATCTGAAGACCCCAGCTTCCGCCGCCTACGGAGATGAACGCAGGTGCGCTCCAGCCCGTCGCGGTGCGGCAACTGGCAACGCCGCGGCCGTGCTTGCCGCCGACAATGAAGCCGGCCTTGATCAGGTGCGGGACTACGACAATGCATTTCGCATCGTCCAGCACCTCTTCCGGGATGCCCTTGTCCGGCGCATCCATGATTTGCTTAAGCACATCGCCGGATTTCTGCAGCCGCTCGACAGAATCCTCTTTGGCATCGGCGAACGCCATGCTGCCGAGTAACGCGACCAAACTGATTATCACTGCAAGAGATCGTTTCAAGTGTTCCTCCTTAAAAACGCATGAGATGTGTTGACGGGGCCGACATACTGCTCGTCAGAGTTTCTCCGAGAGAGCTTTGCGTCAGACCGCCGGTCTGCGACCCGTTATCAGCTGGATCAAAAGTACGACGACCGCGACCACTAGAAGAATGTGGATGAACCCCCCCAGCGTGTACGAACTAACCAGACCAAGCAACCACAGCACCAACAGAATCACAAAAATTGTCCAAAGCATAAGTCACCTCGTGTTCAACTCAGAACCACCCTGGCCCAACGACGCTACTTTGATCCGTCAGCCCGGATTGGAGTTGTACGGCGTCATGTGATTGCAGGCGGTTCCAACTAAGGTGAACACTGTAGAAACGCGAGCACGAAACGTTAGTTCATTTCAAGTTGTCATCTGATCGGAGTAAGCCTGCGCAAAGCGAAGCGGCGACGCAGTCGATGGTTGCGCGCTTTCGTTGTCCGTTGGAACTCATTCCTGCGCTGCCTACAGAGTTACGCTCCGAGGGACCCTCCGACTCCACCATCCCGTCCCCAAGCGGATGGGGTCGCTGCCCTCGGGATGAAATCGGTATTGACTAGTATTGATATCCAGATGCACGATGATTTCGTCTAAGCTAGAAATAAACCTCTTTGCGAGGGGGCACCATGAAGCGTAGAGATTTCATCATCGGAGCAACTTGCGGAGTGGGAGCAGCGTGGATTGGCTCCCGGGACCTGGCCAGAGCTATGCGGGCGCTGCCCGCCTTGCCACGCAAGTTCGGCGCGGCCGATACGGTAAGGCTGGGCAAAACCGGAATCACGACCAGCCGCCTCGCCATGGGAACGGGCACAGTCGGCAGCGGACATCATTCTCATCAGACTGCGCTGGGGGTGAAGGGTCTCTCCGATCTCCTGCTCAACGGCCACGACAACGGCTTACGGTTTTTCGATGCCGCGGATGCTTACGGAAGCCATCCCCATGTGGCCGAAGCACTCAAGCATATCCCTCGCGACAAGGTCACTGTGCTCACCAAGACCTGGGCGCGCGACCCAGCCGAAGCGCGCGCCGATCTCGATCGCTTCCGCAGGGAGCTAGGGATTGACTATCTCGACATCTGCCTGATGCACTGCCTCACCGAAGGCGACTGGACCGAGCGCTACAGGGGTGTGATGGACGTTTTCTCCGAAGCCAAGCAAAAAGGAATCATCCGGGCGCATGGCTGCTCCTGCCACAGCATCGAGGCGCTGCGTGCCGCGGCCAAGTCGCCCTGGGTCGAAGTGGACCTGGTGCGGATCAACCCCGTTGGTTCGCATATGGACGCCGATCCTGACACCGTGGTCAGCGTGCTGCGCGAAATGAAGGCCGCGGGAAAAGGGATTGTCGGTATGAAGATCCTTGGCCAGGGCGACTTGCGCAATCGGCAGGATGAAGCATTGAAGTATGCGCTATCGCTGGGCGTGCTCGATGCTTTCACGATAGGAGCCGAGAGCAAGACTGAACAGGAAGACCTGATCCGCAGAATAGCGGCAGCCGCCTAGAACCGTAGCCACGGATCTTCTCGGATTTGCACGGATCAACCGGGAAGAAATCTTTTTTGAGATCAATCCATATGAATCCGTGAAAATCTGTGGCCTGCTATTGGCGCTGCATTCTTCGTTTGTGATTTCTTCCCGCTTCGAGCCATCCCTCAATCTCCGCCTACCATCCAACACCTCGAATTTCAAAAGTGGGAGGTGATTTGTAATGAAACGACTTACGATCAAGGCGCTCTTTGCACAGCTTGTGCTGCTCGGTAGCCTGGGCACTCTCTGGGCGCAACAAGACGCAAACACAAATCAAGATCAACCGGCTGCCGACAACACTAAAGTCAACCAGCGCGACCGGAACAAATCAGAACCGACTGCCGATCAGCAGAAAGAAACTCCCGCGGATCGGCAGCTGACGCAGCAAATTCGGAAGGCGTTGGTCAAAGACAAGACGCTTTCAACCTACGGTCGCAACATAAAGATCGTCACGCAGAACGGCATGGTGACGTTGAAGGGACCGGTGAAATCGGAGGAGGAGAAACAGGCGATTGAAGCCAAGGCCGCCGAAATTGCCGGATCCGACAAAGTGACCAGCGAAATTCAGGTCGCGTCCAAATAGTCTTATCCACCATTAACCACTCATAAAAAGGAGATTCAACATGGCAGGCAAAAATACAGCAGTCTTCGGACTTTATCGAGACCGGGTCGGAGTTGAAACCGCAGTGGACATGCTACGGAATGCAGGATTCCGCAACACCGACATTTCCGTTCTGTTTCCGCACAACGAGGGCACCAAGGACTTCGCCGCCGAGAAGAACACCAAGGCTCCCGAAGGCACCGCTGCGGGAGTCGGCACCGGGGCTGTGATCGGGGGCACTCTGGGTTGGCTCGCCGGAATCGGCGCGCTGGCCATTCCCGGCGTCGGCCCATTCATCGCGGCTGGCCCCATCATGGCTGCGCTGGCTGGCGTGGGCGTCGGCGGGGCGGTGGGCGGAATCACGGGGGCCCTGATCGGAATGGGTATTCCGGAATTTGAAGCCAAGCGCTACGAAGGCAGGATCAAGGAAGGAGGAATCCTGCTTTCGGTACACTGCGACGATTCCGATTGGACCAAGAAAGCCAAGGAGATTCTCGAACACAGCGGAGCTCAAGATGTGACGTCCACCGGTGAGGCTAAAGCGGACTTTCAGAAGACCGACAAGCCGATGCCGCGTGCCAGTTAGAGACGTATGGCGGTTTAAGCCCCTCAGGGATGAGGGGCTTTTTTTGCCTGTCTGCGACCGGGTCTCAGGTGGGGGAAGGTTTCCCCACGACTGAAAAGCTAGCTGTTTTTGAGGATTTGGCGCAGATCGTTCCCCGTCATTTCCTTCGGCTGCGGGATACCCAGCATGCCCAGTACGGTTGGAGATATGTCGCGCAGTGAGCCGCCTGGCTTCAGCGAGAATTTCTTTCCATTCTCCGCGACCACGATAAATGGCACCGGGTTCGTCGTGTGGGCAGTGTGCGGGCCGCCGGTGGTGGGATCAATCATCATTTCGGCGTTGCCGTGATCGGCCGTGATCAGCAACGCCCCACCCTTGGCGCGGACTATCGGCTCGATCAGTCCCAGGCAGGCGTCTACGGTTTCGACCGCCTTCACGGTAGGCTCGATCTTTCCGGAGTGCCCGACCATGTCGGCGTTGGCAAAATTGACGATGATGACGTCGAACGTTCCACCTTCCACCGCCTTGATGACTGCATCGGCAATTCCGGCGGCACTCATCTCGGGCTTCAGGTCGTAGGTAGCGACTTTTTGTGACGGCACCACCAAACGATCTTCTCCGGGAAACGGCTGCTCGACCCCGCCATTGAAGAAGTATGTGACATGAGCGTACTTCTCGGTCTCCGCCACCCGCAGGTTGCGCAGGCTCGCCTGCCCCATCACGTTGGCGAGAATATTGTCCAGCGACTCCGGCGGGATCACTACCGGAAGCGAAAACTTCTTGTCGTACTGGGTCATGCAGACATATTGCAGATTTTTTGGCACGCGATCGCGGGGGATGGCGGCGTCAAGGTCGGCGGCCCCTGGCAGATCGCTTCCCCCTTGCGGGTTCAGACCACTGTTGCGAGCGAGGGCGCGGGTGATCTGGCGTACACGATCCGCGCGGAAGTTGAAGCAAATGCATGAGTCCTCATCGCGTATGGTGGTCAGCGGCTCGCCGCGATTGTCCACGCAGACGAAGGGCACGATGAACTCGTCGGTCACGCTTTTGTTGTACGAATTTTTTACGCCCTGGACGGGATCAATGAATTTGCCGCCTTCACCGTCACCGAAGACCATCGCATTGAAAGCCTTGGCAATGCGCTCCCAGCGGCGGTCACGATCCATGGCGTAATAGCGCCCATTCACCGAGGCAATCGTTCCCGTGTTGTACTCCCGGATCTTTTGCTGCAACTGTTCCAGATATCCCGCACCGTTGGTGGGCAAGGTGTCGCGTCCATCCATAAAGGCATGCACAAAGACCCGGTCAACTCCGTTTTGCTTCGCCATCCTGAGAAGAGCGTAGAGATGGGTTTGATAGGAGTGAACTCCGCCATCCGAAAGCAACCCGAAAAGATGCAGCCGGCGTCCGCCCGAGCGCGCATTCTTCATGGCGCTGAGCAGGACGGGATGTGAGAAGAATTCGCCATTCTGAATCATCAGCTCAATGCGGGTGCTATCCATGTGCACGATGCGCCCGGCGCCGATGTTGAGATGGCCGACTTCGCTGTTCCCCATCTGGCCATCGGGCAGGCCGACGTAGTGGCCGCTGGTCTGGATCAGGGTGTTGGGAAATTCGCGCAGCAGCCTGTCGTAGGTGGGCTTGCGGGCCAGCGCGATGGCGTTGGCTTTGGTTTTGGCATAGTATCCCCAGCCGTCAAGAATGATCAACACAAGTGGTTTGGGACGGTTCATTGTGCTCCTGGCGTTGTGTCTGGCTCGCTGAAAACTGGATTACCGAGGCGCAGAGGAATAAGGGAATTGGAAAGAAGAGAAATTATAGGCGACAGGGAGGGGTTTTCAACTCTGCGGCCTCATAATATAGTCGTCGTGATCTTAATCGGAGGAAGTCATGTCCATCAGCGATCTTCTACTTCTCGAATTTGATGCCGAAGCAAAAACCACGCGCACGATGCTGGAACGCGTTCCCGAGGACAGGAAGGACTTCACGCCTCATCCCAGATCAATGCCGCTGAACAAGCTTGCTCCGCATGTGGCAGAACTGGCCGGATTCGGGGTTACGGTTCTGACCACTCCTGAGCTTGATTTCTCCAAAGGCAGCTCGAAGCGTGTGGCCTTTGAGTCCGCGAACCAACTGGTGCGCGTCTTTGACGAGGGCGCAGCCAAGGTTCGCGCCGCGATCAAGGATATGCCAGATGCGGCATGGACCGAGAATTGGAAACTCAGCTTTCAGGGCAAACCTATCTTCAGCGGATCGCGTTTTCTGGCTTATCGGCAGATGTTTTTGAATCACCTGGTGCATCACCGTGCCCAACTCGGCGTGTATCTTCGCCTGAATGACAAGCCGCTGCCCGCCACGTATGGGCCGTCGGCCGACGACACGATGGGATTCTAGTCGTGTGGGGCGGGCACTCTTGTCCGCCGTCTTTGGCCTGGCTTTTACTCGGGGAGGCGACAACCTGCCGTAACCAAACGGTGCCAAAAGCTTCAAACCAAAATCAACCTCAAAGGCGGCGGACAAGAGTGTCCGCCCCACATACTACCCTCCGACGTTCAAGGCCTTCAGTCCCAGGAACTTTGCCGCTGCCCCCAACTCTTCTTCAATCCTCAGCAACTGGTTATATTTTGCGATGCGGTCGGTGCGCGAGGCGGATCCCGTTTTTATCTGGCCCGCTCCCGTCGCTACCGCCAGGTCGGCGATGAATGTGTCTTCAGTTTCTCCCGAGCGATGCGAGATGATGGACGTGTAACCGTTGCGCCGCGCCAGATCAATCGCGTCGAGAGTTTCGCTGACGGTGCCAATCTGGTTGACCTTGATCAGAATTGAGTTGGCGACGTGCTTGTCGATTCCCTCTTGTAAAAATGAAACATTGGTGACGAACAGATCGTCTCCCACCAGCTGTATCTTCCCGCCCAGCTCCTTAGTGAGATTCTGCCAGCCCTCCCAGTCGTTCTCCGACAAGCCGTCCTCCAGCGAGACAATCGGATAATCGTTGGCCCATTTCGCCCAGAAACGGACCATCTCGTCGGAGCTCTTTGTCGACTTGTCGGACTTTTTGAAAACGTATTTGCCGTCCTGATAGAACTCGCTGGCAGCGGGATCGAGCGCGATGGCAATCTCTTCTCCGGGCTTGTACCCCGCCTGCGTGATGGCTTCGAGGACAACTTCAATGCCCTCGACATTCGACTTCACCGACGGTGCGAAGCCGCCTTCATCTCCCACTGCGGTGTTGTAGCCGCGCTTTTTGAGCACGCCTTTTAGAGTGTGAAAGACCTCCACGCCCCAGCGCAGCGCTTCCGAGAAAGACTCCGCGCCGACGGGCATCACCATGAACTCCTGAAAGTCGACATTGCTGTCGGCGTGAGCGCCGCCGTTGAGGATGTTCATCATCGGCGTCGGCAGAATGTTGGCGCCGGCGCCGCCAAGATAACGATAGAGCGGCAGGCTGAATGCGTTGGCTGAGGCGCGAGCCGCCGCCATCGAAACCGCAAGGATGGCATTGGCGCCCAGGCGGCCCTTGTTCTCAGCGCCGTCGAGTTCGATCATCCTTTGATCGAGGGCGCGCTGGTCGGCAGCGTCCAGGTTCGTCAGGGCATCGGCAATTTCGCCGTTCACATTCTGGACTGCCTTCAGCACACCCTTGCCCAGATAGCGTTGCTTGTCGCCGTCGCGCAACTCCACGGCTTCGTGCTCGCCGGTGGATGCTCCGCTTGGAACCGCGGCGCGCCCCCGGGTTCCGTCCGCCAGCGTCACTTCCGCCTCGACTGTCGGATTGCCGCGAGAGTCGAGAATCTCCCGCGCCTGGATTTCTTGAATTTGCGTCGTGACGTCCATGATTGCTTCTGGCCCCTCGCTGTGTTGTGTGGTGAGACTGGCGATTATATCGGTTTTTTTCGTGTGGCGCGGACGCGCCCCCTCCTGCGTGACTCCGCCGGAGCAAAAAGACTTCAAGAGACACTCCGAACGGCAGCGCAGCCTCCCTTGGCCTTCCAGCTACTGCACTTCGACAGCGTTCACGCGCGAGGGCGCCTGCGCCACGCTAGACACAAGGGTCCCCCACGGACAGCCCGTGTCTACGCTGGTTCCTCGAGTTTTTCACAGGCTGTAGGCATGGGCTTCTGCTCTACAGTCGAAACAAGATGTTCGAGCGCACGGAAACTCTGGCCGCGGATCACGGGCACCGGAATTTCTGCTGCCAGCTGCGAACCGCGACGGGATTCTCTCTTTGTCCGGCTTGCTGTCGCGCCGGGCACTGATCGTGGAGTTACTGCGTGACACCTGGTGTCCGAACTGTCGGCGCCGCATGAGCGAGCTGGAGTTGATGAAAACAGAGATTGAGCGGGCCGGGGCGCAACTCGTGTACATGCTGCGGAAAGAGTACTGCAATCGCATCCCTTTCTGTTGGATGAAGACCGTGCAGCGACGAAAGCTTATGGGCTGTATCAACGGTTGGGCATCGATGCGATCAACATCGCGCATCCGGCGACGCTCGGCATCGGTCGGGAACGGAAGATTGACTACATCTATCGCGGGGGCAGTCAGACGGATCGTGCACCATTCCAAAAGGTCATGGAGTCGATCAGGAAATTATCGGCTATCGGTTGAAGCTGGACCGGATTCGGCAAACTTAGGTGGAAAATCAGGAGGCGGAATGAAGAGAATATTTGCAGTGCTTGCTGTGGTGTTGCTGGTCGTCGCGGCCGGGGCCCAAACCAATATGGCCCTGCCCGCAGGCACGGCGTTCAAAGTCAAGCTAGAAAACACGCTGTCCACTTTCTCCAGCAAAGAAGGCGATTCCTTCTCCGGGCGAGTGGTGGACGCAGTCGTGCTTGAGGGGAAGACCGTGATTCCTGTCGGCGCCACGGTGCTGGGCCGGGTCACCAAGGTCAACGAACCCCGCCGTATCGCGGGTAAACCCACCATTGGAATTTTCCCCGAGGCCGTCGTTCTGCCCAACGGCGAGCGCTACATGTTGAACGCAACCGTTGTGGACACCAGTCTGCACAACGGGACGGACGTCAATACCGAAGGCCAGTTCAAGGGTGATGGCCACGACGGCAGAGATCTAACCGAAATCGGCATGGGCACCGGCGCCGGCATGCTGATTGGAGGTTTGGCCGCAGGAGGCAAGGGCCTGCTGATCGGTGGTGGAGTTGCCGCCACCCTCACGGTTGCGCACTGGCTCGGCAAGAAGCGCTCGGCTGTGCTGCCTTCGGGGACAGAGTTGATGATGGAGTTGAGCCGTCCGCTCGCCATGACAGCAGACACCGGCGGACAGTAAGTTGTCAGTTAGCCCCTGCCCGTAAGCTGTAGCCACGTAGTGGCAGTGACGGTATTCCGCCCGTCAGGCACTGGTTTGTGCCCGACGGGCGAGGACGCCGGGCTCCAGCAACGCGAAAGAATGCTGGCGCGCGTCGTCTTGCCAATCTACAAAGCGATCAGATCTTCTTCCCTCAATAACCGCAATTCCATCCATCCTTCCACCGGAAGCGCATCCGTCGGCAGGCCGTTCTGCCACAAACTGAAGCGCAGCCTTAAGGTGGCAGCCTGAGCCTCAGGCCCCCCCGTCGCTTTCTGAGTTGTCGAACCGACGGGAAGGACTTGTAACCAGTCTAAAGGAAGCTTGAATTCGAAGTTTCGCAGCAGTGCGACCGCAGCCTGATCCTCTGGCCGGTCAGAACCGGCGAGGGACTGATCGGTGTCGGGAACACCAACCTTCCAACTTCGTATCCTGCCGGCTGCTACCGCTACATCGAGACGCAACTTGTGTCGCGGCGACGCGCCCTCCGCAGCCGAAAATTCAAGATTGACCACGATTTCGAAATCCTCGGCTG
>Ga0134124_10002514_pt1 | contig 14831 bp, 14 predicted proteins | sample KB304_FD_96880 | JGI IMG/M metagenome (GOLD analysis project Ga0134124, IMG submission 96880) | Terrestrial soil microbial communities without Nitrogen fertilizer from Kellogg Biological Station, Michigan, USA - KB3-0-4 | ecosystem: Environmental > Terrestrial > Soil > Unclassified ... | reverse complement strand
CTGATCTCCTGCTCTCTGGAGGCAAGGGCTGTTGACATCAGGTTGAACTCCCCGGCCAGATCACCAAGTTCGTCATTGCTGTTGACCGTAATCGATACTCCCCGCTCGCCTGCCGCCACCCGGCGCGCCATTGTCTCCAGCACCCTGACAGGCTTTGCCAGGCGCGAACTGACCACCCTTGCCACTGCCAGTCCGATAATGGTCCCGAGCAGCAGCACACCGCTGAACCAGAGACTTACATTGTATTTCAGTGTGGTATAGGTTTTTTCCAGCATCCCCACATAAAGGGCGCCAATCGGCACACCTTCCAGTGAATGGATCGGTTCATAGGCGCTGAAGTACCAGTCCTTGACCACGAAGGCCCGGTTGAACCACTTTTCATCCTTGAGCACCACCTGATTGTAGACCTCTTCCGACAGCCTGGTGCCGATGGCCCGTTGATTGCCGCTGCCCTGCACATTGGTGGCAATGCGGAGATCGCCGAGGAAGATGGTAGCCCCCCCCACATCCTTCCCTTCAAATTTGACCCCTTCGTAGACGACGCTCTTGATCCGGTCCACCAGCTGATTATTGTTATTGAGCAGAATACCGCTGTAGAGCGCGCCGACAACTGTTCCGGCCGTGTCGCGTATCGGGGCTGCGGCCACCAGCATCATGCCGGCCCCCTCTTCAGAGGCTGCTGCAGGCTTGGAATGTGGGGTCGAGACCACCTTGATCAGCGCCTGTCTTGCGAGCTCCGCTCCCTCCATCGGCATCCGGGAGGCGGGAATAACCATGGTGCCGGTGACCGTTTCTCCTGCCAGGGCACGTTTCACCAGAACATCTTTCGAACGGTCATCGCCGGATCCCTGCGGATTGCGGACCCGGTAGAGCACCATGCCGTTGGCATCCACTGCCGTCAGGATATCCAGCTGCTCGCTTTGCAAAAGCGGTGTCAGGATGTGGGCCAGCTCTTTACTGTTGTTGGCAATGACTGCCTCGGCGGTATTGGGGGCGGCGGCGGTGTATTTCACCAGATCCCGGACATGGCCGATTTCGTTCCGGTAGATTTCGCGGGCGGAGTTCAGGTCGTTGCGGACCTTGTCCTGAGCCTGCATTGCTACCTTGGCAGTAAGGATAAAGACCCCGGTCAGCCAGCAGATGGCGATGGCAACGAAAAGGGGGAGGAGGGTAGCCAGGGTAAGCTTGAACTGTAACGGATAGCGACGGGATAACATCAGATGACTGACTCCATTGATCTTGGCTTCGACAGTTGAAAGCTGTCTGGATGAGTGCATCAGGGGCATTTCGTCGCAATTCTTGGCGAAATTGAGCGTAAGCAGCCGATATTGTTTGAGCCTGAAAGGCGAGTTTATCGGCTGCAGCGAAATGAGCCTAGAATTGCAGAAATGGCACGTCAGCGCGAATTCAGGCAGGTTTCAACTGTCGTCTCCGGGCTAATTGCTACTCTTTTCCCGTAAGAAGACCGTACTCCATGATTTTGCGGGCCAATGTTTTCCGGGAGATGCCGAGAACATCGGCGCTGCGGCTCTTCTGAAAATTGTTGGCAGCCAGGACCTGCATTATGTGGCTCCGCTCGAGACTCTCCAGGGTCGTATTGCCGGAGGGGGGCGGCACGATTTCGGGAGTGGCTGCCCGTTCCCAGACAGGGAGCGTATCGACCGTGATCCGCTCCGTACGGGCAAGAATGACCGCCCGCTCGATGACGTTTTTCAATTCGCGCACATTTCCCGGCCATTGATAGCTCATGAGCTGCGCCAAGGCATCCGGATGCAACCCCGACACCTCCTTTTTCATCCTTCGGGCAAAGGTCCTGATATAATGGCGGACCAGCAGCTCAACATCCTCGGGGCGCTCCCTGAGCGGAGGAATATTGATGGTAATCACACTCAACCGGTAATAGAGATCCTCGCGGAAATTTCCCGCCTTCACCTCTTTTTCAAGATTTTTATTGGTAGCCGCCACAAAACGGATATCCACCGTTTTTGTTTTGGTGCTCCCGACCGGCATGAACTCCCGTTCCTGGATTACCCTTAAGAGCTTGGCCTGTACGGCGAGACTCATGTCCCCGATTTCATCCAGAAACAGGGTGCCGCCATCGGCCTCCTCCAGAATCCCCTTCTGGGCGGTAACCGCTCCGGTAAAAGCGCCGCGGATATGACCGAAGATCTGGCTCTCCAGCAGGGAATCAGTCAAAGCAGCGCAGTTGATGGAGAAAAACTGCCGGCCGCGCCGCTTGTTATTCTGATGCACCACACCGGCGAGGAGTTCCTTGCCGGTGCCGGATTCGCCAAGCAGCAGAATATTGGCATCACTCGCCGCCACCTGCAGGGTCATGTCGTATACTTCACGGAACCTGCTGCTGGCGAAAATGATCTGCCCGGAGGAACCACTGCAGTGCAGCTCTTCCTTCAGCTGCTGGTTTTCGCCGAACAGCAGCTCCCGTTCGAGAGCATTGTGCAGCACGCCGAGAATTTTCTCCCGCGGAAACGGCTTGGTAACATAATCATAGGCGCCGACCTTGATGGCTTCTACCGCCGCATCAATGGAGCCGAAGGCGGTCATGATGATTACCGGCATTCCCGGCAGCACTTTTTTCACCCGGCCCAAGATCTCAAGCCCGTCCATATCCGGCATCCGCACATCCTGCAGCAGCAGGTCCGCCGAGCCCCCGCCGTCCAGATAATGAAGCAGTGCCTGACCCGAACTGAATGTTTCGACGCTGAAGCCGTTACTTGCCAGCATTTTCCGCAAATAGTTCAGCATTTCCGCTTCATCGTCGCAAACCAGAATTTTACGTTTGCCCATAGAGACTCCCTGCTGATAATTATGAAGTATGAATTATGAAGGATGAAACATAAACCATGCTCATGATTTACCTCAGCCTGCGACCTTCACTCTTCAGCCTGCCGTCACGGGACAAAATGATACATAATGAGTCAATAGTATGCAAGCCGAGTTTTGGGGCATGTCTTTTATGGAAAAGAGTGGAGAGGTAATTGGTTGGCGGAGATATGGTCAAACAGTTGCGTCATCTCATCCGCATCATGCCGGAAATAGCGCCGCTGCAGAAGGCGAGCAGCCAGCAGCTGTAAATGGTCAGGCTGACGCGGTGGAACACCAGATTGACCGCTTCTGCCCGGTTGGCAAGGGAGGCGATCAGGGCCAGCAGGAAATGGAACGCCATGCCGGACAGAGAGGCGATGCCGGAGATGTTGTGCCACTCGGGCGCCTTCCCGTAGGCAGCGGCAAACAGGTTCATCTGGTGCGTGCCGAGAAAATCGCACAGCAGCCCGACGCCGAAAATGACCAGATGTTTGCGGTGCAACCCCTGACGGCGACCGCTGAAAACCGCCCAGGTATAAAAGATGAGCGCCAGCATCATCCAGATGACCGCTCGTGCCAGCATACAGATATCCTTTCCGGTGAATCAGGGGCAAGCCATGCCTCTGCATTGCCCGCCCGGTTACTCTTTTTTTGTATCCGCCTTTGCTCGCGTCAGATCGGCTCTGCTCCGCGGCACTGCGGCAGGCCGCTGCAGGTTGCCGCCGAGCAGGAGCTTGCAGACCGCCTCCAGCCCCTTGTCTTTATGGGCTATCCACCAATCGGCATTTCTCTCCCGCGTCACTATGCCTTCTATGGCCTTGAAGATTTCCGGAGAGGTTTCCTGCCAGACCTTCAGTCGATCCTTCCTTATCTTCTCTGCCCAGATAACAAGCTTGGGTGCCCCTGTCAGCTTCATGCACGCTCCTTTCCCGGTAGAGGATTTCATCCTGACGGTCACCGTGCCCGGCGCTTCCTGCCTTTTTGGGTGGGCGGTTTGGCTGCGGGCTTGAACTCCGGTTCGTAGCCCACGACGAAGAGGCCTACGGAATCGTTGCGCATGCTGAGGAAATGGACATTGTTCTTGTCAAACGGGCAGATGGGCATGCTGCACGGTTCGAAGCCGAACCTGCTGTAATAGCCGGGGGCGCCCAGAGCGAACAGCGTCCGGCTTCTGATCGTTTCCTGCCGCAGTGCAAACCTCAGCAGCTCCGACCCCACCCCCTGCCTTTGAAAGTCGGGGGTAACAGCCATCGGTGCCAGATGCAGACCACAGATGTCGTTGCCGTGATAGGCATTGGAAAAGGCGATGTAGGCAATGATCCTGCCGCTATGAATGCAGACCCATTCATACAGGGGTTTGTTGTTTTCGTGAAGCTTCTCCACAAGCCCGGCTTCGTATTCGCTGTAGGGAAAGGCGAGTCGCAGCAGCGCATAGACCTTGGGGCGGTTTTCTTCTGTCAGCTTCTGTATTTTCATAAAGAGAGTCCTTGACATGATAAAAAGCTTTTGGTCCACGAAATACACGAAATGCACTAACAAAACCAGAAAAACCAGAAGACAAACTAAGTCGCCTGAGTTTGATTTTGTTTATACCTTGTTGATTTGCTTTCGTGTTTTTCGTGTTTTTCGTGGATAAGCGGTTTCTGGTTTTATAGTTTTTTCAACAGAGCAACAGTTGACCGTCGTCATCGGCCTCGTATTCCACAGACTCCCCGACCACAGCTGCCTGATTGACAGGAACCACCGGAACCGCCTTCTCTCCTCTGGAACTCTCTTCTGCCAACAGTGCCGCTGCAGCCGCCCGGTTTTTCTCCTCTAGTGCGAGTACGCCTTCGTCTGCTGCCCGCTTCGCCAGCCTGTCGCAGCGTTCGTTGAAGTAATGCCCCGCATGGCCTCGCACCCACTCCCAGGTAATCTCGTGACCTGCGGAGAGGGCAGCCAGCTGTTGCCAGAGATCCTGATTCTTGAGCGTTTCCGGAGTCTCCAACCGGCCGGTGCGGATCCAGCCCTGCAGCCATTCGCTCATCCCCCTGACCAGGTACTGGGAATCGCTGCGCACACGCACACGCCTCCGGTCAGTCAGTGCTTCCAGCCCCCTGATCGCCGCTATGAGTTCCATCCGCTGCGAAGTGGACGCCTGTTCGAAACCGCTGAGTTCCTTCTCGAACTCTCCGTAGCGCAGGATCACGCCGTACCCGCCGGGCCCCGACTCTCTACCCGAGCCGTCGCTGTAGATCTCGACCACGCCCGGAGGCGGCGGGGTGAAGGCTGGCTCCAGTGCCGCAAATTCCAGCTCACGCAGCAAAGGAATCAGCTCCGGCAGGCTTGGCTTCCGGCGCTTCAAGGCTGCAAGGGGAACATCCAGGGGGACGTCATAGCGGACAGTGGCCAGGACCTTCGAAAGACGGGCCTGGTCGGCATGGGTGCGTAGATTCCCCCGGCGTTGCTTGCCGCTGACCATGCTTCTCCACTCAAGGACCTCCTCCAGGGAACCGAACCTGCGTACCAGCTCGCTGGCGGTCTTTTCGCCAATCCCTGGGACTCCCGGAATATTGTCGGCAATGTCGCCGGCCAGTCCGAGAACATCCGCCACCAGCTCCGGCGGAACGCCGAAGCGTTCCAGGACCTCCTGCGGCCCCGAACGCTTCTCCTTCATGGTGTCGAGCAGAGTGATCCGGTCACCCACAATCTGCAGCAGATCCTTGTCACCGGTGACGACCGTCACATGTACCCCTTCAGCGGCATAGCGGCGGGCCAGGGTGGCGATTACATCGTCGGCTTCGAATCCGGGAGCTTCCAGTGCCTGGATATTGAGGGCCTGCAGGATTTTTCTGATGTACGGGATCTGAGGAACCAGATCATCGGGCATGCCATCCCGGTTAGCCTTGTATTCGGGATAGATCTCCCGTCGGAAGGTTCCTTCCCTCGGAGGGTCGAAAATGACGGCAACATAATCGGGGCGATTTTCCTGCAGGAGAGCCAGGAGCATCCTGGTGAACCCGAGGACGGCATTGGTAGGCATGCCACCGGCAGTGGCAAGATCGCGAACGCCATAATAGGCGCGGTAGATGTAGCTGGATCCGTCAAGCAGATACAGATGCGCTGCTGAGTTCACACTCTCTCCTGTCAAAACTGATTTCTGCATAAAAATCAGTTTGCAATTCGATGGCTATATTGTCAACGAATACCGGCAGGTGGAATGAGATGTGATGATTGAACCAGCGCCGGTACCTACTTCAATCCTTTTGCATTGAAAAAAGGTCCGTACTCCTTGTCTGAACCTTCTATATGGTTTCGCAGCCAGTCGCTCAGGAAAAACAGGACTTCTATGGTCACGCCGAGCTTTTCGTTTTCAAATCCGGTCCTGAACTCGGAAACCTTTGCGACAAAGTCCGAATGTTCTTTCTTGTGGGCGCTTGCCTGCGGATAACCGAACCTGTCAAAATAGTTTTCCTCGGTTCTGAAATGTGACCCGGCGTAGCTGATGAGCCCATTGAGAATGCTCCCTAAAACTTCCTTCCCCTTTCCCCAGCGCATTGCATCATTAAGCTCGTTGATCATCCCGACGAGCAGCTGGTGCTCCCTGTCGATTTCCGAAACATTGACGCTCAAACTCTCATTCCACTCGAGTAATGCCATAATCTTTCTCCTTTCCAAAGTCGTATGGGCTGAGGTGCCACTGACCGATCCCTGTACGAGACACCGAAGGGAATACTTGAATATTAGCATACACTAATTCACTTGCCACCCTTTGACTCAAATATTCTTCTTCAGACTCTCAATTCTGATGATGTCATTGACGATGTCGAATTCTGCCTTAAAATATATGTAAATTTAATGACTTTTGCTGCCTCGTATCACGCCGGGAATCTCTTTCCATTGGAAAGCAGAACGGAACACAATCACGGGAACCGATAAATGAAGCTTCGCCATAAACACAAGATAAACCCCTTGGCCCTGTTCTACCTGAAGGTCAGCCTGGTCATCTCGCTGGTGATAGTTGCTGTCTATGCCGGCATTTACCTGAGGAATAACCGGCTGTTGCTGGAATCGGTAAAACAGCAGGCAGCCTCCTATTTTGATCTGGTTGTCAGGGTCAGGCGGTGGAACGCCAATTACGGCGGAGTTTATGCGGAGAAAAAACCGGGGGTGGAGTCAAATCCGTATCTGCGCGAAGTAGGGATCGAACCCGACAAAAGAACCGTTGACGGCAGTGTCATTACCTTGAAAAACCCGGCTCTCATGACCAAGGAGATATCCAATGTAGTCAGTGAGCTTAACGGGATCAGGTTTCACATAACCAGCCTGATGCTGCTTAACCATGAAAATGCTCCCGACGAATTCGAACTGCGGGCGCTCGGGAGTTTTACCCGCGGAGAGCGCGAATACTGGGAGATCGAGCGCACGGATTCCGGCTCTGTCTTCCGCTACATGGCTCCGCTGCCGTTTGAGCACTCCTGCCAGAAATGTCATTTCAAGTTCAACTACAAGATCGGAGATATCAGGGGCGGCATCAGTGTCAGCATCCCTTTTTCCAAGATCGAGCAGGAGATGGCTCTCAACCTTCTTTCCATTATCGGCCTGTCGCTGCTGACCCTGGCCCTGCTGCTCGGTTCGACCTATGTCATGCTGAACAATCTTGGCAACAAAATCGAAACGGCCCAGAGCGCCCTTCTGGAGGCCTCCATACGGGACGAGCTGACCGGATTGTATAACCGCCGCTTTCTGATGTCGCGATTACATGAGGAGTTCGAACGTGCCCGGCGACAAGGGAGCTCGCTGGGACTTCTGATGATGGACCTCGACAATTTCAAGGATGTGAACGACGAGTACGGGCACCAGGTTGGCGACCAGGTGTTGAGAAGTGTCGCTCAGACCCTTGCCGGGATTCTGCGTGAATACGACATAGCCGGAAGATACGGCGGCGAGGAATTCGTTGTCGTGTCGGTGGAGACCGGGATCGATGATCTGGTCAGGCTGGCAGAGCGTATTCGTGCAAGAATCGAGTCGGCTGTACACTGCAAGGTCCCAGGTGTCCGGATAACGATCAGTATCGGGGTTGCTTCACTTGCTGACGACGATACGCCGGAGACTCTGTTGAAGAGGGCAGACGATGCCCTGTACCGGGCAAAGAATGAGGGGCGGAACCGGACTGTACTGCTGTGAGCTTTTCAGACGACTGGCGACTAATCTTTATTCAACCGTATACTCACCGACTTGCCGTGCGCTTCCAGCCCTTCAAGCCCGGCGATCCTGACGATATCATCACCCAGCCTGTTCAAACCCTCACGACTGAAATAGACGACCGACGACTTCTTAACGAAATCATCGACTGAAAGCGGTGAGAAGAATCTGGCGGTGCCGCCGGTAGGCAGGGTATGGTTCGGCCCGGCCAGGTAATCTCCGGCTGCCTCGGGGGTATAGTGCCCCATGAAGATGGCGCCGGCATTTATTATCAGCGGCAGGATGGCGAACGGGTCTGAGACGGCCAGCTCCAGATGCTCGGGAGCAATCCGGTTGGAAAAGTCGATCGCCTCCTTGAGGTTCCCGGCGACGATGATTGCGCCGTAGCTGTCCCAGGACTTTCGGGCGATACTCTCCCGGGAGAGCTCTTTAAGCTGTCTTTCGACCTCTCCGGCTACCTGTTCTCCGAATTTCCGGTCGGTGGTGATCAGGATGGACGAAGCCAGCTCATCATGCTCGGCCTGCGAAAGGAGGTCGGCCGCGATATGCGCCGGAGCCCCGCTGCCGTCGTTGATCACCAGGATCTCTGATGGTCCGGCGATCATGTCGATACCGACCTGACCGAAAACCAGCTTCTTGGCGGTCGCGACATAGATGTTCCCCGGACCGGTGATCTTGTCGACTTTGGGAATCGTGGCCGTGCCGTAGGCTAAAGCGGCAACCGCCTGGGCACCGCCGATCCGGAAGATCCTGTCGACCCCCGAAAGACGCGCGGCGGCAAGGACGTGGGGGTTGATATCTCCGTCAGGCGTAGGCACAACCATGATCACTTCCGGAACCCCGGCCACCTTGGCAGGCACGGCGTTCATAATTACGCTCGACGGATAGCATGCCTTCCCACCCGGCACATAGATCCCGACGCGGGAGAGCGGGGTGATCATCTGTCCTAGCATGACATCCGGCTCCTCCGTGCTGATCCAGGTCTGGGTCTTCTGCTTTTCATGGAACCTCGCCACCCGCTCGACCGCCAGCTTCAGCGCGGCGATATCCTCTGACCTGCAGCGGACGATCGCCTCGTCGAGTTCCTCTTCGGTCACCTCAAGATCAGCGACCGAAGATGCGTTAAGACGATCGAACCGCTCCGTATACTCCAGAAGAGCCGCGTCACCGCGCCCTCTGACAGCGGCGATGATATCCAGCACAACCTGCTCGACATCCCTCCCCGACTCTTCGCCACGGGCAAGAATGGCGGCAAACTGCTGGTCGAAATCTCGGTCATTTATATCCAGGAATTTCATAGCAACCTCTCCAGCCCCTCGATGATGGCAGCTATCCTCTCATGCTTGGTCTTCAGACTGGCACGGTTCACGACCAGCCTGGTGGTGATCTCGGCGATCGTCTCTACCTCTACCAGCCCGTTCTGCTTCAGGGTCTCGCCGGTCGAGACCAGGTCCACGATCCGCTCCGAAAGTCCTACCAGAGGCGCCAACTCGATCGAACCGTACAGTTTTATGATCTCGACCTGGATCCCGCGCGAGGAAAAGTACTTTTCGGTGATGTTCGGATACTTGGTAGCGATCCTGATATTCGCCCATCTTGAGGGGTCGTCCTTCTCGGCAAGTCCGGCAGGCTCGGCTACCATCATCCGGCAGTAGCCGAACTTCAGATCGAGAGGCTCATATAGATCCTTCCCCTGCTCCAGCAGCGTATCCTTCCCCACGATCCCCAGATCGGCAGAACCGTATTCGACATAGGTCGGCACATCGGTGGCGCGGACGATCATGTAGCGCATCTTCTGCGCGGGGTTCTCGAAGATCAGCTTCCGGGAGCTGCCGAGCAGCTCGTCGCAGTCGATGCCGATCTTCTTGAACAGGGCAACCGACTCTTCGAGAATGCGCCCTTTGGGAATTGCTATGGTTATAAAATCGTTCATGGTTTCACCTGTAGGGGCGCATGGCATGCGCCCTGCTGCAATTCAGCCTTCATCAAGGGCGCATGCCATGCGCCCCTACTCTTTGACTCGAACGATGTCCGCTCCGAGCCCCGCCAGCTTCTTCTCTATCGCCTCATAACCCCGGTCGAGATGATAGATTCTGGTGATCTCGGTCTGCCCCTCGGCCGCGAGCCCTGCCAGGATGAGGGAGGCAGAGGCACGCAGGTCGGTTGCCATGACCGGTGCGCCGGAAAGCTTCTTGATCCCTTTGACAATGGCACTCTTGCCGTCGATCGTGATATCCGCGCCGAAGCGGATCAGCTCCGAGACGTGCATAAAGCGGTTCTCGAAAATATTCTCGGCAATGACGCTCGCGCCGTCGGCGATGCACATCAAGGCCATGAACTGCGCCTGCATGTCGGTCGGAAAGCCGGGATAGGGTCTGGTCTTGATGTTGATGCTCCGGAGCTTTTTCGGCCCCTTCACCCTGACAAAACCGTCCTTGTTGATGATCTCCACCCCGGCATCCTGAAGCTTGAAGACGAGCGCATCGAGATGTTCGAGCTGCATGTTGCTGATCCGGACATCGCCGCCGGTTATCGCCGCCGCAACCATAAACGTCCCGGCCTCGATCCGGTCCGGCATGACCCGGTAATCTACCGGCGACAGCTCTTTCACGCCGTCGATCCTGATCGTGTCGGTTCCGGCACCCTCAATCCGGGCGCCCATCCGGTTCAGCATGTTGGCAAGATCGACAATCTCCGGCTCTCTGGCCGCGTTCTCCAGCAGGGTCACCCCTTTGGCCAGTGCGGCAGTCATCATCAGATGCTCGGTCCCGCCGACGGTCGGCATGTCGAAGTTGATCCGGGTCCCTTTGAGCCTCTTGGCAACCGCCTCCACATAGCCGTGTTCCAGTCGGATCTCCGCTCCCAGGGCTTTCAGCCCTTTCAGGTGCTGATCGATCGGCCGGGCGCCGATGGCGCAGCCGCCGGGAAGAGACACCCGTGCCCTGCCATGCCTGGCGAGGAGCGGGCCGAGAACGAGCACTGAAGCCCTCATGGTCTTGACAAGCTCATACGTCGCTTCGACATTGCTCAGCTCGGTGGTGTCGATCTTTACGACATTGCCGTTTCCCTCTATCCGGGCACCAAGTGACTCCAGGACCTTGATAGTCGTGTTAATGTCGCGCAGAAACGGCACGTTGCTGATTTCGAAGTTTCCAGGCGCGAGGATGGTGGCGACAAATATCGGCAGGGCCGCGTTCTTCGAGCCGCTGACCGAGACATCACCTTTAAGCTTTCTGCCGCCGTTTATGATCAGTTTATCCACTTCATATCCTCATATCTGTTTATGTAGGGGCGAGGCATGCCTCGCCCGGTTTACCGGTTTGCCAACAAAGGGCGAGGCATGCCTCGCCCCTACTTAATACTGCCGCCGACGACTCTTTCGATGCCGCCGGGATCTTTTGCGGAGAATATAGCAGAAAATCCGTTTTTGGCTAACATTTCAGTTACTGCTGCAGACTGCCCGGCCCCGACTTCCAGAAGAAGCCACCCATCGGGTGTCAGATGCTCCGGCGCAGCAGGGATGATGGCTCGATAGAAATCGAACCCGTCGGCACCACCGTCAAGAGCCGATCTCGGTTCGTAATCGCGGACTTCCGGCTGGAGAGTTTCGATATCCGCTGCAGGGATGTAGGGGGGATTGCTGACCACAAGATCGAACCGCTCTCCTTGTACCGGCACAAACAGCGACCCAAGCCTGAAATCCACGCTGACGGAGTTCAGCGCCGCATTTTCGCGAGCCAGCTCAAGCGACTCCGGTGAAATATCGACCGAGATCACAGCTGCACCAGGAAGACTCCCGGCAAGCGCGATTGCAACGCAGCCGCTGCCGCTGCCTATATCCAGCACGCGCTGCGCTTCCGGAACAACTCTCAGGGATTCAGTGACCAGCAGTTCCGTATCATGGCGCGGGATGAGCGCCGCGGCAGTTGTCCTGAACTCAAGCCCCAGGAACTCCTGAGAGCCGAGAATATGCTGCAGGGGCTCCCGTTTGGCGCGCCGGGCAACCATGCCGCGATACGCAGCCAGCTCGGCGTCCTGGAGCGGCTTGTCAAAATTCAGATACAGGCCGACCCGGTCGAGCGAAAGCGCTTCGCAGAGCAGCCACTCGGCCTCAAGGCGGGCATTCTCCACACCTTTCCCGGCCAGGTAGCCTTTGGTCCAGTCGAGAATTTTCAGTACCGTCCATTTGTTTGTGTTGTCGTCTGACATATTGCTTTTGACTTATCCGGTTGGATGTCGATTTTTCGCAAGGTCAAGGCGACGGAGGGAGCCCGCGGAGACGTAGCAGCGCTACGTCGCACAAGGAGCTTCCGAACGTCAACGCCGAGATTGCGGAAAAGCGGCATTCATAAACACTAACCACCTTCGGATTGGGCTTTGAGCGCCTCCATCTGATAATGCTGCCTGAGCCCGTCTACTATCTCGCCAATCTCCCCCGCCATGATCATATCCAGCTTGTAGAGCGTCAGGCCGATCCGGTGATCGGTCATCCTTCCTTGCGGAAAGTTGTACGTACGGATCCTTTCACTCCGGTCCCCGCTCCCTACCTGGCTCTTCCGGTCGGCTGCCAACCTGGCATTCTGCTCCTGGTTGATGTTATCGAGGATACGGGTCTTCAGTACCTTCATCGCCTTGGCGCGGTTCTTGATCTGGCTCCGCTCCTCCTGGCAGGCGACGATCGTTCCGGTAGGGATGTGGGTTATCCTGACCGCCGAATCGGTCGTGTTGACATGCTGCCCGCCCGCACCTGACGAGCGGTAGACGTCTATCTTCAGGTCATCCGGGCGGATGTCGATGTCCACGTCCTCGGCCTCGGCCATGATGGCGACGGTACAGGCGCTGGTATGAATCCTTCCTTGAGCCTCGGTTTCCGGGACCCGCTGCACGCGGTGCGTCCCGGACTAATACTTCAGCTTGGCATAGACATCCTGGCCCTCGATGGAGGCGATGACTTCCTTGTAGCCGCCCCGCTCCGATTCTGAAGCAGAAAGCATCTCGACCCTCCAGCGGTTCTTCTCAGCAAAACGGGAGTACATCCTGAAGAGATCGCCGGAAAAGAGCGCCGACTCGTCCCCTCCTGTGCCGGCACGTATCTCCAGGATGACGTTGCGGCTGTCATTAGGATCCTTGGGCAGAAGCAGCAGCCTGATCTCGCTATCCAGCCGGCTCTTCTCTTCTTCGAGAGAGTTGAGCTCCTCCGCCGCCATATCCTTCATCTCGGGATCGGCAAGAAGCTCGCTGTTCTCTTCGATCTCTTCCATTACTTTCCGGTATCTGCGGTACACATCGACCAGCGGAGAGAGATCGGAGTGTTCGCGGGATAACTTCCGGAACTCCGGCTGATTGCCAATGATCACCGGATCGGAAAGCAGCGCCTCCAGCTCCTGAAAGCGCCGCTCCAGTTCTTCTATCTTGTCGAGCATTGATTTTTCCTTTTTTGAATACCACAAAACGGTCAATTTTTCGTCCTGGCAAGGCTGTCGAGCGATTGCGCGGAGGCGTAGCAGCGCTACGCCGCACAAGCGATCGCGAAGACTTACGCCGCCAGGGCGGAAAAGTGGCCGTTTTTAAATTACCAAGCGGTCGTCCCTGTACCCGGCGTTTACCGCCAACGCCTCCTCCATCGAACGAATGGCGACCTCCAGCTGGCTGTCATCCGGCTCTCTGGTCGTCAGCCTCTGCAGGGCAAGCCCCGGAGCGATAATCAGTTTCACCAGGGGAGAGTTATCGTTTTTGGCGCTCCACTTGAGGAATTCGTAGGATACCCCGGCAATCAGCGGCAGGAATACGATCCGCGCCCCGGCTTTCATGTAAAATGGCCAGAGTTTGGGAATCAGGGAGAAGATGACAATACTTACGACCATGACGATCAGGAGGAAACTCGTCCCGCAGCGGGGATGCAGACAGCTGTATTTGCGTACATTCTCAACTGTGAGCTCTTCTCCGGCCTCGAAAGCGAATATCGATTTGTGCTCTGCTCCGTGATACTGGAACACCCTCTGGATATCCTTCATCCGCGAGATCGTCCAGATGTACAGCAGGAACACGATCACCCGGATGACGCCGTCAACAAGGTTGAATACGATATTCGAGTCGCCTATGACCGGGGTCATCAGCTTTGTTAGATACAGCGGCATGATGAAAAAGAGCAGAATGCCGAAGCCGAATGCGAACCCCATCGTACCTGCCATCGCCCAGGGGGAAAGCTCCTTCTTCTCCTCCCCTTCCTCTTCTACCATCGCTTCATTGGCGGAAAAATTCAGTGCCGTCACCCCCATTATAAGGGAGTGGAAGAGCGCCACTGCCCCCCTTACGATCGGGAGTTTCACAACCGGATACCTTTCGGACAGGGGGATCATCTCCTCCTTCCGGACTACGATTTCACCGGTTGGACGCCTTACTGCTATTGCCATTGCGCGGGGGGCACGCATCATGACACCTTCGATGACTGCCTGGCCGCCAACATTTATCTTTTCCATTTTTTCTCCTGGAACGCGACTTTTGGCCAATCTCCGCGTTGGGCTGCGGGGTTCCTTGTGCAGCGTAAGCGCTGTTTATGCCCTGCGGGTACTACGCTTCCGCGTCGCCCCTTGCCCGCCTTGACCTTGACCAAAATCCACGTTCCTGCTGTTACAAGTTATCGAATCTTTGTCTTACTTCCTTGATCCTGCCGCAGGTCATGGCCCCTTCCGGACAGCCGCTTCCCACGCAGCCGGGACCGGCGGAACTGAATACCACCGGTGCATGGGGTTTCACCAGCCGCAGCATCTCTATTGCCATAGCCCTGATCTCCCACTGGGCACGCTCGCAGCAGCGCAGCT
>Ga0134124_10002513_pt1 | contig 14840 bp, 14 predicted proteins | sample KB304_FD_96880 | JGI IMG/M metagenome (GOLD analysis project Ga0134124, IMG submission 96880) | Terrestrial soil microbial communities without Nitrogen fertilizer from Kellogg Biological Station, Michigan, USA - KB3-0-4 | ecosystem: Environmental > Terrestrial > Soil > Unclassified ... | reverse complement strand
GAGCCCTCTTTTTCCAGTTCTTCCGAGCGGCGGCGGTGTTCACGACCGACGAGCACCACGACGAACATCCAAATCAAAATCAGCACCATGTTGATGCCGGCGAACACCTGCGTCGGCAAGGCAAGCTTGGAGCCGACGTAGACGGCGATCGCCGACAACACGTCGCCAAAGCGCACGAAGAACGAGTCGACGGCGATCTTGCCGACGTACTTCTCGACTCGTGTGGCGACCAAATACAACGCCTGACGCGCGGTGTTCTGCACCGAATAGTCGAGGCTATTTTCAGCCACTTTGGCCAGGCGGATCAGCGAAAGCAAGGGCGCGGCGACCATCACCGCGTAGCCGCCGAACGCGACCACCGGCAAGAAGAACAGCGCGCCGCGCACGCCCACCTTGTCCAAGATGCGCGAGACCGCGAACAGCTGCAACAGCACGCCGATGACGTTCACCAGCTCGAAGTACTCGGCCTTGAACTGACCGATGAACACCATCGCATCACCCTGGTGGCCTTTTTCGGCGACCGCCGACAGCAACGTGCGATCGAGGATGTACTCACCGGTCGAGTTGCACCAGTTGATCAGCAGCGTGAGCACGGCGATCAAGATCAGGTACTTGTCGTGCAAGAGCAGGGAAAACGCCGACTCGTGCGAGAGCGGCTCGGTTTCTTCCTTCTTGGCCTGCGCGGCAACTGGGGCTTCGATGCGCGTGTTGACCCAGATCAGCAGCCCGCAGCAGACACCGAGCAAAATGGCCGCTCCGAGCATCAACGCTTGTGGGCCGAGGGGCACCACGAGTTTCGCCAAATGCGCGCCGGCAACGGCTCCGAGCGAGCTGCCCACGCCGATCACGGAGAACATGCGTTTGCCCTGCTCCGGCGTGTACACGTCCGAGGCGTAACCCCAAAACTGTGCGATGGACGTGTAGTTGTACACGCCAACCCACAGGTAAAATGGCACGGCCACGGCGACCCCCGCGCTGGCCAACGCCGCGAACAGCAGCAAATTCGCGGCAAAGAACAAGTACACCCCGAGCAGCAGACGCATCCGCCCCACTCGGCGCGCGACGGCGCCGTAAAGCTGGACGAACCCCAGCAGCAGCACGGCTTGCCCGGCGGCAGCGTACGACTTCACCTCGGCGCCGCCGTGCAGCAAAATCAGCGGTTCACGCGCAGTCTTCAGCAGGTAGTAGGCCGTCAACAGCAAGAAGACGGTCAGGGTCAAAACCACGGCGTTGAGCGCCTCCGACGGCTCGATTCGAGCAAACGGACGAAGCAAAACGGACAGCGCACGATCGATACGCGATTCTTTGGTGGTCACAGCGACAGCGCGAGCCTCGGGTTCATGGCCGGATCATAAGTGCCGCGTTCGAAATTGTCAGCCCGTGGCTGCTCGGTTTTTCACGAATGAGCGCCACGAGGCGTTTTGACAGGTCGATGGCGCGACCGTTTCGAAGTAGCGTGGCTCGCGAACGAGGTCAGCAATGTTTCGGCTCAGCAAGGCAAAAGACCCTTTTTTCTCAGCTTTTTCCCAACACGCCCAGTTGACGGTGCAAGCCGCGGGCGTCCTGCGACAACTGCTCGAACAGCCAGATCCGTTGGCCGACCGCAAGCGAGAGATCACGCGCTTGGAGCACGAAGGGGACGAGATCACGCGCGCCACCCTCACGCGCCTTCGCAGCCAATGGATCACCCCCCTCGATCGCCCGGATATCCACACCCTCACGACTCGGCTCGATGACGTGCTGGACGCGATCGAGTCGATCGCGGAGCGCCTCGAATTGTTCGACATTCACGACTCGTCCAAGGCTGCCGTCGAAGCGGCCAGCGTGCTCGAACGCTGCACGGTGGCCATGGCCAAGGCCGTCGAGCTGTTGCCCGAGGCCCGCAAACGCGCTCGAGAGATGATCGCCTTGTGCGCGGAAATCACCAAGCTGGAGAGTGAAGCGGATACGATCTATCGCGGGGCAATCGCGGACCTATTCAAAGCCGGCAACGAAGTCCTGACGGTCATGAAATGGCGTGACATCCACGAGCAACTCGAGAACGCCACCGACCTGTGTGAGGACGTGGCGAACGCCCTCGAAGGCGTCGTCCTGGAGTACACTTGATGTTGGTCGCCTTGATCGCGGTGATCGCGCTCGCGCTGCTCTTCGACTTCGTAAACGGCCTGCATGACTCGGCCAACTCGATCGCCACCGTGGTCTCGACCCGCGTGCTCACGCCGCGGGTCGCCGTGGTCTGGGCTGCATTCTTCAATTTCATCGCGTTCTTGTTGTTCGAATCGACGGTGGCGAGCAACATCGCTCACGGCGTGAAGTCGAGCGTGGTCTCGCTCACGGTCGTGGCCGGTGGCCTGGTTGGCGCGTTGATTTGGGACATTCTGACCTGGTGGGTGGCGCTGCCATCGTCTTCGTCCCATGCGCTGCTGGGCGGCTTCGCGGGGGCGGCGGTAGCCAAGGCCGGCTTTGGCTCGTTGGACCTGCAATTTCTGGGTAAGACGGCCATCTTCATCGTGATCTCGCCCGTGCTCGGCCTGCTCCTGGGTGGCGCGACCATGCGTCTGCTCATGGCGCTGTTCGGCAAGCGCCGGCCGCGTTTCGTCGATCACGTTTTTCGCCGCGGCCAACTGCTCTCCGCCGCACTCTATTCGCTCGGTCATGGCGGCAACGACGCGCAAAAGACCATGGGCATCATCACCGCGGCGTTGATTGCGACCGGCCACCTGTCGCGCCAGGCCCATGATCGCAGCATCCCGCTGTGGGTCGTTCTGGCATGCCACGCCGCAATGGCTCTGGGCACGATGACCGGTGGGTGGCGCATCGTCCGAACGCTCGGCATGGGCGTGGCCAAGCTCCAGCCCGTCGGTGGCTTTGCCGCCGAGACTAGCGGCGCGTTGACGCTATTCATCGCCACGAAGCTCGGTATCCCCGTGTCGACGACTCACACGATCGCCGGTGCGATCATGGGCGTGGGCAGTGTGACGAAGCTCAGCGCGGTGCGCTGGGGCGTCGCAAACCGCATGCTGATGGCTTGGCTACTCACCATTCCCTGCGCGGGCGCGATCTCCGCGTTGACCTTCTTGCTCGCGACCGCGCTCGGCATTCCGGGGTGAACGACGCAAAGCGCCGGGTCGAGCAAAGCCCGACCCGGCGATTTCACGGCTCACAAGTTCGTGCGGGCAGCGAGCCCACCCAATCCGACAACAGAGAAATCCCGCCCTGATCGGCCAGTGTGGACGGTCCTCGCGGCATGTGGACCCGCGGATTGGCTGAACGCATTCGGGCCAGGAATTCGGATTCTTCCGGATGTCCTGGAACGAGCACGCGGTCTCGACCGTCGATTCGACGAGTTTCGCGACAAGTCGGCATTTCCGTGGGCGTCGTGTGTTCCAGGTCCCAGAACAAGCCGGTGCGTTCCGCCCGCCCGCCTTCGCCGTGGCAATGACTGCAATTGGCGTCCAGGTAGCTGCGTGCGCGCGCCGCGAGCGGCGCGTCACCCTCGGGGTTGACGAGCAAGAGATGCGCAGCCGGGCGACGATCGATTAGCCCGAGTTCGAGCCAATGCGAGATCTGGTCGTGTGTGCCGTCGGCATAGTCAGCCAGATGGTCGAGCTGTCTTGCGCGAAGGCCCAGCGCACGACCCGCATGGCAGGCTGCGCACTGTGATGGACTGGGAACGTGAAACACCTGCTGCCGTGGCGTGCCTCGTTCGTCCAGATAAGTGACCGGGACATCGAGATCGCCTCGCGACGCCTGCGCGTCGGTTTGTGCGTCATTCCAAACGTAGGTCGAAGCCGTGAACCCGTCCTCGGTGCGCACCAGGAAGCGCGTCTCGACCAGGCGTTCACCGAGCGCGGGATTGCGCAGATCCCTCGGGAAAGAGAAGGTTTTCACGAGATAGCTACCGACCGGCAATACCCAGTGCTCGGAGCTGGTTTGGATGCGGGAGCCCGCAGGGACATACAGGAAGCGTCGCTTGCGCGCGCCATCGGAGTAGAGCGGCGCATTGATGTCGTAAGCCACGAAGCCAGGACGCGGCACTTGACGCGCCGGATCGCCCTCGAAGATACCGAGCTCGGACAATCGCTCGACGGGTGTCTGCGATCCGGGTGGAGCAATCGGAACCAGGCGACTGCAACCGCTGACTGCGAACAACGCCAACGTCAGCAGGGCCGCCGCGACGAACGCGGACGCACCGCGCACGTGATTCCAAGCGCTCCAACCCGCAACGTACTCGGGCCAGAATCGCTCCGCCTCCGCGCTGTCTGCAGCGAGATTGGACAGCGTGCCGTTTCGAGGCACGTGGTAGCGAATGGTGACCCAGATCGTGCCGACGAGGTACGAGCACGCGCCGGCGAATCGCAGGTACGCTTCTGGCTCTGACCAGGCCGCGAGCGCGCTCAGCGCGAGGCCGCCGCAGATCAGCGCCGTCCCCAGCAGCACTCCCAGAAACCCCGGGTTCAGCACCACCACGTTGATCGATTGCATGGCGCGCACGCCGCGGTCCCAGCGCAGGCGAGCCAAAGCGGGCATGACAAAACTCGAAAAACCGAAGAAAACACCAGCAATTAGCCCGCAACCAAGGGCCGCGAGCAGGGTCATCAGGTGGGTCATGCAGGCGAGTTTGTGACCTGCAGCAATGCATCGCTACAGACAATAAATCAGGGTATCCTTGCGTTCATGCAACGCCAGATCGAAAGCGAGCCGCTGCACTGGGACGACGTCCGTCTGTTTTTGGCGCTGAGCCGGGCGCGCACCGTGAGCGAAGCGGGGCGCGCGCTGCGGGTCGACGCCTCCACCGTCTCGCGTCGTTTGACGACGCTCGAGTCGGCTCTCACGGTCACGCTGTTCGACCGCAATCACGAGGGCATCACAGCCACGAAGGCTGCCGAAGATCTCTTGCCCATGGCCGAAGAGATGGAAGCGGCCATGCTGCGCTTCGCACAAGCGGCCGATGGCTTGGAGCGCGAGGTGTCTGGCCTGGTGCGCATCGCTTGCCCGCCCGACGTGGGCAACGTGGTCATCGCACCGTTGCTCCGCGAACTGTTCGCGCTCCACCCGGCCTTGCGCGTCGAGATCGCGCCAGGTGAAGCGGTGATTGATTTGACACGCCGCGAGGCAGACTTGGCGCTCCGCACCGTGCGTCCCGCACAGGGCGATCTGGTGGTGACGCGTCTTGCCAGCGTGCGTTGGGTGCTCGTGGGCTCGGCGGAACTGGTGCGCGAACTCGGCACACTCCGCGCGTGGACGGATGCTCCTTGGATCAGCTGGGGCGCGCGCCTCGCAGCGTTGGCGCCGGGAAAGTGGCTCGAAACTCAGGCCCCGGGCGTCGATCCGGTGGTGCGCTCGGATAGCTTGATGGTGCAGATCGCCGCTGCCAATGCCGGGGTGGGCGTCGCTTTGATCCCCGAGCCGAGCGCCCAGCACTACGGCCTAGTGCCGGTCAAGCTCGCCCCCGGACTGCGAGCGGCCGCCGCCGATTGGCCGAAGGACGAACTGTTCTTGGTGACCTTGCGCGCACTCCGCGAGGTGCCGCGCGTGCGCGCGCTTTGGGAGCTGTTACTCCAGCGTGCCGGTGGGCGCGCGCCGCGCTGAGGCCGCTCAGCGGCGGATCACCGCATCCGACAGTTCATTGCTGTCGTCGGCTTGGCGCGGTGCGGCGGCCGCCAAGCGCGGCTCGAGATCCGCCAGCACCTCGAGTAGCCCGTCCTTCAGACGACCTTCACGGATGCGGCGAATGACGCGCTGCACTTCTTCCGTCCACCCGGCTTGCCCAAGCTGCGCGTGAATGGTCGCGTCACCGAGCAACACGACCCGTCGCTCGAGCTCGGACACGAAGATCAAGAGCGCCGTCCGGCCCTTCGTGCCGTACAGCCCGCGTTCGGCAAACAGCTGGAAAGCGCGCGCGTGAGCGGCTTGTTGCGCGGCCCGCGGTGAGACGAGCCAGCGCAACAGCGGTTGCCAACCGAGCGCGAAGAAGCTCAGCACGCCCACCGAAAGCTCCCCGGCGAGCGCGAGCGCCGGACCGTGCGCGGGCCAAAATTCCAGCACGCAGAACGCCGTTGCCATCGCCCAGCCGAGCGAAACCAGCAGCCGACCGCGCCAATGATCCGCGCTTTGCGGCACTACCGCGACGACCACCTCTGCGGCCGTGCCACCTTCGACGCGGGCTACAGCGGCCTCGACCTCGCGCGCATCAGCGTCCGAAAGCAGCGACGTCACCATGAGTCCGAAGCTCCACCGCCGCCAAAACTGCCGCCACCGCCGCCGGAGAAGCCACCACCATCACCACCGCCACCGCCGCCCCAGCCGCCACCGCCAAAGCCGCCTCCGCCAAAGCCGCCTCCGCCAAAGCCGCCTCCGCCAAAGCCGCCTCCGCCCCAACCACCGCCACCCCACGGACCACCGCCGCCACGACCGCCACGGATGCGCGCGAGGATGAGCGGGATCAAGATCGGCGAAACGAAGAACAGCAGCACGAGCCAACCGAATGGGCTCGAACTCCGCCGGCGTGGTTCGCGATCAGCCGCACCTTGCGGCGCCGCCACGTCTTCTCCAGACGCCTTTTTCATCAACAGGGCGAAGGCTTGATCGAACCCGCCAGCAATATTGCCAGCGCGCATGGCCGGAACGAGCACGTTGCGGATCACGCGCGCGGAGAAAGCGTCGGTGATGTCCCCTTCCAAACCGTAGCCGACCTCGATTCGCAGCTTGTGTTCTTTGTTGGCCACGAGCAGCAAGAGGCCGTCGTCTTTGCCCTTTTTGCCCAGCTTCCAGGCCTCGACCACGCGGATCGAAAAGCTCTCCAGGGCGTCGCCTTGCAGCGAATCAATGGTCAGGAGCGCAAACTGGTGGCCGCTCGTTTGCTCGTAGTCGCTCAGCTTTCGTTCCAGCTCGGCGCGCGCGGACGGCGAGAGAAGGTTCGCCGTGTCATTCACGTGCGCGGTGAGCGGCGGCACGGCGCGCTCCTGCGCAGCTGCTGGCAAAGCGACACACAGCGCCAGCAGCGAGAGCAGCCAAAGCAACAGCCGAGACGCCGCGCGCTGCGACGAGCTCCGGATCGGCGAGATCGAGGTCATGCGCCTCACGATGGAGGGCTCAGAACTTCACTTGCGGAGCGTTCTCGGCGCCCGGTGCGGCCTCGAAGGTCGGGCGCACGGCACGCCCGCGCATCGACGCGCCGATGCTGGTCGGGAACTTTTGGACCACCGAGTTGTACTGCGCCACCTCATCGATATAACGCTTGCGCGCGACGGTGATGCGGTTCTCCGTGCCCTCGAGCTGCGACTGCAAGTCGCGGAAGGAATCCGTCGCCTTCAAGGTGGGGTATTGCTCGGAGACGACCAGGAGCCGCGACAGCGAACCGGACAGCTCATTCTGGGCGGCCTCGAACTTCTTGAGTTTCTCCGGGTCGTCGATGGTGGAGGCGTCGACCTTGAGACCGGCGACCTTGGAGCGAGCTTCGACCACCTTGGTCAACGTGTCTTGCTCGAACTGACCGGCGGCTTTGACAGTGCTCACCAAGTTGGGCACCAAATCAGCGCGGCGCTTGTACTGATTTTGAACCTCGGCCCAGCTGGCCTTCACTTGCTCGTCACGATCGATGATCTCGTTGTAACCGCAGGCAGTGGTGGAGCTCGCGATGGCTCCGGCGAGCAGCACGCCGCTCAGCAAACGAAACCCGGGCCAGCCAACCGCGCGATCCAGAAAGCGAACCTTTTTCATGACTCGTGTCTACATAAGTCGTCGCCAGGCCACGAGCAAGGTGCTCTTTCGTGAAGTTCTTTTATGCGCCTTCGGCGCGCTGCTCGCGGCCTGCGGATCGAGCGCGAAAACGCCGGCTTTGCCGGTCGCGGCCGCTGCAAAGGCCACTGCGACTGAAAAGCGCGTTGGCGAAATCAGCGGCTCGCTCGCGCTCGACGACGGCGAAGTGCACCTCCGCTTGAGCGTGCTCGCGGCGGACACGCTGCGTTTGCGACTGTTTCGCGGCCCCGAAAGGAATATTGTCGGCTCGTTCGCGGTCGATCCAGCGCGCGGCGCTGCGTCCGCGCCGTACATGCTCGAGGACGCTCCAAACAGCGTCACCCTCCGCACCGCCGCCTTGGGCGTGCGCATCGACAAGACTCCGCCTTTTCACGTTGCGTTGCTGGATGAGCGCGGCCAGGTCTCGAACGAACAAGCAGGACCGGTCAGTTGGCAGGCGGGTGGAGTTCGCAGCAGCTGGCAATTGGCGCCTGACGCGCGGGTCTTCGGGTTGGGCGACAAAGCCAGGGGCCTCGATCGCCGAGGTCAGAGCTTCGAGCTTTGGAATACCGACGCCTACGGTTGGAAGCCGGACGCGGATCCACTGTACAAGTCGATTCCGTTCGTTCTGCTCTTGGATCATGGCCGAGCGAATGGCCTCTTCTTCGACAGTCCGGCGCGGGCGCAGGTCGACGTCGGAAAAACCGACGCGCAGATCCTGAGCTACAGCAGCGCTGTCGGGGACTCGCTCGATCTCTATCTGCTGGCGGGTCCCGACCCAAAGCACGTCGTCAGTGCATTCAGCGCGCTGACGGGGCGCACACCGTTGCCGCCGCGCTGGGCGCTCGGCTACCACCAGAGCCGTTACAGTTACCTGACGGAGAAGGAGGCGCGCAGCGTTGCCGCTCGCTTGCGTAGCGACGCAATTCCGAGTGACGCGCTGTGGCTCGACATCGACTACCAACTCGGCAATGCGCCGTTCACCGTCGACCCCCAGGCGTATCCGAATCTGCCTGGCATGGTGGGGGATCTCGAGCGCGCTGGCCTGCGTGTCGTGCTCATTACCGATCCGCACATCAAGTCTTACCAAGGGCAAAAAGCGCCCTCCGGATACGCTCCGTACGACACGGGCGCCGCGGGTGACCATTTCTTGCACGACCCAAGCGGCGGTTTCTTGGAAGCCAAAGTTTGGCCCGGAGCGAGCGTGTTTCCCGAGTTCACGCTGTCGCGAACCCGAACTTGGTGGGGCGATCTGTATCGAGACTTCGTGAAGCAAGGCGTGGCTGGTTTTTGGAACGACATGAACGAGCCGGCTTCGTTCGACGAAACCAAGACCTTGCCGGTGGCGGCGCAGCACCGGTTGGATGACGGCGCCACACTGACGCACGGCTTCGTCCACAATGCGTATGGCTCGCTCAACGCGCAGGCGACCTTCGAAGGCCTGAGCCGCTTGCGCCCGAACGAGCGACCGTTCGTGCTCACACGAGCGGCGTACGCGGGCACGCAGCGCTTCGCGGCGACGTGGACGGGCGACAACAGCGCCACGCGCGAACACCTGGCGCTGACCATTGCCCAGCTCGCGAATCTCGGTGTCTCGGGCTACGCGTTTGCAGGGGCGGACGTCGGCGGCTTCGTGGGTTGCCCGGACCAAGAGCTACTCGTGGAGTGGACCGAACTCGGCGCATTGCAGCCATTTTTCCGCAACCACAGCGGCAAGGATACGTGTCGCCGCGAACCTTGGGTCCACGGCCCCGTCAGCGAAGCGCGCATTCGCAAAGCCATCGAGCGACGCTACCGCTTGCTGCCCTACCTCTACACGGTGTTCGAAGAGGCGTCGCGCACCGGCTTACCGGTGCTTCGCCCGTTGTGGCTCGAATACCCCGGCGATGCGGCGAGCGAACGCAACGCCAACAGCTATTTGCTCGGCGCGGATCTGCTGGTTGCACCCAAGCTCGTCGCTGGCAATGTGGCATATGTCGTTCAACTGCCGCCAAGCGGCTGGTACGATACGGTCAGCGAGGCGCTGATCGCGAAGGGTGGCCCAGTGTCGGTCGGCGCCAGCAACGACAGCGTGCGGCTGTTCGCCCGCGCTGGCGCAATCATTCCCAAGCAGCCGCTCATCCAACACACGGACCAAGCGCCGACCGGCGCACTGGAACTCGACCTGTGGCCCGGCGAACCTTGCACGGGAAACTTGTACTTGGACGATGGCCGAAGCCTGGACTACCAGCGCGGCGCGTTTCGGCGCGTTTCGTACGCTTGTCGGGCACACGACGCGGGCATAGACATCAGCGCGCAATCGACTGGGCCCTTCACGACCTGGTGGCCGAGCACCGAGCTCGTGCTGCATGACGTCCGGCGCGCGCCGAGTTCGGTGGTGGACGGGCGCGGCGCCGCCCTCCGACACGATTACGATGCGAAGCGCCGCCGCACCGTCGTGCATCTTCCGGGTTCGAGCGCAGACTGGTCGGTGAGGCTCGTGTTCTGAGATCTTTCGCAGCGCCGCGGGCTCGTCTACAGTCCGGACATGTCGCTCCCGGATCACGCCGTCATTCAGGGAGTCCTGGATTTCGCGCTGGAAAAGTCGCGCCGCAACCAGCAAGGTGAGCCGGCCTCGTACATCCCCGAGCTGGCCTTGGTCCCACTCGAGAGCACCAGCGCCGCGGTCATCCTCACCAACGGTGACACGCTGCACGCGGGCGACGCGCTGAGTCACCAATTCACGTTTCAGAGCTCGGCCAAGTTGCTCACCCTGATCGGACTGTTGGAGGAACGTGGCCCCGTCGAGGTGTTCGACATCGTGGGCTCGGAGCCTTCTGGGGACAGCTTTGGCTCCGTGGCACGGCTCGAGACCCACGGCCCGAAACCAGCCAACCCGCTGATCAATTCAGGCGCGATCGCGCTCTGCGGGCAGCTCCGCGGCAGTGTGGAAAAACGCGTCGCGTGGCTCCTTCGCTGGGCCGAGCGCCTGTACGGCAAGCCGCTCGAGGTCGACCAAAAGGTGCTCGCCAACGAGCGAATCTCGGCCGATCGCAACCGGGCCATCGCCTACTATTTGAAGCACGGCGGAGTGCTGAGGGGCGACGTGAATGAAACCCTCGACGTCTACTTCGCGCTCTGTTCGCTCAGCGGCGGCGTGCGAGAAGCGGCTTATTTACCCGCGATTCTCGCACACGGCGGGGTTCGCCCGGGCACCTCGGAGCGCGTGCTGTCCAAGCAAACCGTGGCCATCGTGGTGTCGATCATGGCCACCTGCGGCATGTACAATGAATCAGGCAACTACCTGACTGCGACGGGGATGCCCGCCAAAAGCGGCGTCAGCGGGGTGATCGTCGCCGTCGTGCCGGGGACTGCGGGCATTGCGGTTTCGAGCCCGCGCTTGAACGACAAGGGCGGGAGCGTCCGCGGTCATCTGATGTTGCGCGAACTGTCCCGGCAGCTTGGCTGGCACTTCGCGTTGGCGGCGGACCGAGCTTGAACCGGTAGAGCCGCGGGCACGCGGTTTGCTTCGCTGTTGTCTCCAAGGAATAGCCAAGGAGTTCGCATGCCCAAGCCATTTACTGAGTGGACTGTTCTGCCACACGGCAAACTCACGCGCCTCGACGACAACTTGTTGTCGGTCACGGGAGACTTGCACATGCCGGTTGGCGACTTTCCAAGGCGAATGACCGTGGTTCGGCTGCACGACGGCCGTTTGGTGGTGTTCAGCGCGATCGCGCTGGATGAGGCAGAGATGCGCGCTCTCGAATCATTTGGGGAGCCCAGCTTCTTGGTGGTGCCCAATGACATTCACCGCATGGACGCCCGGATCTGGAAGGACCGTTATCCGGCGATCCGCGTCGTCGCACCCGCGGGGGTGCAAAAGCAGGTCGAAGAGGTCGTGGCAGTCGACGACACGGAGCCCAATTTTGGCGATCCTCAGGTCCAATTCGTTACCGTGCCGGGCACGAAGGAACGCGAGGCCGCACTCGTGGTCCGCACCTGGAGCGGCACGACCTTGATCGTGAACGACCTGATCTGGAACATGGCCGATCGCCCCGGGATGGGCGGCTGGCTGTTCCACGTGATGGGCTTCACCGGCAAGGAACCGCGCATTCCAGCGATCGTGGAGCTCCGGGAGATCAAGGACAAGCTGGCGTTGCGCGAGCAGCTCGAGCGCTGGGCGCAGCTCCCCGGGTTGAACCGAATCATCGTCTCGCACGGCAACATCGTGAGTCGCGACGCCAAGGGCGTGCTCGATCGCCTGGCCGAGAGCCTGGCGGCTTAGCGCCGCCGACGGCTATCGGTCGGGCAATCTTGTGCCAAACTCGGCACCATGTTCGTAATTGAGCTGATCTACAAGGCGGAGCTGTCTGAAATCGACGCGCACATGAAAGCGCACATGGCGTACTTGAAGGAGTACTACGCCGCGGGACACTTCTTGGTCTCGGGCCGTAAAATCCCGCGTGATGGCGGGATCATTCTGGCTGTGGGCAAAGACAAGCAACAGCTCGAAGCGATCGTGAAGGAAGATCCGTTCTGCAAGCACGGGCTCGCAGATTTTCGCATCATCGAGTTTCGCGCCAGCCAGCGCGCGGACGACATTCAAAAGCGAATCGACGGCTGACCGGCGGGTGATCTACTTGCGCGTCGGGAGCAGCGCTCTCAGCGTGTCATCGCGCAAAAACAGCCCGCCCCAAACCAATAGCCCGACGTACACGGGGAACAGCACGTGGCTAAAGAGGGGATCGCCGACACGCAGGTGCGTCGAGACCGCGCCGCCCAAGAAACCCGTGAGCACGATGGCCCCCAAGACCGACGTGCGTGGCAACACGTACAACGCGAGGCAGGCGAGCTCCAACGAACCGATGCCACGCGCGAGCGAAACCGGGTAACCGAGCTGCGTGAATGAATCGACGACCGGGCCGATCTCGAGCAGCTTGATCACGCAGTCGAACAGCAGAAACAGCACGGGCAGCGCGCTCATGGCGACGCCGGCGCGAAAGCGCCACTTCGTGCGGTGGGCGCTGGGAGGGCTGGAATTGGCGAGGGTTGCGGTGGCTTCCATGAGGCTTGTCTCCTTTTCGAAGCCCAAAGTGGGGCTTCACGAAGACGACAAACGAGCACGACCGGGATCGACGGCGGCGCTAACTTTTTTTGGTGGCCGCCTGGGCGCAGGCCGCGGCGCGTTCGAGCAAGCGCTCACGCTGGCGCAGATTGCGGGTGAGTTGCGCCGCGCGTTCGAATTCAGCCTGTGCCTCGGGAAAACGTCCCAACTTGCTGAGCAGATCGGCGCGCGCGCTCGGCAGCCAATGATAGTTCTGCAGTGACGGCGCGGCGCTCAGCGCGTCAATCAGCGACAAGCCTGCCGCCGGTCCGTCGGCCATCGAGACGGCAACCGCGCGATTCAGCTCCACCACGGGCGAGCGGACCAGCGCGGCCAGTTCGCCATACAAGTCGGCGATGCGCCGAAAGTCCGTCGCTTCGGGCGTCGCTGCGCGGGCGTGACACGCGGTAATGGCCGCTTGCAACACGTAAGGTCCAGGTGGGCCACCGAGCGCCTCAGCGCGTGCCAGCGCGGCGAGGCCACGCTGAATCAGCAGCTGATCCCAGCGGGCCCGGTCTTGATCCAGGAGCAACACCGGCTCACCCGAGGCGAGCGTTCGCGCCGCGTTGCGTGACGCGTTGATCTCCATCAGCGCCACCAAGCCGTGAACTTCAGCCTCGTCGCTAGCCAATTCGGCCAAAATTCTGCCCAAACGTAGAGCCTCTTCGCACAACGCGGGGCGAAGCAGATCTTCGCCCGCAGTCGCCGAGTAGCCCTCGTTGAAGATCAGATAAATCACTTCTAGGACCGACGACAGCCGCTCGGCAAGCTCCGGTCCGCGCGGGACTTCGAACGGCACCTGAGCTTCGGCCAAGGTGCGTTTGGCGCGGACGATCCGCTGGGCGATGGTGGGTTCACTGGTCAGGAAGGCGCGAGCGATCTCTTCGGTGGTGAGTCCGCCGAGCAAGCGCAAAGTGAGCGCGATCCGCCCTTCGGTCGGCAGCACCGGGTGGCAGGCCGTGAACACGAGGCGCAGCAGATCATCGCCGAGCTGATCATCGAGCGTTGCCTCGAGTTTGGCCACGGTCTCCTCCTGCTGCGCGTCCGCCTCGTGACCGAGCTCGGCGTGCTTGCGATCGAGCATTTTATCGCGTCGAACCAGATTGATGGCGCGGTTCTTGGCCGCGCTCATCAACCAAGCCGCAGGGTTGCGCGGCACACCTTCGCTCGGCCACTGAGCAAGCGCGGCGACGAGCGCGTCTTGAGCGAGCTCCTCGGCCAAGCCGACGTCGCGCACGATGCGTGTCACGCTCGCGATCAGCTTGGCCGACTCCAATTTCCAGACTGCTTGGATCGCGCGTTCGGTTTCAGCCCGAGCTTCTGCACTCGTCACGCCGGCGATCACAGCATTTCGAGCGCTTTCCGCAAGCGCTCAGGCCAGCGGCTCGCTACCTGGGCGGGATCTCGGCAGCGTCGAAGACCTTCAGCACTTCCCCTTCCCCGTCGCCGGCGATTGCCATGAAGCTCCGCGCGTGCTCCAGCGCCTCGTCCATCGAGTTTGCGCGAATCAACGCGAAGCCGTCGATCAATTCCTTGGTCTCTGCGTACGGGCCGTCGGTGACGGTGAACTTGCCGGCCGAGAGCGAGACGCGCGTGCCGCTGCTCGGGCGAACCAAACCGCCGGTCATCAGCAGCACGCCGGCCTCTGTCATCTCTTTGCCGAACTTGCCGATGGCGGCCATTGTCTCGGGGCTCGGGGGGGCCTTGGAATTCGAGGCATAGGTCATCAAATATTTCATGGCGAACGTCCTTTCTAACTGCGTGCACCAGGACGTCAAAGCTCGCCCCCAAGGATCGACACAGCCCGACACTTTTTTTCGCCACCCCTTTTCAGCCACTGCACCCAGGGTGAGGTCAGAAATGACCCAGGGTGCTTCATGCGCTCGAGCCGCCATCAGGTCGAAGCGCCATGCGTCGATCTCGACGCACACATTTCGAACAGATAGCGGTGACATGAACGGCAAGTAAACTCGCACGACCGCGCTGCCAGCTCGCGAGACTCGCGTGCGAATTT
>Ga0134124_10002512_pt1 | contig 14841 bp, 11 predicted proteins | sample KB304_FD_96880 | JGI IMG/M metagenome (GOLD analysis project Ga0134124, IMG submission 96880) | Terrestrial soil microbial communities without Nitrogen fertilizer from Kellogg Biological Station, Michigan, USA - KB3-0-4 | ecosystem: Environmental > Terrestrial > Soil > Unclassified ... | reverse complement strand
GCTACCGGACTCGTGTTCGCGTTGGGCCTGGCGCTCGGGCTGAGGCCGCTCGAATGGACGCTGCTCGCCATTGCCGCCACCGTCGTTTGGGTAGCTGAAGCGCTGAACACTGCCCTCGAAGCGCTGTCTGACGCGACCGTGCCGGAGCACAGCCCACACATCGCGGTCGCGAAAGACGTCGCTGCGGGCGCCGTGTTGCTGGCGTCATTGGGGGCGCTCGCGGTTGGCCTGCTGGTGTTCCTGCCGCACTTGGCGGCTCGCTTCGGCTTCTGGACCTGAGCGCCCGCGTTACCGCTCAGCTGGACGTTTGGCGTCTCGAGTAGGACGCATGGCGTGCCCTGGGACGCCTGTGCGGCGACTCGCATCATCCGCCTGGATGAACCAACTATTCGCGGAGCCGAACCGAGCGTTGCCTTTCGAATGCTTCCGCGTGTTTCGCCGCCTCGAGTGCGAAAATCGAACGATCGCCTGTCGATCTGCGAGCCGCTGGTTCGACGTATTGGCGAGGCCGGTTCGAGCGACTTGAACTGAGACGGCCTCACGGCAAATCAGCGCACTCGTCCAGCCGATCATGCCGCGCGTACGTTCTATCGGCTTAACAAAACTTAGCGGAACTGGCTCGGATCCTCGCGCGTAAGCCGTACGAACCAAGATCGCGCACACGAAGTAAACATGGCCCGTCAAACCGACCCCTCGCTCACGCACTACATCACTGCAGCCCACGCCTATCCCGAGCTCTCACGAGAAGCCGAGCACGAGCTCACGGTCCGCTGGCTGACCCAAAAAGACGAAGTTGCCCGTGAAGAGCTGGTTCGCGCTCATTTGCGCTACGTCGTCTCGATCGCATTCAAGTATCACCGCTATGGCCTGCCGCTCGCCGAGCTGGTCGCCGAGGGCAACTTCGGCTTGGTCCACGCCTTACAAAAGTTCGATACCAGCCGCGGCACCCGTTTCGTCACGTACGCGTCGTATTGGATTCGCGCGTACATTTTGAACCACGTCATCCGTTCTTGGAGCATGGTCGGTGGCGGCTCGGGCGCGCTGCGCTCGAAAATGTTCTTCAAGATCCGTCGCGAGCGGGTGCGAATTGCAAACCTCGTGGGTGACGGCGACGAAGCCAACGCCCTGCTCGCCAAGGCGCTGGATCTGCCGCAAGCCAAAGTCGCCGCCATGGTGCGCTCACTCGACGCACGCGACGTTTCACTCGACGCGCCGGTGTACACGGATTCCGCCACGACCCTGGCCGACACGCTCGTGGCCGCTGACGACTGGAACCAGGAAGAAGGCCTGGCCCATTCCGAGACCGACGGCTTCGCGCGCGATGCCGTGAACGAAGCGCTGATCGGCCTCGACGACCGCGAACGCTACATCGTCGAAAAACGCCTGATGGCCGACAACGAGGACGAACTGTCGCTCGCCGAAATCGGCCGCCAACTCGGCGTCTCTCGCGAACGCGCCCGCCAACTCGAAGTCCGCGCCAAGAAGAAACTAAAGACCCGCATCACCGAGCTCTCGCGCGGGAGCGGCTGGCTCGACGTCCACGACGCCGCCTAGTCGTAGCGCTCGTCACGTCGCACCTCTCGTTACTTCGATCACACCCCGGGTGAAGTCGCTCGACCTCACCCGGGGTGCGGTCAATTGCTGACGGGCGCCGCGACCTACCGGCGCGGAGTCAGACTTTGCTGCGCGCGTGCAGGTATTCCATCAGGCAATCTTGGTCGTTGGCGGCGGCGAAGGCTTGGCGTTCGTCGATGACGCCAGAGCGGCACAGGTCGGCGAGGCTGCGTTCGAGCAGGACCATGCCTTCTTTGCGGGAGGATTGCATCGCGCTCGTGAGCTGCGGCGTTTTGCCTTCACGGATCAGGTTGGCGACGGCGGAATTGCGACGCAGGACCTCGAGCGCCAAGGCTCGACCACTGCCGCGAGCGTGCGGAAGGAGGCGATGTGCCAGCACCGCGCGCAGCGATTCGGAGAGTTGAACGCGGAGCTGTTGTTGGCGCGCGGCGGGGTAGGCGTCGATGATGCGGTCGATGGCCGATGCAGCACCTCGACTGTGCAACGTCGCAAACACCAGATGCCCAGTTTCGGCTGCGGTGAGTGCCAGGCTGATCGACTCTGCGTCGCGCATTTCGCCGATCAACAGCACGTCCGGATCTTCACGCAGCGCATCGCGCAGGCCGCTGGCAAAGTCCGCCACGTCCAAACCGATCTGGCGCTGGCGCACGATGCTGTTGGTCTGCCGGGTGTCGAAGCCGTATTCGACCGGATCCTCGAGCGTGAGCAGCATCACCGAGCGCAGACGGATCAGCTCTTGGCAGAGCGCAGCCATAGTGGTGCTCTTGCCCGAGCCCGCCGGCCCGGTGAGCAACACGAGGCCGTTCGGCAAAGCCGCCAGATCTTTCAGCTCGTTCGGGAAGCCGAGCGCGGACAGGCTCGGAATTTCGGGCGGCAAGAGACGCACGGCGAGCGTGGGCAGGCCGCCAGCGCGATAAACGTGCAGCCGCAACCGGCCCGCGCTCGGGCTACGCAGGGAATGGTCGGCGCTCGTGCGCGCGGTCGCAAAATCCGCCGCGGCACCGAGCAGCTCGCGAATGTCGTGCGCGCCCGCCTGCAATAGCGACAAATGCCCATCGATGCGGGCGAACGCAGCCTCACCCTGACGCACGTGAATGTCGCTCGCGCGGAGCGCCGCCGCGCGCGCGAGCAACGCTTCGAGCGCGGGGGTTAGGGCGAGGGGTGTCGCGACCGTTGCGGCTTCTGCCAGGGGCTGCGCAGGTCCTGCCGGCGATGATGCGTGCGGTAGCCGCGCAGCGGACGCCGGTTGCGTCGCGGGCCCCGTCGGCAGCGCCGCCACTGTGTACGGTGCGGGCGACGTTGCCACGACAGGCGCGTCTTTGGACCCATGGCGCGAGTTGGTCAATCGGACGTCGAAGCCCGCTTCGTGCTTGGGCCGCGGCACGAACTGCACTTGGTAAACACCGAAGCCCTCTCCCGCGTCGTGCGACAAGCTGTGCGTTTCACCGCGAGCCAAGCTTGCTTCCGCTTCAGGCGACAGCAACGAGCCGAGCATTTGTCGCAGCACGCGCTCACCGGTCTCGGCCAAGGTGAGGTTCGAGGGCACACCGCCGGTGAGCACCACCGGCGCCCGCTCCACGCCCAGCCGGAGTTCGTCGGCTTGTTGGGCGGCGACCATCTTGAGCAGGCTTTGTAGCGCGTTCATCATCGAATCCTGGCGGTTGTGGGTTCGAGCGGCGAACCCAGCCGAGCAAGAACGCTCCGCGCCCGGTTTTTCATCCCCGCGCCGATTCGGCCGAAAGCCAGGCCTCCAAGCGAGCCAAGGGCGTGCCCGCAGCGCGCGCTGCGCGAGCCTGGCGCGCCAGCGCCGCCACCCGGCGTCGACGCAGCTGGGCTCTGCCGCCGGTCGCAGACCAAAGGCCTTCGACTTCTTCTGACGTGAGTGAGCGAAAACTGCCCAGCGCGAGCCCCGAGTCCGACAACGGGCCGATTCGGGATCGGTGAAGGTGCACTAACTGCAACGACAACGCGCGGCACATATGGCGAATTTGCCGCTTTTTGCCCTCGGTCAAGGTGAGCTCCAGTTCCGTCGCGTATTCGTGGCTGGCCAGGATGCGCGCCGCCTTTGCCGTGAGCAGCTGGCCATTGTGCGGCACTCCTTGCACGAGTTGGCCGAGCCGCGCGTCGCTCGCGTCGACTACCTCATCGAGCCACAGCCAGTACGTTTTGGTCGCCTCGTGGTCGGGTCGCAAGACGGCATGCGCCAAATTGCCGTCATTCGTACACAGCAGCAAGCCGCTGGTTTCGCGATCGAGCCGACCCACCGGAAAGCAGCCCGCCGGCATCTGCCGCAGGTAAGGCGCCAGATCGGTCTTGCCATCGGGATCATGCGTTGTACTGGTAACGCCTTTGGGTTTGTTCAAGAGGACGTAGCTGCGAGCAGGCATGCCTGCTATCCGCGCGCCGTCGAACAGCAGCTGATCGTCGTCGAAGACTAGCGCTTCGAGCTCCAGCTGCTGCGGGTAATCACTCTCAGGGGTGATGACTCGAATGCGGTTGGCGCGCCAGTGCTCTTCCACGACTGGCAGTGACAAGCAGAGACACTCGGCGACGCGCTTGCGCAAGCGGCACGGGAGCATTGTCTCGAGATCGCTGCGCGTCACGCTTGCCTAGTAGCAGGCGCGCAATTCGCCTGCAAATAGCGGGTTTTGCGGCGTCAGTGGTGACCGTGGCCGCCGCCACCGTGGTACCCGCCAAAGTGCGCCGGATGCGCCGGCACATGATAAGCCCTGCCGTGATACGCGCCGCCGTGAACGACGACCCTGGAATGAAACCACGGGTGCGCGTACCAGGCAAAGCCGACTCGCCCATGGACGCCCCAGTACGGCGCAGGCCCCACCCCGATCACCCAGGGCGCCGTCAGCCAGCGCCAGCCGTAGGCCGGATAGTACGCGTACGCATAGGCGACATCGCTATCGGGATAAACGTAGGTGTACGCCGGCGCGTACGGCAACCACAGCCAACCATATTGCGCGGTGTACACCCATTGTCCGGCTGGTGGCGGCGGAGTCGGGGTTTGCGCCTGAGTGGGCACCGTCACGGGCGCGGGGGGTACCGGCGTCGGCACAGCGGGGGCAACCGGGGCGGGGCCAGCAGGAGCCGCGTCGACCGGGATCGGTGCTTCACTGGCCGCGCTTTCTTGCGCAACTGACAGGCTGGCGTTGCCGAGCAACGCCAACGAAAGCGGGACGACGAATCGCTGGTTCATGGGGAAAGCTCCTTCTCGCGCTGAGTGACCTCGAGTTCTGCGTCGCGATTTTCTGCGCGGCTTCGGCTGGTGGCCAGCGGCAGCAGCACGGTAAAGCACGCTCCCTGACCCTTGACGCTGCGGACCTCGATGCTGCCGGCGTGATCTTGCACGATGCCGTAGCTAACGGAGAGCCCGAGTCCCGTGCCTTCACCCACGCCTTTGGTCGTGAAGAACGGATCGAAGACATGCGCAAGATCGCGCTCGTCGATGCCCTCACCATCGTCCTGCACGATGACGCAGCCAAACGGGCGGAAGCTGGAGGCCGCCGTGCCGCGGGTCTCGAGCGTGATTCGAACGTGCGCCATTCCGCCGGGAGCCATGGCCTGCAATGCGTTGATCAGCAAATTCGAGAACACTTGCTCGAGCTCCGCCGGATTGACGACCACCGGCACCGCGCGCGACAGGGGTTCGACCACGACGCTACAACCGCGCCGCTTGGCCATGGGTAACAGCAAGTCGACCGCATGAGTCACGAGCTCGTTCAGATCGACATTGACCCGCGACGAACCGCCGCGGCGGCCGAAATCCAGCAGATGCCTGATGATAACCGTCATCTTCTTGGTTTGTTCCAAGATCGACGACGAATACTTGCTGATGTTGGCCTCGTTCACCTCACCGGCCAGCAGCATCTCGGCGCTGCCGGAGATCACGTTCAGGGGTGTGCCCAGCTCGTGCGCGACGCCAGCCGCCAGTTTGCCGATCACGTTCAGGCGCTCGGCGTGACGCAGCTGTTCGACGGCCAGCTCACGAGAACTCCGCTCTCGCTCGACGTACGCGCGCAGGACCACCAACACCCACACCACGAGCAGCATCAGGCTCAAGCTCGCGAATTGATTCCACACCAACGTCGCGGTTCGCAGCGGACGCGGCGCGCTGACGACCTCCGTCAACGTCGCACAGCAAGCGGCGATTGCCGCCAGAAAGAAGCCAAATGCGCGGCCGCGCAGCCAAGCGCCGAACGCCAATGGGAATAGGTACAGCAGGGTGAACGTGGTTTCGACGCCCGTCGCGTAGTCACCCGCGCCGACCAAGAGCGTTGTCGCAACGGCTAGCGGCACGACCGCGCGCTCCTCGACTACGCGATTCATCACTCGGTCGATGGCGCTGCTGAGTCGCTGACCGACGACCTTCGCGCGTGCACTGGCAGGTGTCGAATTCATTACTTCTCGTTGGCTCTCCAGCGACGGAATGCATCATCCGTACCGGAGAAAAATCGGCTTTCGCTGGCGCTCCGAGCCTGGCAACGTTTGGGTCATTCCGACCCAGCGGGGAGAAACCACCCACGGCTCGGGCCACGCGTTGCGAAGAGACGCGGTGTTTTTAACGAGAACCGAGTTCGGCACGAGCGATGCACTGCATCGCCTCGATGAACGCCCTCATCAATCATCGCCTGACAGGCCGGACCTTCCCATGATCCCCACGGAAGAACCGTGGAGCGACGAAGACCCGCCGACCTTCCCGCAAGTTCTACACGCCAAGCGCGTGCTCGTCGCCGAGGACGACGCGGCCATGCGCGATCTGCTGTTGCTCGTGCTGCGAGAACGAGGCTACGCGGTGGATTGTGTGAGCAGCGGCTCACAAATGATGCGCGTGCTGTCAGAGCGTCGTCCCGACGGCTCACTCGCCGAGCCCTTCGACTTGATCGTGACCGACGTTCGGATGCCTGGCGCCTCGGGTCTCGACGCGATCGACCAACTGCGTCGCGCGGGTGGCATCACGCCCGTGATCGCCGTCACCGCGTTCCCGCACGACGCGACACGCGATCGCGCTCAGCGGCTTGAAATCCGGCTCCTGGCCAAGCCCTTCGATCTCGACACGCTGCGCCACGCGGTCAAAGCCGCGCTCGATTCGACCTTCGCCGAGCCTTCCGCCGAGCGCAAGCCATGACCAGCGGTTGGCACGGGTTGCCGGTGGGACGCCGCGTAGTACTCGCCGAGGACGACGGCGCCATGCGCGAAATGCTGGCAGTCGTCTTGAGCGAAGCCGGCTATCAAGTCACCACCGTCTCCGACGGCGCGGAGCTCGCTCGCTTTCTGCGCGAATTGGCGCCCGGCGCGCGCTTCGACTTGATCGTCACGGACGTCAACATGCCCGGTGGCTCGGGCCTCGACGTCATCGACCAGCTTCGCCAAACCGGCGATGACACGCCCGTGATCGTCGTCACCGCGTTTCCCCAAGCGGACATCCTCGCGCGCGCCCACGAGCTCGGCCTGCGCTTGCTCGCCAAGCCATTCGAGCTCGACACCCTGCGCGCGGCCGTCGACTGGGCGATCCGCGCCAACGCTCCGCATCAGTGGCGGCTGTCTTGGCCGCAATGACGGCCTGGTCAGCGCGCGCTATGCCCTGAGCGTGCCTGGGGTTGATGGTCACGCGCCAGGGCGCGGGCCGTCTTGGCCTTCGGCGTCGCGCCGCGACACTTTTTCGAGAGCACACCCTTGACGGTGCGGGTGGGAGTTGCTAAGTGAACAGTGTTCACATGGTCCTGCCCTCCCGACCCGGTAGCAAACCGAAGCCGAAAAAGGCCGTGGAGCAGCCTCTGCGCCCAGCGCCCCCGTTCGTGCGCGGGCTATCGGATACCCGGGCGTTGTTGGTCACCGCCGCCCGCGATCTGTTCCTCGAGGCGGGCGAACCTGGCTTCTCTTTGCGTGAAGTCGCGCGGCGCGTCGGGGTTTCCGCGGCCGCAGTCTATCGCCACTTCGAGGGCAAGGAGGCGCTGATTTTTGCCGCCTGCACTCAGGGCTTCGAAGTGTTCTCCCGCTACCTGGTGCGCGCGCTCGCGGCACCCACGCCGCTCGACCGAGCGCTCGCTTCCTGCGAGCAATACCGCGCCTTCGGTCTGGAAAATCCGCTCGATTATCGCTTCATCTTCATGAGCCCCGCGGAGCAAGTGCATCCGCCGACGGACAAGACGGCCGCGCACATGGCTGATCCGGCGCTGCCTCAAAACAGCACCTTCCAGTTCCTGGTCGATCGCATTCGCGAATGCATGGACGCCGGAGTGATCGCCCCGGGCGACACCCGACAGACTGCCGTGCTCGTCTGGGCCCATTTGCACGGTCTGGTCTCACTGCGGCTCGCCGGTCTGCTCGAGCCCGTCGGTGACGACCAAGCCTTCGCCGAAATGTACCGGCACTCCGTCGCCCGCCTCTTTCGTGCCCTGTCCTGAGCCCTTTTTTTTGGCTTCCAAGTGAACAGTGTTCACTAAACCGAGGAGAGAAGAAAATGAAAACGCACAACGAGCGAGTCACCCACAGCGCGTCTACCGAACCCGTGGTCGTGTTCCTGATTGGAATGCGCGTGAACCGCTGGTGGAAGGTCCACCAATGGCTGCGTACTGCGCTGGCCATGCCGCGCATGCTGCGCGAACTCGGCGAGCATCCGGAGCTCGGTCTGCTCGGAGGTGAATCCTGGTTCGGCCGCACCACGATCTTGGTCAGCTACTGGAAGTCCGTCGACCACCTGTTTGCGTACGCCAAAATGCGCAATGCCGATCACCTGCCGGCCTGGCGCGCATTCAACAAGCACATCGGCACCAACGGTGACGTTGGCATCTGGCACGAGACGTACATCGTTCAACCCGGCGCCAGCGAAAGCGTTTACGTCAACATGCCCGAGTTCGGCCTGGGCAAGGTGATGGGCCTACGTGCGGCGTCGCATCGGCCTGATTTGACGAAGCGCGCGGTAGCGGCCTAACCGAAAGCCCATTGCCGCTGCGAGCGGCTCGCCGAGCTTCGACGCCGAAGGCTGAGCCGCCGCGTGCCGCGACTCGTGACCATCAATCCAAAATCCCAATCCGGTGAGCCGAGCTGGTCAAGAGCGTGACCTCCCGGCATGCGCGAGATTGTTGCATTTGGCGAATGGGTCGGATTTTGCAGCACTCCCGGGCGTGCACGCCGCCTCGGTTCCTTCCCTTCCAGGCGGCCCGACCGGGTCGCTTCGTTGCCCTGAGGCGTGTCGTCGCGCGTTCGCTCGCAATCTTTTTCGCAACTGGCGCGGCCTCCGACCGAACCATGCGCATGCGGTCACCGAAGGCTCACCCCATGCGCTCACAGCTCGATCTGCGAGCCAATCTCCATCACGCGACTGGGTGGAATGCCGAAGAACGCCGTCGCTGGTTCCGCGTTGCGGGTGAGGAACGCGAACAGGCGCTCGCGCCAGAGGTTCATCTCGGAGTGCGTGGCGGCGGCGAGCACCGTTTCTCGTCCGAGGAAGAAGGTGACGAATTCGAGCGAGTAGCTGTTGAACTCGGCGCGCCTGAGCAGATCGGGCACGTTCGGCGTCTCCATGAAGCCGTAGCGCGCAACCGCTCGCCAAAAGCCGTGCTGGAGCTCCTCGATCTTCACGCGCTCGGCGTCGGCCACGCGCGACACCTTCTCGGTGACGATGGTCAAAAGCAGCACCCGTTCGTGCACCGCCCGCATGTGCAAGAAGCCCTGCAACAACGCCGGCGGTGTGCCGACCGAATTGCCGGTCAGGTAAACCGCGGTGCCAGGCACGCGCGCCGGCCGCTCCACGCGCATCAATTCATACAAATCTTCGAGCGGGACGGTGCTGTCCTGCACCTTTTTGAACAAGATTTGTCGGCCGCGTCGCCAGGTCGTGAACACGGTGTACATGACCGCGCCGACGGTGAGCGGGAACCAGCCGCCGTGCGCGACCTTGGTCAAGTTCGAACTCAGAAAGGTCAGCTCCAGGCAGAGCAGCGGGATCGTCACCGCCAACGCGGGCAGCCTGCCCCAATGCCATTGCACGCGCGCCACCACGTAAGCGAGCAGCGTGGTGATGGTCATGTCGAGCGTGACGGCCACGCCGTAGGCGGCTGCGAGCCCGCTCGAGCTGCCGAAGCCCCAAACCGCCAGCACCGCGGCGATCATCAACAACCAATTGACGATCGGCACGTAAATTTGGCCAATCTGATGGGCGGAGGTGTGCTGGATGCGCACGCGCGGCAAAAAGCCGAGCATCAACGCCTGGCGCGTGACCGAAAACGCACCGCTGATCAACGCTTGCGAAGCGATGATCGTGGCCAGCGTCGACAAGCCGACCACCGGGTACAGACCCCAGGACGGCACCATCTTGTAGAACGGGCTGGAAATCGCCTCGGGGTCGCCGAGCAAGAGCGCGCCTTGCCCGAAATAATTCAACAGCAATCCGGGCAGCGCGACCGTGAACCACGCCGTGCGAATCGGCCGGGCTCCGAAGTGCCCCATGTCCGCGTACAGCGCCTCGCCGCCGGTCACGACCAGGAACACCGAGCCGAGCACCAAAAAGCCGAGGTGCCCGTTGCGCATGAAGAAATGAACCGCGTGCACCGGGTTCACGGCAAAAACGATGTTCGGATGCTTGACGATGTTGGCTACGCCGAGCGTCGCCAGGGTGATGAACCAAACCATCATCACCGGGCCGAACACCGCGCCCACGCTGCCAGTGCCGCGGCGTTGCGCCGAAAACAACAGCACCAAGATCACGCTGGCGAGCGGCAAGATCAGCGGCTCGAACGCGGGCGTCGCCACTTTCAAGCCCTCGATCGCGCTGAGCACGGAGATGGCAGGCGTGATGATGCCGTCGCCGAACAACAGCGAGGCCCCGAACAAACCAAAGGCGAGCGCGGCCGCGTGCGCTTTGGGGCGCAACGGCTTGGTCGTGGCCAGCGCGGTCAACGCCAAGATCCCACCCTCACCCTGGTTGTCGGCCTTGAGCACGTAGGCCACGTACTTGAGCGAGATCACGGTCATCAGCGCCCAAAAGATCAGCGACACGATGCCGAACACGTTCTCGGGTGCGCTCGACACGCCATGGGCGCGACTCAAACACTCTCGCACCGCGTACAGCGGGCTGGTTCCGATGTCGCCGAACACCACTCCCAGGGATGCCAGCGCCAGGGTCAGAAGCTGTCGTTGACCCCCGTGTGCGGCGTGTCCGCCGTCCTTCGTGGAAAGCACATCCGCCGTCGGGGCATCACTCATCGAGCTCAGCTCTATCGCACCCCCGCCGCGCTGAACATCCCCAGCAGCGGCCGCTCGCGATTTGGGAGCGCGGAGCGCAGGTGTGCCACAGCGCTTCGAGCTACTGTTTCGAGCAGGTTTTTTGATGGTCACCCAGTTCGCCGCGGTTCGGCATAGCCTTCGGCGGCGCGGTTCGCTAGGCCATCGTGCCCGCCGAGCGCGTCGCCGGGAAGGCCGTTCGTGCCGAGCTCCAAGGCTTCCTGCCTAGCGTTTGACAATGCGCTACATCTGCTGCCAATGACCATCGCCGTCGTCGCCGAGAAGCCTTCGGTCGGGCGCGATCTCGCGCAGGCCCTGGGCGCCACTCGGCGCGGAGAGGGCACGCTTTCGGGCAACGGCTACGTCGTCACTTGGGCGATCGGCCATTTGGTGGGCTTGGCAGAGCCTGAGGGCATTCGTCCGGAGTGGAAGCGCTGGCGTCGCGAAGACTTGCCGATCCTACCGGAGCGCTGGCCGCTGAATGTGTTCGCGGCCACGCGCCCGCAATTCGAAGTCGTGCGCAAGGTGCTCAACGCGCCCGACGTCGAGTCCGTGATTTGCGCGACCGACGCGGGGCGAGAGGGTGAGCTGATCTTCCGTTTCATCTATGAAGCGGCGGGCTGCCGTCGACCGGTGCAACGGCTCTGGATCTCGTCGCTCACCGAGGCCGCCATTCGCGAGGGCTTTCGCCGCCTGCGACCGGCACGGGAGTACGACAATCTGGCCCACGCCGCGCTCGGACGCAGTCGTGCAGATTGGCTCGTGGGCATGAACTTGTCGCGCGCGTACGGCCTGTCGTTGGACGCACCGCTGTCCGTCGGTCGCGTGCAAACGCCGACCCTCGCCATGCTCGTCGAGCGCGAGCTGAAGATTCGCGATTTCGTGCCAGAGCCGTACCTGGAGGTAGTCGCCGATTTCGAACCGCGCGCGGGGCAAACGTATCGCGGCACCTGGTTCAAACCGGGCAAAGACGTCGCTCACCCGCAGCGGTTGCCCGCTTCGGGCGAAGAAGCTCAACGAGTGGTGAATCGCGCGCTCTCGGGTCAGGCGCGGATCGAGAGCGTGCACTCGCAGACCAAGCGGCTCCCGCCCCCGCTGCTCTACGACTTGACCGAGTTACAAAGACACCTGAACCGCTTGCATGGCTTTTCAGCGCAACGCACCTTGGACGCGGCGCAGTCGCTGTACGAAAAACACAAGCTCCTGAGCTATCCGCGGACGGACAGTCGTTTGCTGTCGACCGAGGTGGCGAAAGGTTTGCCGGAAGTGGTCAACGCCATCGCCGAGCCGTACCGAGCGTTGCTCGCCGAGGGCACGGGCGAACGGCCGTTGTCCCGTCGCTTCGTCGACGACAGCCGAGTGCGCGATCACCACGCGATCATTCCGACCGCGATCTCGGCCGCGGGGCGCGCGCTCAGCGCGGATGAACGAAAGGTCTACGACCTGGTTTGCCGTCGGCTGCTCCAGGCGTGGCACTCGGACTTCGTTTGGGCCGCGACGGAAGTGATCACCCAGGTGCACCCGCGTGAGGCCTCGGACGAACCAACCGACCACTATCGCAGCCTGGGCACGGCGATCGAGCAACCGGGTTGGAAAGTGCTGGACTTGGGCGAGGCAAAGCCGCCCCGTGAAAAACAGAGCGAGCCGGCGCAGGCTGAATCGAGCGAGCGTGACGCACGCGCGAGCTCCTTGCCCGCGGGCCTCGAGCGCGGGCAGACCCCGCGCGTGCTCGAGGCAAAAGCGCTGCCCAAAGTCACCCGTCCGCCACCCCCCTTGAACGACGCCACGTTGCTGACGGCGATGGAGACCGCGGGCAAGACCGTCGATGAAAAAGATCTGTCCGAAGCCATGAAAGACAGCGGGCTCGGCACTCCCGCCACCCGGGCCAACATCATCGAGACGCTAATCGCCCGCGGCTACGTGAAGCGCGAAGGAAAAGCGCTGCACGCGACCGAGCGCGGCGAGGGCCTGATCGCGGTCGTCGACGCCGAAGTGAAGAGCGCCGCCATGACCGGCGCGTGGGAGGCGCGGCTCCAAGCCATCGCGCGCGGCGACGGCGCGTTGCCGGAATTCCTGCGGCAAATCGAGGCCTATGTGACGGAGGTCGTGGGGCGCGTGCCGCGGACCCTGCCGCCACTTTCCGGAGGCTCCGGCTCGGGCGGGAAGCCGCCTGGCCCCGACGTGCCCGTGCGGTCAGCGCCGGCTGCGCGTGCGCCGGCTGCGCGTGCGCCGGCTGCGCGTGCGCCGGCTGCGCGTGCCACGGCTCCTCGTGCCACGGCTCCTGCGCGTCCGAGCGCGGCTCCGCGTTCAACGCCGGTTGCCGCGGCTTCATCCGGCGCAAATGAGCGAACCCCCCAGCCACCACCCGCAGCACGTCTGCCCATTACCGCAGCGCGCGAGCCTCGTGCGGCGAGCGTGACGGGTACAGAGCTTTCGACGCTCTTGCGTGAGCGTTTCGGCTTCGACTCCTTTCGTCCGCATCAGCAAGCCGTTTGCGAGGCAGCTGCTGCTGGCGAAGACGTGCTGTTGGTGATGCCGACGGGCGCGGGCAAGTCGCTCTGCTATCAATTGCCCGGCCTCGCCCGCGGCGGCACCACGCTGGTCATCAGCCCGCTGATTGCGTTGATGGAAGACCAAGTGACGCGTTTGCAAGCGCTCGGTCTGCGTGCCGAAAGGATTCATTCGGGGCGCCCGCGGCCCGAGTCGCGCCAGGTTTGCGCCGACTATCTCGGCGGCCAGCTCGACTATTTGTTCATCGCGCCCGAGCGCCTCGGCGTTTCGGGTTTTCCCGAGTTGCTCGCGCGCCGACCGCTGGCTTTGGTTGCGATCGACGAGGCGCACTGCATCTCGCAGTGGGGGCATGATTTTCGGCCGGATTATCGCTTGCTCGGGCAACGCTTGCCGCAGTTGCGGCCGGCACCGGTGGTTGCGCTAACGGCGACTGCGACGCCCACCGTGCAACGTGACATCGCCGTGCAGCTCGGTCTGGGTGACCGCGCGCGGCTGTTCATTCACGGCTTCCGGCGCCACAATCTGGCGCTCGAAGCGCTGGAAGTGCCACCCAAGGATCGCCCCGGTCGCGCACTGCAGTGGCTTTCGGGCCAAGGGCGACTGCCAGCGATCGTCTATGCGCCCACGCGCAAGGCGGCTGAAACCGTGGCCGCGGTGCTCGCGACCGCGCACCGGGCCAAGGCCTACCATGCGGGATTAGCGGCAGAAGTCCGTGAGCGCGTTCAGGCGGACTTCCTCGCCGGAAAGCTCGACGTCGTGGTGGCCACGATCGCTTTCGGCATGGGCGTCGACAAGGCGGACATTCGCACCGTGTTGCATCTGGCCCTGCCGGGAAGCGTCGAGTCCTATTATCAAGAGATCGGCCGCGCGGGCCGCGACGGGAAGCCATCACGGACCGTGCTCATGCATCACTTCAGCGATCGCAAAACGCACGACTTCTTCCTGCAGCGAGATTATCCCGAGGCAACCGTACTCGAGAAGCTGTTCAAATCACTCTCGCCCACGCCCGTCAGCAGCACCACTCTGCGCAAGAAGTCACGCGTGGCCAAGGCCGGCTTCGACAAGGCGCTCGAGAAGTTATCGATCCACGGCGGTGTGGCGACATTGGCCGACGAGCGGCTGGCGCGGGGCCACGACGAGTGGCGCGCGCCGTACACCGCCCAGCGAGCGCTGCGCGTCGAGCAGCTCGAGCACGTCGCGCGCTTCGCACAAGGCCGAAAGTGCCGCATGATCGCGCTCGTTCGTCACTTCGGCGACGGCGAAGATTCGGGCCAGCCGTGCGGTCTGTGCGACATCTGTGCGCCCGAGGCGGGCATTGCGGTAAACTCGCTCGGTCCGCCGCCCAAGCTCAGCGCCAAGCTCGTCAAGGGCGCGAAAAAGGCTGGCAAGCGCGGTCGTCGGGCGACACGTGGCAAGCCCGTCGCCTTGCCAGCGACCGGCGCGAGCGCGGATCTGGTCGCAACGCTTCGCGCGTGGCGCCTGACTGAAGCAAAACGAAAGCGCGTTCCGGCCTTCCGGATT
>Ga0134124_10002510_pt1 | contig 14844 bp, 13 predicted proteins | sample KB304_FD_96880 | JGI IMG/M metagenome (GOLD analysis project Ga0134124, IMG submission 96880) | Terrestrial soil microbial communities without Nitrogen fertilizer from Kellogg Biological Station, Michigan, USA - KB3-0-4 | ecosystem: Environmental > Terrestrial > Soil > Unclassified ... | reverse complement strand
GGTGTGGTTCGCATGCCGCAGTTCAACGGGAAGCAGGAGGGAATGCCGGTCACGGCGGACCTAACCTGAGCTGCCCCCGCAACGGTAAGCGGATGAATTTCTCACGAGATTCCGCTTCCATCACTCGCAAGCCACTGGGCGCGTCTGAACAGCGCGCCTGGGAAGGCGATGGAAGTCGACCCGCCAGCCCGGATACCGGCCAACGACGGTTGGTCGCGCCTGTAAGAAAAGCGCGGCCGTGACGCCCATTGCACTGGCGGGGAAGCCGGTCCGGGTATTGACTTTTTTTTCTCCATCATGAATGTTCTCCTCAGTTCGCCACGCGCCACCGCGCTCACCCTGGCGCTAGCCGCCGTATTCCCTTGCGCCTTTGCGCAGACCGCCGCGCTAAAGGAAACCGTGGTCACGGCCACGCGTTTCGCCGAACCGCTGCAATCGCTGCCGTTCGGCGTGAGCGTGATCACCGCCGACGATATCCAGGCGTCCGGCGCCGCCACCATCAATGAAGCCCTGATGCGGGTGCTGGGCATCGTCGGGCGGCAGGACTTCTTCGGCGGCGGCGAATATAACCTCGACCTGCGCGGCTTCGGCGTCACGGCCGACACCAACCAGGTCATCATCGTCGACGGCCTGCGCTTCAGCGAGGCCGACCTCGGCGGCACCCGGTTGTCCGGCATTCCGATCGAATCGGTCGAACGCATCGAAGTGCTGCGCGGCAGCGGCGCGGTGCTGTACGGCGAGGGCGCCACCGGTGGGGTGATCATCGTCACGACCAAGGCCGGCACGGGCAAGGACCGGCGCAACGCAGCTTCGGTCCATGCCGGCGCGGGCAGCTTCGGGCTGCGTGACCTGCGCGCCAACGCGACGGTCGCCGGCGGCGGATTTTCGCTGGACGTGGCGGGGCAAAAGCGCGACAGCGACAACCACCGCGACAATTTCCGCTCCGAAACGGATGCGGCCTCGGTGACCGGCCAGTGGTCGAGCGACCGGCTGCGCCTGGGCGCGCGGTTGGCGCACGATTCGCTGGACACGGGCCTGCCCGGCGCGCTGACCCTGGCGCAATTCGAGGCCAACCCGCGCCAGACCACCACACCCGGCGACAAGGCCCAGATCAGGAACGACCGCGGCAGCGTGTTCGGCGAAGCCTACCTGGGCAGCTGGCAGTTCGGCGCCGACGCCGGGACGCGCGAGAAAAAACTGCGCAGCCTCAATAGCGGCTTTCCGTTCGACTTCGACATCGACGCCAACAACTATTCACTGCGCGCGCGCAACGAGGCCGGCCTGGGCGGCGCGAAGAACCTGCTGGTGCTGGGCACCGACTACGCGCACTGGAAGCGCGATGTGCTCGGAGCCTTCGGTTCCACCGCGACGCAGACTTCGCGCGCCTTCTATGTGAAGGATGACGTCGTCCTGGCCGGCGGCACGCGCGTGGGCGCGGGTATCCGCACCGAGAAGATCGACAAGGAAACCAGCAGCGCTCCGTCGGGCCTGGCGGATCGCCAGCAGGCGTGGGAGATCGGCTTGAGCCAGCCCGTCGCCGCCAGCACCACGCTTTATGGCCGCGTCGGGCGCAGCTATCGGCTGGCCAACGTCGACGAGTTCAGCTTCACCTCGCCGGGTGCCATCCTGCAGCCGCAGACCTCGCGCGACGTGGAACTGGGCGCGCGCTGGGCCTATGCTTCCGGCAGGGTCGAGCTGCGCCTGTACCGTAGCCAGCTCACCAACGAGATCGGCTTCGACCCCAGCGCGCCCGGACCGTTCGGCCCCGGCGCCAACATCAATTTCGACCCGACCCGCCGGCAGGGGCTGGAACTGGACACGTCGCATGCGCTCACCCGCACGGTGGGCCTGCGCATCAACGCGGCGCTGCGGGACGCGACCTTCCGCTCCGGCCCGCATGCGGGACGCGACGTGCCGCTGGTGCCGCGCAAGACCCTCGCGGCGCGGGCCGACTGGACGCCCGCGGCCGCGCACCGGGTGACCGGCGGCGTGAACTGGGTATCCTCGCAGCATCCGGACTTCAACAACGCCTGCACCATGCCGGCCTACACTACCGCCGACGTCCGCTACGCCTACCAGTGGCAGCAGCTCGAACTGTCGCTGGGCGTGACGAACCTGTTCGACAAGAAGTACTTCACCCAGGCCTTTACCTGCACGGCGGGTACCACGGGCGGCATCTTCCCCGAGGCCGGGCGTGCCGTCATTGCGGCGGCGCGCGTGAGGTTCTAGGGCCCTAGAGGCTGGCACCATGTCCGAAACCGCCCTTAAGCTCGGCCCGCAGCGCATCGTCTGCCTGACGGAGGAGACGACCGAATGGCTGTACCTGCTCGGGCAGGAGTGGCGGATCGTGGGCATCTCGGGCTACACGGTGCGGCCGCGCCGGGCGCGCGAGGAAAAGCCCAAGGTCAGCGCCTTCCTGAACGCGAAGATCGACCGGATCCTCGAGTTGCGGCCCGACTGCGCGTTCGGTTTTTCCGATCTGCAGGCCGATATCGCGGCCGAGCTGATCCGCAAGGGCGTGCAGGTCACGGTGTTCAACCAGCGCAGCGTCGAGGAAATCTTCTCGATGCTGTACCAGGTGGCGGCGATGGTCGGACAGGCGCAGCGCGGACTTGAATTGATGGACGGCATGCGCGAGCGGCTGGCGCAGATCGGGCAGGCGGCGCGCGCGCTGCCGCGCCGGCCCAAGGTGTTCTTCGAGGAATGGGACGAGCCGCACATCAGCGCAATCCGCTGGGTGTCCGAGCTCGTCGGCATCGCCGGTGGCGATGATTGCTTTGCCGAACTGGCGGCGCAGGCCCTCGGCAAGAACCGCATCATTGCCGACGGCGCCGAGATCGCGCGGCGCAACCCCGACATCGTCATCGGCTCCTGGTGCGGCAAAAAATTCAGGCCGGAGAAAGTGGCGGCGCGGCCCGGCTGGGACAACGTGGAGGCGGTGAAGAACGGGCAGCTGTTTGAAATCAAATCGGCCGATATCCTGCAACCCGGGCCGGCGGCCTTGACCGACGGTGTGGAGCAGTTGCACCGGATCGTGATGAAGTGGAGCACAGCCCATGGCTGAACTCCGCGTCGCGCGCAGCGAGTTGATCCTGGGCGGCCAGAAGAGCGGCAAGACCGCCCGCGCCGAAGCGCTGGCCGCTGCCTGGCTGGCGCAATCGCCCGACCATCGAGCCGTCTACATCGCCACCGCGCAGGCCTGGGACGAGGAGATGCGCGAGCGCATTGCGCGGCACCAGCGGCAACGGGCGCAGCGCGTGCCGCGCATGACAACGGTGGAGGAACCGCTGGAACTGGCGCACGCGATCGGCGTGCACAGCCGCGCCGACACCCTGATCGTGGTGGACTGCCTGACCTTGTGGTTGACGGCGCAGTTGATGCCGGCGGTGGCACACGTGAGCCCCCACGCTAACCCTCCCCCGGAAGGGGAGGGGACGAAACCGCCTCCCGCCACCGCGATCGCCAATGCGCTGCTCGCCTGTGCCGGGCCGATCGTCCTGATCAGCAACGAGATCGGTTCCGGCGTGATTCCACTGGGGCAGAACGTGCGCGCCTTCGTCGACGCGCTGGGCGGGCTGAACCAGCAGGCGGCCGCGGCCTGCGAACGCGTGACGCTGATGTCTGCCGGCCTGCCGCTCACGCTCAAGGGCGGCTCATGATCAAGTGGCTATGCCTGCTGCTCTGCGCCTTCGCGTTGCAGGCCGCGGCGGTCCAGGTGGTCGACGACCGCGGCGTGGCGGTGGACCTGCCGCAGCCGCCCCGGCGCATCGTTTCCATGCTGCCTTCGCTCACCGAGCTGGTCTGCGAGCTGGGAGGCTGCGAGCGCCTCGTGGGGGTCGACAATTATTCGAACTGGCCGCCGGCCGCGCAGAAGCTGCCGCGCCTGGGCGGGCTGGAAGACGCCAACATCGAGATGATCGTCGCGCTCAAGCCCGACCTGGTCCTGCTGGCCTACTCCTCGCGTGCGATGGCGCGGCTCGAGAGCCTCGGCGTCAAGGCGATGGCACTGGAGCCCAAGACGATCGCCGACCTGCGGCGGGTCTGGGAACAGATGGGCCACGTGCTGGGAGCAAGCGATGCGCAACGGCTATGGGATCGCGTCGACGCAGGCGTGACTGCGGCGGCCCGCAGCCTGCCCGTGTCGCTGCGCGGCACGACCGTCTACTTCGAAGTGAACAGCGGCCCGTACGCGGCCAGCGAGGGGTCGTTCATCGGCGAGTTGCTCGCGCGAGTGGGCGGCGCCAACATCGTGCCCGGCAACCTCGGGCCCTTTCCCAAGCTCAACCCCGAGTTCGTGGTGCGGGCCGATCCGCAAGTCATCATGATTTCGGACCGCAATTCGCAGGCGCTGAAAGACCGCCCGGGCTGGGACCGCATCCGCGCCGTGCGAACCGGCCGCGTCTGCATGTTCACCCCGGAGCAGGGCGACGTGCTGGTGCGCCCCGGCCCCCGGATGGCGCAGGCCGCGCGCCTGATGGTGGACTGCCTGACGGGGCGGCTGAAGGAGACGGCGCGATGACTGTATCGGCCGTCCGCTCGCCTGCGCCGCTCGCCCTGATGCTGCTTGGCGTCACGGCGCTGCTATGCGCCGGTGGCGTGGCGGTGGGCAGCCTGGGCTGGGAGCCGCTGTGGAGCCGCGCGGGCGACGCCTCGGCCGCCATCCTGTGGGACATTCGCCTGCCGCGCACGCTCGGCGCCTGGTTCGCGGGCGCTTTGCTGGGGCTGGCCGGCGCCGTTGCGCAAGGGCTGTTTCGCAATCCGCTGGCCGACCCTTACCTGCTCGGAAGCGCCACCGGCGCCGCGCTCGGGGTGGCCGTGCTGCTGGTGCTGATCGGTGTCGCCCCGGCGGCCGGTTCGGGCTGGATCGAAGGCCTGGGCCTGACCGGTGCCGCCTTTGCCGGCGCCGTGGCGGCGGTGCTGGTGACGCTGGGCTTGGCCAAGGGCGTGCAGCACACGTTGCGGCTCTTGCTCGCCGGCGTCGTCGTCGGCATGGTCTTCGGCGCGCTCGCGGCGCTGGTGATGTTCTGGGTTCCGGACATCATGCGCGCGATGCAGGCCTTCCTGCTGGGGACGACCGGGTTCCTGGGCTGGGCCAGCGTGGGGCTGCTGGCGACGCTCTTCGCCATCAGCCTGGCGGTGGCGGTGGCCTTCAGCCGCGCGCTCGATGCGCTTGCGCTGGGCGAGACGACCGCTGCCAGCCTGGGCATCGCGCTCGGGCCGGTGCGCGTGGTGCTGATCGGCGTGATGGCATTGGCGACGGGCGCCGCCGTGGCCCAGGTCGGCCTGGTCGCATTCATCGGCCTGGTCGCACCGCATCTCGTTCGGGCCGCCGTCAAGCCGACCCACCGCTGGCTGTTGCCGCTGGCCGCGCTCACGGGCGGCGTCTTGCTGCTCGCCGCCGACGTGCTGGCCCGCTGGCTGCTGGCACCGCAGGAGTTGCCCGTCGGCGTGCTCACCGCGGTGCTAGGTGGCGGCTACCTCCTTTGGCTGATGCACCGGAGGCCATCATGAGCGTCGCCTTGCTGGCCGAAGGCCTGCGTGTCACCCTGGGCGGGGCCGAGGTGCTGCGCGGCATCGACCTGGCACTGCCGGCCGGCCGCTGGACGGCGATCGTCGGGCCCAACGGCGCGGGCAAGACGACACTGCTCAAGGCGCTGGCGCAATTGCTGCCGCATCGCGGCCGCGTGCAGTTGCTGGACCGCGAAGCCTCGGCCTGGGGCCACCGCGGGCGCGCCCGGCTGCTGGCGTGGCTGGGCCAGAACCAGGGCGGGGCGGAAGACCTGCTGGCGCGCGACGTCGTGATGCTCGGCCGCCTGCCGCACCAGCCCTGGCTGGGCGCACCCGGCGCGGCCGATGGCGCCGCGGTCGAAGCGGCGATGCGCGAAACGCAGTGCTGGGACTGGCGCGACCGCGCGCTGGGCAGCCTGTCGGGCGGCGAGCGCCAGCGCGTGCTGCTTGCGCGCGCGCTGGCCGTGCAGGCGCCGCTGCTGCTGATGGACGAGCCGCTGGCCAATCTCGACCCGCCGCACCAGGCCGATTGGCTGCGCATCGTGCGGCGGCACGTGGAGCGCGGCGGCACGGCGCTGAGCGTGCTGCACGAGATCACGATGGCGCTGCATGCCGACGAGATCGTCGTCATGGACGCCGGCCGCATCGTGCACCAGGGCCGCTGCGCCGACGGCGGCACCCACGCCGCGCTGGAAAGCGTGTTCCAGCGGCGCATCAGCGTCCATTCGCTGGCCGGGCAGTGGGTTGCCCTGCCGAATGAGTAGGAACTGGCGATGACCGCACGCTGCGTGATGGTGCTGGGCACGACCAGCGGCGCGGGCAAGAGCTGGCTGGTCACGGCGCTATGCCGCAAGTACGCGCGCCAGGGCCTGAAGGTGGCGCCGTTCAAGGCGCAGAACATGAGCAACAACGCCCGCGTGGTCAGCGGTGGCGAGATCGGCAGCGCCCAGTATTTCCAGGCGCGGGCCGCCCGGGCCGAGCCCGACGTGCGGATGAACCCGTTGCTGCTCAAACCCGAGCGCGACACGCACAGCCAGGTCGTGCTGCTCGGCCGGGTCAGCGAGAAACTTTCGCGCATGCCCTGGCGCGATCGCGGCAACCAGGTCTGGCCGACGATCGCCCAGTGCCTGGACGAGCTGCGCGCGGAAAACGACGTGGTGGTGATCGAGGGCGCGGGCTCACCGGCCGAGATCAACCTGGCGGCCAGCGACATCGTCAACATGCGGGTGGCGCGGCATGCGGATGCGCGCTGCCTGCTGGTCACGGACATCGATCGGGGCGGCGCGTTCGCGCATCTGTACGGCACCTGGTCGCTGCTGCCGGAAGCCGAACGGAAACTGATCACCGGCTTTGTCCTGAACAAGTTCCGCGGCGACGCATCGCTTCTGGCCCCGGCGCCCCAGATGCTGCGCGACCTGACCGGCATCCCCGTGGTCGCCACCCTGCCGATGTGGTGGCAGCATGGCTTGCCCGAGGAGGACGGCGTCTTCGACGACCGCACCATGGCGCGCGGCGCCGTCACCAGGACGATCGCCGTGGTGGCCTATCCGCGCATCAGCAACCTGGACGAATTCCAGCCGCTGAAGAACCTCCCCGGCGTGCGCCTGGTGTGGGCGCGCAGTCCGGCCGATGTGGCGCAGGCCGACTGGATCGTGCTGCCCGGCTCCAAACATACCAGCAGCGACCTGGAGTGGCTGCGCTCGCAAGGCCTGGACGACGCCGTCGCACAGCATGCGGCGGGAGGCGGCCCTGTGCTTGGCATCTGCGGCGGGCTGCAGATGCTGGGCGAGGCGCTGATCGACACCCATGGGATCGAAAACAATGGGCCGGGCCTGGGTTTGCTGCCCCTGGTGACCGTGTTCAAGCCCACCAAATCCGTCAGAAGCACCCGTGCGAGCTTTCGCGCCGTCGGCGGACCCTGGGCCGCGCTGTCGGGCGTCGACATGCGAGGCTACGAGATCCACCACGGCCGCACCTTCCAGCACCCCGGCATGAAGGAGGCGCACGCGGCCATGCCGGCCGGGCTGGCGTGGCAGAACGGCGAAGGCAACGTGCTGGGCGTGTACCTGCACGGCATGTTCGAGGATCCGGCCGTGGTGCGCGCACTGTTCGGCGCCACGGTCCCGACACTGGACAGCGTGTTCGACGGGCTCGCCGATTTCATCGATCGCCACTTTCTTCCCGGCGCCGTCACGGACTTGATCCGTGATCCGCATGGGCCTGCCAATAACCTGGACTCCGGGTCAAGCCCGGAACGACAACCAAATGCACATCCCTGATCTCCTCGACATCGATCTCGCGCAACGCCTGCAGCACAAGCTTGACAACAAGACCAAGCCGCTCGGTTCACTCGGCCGGCTGGAGGCGCTGGCCTTGCAGCTCGGCCTGATCCTGGACACAGAAACGCCGCAACTGCTGCAGCCGCAGCTCGTAGTCTTTGCCGCCGATCATGGCCTGGCGGCCCGCGGCGTGTCGGCCTACCCGAGCGACGTGACCTGGCAGATGGTCGAGAACTTCCTGGCCGGCGGAGCCGCCGTCAGCGTGCTCGCACGCCAGCACGGCCTGGCGTTGACGGTGGTGGACTGCGGCGTCGGACGCGATTTCGCGCCGCGCGACGGACTCGTCATCCGCAAGACGGCGCCCGGCACGGCCGATTCCCTTGTTGGTCCGGCCATGTCGGCCGCCCAATGCGCCCAGGCCATCGCCTACGGCCGGGCGATCGTCGAGCAGCTTCCCGGCAATGCGCTGCTGGTGGGCGAAATGGGCATCGGCAATACCTCGGCGGCGTCGCTCCTGCTGGCGCGGCTGACCGGCCACTCGCTGGCGCAATGTGTGGGTGCCGGCACCGGACTGGACGAAGCCGGTATGAAGCGCAAGCGCGACGTCCTGCAGCAGGTGCTGGACTTCCACGCAAATGCCGTTGCGCCGCTTGACGCACTGGCGGCGTTCGGCGGGCTCGAGATCGCGACGATGGTGGGTGCCGTGCTGCAGGCCGCCGGCGAGCGCCGAGTGATCGTCGCCGATGGCTTCATTTCCAGCGCGGCCGTGCTGGTCGCGCAACGGCTTCAGCCGCATGTCACGCAGCGCTGCGTGTTCTCGCATTGCTCGGGCGAGCGCGGCCACGCGCTGATGCTGCGCCACCTGGGACCGGATCCGCAGCAGCCGGCGCAGGCACTGCTGGACCTGGGCCTTCGTCTCGGGGAAGGCTCGGGCGCGGCGCTCGCATGGCCGCTGCTGGTTTCGGCCTGCGCGCTGCTGCGCGAAATGGCCAGCTTCGAGTCGGCGGGCGTGTCCGGTCCGCAGCCGGCGCCCGCCGAGTGAGAACGGCATGAGCAGGCCCTGATCCATGCGCGGCTTGATGCTGGCGCTGCAGTACTTTACGCGCTTGCCGCTGCCCGCGGCGCTGGCGCGCTGGGCCGGGTTCGACACCGGCTTGCAGCGCGCCAGCCTGGCGCATTTTCCGGGTGTCGGCCTGCTGGTGGCGGGAGTGGCCGTCGCCTGCTACTGGGCGGTGGACCGCGTGCTGCCGCGTTCGGGCTTCACGCCGCTGGTCGCGGCCGTCCTGTCCACCGCCGCCACCGTGCTGTTCACCGGCGGATTGCACGAGGATGGACTGGCCGACATGGCCGACGGACTCGGCGGCGGCCGCGCTCGGGCGGCGGCCCTGGAAATCATGAAAGACCCGCGCATCGGCAGCTTCGGGGCGCTGGCGCTGCTGCTGGCCTTGCTGGGCAAGATCGCGTTGCTCGGCCTTATCGGCGCCGTGGGCGGCTGGACCGGCGCCGCCGCGGCCTTGCTGGGCGGGCATGTGACCTCGCGTGGCCTGACGCTCGCGATCGTCGCCAGCTTGCCGAACATCAGCAGCGCCGCCACTTCGAAATCGCTGCCGGTCGCGGGCCGCATCGAATGGACGGGCTTGCTCGTCGCCGCGGCCTGGTCCGCGCTGGGGTTGGCATTGGCGGCAGGTCTTTCGTCGCCGGGCTTTTGCGCCGCCGGCGTGGCGGCAGCCGTGATCGCATTGTTGTGGATAAGACAAATGCTGGCCCGGCGGCTGCAAGGATTCACCGGCGACTGCCTCGGAGCGGCGCAGCAGCTGTGCGAGATCGCGTTCTATCTCGGCGCCGCGATGGCGCTGCGCGCCACCGCATGAACACGAACGCAATGCCGGACACTGGCGGGGCGGGACACGTCATGCGGCTCTGGCTGGTGCGCCACGCCAGGCCGCTGGTGGAGACCGGACTGTGCTACGGCACCCTCGATGTGACCGCGGATGAAGAAGAAACGGCGGCGGCCGCGCAGCGGCTGGCGCAGCTGCTGCCGCCGTCGGTCGAGGTGCTGGTCTCTCCGCGGCGGCGCTGTGCGCAACTGGCGCAGGCGCTGGCCGCCTTGCGCCCCGACTTGCCGGCGCGAGTCGAGCCGCGGCTGGCCGAGATGGATTTCGGCGGCTGGGAAGGGCGGCTGTGGAACGACCTGCCTCGAGCCGAGCTCGATGCCTGGGCCGCTGAATTTGCGCACTATCGCGCGGGGCTGACCGGGGAGTCCACTGCGCAATTCGTCGCTCGGGTGGGCCGCCTGCTGGGCGAATCCCGGGCAGCGGGCGGCGATCAGGCGTGGATCACCCACGGCGGCGTCTTCAAGGCCATGCTGGTGCACCAGGGCGGCGCCGGCCTGCCGGCGCGGGTCGATTGGCCGCGCCAGAGCCTCGCCTGGGGCGACAGCCACCTGTTCCATGTGGAGGATTGAGCGTCCCGGCAAAACGCGGTTGTGCGCAAGCGTGCGCGGGTCTATGCTTGCATCGCGTTATTTACCGCGATGCCGCTACGAGGAGAGCTATGTATAAACGAATCCTGCTGGCCTACGACGGCTCCGACGCCGGCCAGAAAGCCCTGCTGGACTGCCTGGACCTGGCCCAGTGGGGCCAGTCGGAGGTGGTCCTGATCGCGGTGATGCCGTCGGCGATGAGTTTCGTCGGCCTGGAAGGCGGCGTCTACGACATGGAGCTGGAGGAACGCGAGAAGAAGAAGCACCAGGCCGTGCTGGACGACGGCCTGCGCCGGCTGGCGAGCGCCGGTCATGCAGCGCGCGGCGAGGTGATCGTCGGCGAGGCCGTCGAGGAAATCACGCGCTACGCGCGCAAGATCGAAGCGAACCTGATCGTCGTGGGCCACAAGCACCTGGACAGCTGGGCCGCGCGCTGGTGGCGTGGCTCGATCTCCGGCGCCCTGATCGAACACGCACCTTGCAGCGTCCTGGTGGTCATCATTCCCTGAATCCGTCGAGCAGTACCATGCCAACCCCCGTTTCGCGCCGGGCGCCGGATCGCGCCGCTGCGCTCGCGCAATATCGCCGCCGCGCCGATTTCTACGACAAGGAGCTCGCGCCTTTCGAGCCTATCCGCGGCGAAGCCATCGCCTGCCTGGAGCTGCGGCCCGGCGATACGGTGCTGGACGTGGGCTGCGGCACCGGCCTGAGCTTCGAACTGCTGCACCGCCGCGTCGGCAAGAACGGCCGCATCGTGGGCATCGAGCAGTGCCCGGAAATGTTGGACAAGGCCCGGATGCGCGTGCGCGATAACCAATGGCACAACGTCGAACTGGTATGCGCGCCGGCCGCCACGGCGCAGGTGCGGGCGATGGCCGACGCGGCGCTGTTTCACTTCACCCATGACGTGCTGCGCGAGAGCGCCGCCATCGGCAACATGCTGGCGCACCTCAAGCGCGGTGCCCGCGTCGTGGCGACCGGCCTGCAATGGGCGCCGCCCTGGGCCTGGCCCACCAACGCGTTCGTGTTGCTCGCGGCGCTGTACTCCGTCACGTCGATGGAGGGCCTGGGGCATCCGTGGGACAAGCTGGCCAGGCGCCTCACCGACCTCGAAGTCCAGAGCACGCTCCTGGGCGGCGTGTATATCGCGCGCGGCGTGTACTTGCCGGACCTTCATTGACGGCCGGGAAAACGCCACGTAAGCCGGACGTAAACCCTCAGTAAAGTTCCCGCCGGGGTGCAGGACTGCACCTACATTGGCTTGCGTTGCCAGCCGATGGGCCTGCGGGGGCTTATGCTTCACGCTCTACAAACACAGAGCGCACACCTCCCAGGCCGAGGTAGCTGCCGCCATAAGAAAGACAGCGATGGACCCACATCCGCCATTACCGCCCGAATCGAACCAAGCCCTTGACGACACGGAACCGGCGCGGCGGCGCATCAGCCGGCGCGCCACCGCTGCGGGGAGCGTCATCGCGCTGCTGGTGGTCGGCGGCGTCGGCTGGCTGGCGTGGGACCTGACTCATCCGGGCACTCCGGTGTCGGCAGCGGCGGGACCGGGACGTAGCGGCGGAGCGGGCGGTGGCGGTGGCGGGGGCGGCGGTCCCGGCGGTCCCGGCGGCGGCGCGGGGCGCGGCCCGGCCACGACCGTCGGCGTCGCCGTCGCCGAGCGCGCCGACATCCCCGTCACCATCGAGGCGCTGGGCACCGTGGTGCCGCTGGCCACCGTGCGCGTGCGTCCGCAAGTGTCGGGCGTGCTCCAGCAGCTGCTGTTCAAGGAAGGCCAGATGGTGCGCAAGGGGGACCTGCTCGCTTTGATCGATCCGCGCCAGTTCGAGATGGCCTTGCAACAGGCGGCGGGGCAGCGCATGCGCGACGAAGCGCAGCTGGAGGCCGCACGCGTGACCTTGCAGCGTTTTCGCACGCTGTTGCAGCAGGACTCCATCGCCCGCCAGGATGTGGACACCCAGGCCGCGCTGGTGAAGCAACTCGAAGGCACGGTCGTTGCCGACAAGGCCAACGAAGGCACGGCCCGATTGAACCTGAGCTACACCCGCATCGTCGCGCCGGTCGGGGGCCGGGTCGGCCTGCGCACCGTGGACATCGGCAACGTCGTCAGCACCAGCGATGCCAATGGCGTCGGGCTGATCACGCAGCTCTCGCCGATCGACGTCGAGTTCGCCGTTCCGCAGGACCAGGCGCCTTTGCTGCAGCAGAACGCCGGCACCGTCATGGAAGCCAAGGCGCTCGACCGCACCCGCGTCAACGTGCTGGACACCGGCGTGTTCGCCTCGCTGGACAACCAGGTCGATACCCAGACCGGCACGGTGCGGGCCAAGGCCCGCTTCGACAACGCGCGCCTGGCCCTGTTTCCCAGCCAGTTCGTGAACGTGCAGCTGAACGTGCGCACCATCCGGGATGCAGTAGTGGTGCCGGTGTCGGCGCTGCGCCAGGGCAGCACCGGCGAATATGTTTTTGTCCTGAAGGAGGACCGTACCGTGGCGCAGCGGCCGGTCAAGCGCGGCGGCGCGACGGTCGACAAGATCCAGATCGCAACCGGATTGCAGGTGGGCGAGCGTGTGATCACCGAGGGCGCGGACCGGCTGCGCGACGGTGCGCGCGTGGTGCTGCCCGGTGACACGCCCGGCGCGGGCGAGGGACGCGGCGGCGGTGGCGGCGGCGCGCGCCGGCGGGGCGCCGAGGCAGCGGCTTCCGGAGTTGCGCCCAAGGCGGCGCCGGATGCGGCGGCCACCATGCCCATGGCGCCGGCCTCCGGCGCGCCACCTGAAGTTTCCGCCAGCTCACCCAGACAAATTGCCGGCACCGGCGAGCGGCGCCGCCGCCGCGACGCGCAGGCGCCGGCCACCACGCAATGAGCCCGTCACTGCCCTTCATCCTGCGGCCGGTCGCGACCTCGCTGCTGATGGCGGCCATCGTGCTGGCGGGCATCGTGGGCTTCAAGTTCCTGCCGCTGTCTGCGCTGCCGCAGGTGGACTACCCGACCATCCAGGTGCAGACGCTGTACCCGGGCGGCAGTCCCGAAGTGATGGCGCAGACCGTCACGGCGCCGATGGAGCGCCAATTTGGCCAGATGCCCGGCCTGGCGCGCATGAGTTCCACCAGCGCGGCCGGCGTGTCCATCGTCACCTTGCAGTTCAACCTGGGCCTGGCGCTGGACGTGGCCGAGCAGCAGGTGCAGGCCGCGATCAATGCGGGGGCCTCGTTGTTGCCGGCGGATCTGCCGGCGCCGCCGGTCTATGCCAAGGTCAACCCGGCGGACGCGCCGGTGCTGACCCTGGCCGTCACTTCGGACACGCTGCCGCTCACCGATGTGCAGAACATCGTGAACACCCGCCTGGCCCTGAAGATCAGCCAGGTCACGGGGGTGGGGCTGGTCACGCTATCGGGCGGGCAGCGTCCGGCCGTGCGAGTCCAGGCCGACATCCGGGCGCTGGCTTCCTATGGGCTCGGGCTGGACAGCATCCGCACCGCCATCACCGCGGCCAACGCCAACAGCGCCAAGGGCAGCATCGACGGGCCGACCCGCGCGTACACCATCAACTCCAACGACCAGCTGCTGGCCGCCGCCGACTACGGCAAGGTGGTCGTGGCGTTCCGCAATGGCGCCCCGGTGCGGCTGTCCGACGTGGCGCAGGTGGTGCAAAGCGCGGAGAACGTCAAGCTCGGCGCCTGGGCGATGGTCGGCGGCCAATTGAAGCCGGCGATCGTCCTGGACGTGCAGCGCCAGCCCGGCGCCAACGTGATCGCGACGGTCGATGCGATCAAGACCCGGCTGCCGGAACTCACCGCCGGCCTGCCCGCGGCCGTTCATATGGACGTGCTGAGCGACCGCACCACCGGCATCCGTGCCTCGGTCGAGCACGTGCAGATGGAGCTGATACTGGCGGTGGTGCTGGTGGTGCTGGTGATCTTCGCCTTCCTGCACAGTCCGCGCGCCACGCTGATCGCCAGCCTGTCGGTGCCGATCTCGCTGATCGGTACCTGCGGCGCGATGTACCTGCTGGGCTACAGCCTGAACAACCTGAGCCTCATGTCGATGACCATCGCGACCGGGTTCGTGGTCGACGACGCGATCGTGATGATCGAAAACATTTCCCGCCATATCGAGGACGGCGAGCCGCCCATGGACGCCGCCATGAGGGGCGCCACCGAAATCGGCTTCACCATCATTTCGCTGACGGTGTCGCTGATCGCTGTGCTGATCCCGCTGCTGTTCATGGGCGACGTGGTCGGAAGGCTGTTCCGCGAATTCGCCGTCACGCTGGCCATCACCATCCTGATCTCGGCCGCGGTGTCGCTGACCCTGGTGCCGATGATGTCGGCGCGCTGGCTCACGGCGCACCCCGGTGGCGAAACCGGCTGGGGCGGCAAGATGCAGCGCGGCTTCGACCGCGTCGTGGCGCGCTACGACCTGGCCCTGCAGTGGGTGCTGGAGCGAGAGCGCGCCACGCTGCTGGTAGCGCTGGCCACGCTGGTGCTGACGGTGCTGCTGTACATCTGGATTCCCAAAGGGCTGTTCCCGACCCAGGACACCGGCCAGCTGCAGGCGCGGGT
>Ga0134124_10002509_pt1 | contig 14844 bp, 14 predicted proteins | sample KB304_FD_96880 | JGI IMG/M metagenome (GOLD analysis project Ga0134124, IMG submission 96880) | Terrestrial soil microbial communities without Nitrogen fertilizer from Kellogg Biological Station, Michigan, USA - KB3-0-4 | ecosystem: Environmental > Terrestrial > Soil > Unclassified ... | reverse complement strand
GGAGGCGCAGGCAGCGGACTTCGTGCAGCGCTTTGCGCTCGGTCTGCCCGAGAAGAAGCGAGAGGTGTTCATGCTCGCATTGGTCGAGCAGTTCAGCATTCCGGAGGTCGCCGAAATGACCGGGATCCCGCTCAACACGGCGTACACGCGCCTGCGCGCCGTGCGTACCGAATTTCGCGAAGCGCTGCTGCGTCATCGGGGAGCCCATGAATCAACTGGATGACGATGAAGCGCTGATCTTGGCCCAAGCGCGAAACGGCCTTGGACCGACGAGTTCGGACGAGCGACGATTGCTGCACAACGTGCTCGTGCAGGTGGCAATGACGCCGGTCGCGACAGTCGAGCCGAGCGCCAACGGAGTCCCCAAGTCGCCTTGGCCATTGCGAATTGCCGGCTCGGTCGCCGTGATCGGCGCAGTGGCGCTCAGCGGTGGGCTGGGATACCACCAGGGCTTTCAAGCGGGGATCGCCCAAAAAAACAGCCACGACACGCGCGAAAACGCCGTCGTGAGCGCTGCTTTGCCAATGGTCGACGAAGCCAAGCCCGCTCCCGCGCCGTCGATGGAGCCGGCCCATCCCGTCGAGCACGCACCGCAGATCGAGCGCCGCTGGGAGCGCGAAGCGAAATCGAACTCGGTGTCTTCGGCCGCGCGTATCCCGAGTGCATCACCCGCGCCGTCTTCGCGGCTCGGCTTGGATGAAGAGGTGCGTCAGTTGCGTCGCGTCGAACGCGCGATTCGCGAAGGCAATCCGCGGCTCGCGCTGGTGTTGCTCGAGGAAGTGGATCAATCGATGCCGGCGGGGCAATTGTTGGAAGAGCGTCGGGCCGCGAGCATCATGGCGAACTGTCAGCTCGGCAGCGCCGACGCCGTGAGCAACGCGCGCGCATTCGCGGCCAAGCATTCCGGTAGTGCGTACCTCACGCGAGTGATTGCGATTTGCGGGCTCGAGGGTGAATGGAAATCAGCCGTACCGGGGACAAATACGCCAAGATCGGGAGGTTGAAGTGATGATCAAGGTTGCTCGTAACGCTATCTCGTTGGCTGCTGCACTTTCGGCTGCTTGGGCCTGTTCTGCCGAGAACACGCCCGTGGACATCGGTGATGGCCAAACTGGGGAGCGCTTGCAGGACTATGCAGCAGTTTGGGAGGGCTACGCCGAGGCGTACACGTTCGCGGACGGGTCCGACAAAGTGAGAATTTCGCTCGATTCAATGGGCAATGGCACCCTACAGATTGGAGATAGCCCGGCACTGCCGATCGCCACCGACCCGAACGTCGCCTATCCGCCGGGCGCTTCGAGCTTTGCCTCATTCTCTAGTTTCTCGAACCTCTTCCCCGGTTTCGCGTACACGGTCGACACCGCGACAGTCGAGTCGGCGCGCATCAGGTTCACGCTCAATCCGTGGCAGGTAGCGCGTGACTGGTGCGAGTTGCAGACGACGACCTATGACAGCCGGAGTTCCGGTAGTGGCGGCACTGGAGGAGGTGGGGCATCGGGTGGCAGCGGTGGACTTGGCGTCGGGGACGAAGTCCCGCCTGGGTATTGGGTCGGACCCGACAGCGGAGGCTACGGCCTGAGCCGCTACCGATGCACCGCGCGGACCGCCGCAAACCCAGACGAGAGGTATTGGATCTGCTGGCTGGGAGTCTGCTCGTGCGACGAGCAGAGCTGCACCAACTATGCCCCTCCGAGCGGAGCGCTCGCCACTCGGGTGATGTTGGACGCCGCGCTCGCCAACGGCGGCAATTCACTCGTGGGTACGCTGAAGAACGGTGTCCAGAATCAGAACTCCATGACGGTGCGTTTGAAGCGCATCCACAATCACTGAGGGTGCACTGTCGGTCGGTATCGGCATTGCCAAGCACGCTGGTGGGCCGCCGGTGGCAACCTCGGCTGCGCAGTCGTATCGAGCGCTGGCGCGCGTGGCGGCCGCGGTTCAACCGCCGCGGCTGCGCGCGTTCAATTGCTCCAGCTCACCGGGCGCGAAGCTGAAGCGCTCGGTGCTCTCCTCGTGCGCCTTCACGCTCAGCTGCAAGAGCAGCGCTGCAGCGCTCGGATCGCCGGCGCCGCGCGCCTTCTCCAGGTACGCGATTGCCATGCCGAGCGCCGCGCTCGCGCGTCGGGCGTGGCCTGCTTCGAGCGCGCGCCCGGCCTCGATCAGTTGCTCGGCGACGTGCTGTTTCCAAGGTAAAGCTGCCATGCCGCTACGCTAGAAGCGAACGGAGTGCCCGTTCTTTCATGCGATGTCCTTTCGAATCTGGTTTTCCGTAAAATCATGAACATAGCTCGGCCTGCTCGGGTCGAGCAGATGATCTCGCACTCGCACGTACGAATGCGCGAGATGTGCAGGTGGGTGCACGACTCGACCCGCCATGTGCACAGGATGCGCGGGGTGTTTGCCCAGTCCACGAACTGTCTTGCTGTCTCGCTAGCTTCGATTCGGGACGGTGCTTGCTCGGAGTAGGACGATGGGGCGCGTGTGGGCGTGACGCGCAGAGCGGTGATTCCTCGGGAAATCTGCGCGTCGAACGGCACACCCGGGTTGGCCCTGGGTTTGCACTAGGCCCCATTTGTGGAAGCTCTCGAATTGGACTCAGATGCACTCTTGGAACGGATCGCGAACGTGCTCGGCGATTGTCTGGCGGTTGGCTCGTTGAATCGTAAGACAGGCGCGCTGAGCGCCTCTTTGCCGCGCGCCGAGTTGTGGGCTGCAGCGCTAGCCCGCGCGGGGGCCGGGATCGGCGCGGTGTTTCCGGGTGTGCGTTTGGCTGCAGTGGCGGCGGTGCTCAACAACATCTCGGATACGAAAGATCGCGCGGCCAAGTTGGAGCACGTGTCGGTCGCGGCCGAAGGCGCGCGAATCGTATTTCAGCGCTGCCCGTGGGACGAGCGCGATGCGCTGTTCGTCGTGTTGCCGGCAGACGGCGGCGAAGAGACGAACTTCGCACTGCTGCGGTTGGTGCTCGAATCCGTCCGGCGCGACGTGGCCATCGTCCGCGCGCCGCGCGTCGAAGAACGCTGCTGGAACTAACGAAGACACTCGGGGGTGTCGGAATCCGCTCTTGCTTACGCCGCTGTCACTTGCGTCGCTCGCCGCATGGTCATTCACTCCAGTCCCATCCCCGCGGTGGTAGTACTTTTGCGAGCACGCACGGTGTCAGTTCGATGACCAGATAGGTGCTGTCGAACTCTCTTGTGTGCTCGCCAGGGACAACAGCGCTCGTTGCAAGCGCAGCTCAGCGTCATTTCGAGTAGATTGCGCGCACGCGAAATTGGCTGAATTCACGGGGATTCACCGCTCGCTGCCAGCGATGCGAGCTGCCCGCAGCAGCTGACGGATCTCGCTCCATCAGGTATCGATTCGCCGAGCATCACTCTCGAGTGATGTCGATCACACGCGCTTGCAACTGGGGAGTGGCGAGTGCCGACAGGGCATGTCGTTGCGAATGTACGCTGATGTGCTGGACGTTCGAGAGCGCCGATGTTAGATAAGAGTTGGTTGCGCGCGGAGCTCGCGTTGTGGGCTCTTGCGGTCTCGGGAATCGTGGGCGGAGTAGCCCGACGAAAGTTCGTCGGAGGACTCGAATATTGCGAGACGGTGTCGTCGCGCGGGGCGCAAGTGCGCTCGTGTCCACGAGGCGAACTGTGATCTGTCGATATTCGCCAGCATGGGCGAAAGCGTCGTGGTGTGTATTCACTTAGATAACGAGCGATGTCTGACGTTTGTTTTGATTGAAAGGGATCAACCAGTGAAAGAAGTCTTGCGATACATCTTCGATCGGAAACGCGCATACAACCGCTTGCCGCTGTTCGAATGGATGCGTGATGAACAGCTGACTCCGCGGCAGCGCCTGGCCTTCTATCCTTGCATGGCTCATTTCATCATGAGCTTTGGCGACCTGAACAAGTTCGTGCTGCGTGAGCAGCGTCCAGGCGACACCTTTCAAGACATGGTCAACGCGCACACTGCAGAGGACGACCATCACTGGCCTTGGTACCTGGAAGACTTCACCAAGCTCGGCTTCGACGAGGAGCTGCGGGGCACTGACTGGATGAACTTTCTCTGGGGTGAAGAGACCCAGCAGAACCGCATCCTGCTGGCGCGCCTCACCTCGTTGATCAAGACGACCAACAGCCTGGAGCGGCTGGTGGTGATCGAAGCCATCGAGGAGACGGGCAACGTGCTGTTCAGCACGATGTTGCCACTGGCGGTGGCCGTCGAAAAAGAGATCGGACAGGAGCTCCGCTATTGCGGCCCGTTCCACTTCGAGCTCGAGTCGGGTCACGCCGTCGGCGCGGATCATCGCGCGCTGGTCAGCGTCAAGCTCGACGAAAATGCGCGAGCTCGCTGCCGCTGGATGATCGACGAGGTCTACTCGGCGTTCGAAGGTTGGACCCACGAACTACTGCGTTACGCACACGCGCACCCGCTGCGCGCGGAATACGCGCAGCAAGAGGGGTTCAGCTCGGCGACCTTCCGGATTGGCGCCAAAGTCGACGATGCGAACGAGGCTGAAGACGAGCGCAAATTGGGCTGATGCTTCGGACGCGAGCGTAGCGCGCGCACTTCCGCGCATTTTTCTGCAATTGGCTCGTTGAGACGCGAAGGGAAGGTGCGTCTCAACGAGCTGCTTGCGCGCGAGCGACGGTCTCCAGCATTCGGGGGATTGCCACCGAGATGAGGATGCCGAGGTTGGCGCGCTTGTTGTCGACCAAGATGCCTTGCAGCAAGGCCCCATGGTTGATGACCGCCACGGTGTGGTTGCCTTCCATGTCGAGCAAGTAGTAGCGCGCCAAGGGCGGGAAGTTCGAATCAGTCAGCGAGCTCTCGAGCTCGGTGGTGATGCGGGTGAACAGAGCCACGGCCACTGGCTGCTGATTGAAGCCCGCCAGCGACAATCCCGCGATGCGGTCCCAGATGTCCGTGGCGACGAGCCCGTCGCGCAGGACATTGCGAAGATCTGTAACGGCAGAGTCGAGGATTTTGGTGTCAATCATGGGATTCTTTCCAAGGGGGATACGGGCGCGCGCCTACGCTGAAAAGGGACGAATCAAAGCTTGCGCACGGTAACTTCCAGCGCTTCTTTGAGCTGGTCGAATGCGCGTGACGAAAGCGGCTCCGAGCCGAGGGTGCCGAGACAGAAGCCACCGCGGTCGTTGCGACTCTCGACCCAGGACATCATGCTGTTTCCGAGCCAGAGTGCACCGGCAGTCGCGTCGATGCCGGGGATCATCCGGACCGAGACCAGTGCGGAGAGCAGTGGGCCCACGAGAGACACGTGCGCCTCGGAAATGCCGTGGGCCGCCAGCGTGAGACCGTTCTCGTCGGCGATGAACGCGCCCGTGCAGCGTTGATGGTCGAGCGTCCAGGCCAGGAGCGCGTCCAAGCAATCAGACGGGTTGTCCGAGGTTTGCACCAGTTTCGGCGCGGGAAACTGCGATTTCAGGCGCGCCGGGGGCGGTACGGTGATCGCGCGCGGCGCGGGCGCCTCCGCGGCCACGGCAACGACCGGGGGAGCAGGCCGAGGCATCGGCCGAGCTGCCGAGCTGGCGTTTGCGAGAGCAAACGTCGGAATGGCTGCTCGCCGCGGCGCGCTCGCACGGGCGAGCAACTGCGCAACGCTCGCGGGATCAGTCCACGAGACGGATCGGGCCGTCATCTTCTCCTCCTTCCTGAACGCCGAGGCGTTGTTCGATTTCTGCTGCCAAACTGTCGAAGACCGCAGCCACTGCCGGAGCGCGGCGGCTCAACAAACCGAGCGGCACGCCCGCGCGGCTCGCCTGCAAAAACGTGCTGTCGCGCGGGATTGCCGTGTCGAAAACACTGTCACGATAGAGCGCCCACAGTTCCTCCAGCGAAGCCAACACCACTGGATCCTTGAAGGAGCTCATGTTGCACACGACTCCCAAAAGGGAGCAAGTGTCGCCCGCGTCGCGCAGCTGCGCGAGCAGATCGAGCAGGCGCGGCAGGGAGCGGAGGGCGAGCGGCTCGCACTGCGCCACCGCCACCACGCTCTCGACCGATTCGAGCGCGAGGCGTGTCATTCCGCCGAGGCCGGCGGGCGTGTCGAACAGCACGGCGTCGTATTCGGCCTGGCTGCGATCGACGATGCGGCGGAGGATGTCGTTGTCGCGTGCGCATTTCGACAAGTCGTCGATGGCCAGCGTATCGACGTAGCCCATCGGCATGATCTGCAGCTCGGGCAGGCGGGTCTTCACCACCTCCGGCAGGTCTTGACCCTGGGCCAGGCTGGCCGCGAGGCCCGACCGTTCGCTCACGCCGTCGAGTGAGAGACCGATGGCGCCTTGCGGGTCGGTATCGACGAGCAGCGTTCGCGTGCCACGGCGCGCGAACGCATAGGCACAGTTGAGCGCTGTGGTCGTCTTTCCCACACCGCCTTTCAGGCTGGTAAATGCGATAGACAGTGTCATTTGGGATACCCTAACTTGCGTAGTTGCGAAAGGTTCGCTCGCACCAAGTGCGACGTGGGGTCGAGCTCCGAGAGGCTGACGAGAGCGCGCGCGGCGTCGTCGTAGTTGCGAGTCATCATCGAGCGCCGCGCTTCCTCGTTGAGCTGCCGAATGCGCTCGGCGAGCTGTTCGGGCGAAGACAAGCTCACTTCCAGTTGAGTCGCCGACATCGGCGGCGGCTGCGAAACGAGCCCCTCGTCGATCCGGCGAAGGGACTCGAACACCAGTTCTTGTAGGCCTTTGAAAATGGTGCGCTCTTTGCGCGACCCGAGCGCGCTGCTGACTCGCGCGCGCATTTCGGGGCGGATCAGGCGCGCAAACGCGTCTTCACCCACGCCCAGCGCATCGAAGGCCGTCCAAACCTCGCCGTCCCGCACCTCGATGATGCCGGCATCGCCGCCGTCGCGGCTCAGCACCAGCACGTGGGAGCCCCCCGACATGCAGATCATCTGCAAGAAATCCACGGGCGCGAAGTTCACGTGCGGCGGGGTCGAGGGCCGGCCTTGGGCGCGTGCCATCACCACCAACGTTTCTTCGGCGATCGGGTGAGTGGTGCGGATCAGTCCCGCGGCCTCCGCCACCTCGTGCCCCTCGTCGACCGCCAAGACCAAGCGCTTGGTGCGCGTGAGAAGTTGCTCGATGGCGTCTTCTGGAGCGCCGTCCAAGGGATGGGCGTAAAAGACTAGACCTACATTGGGGGCGTCGGTGAGCAGCTGATCGAGCTCGTTCCAACTGGCAGCGCCCAGCGCGCTCATCGACGTCTGGTCGGCGATGATACGAATGCAGCGCATGCGCTCGCGCAGCGCGGGATCAGCAACCACAGCAAGATTCATTTCGTGGTCAACGGCTTTCGAAGTCGAGATCCTTTTGCGCGCGCCGTAGCATCACCGCTGCGGCCTTGTCGCCCGGGCGGAGCTCGTCGCAGCTCAGAAATGCCGCGACCGCGTCCGCGAAGCGACGCTGGATGAACGCGGCCGTGCCGAGCGAGAAGGCTTCTTTGTAGCGGCGGTCGCTCTCCGTCTCGACGACGGGTGGGACCAGCGGTGGGGGAGAACCCGTGCTGCGCGCGGTTTCCGGCGCGTCGTCGTCGGCCAGCAGTTTCACCGAAACCGGAGGCGGCTCGTCGACGCGCGGCGCGATCGTGTGCATGCCGGAGCGCGTCTGTTCGATTTCGGCGCTGAGCGGTGGTGCGTCCGGCTTGCGGTACATACCGACCAAAACCTGCAGCGTGCGCAGCTGTCCGAGCGGGCACATCTGCGCGATGTCACCGAAGGTCGAACCGCCGTTGATGTAGCGCGACACCAACACCACGTCCGGCGAACGCGCGCCGCTGACCGGCATTTGTTGGGCGATTTGATCGAGCCCACCGAGGCGCTTGGCGTACGCACCGATCAAAAACTCTTTGATCTGATCGATGCTCTTTTGGAGTTCGGCGCTGTCCGGCGATTCCGCGCGTGCGCGGTACAGCATGGCGAGCGCTTCTTCGTAGCGTCGCTCGCGCAGAAGAACCAGGACGTCGGCCCGCACCAAGGCAGCGCTCGCGTCACGCTCTGAGCTCATTGCAGCCGCCAACTCACTCCGCTCGGCAATGCGCATAATGCAACGATAGTACTATCGCGTGGCAACATTGCGCTAGGGGCATCCATGGACACTCGCTACGACAGCTCGAACGGTCGAGCGTACATTCGAATTAAGGTTGCCGTTCGCCTCCTCAACAACACGCATCGGTAGTGTACGTCACCCAGGAGAGTTACGTGGCGGAACTCGCCGCTGGATCGGCGTACAGCGGTCATTCGATGCGATTGCTGATCGCGAATCACTCGCGAAACATCGCGATGCGCGCAGAGCGAATCGCTAGACCGTCTGCAAGGGATCGCGGTCGCGTTCGGAAATCAGCACTCGCAGTTGCCCTTCTGCGGAGCTCTCCAATCGACGGGCAAATTCAGGCAAAAAGCCGCGCTCGGTGTGTGTGTGTTCGGACAGGATCACACTCGAGCCCGCGCGCAACTTCGCGAGTACGTCATGGTGGCGCATTTCGCCAGTCACGAACAACTGCGCGCGTGACACCTGCTCGAACAAGCTGCCACCGGCACCCGCGCACACCGCAACGCATTCGATCGGATTGCCTGAGCTATGTGCACTCGCGGTTGCGACGCGCAAATGCGCGAGCCCCAAGTGCGCCTTCAAGCGAGCGATGGCTTCGGTAAGTGAAATCGGCGTGGCGAGCCGTACCAGTCGTCCCGCGCCGGCGCTGCTCGGCGCCGGTGTTAACAACGGATAAACGTCCCAGGCCGGCTCTTCGTACGGGTGATGCTCGGCGATCACGCGCGCGAGATCGCCGAGCGCGGAGGCCGGACAGCGCATTTCGAGGCGCGTCTCGGCCACGAATGACAGCTTGCCGCGCTCACCCACGCGCGGCTGGGTTGCCTCGTTGCCGAAGAACGAGCCACGCCCTTCGAGTTCGTAGCCGCACTCGGAGTAGTTTCCGATGTTGCCCGCGCCGAGTTCGCGCGACAACGCGCCCCGCAGAGCGGCGACGTTCGCTTGGGGCACGAACACGACCAGCTTGAACTCTTCACGCGTTGCTTTGGGCTTCGCGGCGACGAGCGGGGTGACGCGCCCAGGACCGAACGCGCGCGCGAGCCAGTCATTCATGCCGCCTTCCGCAGCGTCCAGCGCGGTGTGCGGTGAATACACGGCAAGCCCGGCCTCGAGCGCACGGAGCAGCACGCGCTCCTCCGGTGATCGCGCGCGAAAGCGCTTGAGCCCGCGGAAGATTGGCGGATGATAAGCAATCAGGAAATCCGCGCCGCGCTCGATGGCCTCTTCGAGCACGGCCTCGCTCAGATCGATGCACAAGAACGCGCGCTCGATGGCGCGCGCCGAGGCGGAAACGGGCTCCAGCAGTAGTCCGGTATTGTCCCAGTCTTCGCTCAGAGCGAGCGGTGCCAGGCTTTCGAGTAGCGCGAGCATTTCGGCCAACGTTCGGCTCATGCGCGGCAGCATAGCGCGCTCGCCCCGCGGCCTGCGCGCACGATTTTGCGCCGAAGCGTCAGTCGCCGAAGCGGATGTTGGCCGAGGACGATTGGCTCAGCCGTTGGCGCGTGAGCGAGGCTGGATACTCCAAGAGCAAGCCTTCACTCGGCACGTTCATCAGCAACCGCTCCAAGTCCTTGGCCGATGCCGGCCGCTCGGCGGCGCGCTTCTTCAGGCACAGCATGACCGCCGCGTCCAAAGTCTCGGGGATCTGTAGATCGGGACGGGCCACGCGCAGCGGGCGCGGGATCTCCCGCTGATGCAGCTCCAGCAATTCGCGCCGGTTGCGTCCGCGGATGGGCAGATCCCCCGTCAGCGCTTCGTACATCAGCACGCCGAAAGCATACAGATCCGTGCGCGGATCGACGGGCGCGCCGATGCATTGTTCGGGCGCCATGTATTCGGGAGTGCCGAGCGTGTAGCCATCTTGAGTCAGGCCTTCGGACTCACCCAGCTTGCTCATGCCGAAGTCCAACACCTTGATGCTGCCGTCTTCGTTGATGAAGATGTTTCCGGGCTTCAGATCACGGTGCACGATGCCCAGTTGGTGAGCCGCACTGAGCGCGTGACAGACCTGAATGAACATCGGAATGCCGTAGCCCGGTGCCACCGGACCTTGCGCTTTCAGGCGCTGCGCGAGGCTCATGCCGTGCAGCAGCTCCATCACCACGTAGATCGAGCCGTCGGGCATTTGATCGAGGTCCAGCGTTTTGACTACGTTGGCTTGTTCGATCGAACCTTGAACGCGCGCTTCGCGACGCAGGCGCGCAATCTCGGAAGCGTCCACGGCGGCCGCGCCGCGCAGCACCTTGATCGCCACTTTGGCGCCGATGCCCACGTGCTCTGCCGCGTACACCGCGCCAATGCCGCCCGAGCCGATGCGATGCAAAATTCGGTATTTGCCGCCCAGAGTTTCGCCGGCCAAATCCCCGGCTGCGTCGCGAAAGTGCCCGCGTGCCTCCAAACCACGTTCCAACGCCGCAATCCGGTTCTTCTCGAACACGCGCGAGGCGCGCTCCTCTTCGACGCGCTCGGTGAGCCGGCCGATCGCCGCACCTGCGCCGGTGCCTATCAGCGTCGCAATGGCGGCGCCCAAGTGACTGCCCGTGGCCAGCAACGCCGCGCCGCAACTCAAGCCGCCGATCGCTGCACCGAGCGGCACCCGGTGCTTGCGCGGCGCGGCCCAGCGCACGCGATAGCGGCACTCGCTCCCGCCTTTGGCCAGACAGACGTCGTGTTCGATGGTGGCCTCACCCAAGCCCCAAATTCGCGGCATCGCGCCGAGCTCGGCGCGGCGAGACATGCAAAGCAGCGGGTCGGTCTGGTCGGCGTCCAACTCCGGCCTCGGGCGGTAAACGATTTCGGCCTTGTCGTGCTCGAGCTGGATCAGCTCGTACGCGCCCACACGCGTCGACTCGGCCGAGTTGGCGGCCAGATAGCGATAGGCGTCTTCGGGCACGCTCGCGACGCGCAGCAGTCGCACGTACGCGCCCAAAGTTTCCGGATGCGTCATCCAGCTGCCACGGCTCGACAGCGCGTCGTCGCCCAGCGCGGTGGCCAGCGCGGCCAAGGTGCGCCTCATGGCGGCCAGCGAAAGCCAAGCCGAGTCGTCGTCGACCAGCGAGGGTGGAACTCCGACGGTCGCGAGCAGGGTGCGCACAGCGCTGTCACCGCGCTCGTCACGCATCCGCAGCAGATACGGTTTCAGCAGCGTGACACGCAGCTCTTCGCGCCCCGCGCCGGACGGCGGCAGCGTGCGCTCGAGGCGAGGGGTCCGCGGTGAACCGTTCAAGCTCGGTCCTCGGACGAAATCTTTGGCGCGCGCCGCATGCTGATGAGCGATCTTAACACCCAGTCCTGGGAGCCGCTGTTTGGGTCAGCCCTCGGGGTTACAAACGGCAGCATAGCTGCTGGCAGTAGGCCTAGGCCTTGAACGAAACCGCTTTTTTCGTGCGAAAGGCTGTTGCGGTCTGGCCCAGCGACGGCCACGGGGCCAGCCCTGCTAGTCGGATGGGAGCGTGCGCTTTTCGCCATTTTGCTGAACGGGCGCGGAGCTTTACGGGCGCCGGGACTTAGCACAATCTTCCGCTACGGCCGCAGCTGTCGGAGCTGGCGAGTCATCCAGGGAAACAAGAACATGCAGCTCGGAATGGTAGGTCTCGGTCGGATGGGTGGGAACATGGTCCGACGTTTGATGGACAACGGCCATCAATGCGTCGTCTTCGATGTGTTCGCGGACAGCGTGACCAAGCTCGCGGCGGAAGGCGCAATCGGCGGCAGCAGCCTGGCGGATTTCGTAGCCAAGCTGTCGAAGCCTCGCGCAATCTGGCTGATGGTTCCGGCCGCGCACGTAGACTCCACGATCACGCAATTGCTGCCGTTGCTCGAGCCCGGCGACATCGTCATCGACGGCGGGAATTCGCACTATCAGGATGATATCCGTCGCGGGCGGGAACTCGCGCCGAAAGAGCTGCACTACGTGGACGTCGGCACGAGTGGCGGCGTCTGGGGCCGAGAGCGCGGCTACTGCATGATGATCGGCGGCGAAAAAGAGGTCGTGCAGCGGCTCGACCCGATCTTCCGCACGCTGGCGCCGAGCATCGACAGCGCGCCGCGCACCGCCGGCCGCCCCGAGGACAAGGGCACCGCCGAGCACGGCTATTTGCACTGTGGTCCGGTGGGCGCGGGTCACTTCGTGAAGATGGTTCACAACGGCATCGAGTACGGAATCATGGCGGCCTACGCGGAGGGCCTCAACATCTTGCACCACGCCAATGCCGGCAAAGGCGTGCGCGCCAACGACGCCGAGACCAGCCCCCTCAAACACCCCGAACACTATCAGTACGATCTGGATTTGGGCGAGATCACCGAGCTTTGGCGGCGCGGTAGCGTGATCAGCTCTTGGCTGCTCGATCTCACCGCGGCAGCCTTCATCAAGAGCCCCGGCTTGGCCGAATACTCGGGCCGCGTTGCCGATTCGGGCGAGGGGCGTTGGACGATTCAGGCGGCGGTTGACGAGTCGGTGCCCGCGCACGTGCTCACCGCTGCGGTCTATGATCGCTTCAGCTCGCGCGGCGAGAGCGACTTCGCCAACAAGATCTTGTCGGCGATGCGCTTCGGCTTCGGCGGCCACGTGGAGAAGAAAGGCTGAGTCATGCCCGAGATACAGAGCGACGCATTCGTCTTGTTCGGCGCCACCGGCGATCTGGCGTTCAAAAAAATCTTTCCCGCGCTGCACTCGATGATCAAGCGCGGTGGTCATACCGGTGTGGTCGTTTGCGTGTCGCGGGGCGGTTCGAGCTTGGAGAAGCTGCGTGAGCGCGTGCGCGAAAGCGTCAAGGAGTTCGGCGGCGGGGTCGACGAGACCGCGTTTCAAACACTTTGTCAGAGCTTGCGCTACGTGGACGGTGACTACCGCACCCCCGAGCTGTTCAGCAAAATCCGCGACGCGTTGGGTGAAGCCAAAAACCCGCTATTTTACCTGTCGATCCCGCCCAGCGTGTTCCCGGAAGTGGTGGAGCTGCTCGGCTCGACCGGCTTTGCCAAAGTCTCGCGTGTCGTCGTCGAGAAGCCGTTCGGGCGTGACTTGGCTTCGGCCAAAGCGCTGAACAAGACGCTGCAAAGCGTGTTCAAGGAGTCGTCGATCTTTCGCATCGATCACTTCCTGGGCAAAGAGCCGGTGCAAAACCTGCTTTATTTCCGCTTTGCCAACTCGCTGTTCGAGCCGATTTGGAACCGCAACTACGTGGCCAGCGTGCAGGTGACGATGGCGGAGTCGTTCGGCGTTTCCGGTCGCGGTCGCTTCTACGAGGAGGCCGGCGCGATCCGCGACGTGGTGCAAAATCATTTGCTGGAGGTGGTCGCGTTCTTGGCCATGGAACCGCCACCCGCGGGCGACCGTGAAGCGCTGCGTGACGAGAAGACCAAAGTCTTCAAGGCCATTCGTCCGCTCACCCCCGATCACATCGTGCGCGGCCAATTTCGTGGCTACCGCGCGGAAGAGGGCGTGGCTCGCGACTCGACGGTCGAGACCTTCGCGGCGCTGCGTCTGCACATCGACTCTTGGCGCTGGTCCGGCGTGCCGTTCTACGTGCGCGCGGGCAAGAATCTGCCGGTCACGGCGACCGAAGTGTTGGTCGAGTTCCATCGCCCGCCCCATCAAGTGTTTTCCGAGCCGCTCGCCGAGCGCGCCAACTACGTGCGCTTCCGCCTGGGGCCGGACTTTGCGATCGCCATCGGTGCGCGCGCGAAGCACCCGGGTGAAGCCATGTCCGGCGACAATGTCGAGCTCTTCCTCTCGAACCAAACCGCGACCGAGATGGGCGCTTACGAACGTCTGATCGGTGACGCAATGAAAGGCGACGCCAACCTGTTCGCGCGTGAAGACGGCGTGATCGCCGCCTGGCGCATCGTCGAACCCATCCTCGGCAACGCCGCGCCGATCTACGAGTACGAAAAAGGCACTTGGGGTCCAGGTGACGCCAATCGCTTGCTCGCTCCGGGCAGCCGCTGGCACGACCCGGTCAAGACGCCGAAGCCCTGATCCGAGCTGGGTGAGCCGGGCGCACGGCTGTAGTCAGTCCACTCACACTGACGAGGAGATCGGGGCGCCCGGCACAGCTTTGGCACACGACTCCAGAAATACCGCCATTTCTGGAGTCGTGTGCTGACCAACCCTTTGGCATGAAGCGTGCTCTAAGATGACTGGACCGTTTTCCAGGAGCTTGACCCCATGCGCACTTTCTCGACTCTGACTTCGCTGTTGGCTCTCTCGTCGCTGCTCGTGCTGCCCGGTTTGGCGCACGCCGAAAAGACCTGCACTGCCGACACTGATTGTGCAAAGGGTTGGACCTGCCAGGTCAGCGGCGCTGTGGATTGTGCCGTCCCCGCCTGCCCACCCGGCGAAAAGTGCGAGTCGCAGCCGGCTGATTGCGGGCACGCCGAATCCAAGAGCTGTCAGCCCGCAGCGTGTCATGCCGACAGTGACTGCGCGGAGGGAATGGTCTGTTACACATTTACCAGCCAGAGCTGCTCGTCTTCGGACTGTGCGGAGGGTCGAGAATGTCCAGAGCCTGCGTCGAACTGTACGAGCTCGACGCAGAGCCTGTGTGCGCCGCGCTACGTGTTGCCGTGCACGACGGCCAGCGACTGCGGTAGCGGCTTTCGCTGTGAGTCGACCGAGCAGTGCTCGTGCAGCGGCAGCGCCGGCGGCTCGGCTCCTAGCCCGGGCACCAATGGCAGCAATGCGAGCGCGGGCAGCGCGTCGACGCCGCCTCCAGAGACGAGCTGTACCTGCGAACCCTCGAAGGAAAAGTCTTGTCATACGGACCCCGTG
>Ga0134124_10002508_pt1 | contig 14845 bp, 12 predicted proteins | sample KB304_FD_96880 | JGI IMG/M metagenome (GOLD analysis project Ga0134124, IMG submission 96880) | Terrestrial soil microbial communities without Nitrogen fertilizer from Kellogg Biological Station, Michigan, USA - KB3-0-4 | ecosystem: Environmental > Terrestrial > Soil > Unclassified ... | reverse complement strand
TACACTCGAAGTGTTCCCTTTGGACGCGGGTTTGCTTAGAGACGTCCGACCGCTGGGATTGTTCCAGTCCGTCCGCCAGGGCGGGCTCAACACAACCTTAGACTAACGCCAGCCGTCCGCTAATCGCCCCGCATCCGTCCCCGCACCCACGTGCGTGGAAAACCCGAGAGAGGCCACCAAACTTGCCTGACGATAACAACGCCCACAACCTGGATTCCGCGTCTTCGATTTCCGTTGCCGAGCGACCCGTGGAATCTCCGGAGGGCTCGACCTTAAACAGCGGCTCCCCCCAACCAACCCAGTCTGCGCACGCCGATCCGTCGCCCAGCGACGCGACCCAGAATCTGGACGAAAAACCCTCAACCACCGAAGACTTCGCCTCCGCCCTCGAGAGTTTTACGACCGAGAGCGAAGAAGCTGCCCGCGAGGACAAGGTCATCAAGGGCACCGTGCTGAAGATTACCGCCACCCACGTGGTGGTGGATATCGGCGCCAAGTCCGAAGGCATGCTTCCCATTGCCGAAGTGATGGACCATTCCGGCAAGCCGCGCTTCCAGCCCGGTGATGAAATCTCAGTCATGCGCGACAAGGGTGAGACTGAGGAAGGCTACATCAATCTCTCCCACCAGAAGGCGCAGCGGCTCCGCGCCTGGGACGAGATTGAAAAAGCGCACAACGAGAAGAAGCCGATCAAAGCGGTGGTGATTGAGCGCATCAAGGGCGGTCTGACCGTTGACATTCTGGGCGCGCAGGCCTTTTTGCCAGGCTCTCAGGCGGACTTGCGCCCGCTGCGTAATCTCGACGTACTGAAGGGCGAGACCATCGAAGTCGCCGTCATCAAGCTCAACAAAAAGCGCGGCAATATCGTTGTCTCCCGCAAGCAGTTGATGGAAGAAGAACAGAACGAAAAGAAATCCAAGACTCTGGAGCACTTGGAAGAGGGCACGATCCTCACCGGGGTGGTGAAGAACCTTACCGAGTACGGCGCTTTCGTAGACTTGGGCGGAATTGACGGCCTTCTCCACATCACCGACATGTCTTGGGGACGTCTCACCCATCCCCGCGACCTGGTCAACGTAGGCGACCAGATCCAGGTGAAGGTCCTGAAGTTCGACAAAGACAAGCAACGCGTCTCGCTGGGATTTAAGCAGCTTACTCCTGACCCCTGGCTGGATGCCTCGCATCGCTATCCGGTCGGCGCGCATGTCAGCGGACGCGTCATCAGCGTCACCGACTACGGCGCATTCGTCGAACTGGAGCAGGGCATCGAAGGCCTGGTTCACGTCAGCGAGATGACCTGGTCTAAGCGCATCAAGCATCCGTCGAAACTGGTCAACGTCGGCGATCAGGTGGATTGCGTGGTCTTAAGCGTCAATCCTCAGGAACGGCGCATTTCGCTGGGCATGCGCCAGTTGGCCGCTAATCCTTGGGACGCGCTACATGACAAGTATCCTGTCGGCGCAACCGTCGAAGGCCGGGTGCGCAATCTCACCGACTTCGGCGCCTTCATCGAAATCGAAGAAGGCATTGACGGCCTGGTCCACGTCAGCAATCTAAGCTGGACCAAGCGCGTGAAGCACCCTTCGGAAGTGTTAAAGAAGGGCGACAAGGTGAAGGCCATCGTCCTGGCCATCGAGCCCGACAAGAGGCGGCTTTCGCTGGGCGTGAAACAGCTCCAGCCCGACGTCTGGGAAACCTTCTTCGAGCAGCATCACGTCGGCGACGTGCTGCACGGCAAAGTCTTGCGGGTAGCCACTTTCGGCGCCTTCGTAGAGATTGCCGAAGGCATCGAAGGGCTCTGCCATAACAGCGAAGCCGTGGATGCCAACGGCCAGCCCATCACTCTCGAGCCCGGTGTCGAACACGACTTCAAAATCATAAAGATGAATCAGGAAGAAAAGAAAGTCGGCTTGAGCATCAAGGCAGTCGGCAAAGAAGCGTCGCGCTCCGAAGTCGAAGCCTACAAGCAACCGGTATCCAGCAGCGGCGGCTCTACCATCGGCGAGTTGATGTCCTGGAAGCGCGCCGGCGGCGACAACAACTAGTTGGGTATGTGGGGCGGGCGCCCGCGCTCGCTGTTTTTTAAGCCGCCAGAAATGGCGGCTTTTCCTTTTTCATCCCTGGCCTCATCCTGAGCCCGGCTTCGGCCGGATGAAGGATCCAGCGCGAAGCGGCACATTCCGACGAGTCCAGGTCCGTGTCGCCTGAGATCCTGCGCAAGCTCAGGATGACAACAGAGAAAACTAGGTCAGCTTCACTTCCACCAGCTTCCGGTCTTCGTCTGAAACTTTGAAAAACTCCCGCGGCTGCAAAGCCATCAAAGTCGCCAGAAACACCTCGGGCAACTGGCGGATGCGGGTGTTATAGGTATTTACGTCGTCGTTGAAAAACTCGCGCCGATCAGCGATTCGCTCCTCTAACTCCGAAATACGGTTCTGCAACTTCAAAAAATTCTCGTTCGCCTTCAGCTGGGGATAATTCTCCGCCACCGCGAACAGTCCGCGCAGCGCCCCGCTCATCATCAATTCGGCCTGCGCCTTCTGCCCAATGCTGGCGGCGTTCATCGATGCCGCACGCGCCTGCGTCACCGACTCCAGTGTCTGACGCTCGTGCTGCATGTAGCCTTTGACCGTCTCCACCAGGTTCGGAATTTCGTCGCGCCGCTGTTTGAGCAGCACATCAATATTCGCCCAGGCACGGTCATTGTCATTCCGCAGCCGCACCAGTTCGTTGTACATGATGATCAAGTACAGTAGCAGTCCCGCTACCAGGAAGAAGGCCACCGCCGCCGCAATGCTAACTCCCATATCTACTCCCCCTGTGATCCTGAGCGCAGTGGCGGCTTCGCTTGCGAAGCAGCCACACCGTCGAAGAGCCTGCCCCGAGCGGAGTTGAGGGGACCCCGATCGGCGAATCGGTAGCGCGGCTCTAAGTGTTCTCTCTGGCCCAATTCCACGCCTAATACAAATGCAAATGCCCCAGCAGCAACGCAAAGCAAACGATGGCCAGCGCCGCCCCGCCAAACACCATGCCCAGCGCCCGCTTGCGCAGGCCGTGTTGCACCTCCTGCTCCGCCTTCCATGAGATGAGAAAAGTCTTCTCATTCTTCCCCAGCACAATCATGTTACGGTCATGTGCGTCGCGTGCGTCCGGGTTCTCCACGCAGGTTCCGGTGACGTGATACTCCTGCCCGGGCAGAATAAGGGATTCACGCAGCCGGTAGCGGCCGGTAGCCGACGAGACAGATACTGATACAGGCGGCATGGGTATGCTGCCGGTGTCGTGCAGCTGCTGTAGAAATTTTTGCCGCTGCGCTTCCTTTTGCGGATCAGCCAGCGGCGGCGACGCCATGATTTTCTCGATCAGAGTCCCTGGAATGGTCCAGGGAATGTTCGCACCACCCGACATCGCGCGGGCTACCTCCAGAAGAGTCTGCCTGCCCTGCTCGTGTTTCGCATCGTCAAGCGGGCCCTTGCTTTCCAGCCAGTGTTCCATTTTACCGGCAAGCTGGTTCACACCCGCTCTCTGGACATACTGCAGCAGCTCCTGATCGCTGGCTCCCGTGCCCATGAGAGGCGCAACGTGGGCGCCATCGACGATCCGAGGCGGGCTTTCCGGCAAATCGTATTCCGCTGAGTAGGAATCAACCAGCACTTTGCCGGTCTTGTCCTGCACGTAGAACTTGGCGCCGTGCATGGCGGTGCGATGGTGCTTCCATCCGCCATGCTCGCCGGTTTCGTAGCGTTCGATCTTGATCTGGTAAAAGCAGCAAGGCGTATGAGTGATGGGACTGGGGATCAACTGATCGGTCAGAGCCTGTCCGCGTACCTGAACCAGCCCCATGGGGAGGCTGCGGATGGGCATGCAGGGCGTGTCGGCGACGATCTTGAATTCACGAAATACGCGGAAGCCCTTGAAGAAAATCCAGACTCCTGCCCCCGTGCCCAGAAGCAATGCGCCCGTCGGATCTGATCGGCTCATACCGGAACTTGCAACAGAATGCTACTGAATCAGTCCGCCGCGAGGCAATTGCACATTTTTGAAATTGCCCAGGTGGTGTGGCTATTTCGTATCAATCTTCAGATTGATGTTCACCGTGGGGCGCGTGTCAAACTGGCTGACAGTCTTCGTATCGCTCTTGCGGTCCTTGTACTGGGCATAGACTTCGTAGTCCACATTGGGCGAGAGCGCCGGAAAACGGTACATCCCATCCTGGCCCACGATAAACGTCTTCACCGCGCGGGTGCGCGTATTGGCGAGATACACAACCGAACTGGGCAGCGGAGCGTCCTGCTTGTCGACGACTCTCCCGGTCAGCAGACGTCCGGAGTCGCCAGTCTTGTCCTTGGCGTCAGCAGGCAGGCTGGCTACGGCAAGACCCATCAGTAGTACCAATAGAGCCACCGCCGAGTGCCTTTTCATGAGGTTCCTCCCCTGAGCATCCCTCTGAAACAACCGCACCACCAGCTACTTCTTCAGATGCAAACCGAGGTCTTGACGCTCGTCATGATCGACGTGCACCTTGACCTCTCCGTCCTGATGTAACTCCTTGCCAGTAAGTGACTTATAGCTCTTCAAATCGGCCGAGACCAGGTAATCGGCAGGGCCCGGATAGACCCGTAGGGCAAATTCTCCGTTGTGATCAGAAAACAGCTCCCAATGCGGTTTCTTCTGGTCAGCCCGGCGAATCTTCACCTTCACACCATACAACGGATGGTCGTCCGGCCCCCACACAGTCCCGAAAATAAGTGCGTAGGGTTGGTCGGGCCTCTGGTAGGCGGGCACCGGGCTGGCAGACACCCTGTCGGCGGAGACGTTGAGTAAGGCGAGGCAGAGGACGGCGGTCAGGACCCTGAGGCTGATTCGTGGGGGAAACACCGGCATGCAGGCGCGCCTAGGAATCGTCCCCGTCCCCCATTTCCTCTAGTTCTTCCTCGTCGATGACGGCGTCTTCCACCGGCTTCAATTCGATGGGGCTGACGGTGACGATTTCGAAATCGGTGCCGCACTCCGGGCAGGAAACAATCTCGCCTTCGTCAACTTCCTCCTCTTCGATATCGAGGTTGGTTTCGCATTCGGGACAATAAATCATTTCGTGGCCTCCGGGCTGGACGGGTGTCCTGGGTAAGAGTGCTCCTGTTAATATTTAGTTTCTTCGGGGCCAGAGGTCAAGAGGCTGGCCGTCGAAAAGATTGCGGTCGTAAGCTTACCCTGTGGACATCATGATTGCTCCGAGAATTTCCCTGATTTTCGCGCTGCTCGCCACGCTGCTCTCGTCCGTACCCTACCGCACCGTCGCCCTGGCGGCCGCTACGGAGAATATTGCGCCGCCCGCGGATCCGCAAATCACCGCCGCCCTGGCCGATATCTCGGCGCAGCGGATTCAGGCCAATATCGAGAAGCTGGTAAGTTTCCAGACCCGCCTCACGCTCTCCGCCCAGGACCCGGATTCTATTAAGGCCGGCCACGGCATAGGCGCGGCCCGGGAATGGATCAAAGCAGAATTCGAAAGCTACTCGCGCGCCTGCGGCGGATGCCTCGAGGTCAAGACCGACAGCTTCACTGAAAATCCCGCCGACCGGATTCCCAAGCCCACGGCAATCACCAATATTTATGCGGTTCTGAATGGCACCGATCCAGAAAATGCCAAGCGCATCGTTTTGGTCACCGGTCACTATGATTCGCGCAACGGCGATACTCTTGATGCTACTGGTATTGCTCCCGGCGCCAACGACGATGGTAGCGGCACTGCTGTCAGCCTGGAATGCGCCCGCGTCCTCAGCAAGCTGAAGTTTCCCGGGACCATTATTTTTCTGACCGTAGCCGGCGAAGAGCAGGGATTAAACGGCAGCGCTCATTTCGCCAAGATGGCGAAAGACCAGGGTTGGGACATCGAAGCCGCGCTGAACAATGACATCGTCGGCGGCGATCGCAGTCCGCAGCAGAATCCGGCAATCGTGCGCGTCTTCTCCGAGGGCGTGCCGCTTGCCGCCACTGACGCGGAACTGCGCCGGATCCGCAACCTGGGCGGTGAAAACGACTCCGCATCCCGCCAGCTCGCGCGCTACGTCGCCGAAGTCGGCCGCACCTACCAGACTGCCGCCAAGCCCCTGGTTGTGTTTCGCCTCGACCGCTATCTGCGTGGCGGAGACCACATTTCGTTCAACGAGCAGGGTTACGCCGCCGTCCGCCTCACCGAATACCGCGAAGATTACAACCATCAGCACCAGAACGTTCGCACCGAAAATGGCATCGAATACGGCGACGTGCCCAAGTTCGTCAATTTCGATTACGTGGCAAACGTCGCGCGGGTCAATGCCGCGACTCTTGCCTCGCTGGCGTCCGCGCCTGCTTCGCCCGCCAAGGTGCGTTTGCAAACCAAACAGCTGGAAAACGATTCGACCCTGACCTGGGAAGCCGCTCCGGGCGCCGCTTCCTATGAAGTCCTGTGGCGCGACACCGCCAGCCCGGAATGGGAACAAGCGAAGTCCGTTGGCAACGGAACCCACACCATGCTGCCGCTGTCGAAGGATAATGTGATCTTCGCCGTACGCGCACTCGATAGTGCAGGGCACCGCAGCCTGCCGGTGGTGCCCCAGCCCGAAAGATGAGAGAGTATTAGCTGCAACCCGAGCGATTAAAGAAAGACCTATAAAAGCACCGGAGCCAATCGTGGCACGAAGCCGAGAAATGACGCTGAGCCTGCCGCCCTTTACCCGCGCGGTCACCTGGCTCCTCGCGATCAATACTGCCGTTTTCCTTCTGCTTGAACTCTTCGGGATGACCCTGATTGACGTTGCCCGCTGGGTGCGCGACAACTTGGCCCTCGAGCCTCAGGCGGTTGTCCACGGGGCTCTGTGGCAGTTGGTGACTTACAGTTTCCTGCATTTTGAATTCTGGCACTGGTTCGGCAACATGCTGGGCATCTGGATGTTTGGCTCCGCTTTTGAAGGCGCCTGGGGCACTCGCCGCTTCCTGGAGCTCTATTCTTTCGGGGTCATCGGCGCTGCATTAACCACCACCGTACTTTCCTACAGCCACGTGCTGGGCAATCCCACGATCCCGACGGTAGGGGCGTCGGGTGGGGTATTCGCGATTCTGATCGCGTTCGGAATCGTCTTCGGCGAGAACGAAATCCTGATGATTCCGTTCCCCATCTCGCTCAAGGCCAAATACTTCGTTGCGATACTGATCGTGGTCACGCTGGCATTCGCCATCCAGGGCGGAGGCAACGTCGCATATGTAGCCCATCTGGGCGGCTTGTTCTTCGGATATATCTACGTGAAGTTTGTGCCCCGTGGCGGCATTCCCCGCCTCGGAATGTCAGAGCGCTATTTCGGTCTGCGCAACCAGTACTACCGCTGGAAGCGCCGCCGCGCCGCCCGAAAGTTCGAGGTCTACATGCGCAAGCACAACCGCACGGTAGAATTCGACGAACAGGGCAACTACATCCCCCCGGAGGAAGAAAAGAAAAATGGCGGCTCAAAATCCGGCTGGGTAAACTAGCACGAACCACGTAGGGGCAGGTGTCCCACCTGCCCAGCCGGGCAAAGCCCGGCCAATGTAGGCGCGAACGCCCCGCTTGTGCAAGGCGTCAATCCTTACCGGCCTCTTCGAAGAAATCAGCAAATGCCTGCACCACACCACCCACCAAGGCCTCCGGCATGGCTTTCGCCTTAAACCCCAAATCATGGCCCGCCCCATCCACCTTCAATAACTTAGTCTTCGCCGGAATCAGCGAAATCGCTGCCTCCATCTCCTCGACTGATCCAAACGGATCCCGCGTCCCATGCACAAACAGCGCCGGCACCCGCAACTCCGGCAAATGCTTCACCCGAAGCTGCTCCGGCTTGCGCGGCGGATGCAAGGGATAGGAAAGCAGCAGCAACCCGTTCACCAGCTCTGGCTCCGCGGCGCACAACATCGTGGCCTGCCGCCCACCGTAAGAATGTCCACCCAGAAACACCCGCGCACAGCCCATTTTTCGCAGTTCTGCAACCGTATTCCTTAGCCCGTCACGATCGCGTTCAGCGTCCCCCGGACGGGGAGGGCCGTAAGGCCGGTTCTGCCGGTACGGAAGATCGCAACGAAGCGCAGTCAATCCGGCGCCGGCGAATGCTTCGGCCAAAGCAATCAAGAGAGGAGAATTGGAATTCGATCCGGCGCCGTGCGCCAGCACTAGTCCGTTGCAGGAGCCATGTTCGGGACGATGCAGAAATCCGCGGACTGGCGGATTGAGCGATTCATCATGAAATGCCTGAACGTTCCCGGCAGGCGTAGTCATTGCGGTTCAGGAAAGCTCGACTTTCTCCAATACTTCAAACCCTTCGAGGATACGAATTTCGTTGCCTAGCTTCGCCCAGCCGCCTTGAACTTCGGGGTCTTCAACACGCCGCCCGGCGTGCCTGCGCCGGCTTCCAATAGCGCAGAAGGACATACCGGGAAGTGTCTTTGTAGAGAAAATCCCGGCTGAAACCTGCGGTAGACATGGTCTCGATAGAGTCCTGGTCGCGGCCGGGCAGGGGCTCGTAGATGGCCGCGGACAAAATTTCCCGGGACCTCCGAGCATCGTTTCCGCCAGGTTCGGACACGCTAGCCTCGCTTGGAAATCTTGCGCCGCCGCTTTGGCCGGGACATTCCCCGTTCTTCCTCGGAGGTCACCAGGTGCAGCCGCATGAAGTTGGTCGACCCGGACGCCATCTGGGTTCCTGCCACCACTCCGAGCACGTCGCCAGTCTTGACCCGGCCCCGGCGCAGCAACTCCTGCTCCGCCGCCGACAGCATTTCTTCCGCGGTCAGCGCCTGATCGCGCACCACCGGCTGCACACCCCACAACAGGTTCAACCGATTGCATACCGGCAGGGTGCGACAGAAGGCATAGATTTCAGCGAGGGGGCGATACTTGGAGATCAGAATTGCGGTATTGCCAGTCTCGGTGAATACCGCGATCGCACTCATGTGGAGATCTTCGGCGGCGTGCGCGATAGATTCGCAAATCGCTTCCGCAATCGAAAGGCGGCGCTGCTGGCGGCGTCGCGGCTGGGTAAACTCCGCCATGTTGCTCTCCGCTTCCACCACGATCCGGGCCATCATGGCCACGGTCTCCCGAGGATAGTGGCCGGTCGCAGTCTCCGCCGACAGCATGACGGCATCGGTGCCGTCGAACACGGCGTTCGCCACGTCGCTGGCCTCAGCGCGGGTGGGCCGCGGATTCTCGATCATGGACTCCAGCATCTGGGTAGCGATGATGACCGGCTTGCGCCAGTCTGCCGCGCGCCGGATGACGGATTTCTGGATCACCGGCACTTTCTCGGCCGGCATCTCCACGCCCAGGTCGCCGCGCGCCACCATCACGCCGTCCGCTGCTTCGAAAATCTCCTCCAGCCGTTTCAGCGCTTGCGGTTTTTCGAGCTTGGCGATCACCGGCACATCCTGGCCTCGCGCGGCGATGATTTCCTTCACGCTGCGGACGTCGGCGGCTGAGCGCACGAACGACAAGGCCACCATGTCCACACCGTGCTTCAGCCCAAACTCAAGATCGGCGCGGTCCTTGGCGGTCAGCGCGGGGATCGAAAGCGCTGCCCCTGGCAAATTGATGCCCTGATGCTCGGCCAGCATCCCGCCGTTGACCACGTCGCATTCCACATCGCTGCCCCGCAGCTGCCTCACCCGCAACTCGATCAGCCCGTCCGAGAGCAGGATGCGCGAGCCCGGTCGCACCTCCCGCGCCAGTCCCTGAAATGTCGTCGAGATCAGGGTGGGAGTGCCGGAGACGTCTCGGGGCGTAATCGTAACCAGGGATCCGGTTGTGAGCGGCACATGCTCGTGGTCCTTAAGCCGCCCGGTGCGTATCTTGGGGCCCTGTAAATCCTGAAGGATGCAGATGGTGCGGTTTTCCTGCTTGGCCGCGCGCCGCAGCCGGGCGATATTACGCGCATGCTCGGGATGGGTGCCGTGAGAGAAGTTCAGCCGCGCAACGTCCATGCCCAGCCGCATCATTTCACGCAAAAGCGGCTCGGTATTGCACGAAGGGCCGATGGTGCAGATAATTTTGGCGCGGCGAGTGGGCGCGGCGACGAGCTCTGCCGACAAATCACCTGAGACGAGATCCGGCTTTCCTGTTTTCAAAGTCCCACTATTGTAAATGGAGGAGTGAGCGTCCCGCTCATGCAAGGACCGGCACAAGCTCGCTGTGCCCAGCCGCCGTCGGCTGTGCCCGCGCAGTTCGAGATGAGAACGTTAGGGCTTTCTTAAATGCGCTTTGGACTCGATCAACTCGATCCCCAGCCGAGCTCGTGGAAACAGCATCGCATTGAACTCCGCTCCCACCAGCACCACCAGCGAGATCATGTACATCCACACCAGCAACGCGATGCCCACACCCAGCGAGCCGTAGAGAATGCTGTAGTCGGCGTAGCGCTGCAGATACCAGCTAAAAAGTGTGGTGGCGAAAAACCACAGCGCCGAGGCCAGCGTGGCCCCGGGCAGAACGCTATGCCAGGGCTGGGTGCGCGGCACCGCGTTGTGATAGATCAGCGCCATGACCGCGATGCTGGTCAGTCCTGCAATCAGCCAGCGGATCGCCGTCCACATCAGCAGAATGAAGAAGCCGAACTCGTGTCCGATTTGAAAAAGGATTTGAGTTTCAATGCGATTACCGAAGGCCACCAGGATGGTGGAGAAGGTCAGCGGGATGCCGGCGAGAATGACCAGGGAGAACGCAATCATGCGCTCCTTTACCAGACCCCAGCTCTTGGGTAGCTCGTAGCAGCGGCGAAAACCTTCCATCCAGGAGATCATGACGCCCGACCCGGTCCACAGCGTAATCAGCGAGGCGGTGATGAGCACACCTACCGAACGTTGAGTGGTGCCTCGTAGATAAGCCAGCGCCGTCGCGGCCCCCGCGGGAAGAATCTTGCCCACCGCGTCTGAAATTTCGCGCAGATAGGCTTCGGTCTGGCGGGAGGTGGCAAGCACGGATCCGATCAGCAACAGAGTGGGGAAAAAAGTGAGGATGGAAGAATAAGCCGCGGCTTTGGCTGTGGCAAACGCGTCGTGCTGAAACGCGCGCCAAAAGGCGAGGCGAAGCAGGCGCAGGAAACGCGACATGAATGGCCCCAGAGTATTGCGCCGGGGGATCGCATGCAACTGCGAAGTGCTGCTACGTTCCTGATCTTGCAATCGTTCTGGGTTAGCGTGCATTGGGGGACTCCATGACGCAAACTCAAGGACGCACAATTGTGTAACGCAAACCCGTAGGCCGGGGGACGGCCGACCGCCCCCTGGCCTTCGGCTGATATTACTACTCGGCCGTCAGTTCCTCGGTTTCGCCTTCCGTACGCATCAGCTCGAGCGCCCGCTCGGCTTCCTCGTAAGCCTGCGAAACCTCTTCCTGGACCTTGGCCGCGGCTTCTTCCATCTCAGGCGAGAGCCGTACATTGCGGTAGTACTCCATGCCGGTCCCGGCCGGGATCAACCGTCCCACGATGACGTTTTCCTTCAGTCCTCGCAGGTGGTCGACTGCGCCCTGAATGGAGGCTTCGGTCAGGACACGCGTTGTTTCCTGGAACGACGCCGCCGAAATGAACGAGTCGGTCGAGAGCGAAGCCTTGGTGATACCCAGGAGTAGCGGCCGGCCCGTTGCCGGACGTCCACCCTGCGCAATCACGCGCTCGTTCTCTTCCGCAAAGCGGAACTTGTCGATCTGCTGCTCCAGCAGGAACTGCGTATCGCCCACGTCTTCCACTTTGCGCCAGCGCATCATCTGGCGAACGATCACTTCGATGTGCTTGTCGCTGATGTTCACGCCCTGCAGCCGGTACACTTCCTGGATCTCGTTCACCAGGTAAGACTGCAGCTCTTTTTCTCCTAGCACGGCCAGGATGTCGTGCGGGTTCAGTGGGCCGTCCATCAGCGGTTCGCCGGCCTTAACCCGCTCGCCTTCCTGCACGTTGATGTGGACACCGCGCGGTACCGAGTATTCCTTTTCCGTGCCGTTGTCCGCGACCACATACATCTTGCGCTGGCCCTTGGAGACTTCGCCGAACTTGACCGTACCATCAATTTCGCTGATGACCGCGGTTTCATGCGGCTTGCGCGCCTCGAACAATTCGACCACGCGGGGCAGACCACCTGTGATGTCTTTGGTCTTGGTAGTCTCGCGCGGGATCTTGGCCAGCACATCGCCCGGATGAGCGGTTTCGCCGTCCTGCACCATGAGGTGAGCGCGTGAGGGCATGAGGTAGCGCTTGCTGGTCTTTCCTTTGATCACGATGGCCGGCTGGCGCTTCTCGTCGGGTGAATCCGCCACGACGTGCCGCGATAGTCCGGTCACCTCGTCCACTTCTTCGTGCAGCGTGACCCCTTCCTGCAGGTCCTTGAACTGAATCGTTCCACCGATTTCGGTCAGGATCGAGAAGGTGTAAGGATCCCACTCGACCATGACCTGTCCGAGTTGCACCTGGTCGCCTTCGTTGACCTTCAACTTGGCGCCGTAAACCACAGCGTAGCGTTCGCGCTCACGCCCCTTGTCGTCGACCACCGCAATCGAACCCTGGCGGTTCATCACCACCAGATCGCCCGACTTGGCTTTGACCGTCTGCAGTCCGATGAAGCGGACAATGCCGTTGGTCTTGGCGTCCAGCCGCGATTGCTCGGAGACTCGCGATGCCGTACCACCGATGTGGAAGGTGCGCATCGTGAGCTGGGTTCCAGGTTCGCCGATGGACTGCGCCGCGATCACTCCCGTGGCTTCGCCCAGTTCGACCAGCCGGCCCGACGCCAGGTTGCGTCCGTAGCACATGACGCAGACTCCACGTTTCGATTCGCAGGTCAGCACCGAGCGGATCTTCACCCGTTCGATACCGGCAGCCTGAATCGCGCTGGCCAGATCTTCGGTGATCTCGTTGTTGATATCGACGATTACGCCGCCGTCATAGTCCTTGATCTTCTCAAGCGATACGCGGCCCACAATGCGGTCGCGCAAGGGCTCGATGATCTCGCCGGCTTCGACGATTCCTGCCACGTAGATGCCGTCAACGGTCCCGCAATCGTATTCGCTGATGATCACGTCCTGGGCAACGTCAACCAGACGCCGCGTCAGATAGCCTGAATCGGCGGTCTTCAGCGCCGTATCAGCCAGACCTTTGCGATCGCCGTGAGTCGAGATGAAGTACTCGAGAACGGTGAGGCCTTCACGGAAGTTGGCCGTGATCGGGGTCTCGATAATTTCGCCCGACGGCTTGGCCATCAGTCCGCGCATACCCGAGAGCTGGCGAATCTGCTGTTTCGATCCGCGAGCGCCGGAATCGGCCATGACGTAAATCGGGTTCAGCGCGCCTTCCTTATCCCGCTGCTGCATCTGCCCGAACATCTCGTCTGCGACCTTTTCCGTAATCGCCGACCAGATTTCGATGACCTTGTTGTAGCGTTCGCCGTTGGTGATCGCTCCGTCCAGATACTGCTGCTGGACTGCCACGCCCAGCTTTTCGGCGTCCTTCACCAGCGTCTTTTTGTTGTCCGGGATGACCATGTCGTCGATGCCGATCGAAAGCCCCGCTTTGGTGGCATAGCGGAATCCGAGGTCTTTCACCTCGTCCAGCATCTTGACCGTGACTTCGAGACCGAAGCGCAGGTAGCAGTAGGTGACCAGCTGTCCGATACCCTTCTTCTTTAGCAGCCCGTTGATGAACGGCATGCCTTCGGGAAGGTGATCGTTCAGGATGGCCCGGCCGACGGTCGTATTCAGAAAGCCGCGATCCGAATTAACCGGCTCGGTGTGAATGATCTCCTGATCGTCGTAGGCGGTCATCAGGTCGATGACTTCGCCGGTGTAACGCAGCCGAATCGGGCTCAGCGTCTCCACCGATCCGGCTTCGAGCGCCAGCAGCACTTCTTCAATGTTGGCAAAGGCGCGGCCTTCGCCCTTGGCGCCCGGCTTGCCTTTGGTCAGGTAGTAGAGGCCCAACACCATGTCCTGCGTCGGAACCGTAATCGGCTGGCCGGATGCGGGAGACAGAATGTTGTGCGATGACAGCATCAGCACGCTGGCTTCGACCTGGGCTTCCGGAGACAGTGGAATGTGAACCGCCATCTGATCTCCGTCGAAGTCGGCGTTGAACGCGGTGCAGACCAACGGATGGATCTTAATGGCCTTGCCTTCCACCAGCACCGGCTCGAAGGCCTGAATACCGAGACGGTGAAGGGTAGGAGCGCGATTCAACATTACGGGATGGTCTTTAATGACCTCTTCCAAGATGTCCCAAACGATGGGTTCCTGCTGCTCCACCATTTCCTTGGCTTGCTTGATGGTGGTGCAGTGTCCGGTCTGTTCCAGCCGGTGATAGATGAACGGCTTGAACAATTCCAGCGCCATCTTTTTCGGCAGACCGCACTGGTGCAACTTGAGTTCAGGACCGACCACGATGACAGAACGCCCCGAGTAGTCGACGCGTTTGCCCAGCAGGTTCTGACGGAAGCGTCCCTGCTTGCCTTTGAGCGTATCGGACAAAGACTTCAGCGGGCGGTTGTTGGCGCCTCGCAGTACGCGGCCACGGCGTCCGTTATCGAACAGCGCGTCCACCGCTTCCTGCAGCATGCGCTTTTCGTTGCGCACGATGACTTCGGGAGCGTGCAGGTCCATCAGCTTCTTCAGCCGGTTGTTGCGGTTGATGACGCGCCGATAAAGATCGTTCAAATCGGATGTGGCAAAGCGGCCGCCATCCAGTGGAACCAAGGGACGCAGCTCCGGTGGGATGACCGGGATCACATCCAGAATCATCCAGTTCGGCTTGTTGCCGCTCTTGCGGAAGGCTTCAACCACTTTGAGGCGCTTGGCATACTTGAG
>Ga0134124_10002507_pt1 | contig 14847 bp, 14 predicted proteins | sample KB304_FD_96880 | JGI IMG/M metagenome (GOLD analysis project Ga0134124, IMG submission 96880) | Terrestrial soil microbial communities without Nitrogen fertilizer from Kellogg Biological Station, Michigan, USA - KB3-0-4 | ecosystem: Environmental > Terrestrial > Soil > Unclassified ... | reverse complement strand
TGCAAGCCCTGCATGAAATGGGTGTAGCGAACCCCGCCGGCAACTTCATCGTCGTTTCGGAGGGACATCTCGATGCCGACGGAATTCCAGTGGTCGTACTGGCCAAGCGCTCGGCCTTCACCTCCGATGAAATGAGCCGGGTGCAGCAACATCTGGCAACTCATCACAGATTGTTTCAGCTCTACACTCCGCCGGATCCGGCCGTGTCCGCGGTCAGCGGGCAGCAGGAACACTATTCCGCCAGCGCCGATTCCTTCACCCAGCTGATTCAGTCGAACGATCCGAAATATTTTGCGGCGCGTTACCCGTACGACGTGTCTCCGGTGACCGACAACGCTCCGTTCTTCTTCTTCACTTTGAAGCTTGGACAGATCCTGCATCCGAAGTCGCTGATGCAGGGGATCGACTGGAAAGTGAACCTGGGCGTGGCCGTGCTTGGCATGGTCCTGGCCATCTCTCTCCTGGCTGTGCTGCTGTTTCTGGTTCTTCCCCTGGCTCGGGGGGCTCGAGGCCAGCAACCGCGTCCGCTGCGCCTGCTCTACTTCATCGCCGTCGGGCTGGGATACATTCTGGTGGAGATCGCTTTCATCCAGCGCTTCGTCCTGTTCCTGGGTCATCCCGTGTACGCGTTGACGGTCGTAGTGTTTCTGCTTCTGCTGTCGAGCGGCGCAGGCAGCATGGCTTCCCGGTGGTGGTTGCCGGACACCAACCGGATATGGCTTCCCCTGGTGCTGATTGCCGCAGCCTTGCTGCTCTACGTCGCGGTCCTGCCAGGCCTGCTGGGACGGCTGGTGGGCTTGTCCTTCATCGTAAAACTGCTAGTCAGTGCGGGGCTGCTGGTGCCGTTGGGCTTCGCCATGGGCATGCCGTTTCCTACCGGTCTGCGAGCGTTGGCGAGCGGCAGCCCAACCGAGTCGCCGGTCCCGCCAGCCGACGACACCGGCGGAAGTCTGGTGGAATGGGCATGGGCGATGAACGCAGCATCGAGCGTCCTGGGCTCGGTCGTGGCCATCATCATCGCCATCCAGTTGGGATTGAATGTTACCTTGGCAACCGGAGCCGCGGCCTATCTCGTCGCTCTCCTGCTGACTACAACGCTTCGTCCGGCGCACAGAATCGGATGAAGTCGACTTGCGGTCTGCTATGATTCTGGGCTAACACTCGAATAACCTTTGCTCGGGAGAATGCGTGCCTAGCCAGAAGCAGTTGAAGTGGTCTCAACTGAAGGTGGGGCTCACGGTACTGGCGGCCAGTGTCACTCTCGGCCTGCTGATTTTCCTCATGAGCGGTACGGGCGGCCTGTTCACTTCCAAAATCCAATTGAGGTCATATTTCGACAACGCGAATGGATTGCGCGAGGGTGCGCCGGTGCGTTTGGCGGGAGTGGATATCGGCAATGTAACCAAGATCATGGTGGTGCGGGACCGGACGAAGCAACTCACGCCGGTAGAAGTCACGATGAAGGTGAGCACCCGTTACCTCTTCAACCTTCGCAAAGACTCTCTGACTTTGCTTTCAACTGCCGGCGTGCTCGGGGAAACCTACATTGACATAGACAGCTCGCAATCCAAGGGTCCGCAAGCGCAGGATGGAGATGTACTGCCCAGCCGCGAAGTTCCGGACTTCGGCGACATGGTGCGCTCCGGCCAGGGCACGCTGCAGAACATGGATGCCTTGTTGAAGCGCCTGGATCGTATCGTCGCCTTCGTCGAGAGCGGACAGGGCTCGGTCGGCAAGTTGTTATACGATCCCACGCTCTACGACCGGCTGAACGCGACCGTGAACGAATTCCAGGGACTGGTGAACCAGGTAGCTCAGGGCAAGGGCACGCTGGGCAAGCTGTTTTCCAACGAGGAGTTGTACCAGAAAGCCAACGCCACGGTGGACAAACTGAACCTGGTGATTGATGACATCAATGCAGGCAAAGGCAGCGCCGGGAAATTTCTTAAAGATCCGGTACTCTATGACAATGCCAATGCCACCCTGGCAAACGCGAAAAAGCTTACGGACGATATAAACGCCGGCAAGGGCCCCATCGGCATGCTGGCGAAGGACGAAGAATTTGCCCGCAAGCTGAAGGACACGATGGACAAACTCTCCGCGATCTCCGATCGCCTGGAAGCGGGCGAAGGCTCAGCCGGGAAACTGCTGCATGATCCGTCTCTCTATAACAACGCCGACCAGATGCTGGTCGAGACCCGGGGCTTGGTGAAAAATATCCGGGAGAATCCCAAAAAGTATCTGACCATCCACTTCAAAGTCTTCTAAGCCTTCTTAATGGGCGCGATCGCCCTGGCTCGTGCGACGGCGCCATCGGCCCTAGCATCTTGTAGCGCCGGCCTCCTGCCGGCTGTCCGGAAGGCGCCCTGCCCTTAGCCGCACGGCATACCTTTTCCAATTTTATGGATGGAGTAGGCGCGAGCGGGACGCTCGCGCCTACACGGTCCTGGTTGCTTCCGCCTGCTCGTGGGCGTGATAGCTGGAACGCACCAACGGTCCGGATTCCACGTGGCGGAAACCGCAGCGCAACGCTTCCTTTTTCAGATCGACGAACTCATCCGGCGTGTAGAAACGGGAGATAGGGAGATGATCGCGTGAGGGCCGCAAATATTGTCCGACAGTAAGTATATCTACACCGCGCGAGCCCAGGTCGCGGAAGACTTCCACAAGTTCGTCAACAGTTTCGCCGAGGCCTACCATCACGCCGGATTTCGTCACCGTCGCCGGCGCGAATGCCTTCGCATGCTCCAGCAGTCGCAGGGTGCGCTCGTAGCGCGCGCCCGAACGAACTGAGCGGTAGAGGCGCGGCACCGTCTCGGTGTTGTGGTTCAAAACATCAGGCTGCGCGTCGAGGACAATCTTTAAAGCTTCATCAAGACCCTGGAAATCAGGGATGAGCACTTCCACTCGGCAATCCGGAACCAGCTGGCGAATCTGGCGGATGGTTTCGGCGAAGATGCGGGCACCGCCAAGGTTGTCGTCGTCGCGATTCACGCTGGTGACCACGGTGTGCTTCAATCCGAGCGTGGCAACGGCTTCGGCCACGCGACGAGGCTCATCCCACTCGATGGGCCCAGGCTTGCCCTTGGGCACCGCGCAAAATCCGCAGCGCCGGGTGCAGATATCGCCCAGCAGCATGAAAGTGGCAGTGCGATGGTTCCAGCACTCGCCGATATTGGGACACTGCGCCGACTCGCAAACCGTGTGCAATCCCAGGCCACGGGCCAGCTTCTTGAGGTTGTGGAAATTCTCGCCGACCGGGGCCCGGGCCCGAAGCCACTCCGGCTTGGGCTGTCGGACGGGAGGACTGAGCTCGATCTGTACGAGTTGGGAGCTGGCCGCCATGGTGTCGCTATGATTTTACATGCAGCTGCAGAGATACCCAAAGGGCGCTCCCCACACGGCGCTGTCATCCTGAGGAGGGGCCCATGCATTCCGGACGATGGCGGCGCCTACCCCCTGCCAGATTTGCGTACATCTTCACGCTGGATTTGAGCCGCCGCTGTAGGGAGGGTGGCGAGCAATGCAGAGGTCCTTCGCTAGCTTTCGTCCCGTTTGGCGGGACGAAAGACTGCGCTCAGGACAACAGCTTTGCGGGTGGGTTAGGGCGAAACGGACTCTCCTAATTCTCCAGGTAAGCCTCGATCCACTCCTTGATGCGCAAGCGGCGCTCGTCCTTGCTGTCGAAGCGAACGCCAAAAGTCTTGTCTGGTTTCCGCCAGCTGACCTGGGCCCGCACCCAGATGCGAGGCAAAGTCAACAGAGCGAACGAGACCTCCAACTCCATTCCGATCGAAACTTCCTCGGGGCTCTTGACCGACATCCCGCCCGTACTGATCTCTTTGCTGGTCGCCGTGAAGCGCCGGTTGTCGCCCGTTACCATGGCAATTTCGGTGATGATCGGAATGCGTATATAGCGGCGGAATTCGTGCAGTACCAGCATCTGCGTGGCCCGTACCAGTTTGAGCGCCGCTTGACGCTCGAGCGGCTCGTGGAAAACGGCGTTCACGCCGTACTTCGAAAACTTCATCGCCTCCTGGGCACTGCCTCCGAGCCCATAGAGCACCATGCGGTTGTTTGAGGCTGATGTGCGCACCGATTCCATCACCGGCACCGCTTCCGGCGCCAGATGTACCACGCAGGCTTCGAGCTTTTCGCGTTGCAACTGCTCCCGCACATTTCCGGTCAACACCACAGCCTCAATTCCAAATTGCTTAAAGCAGTCCGCCAGCAAAACGCGGGCGGGTTCTTTGATATCAACCAGGGCGACTCTGGCGGAACTCTTTCTGCTGCGAGGGGGTGGCGCGACAACGATTCCGGACGATTTTTGCATGGCGTTTGGGGAATTCTCTAATCACTATTCTCGCCCCCCTCGCGTCGCTTGGCAAAGGGTTAGAAGGCCAATATACGGGTACCAAGGTGTCATTACCGGAAAGGGCCGGACGGCGGCCCGTTTTGTCTCGCAAAGCTAAGTTTCTACTGGGGTTAGATCAGCGAGGGAGGGCCAGCTTCACGAGAGATATCTAAGCAAAGGACGTTTGCCAGGAGCCGTTCAGGGCGCAAACAGATCGCCCGTCAGCGGTCATTCCGCCTGCGGAATCTCAGACGGTGTGGTGTAGATTTTCAACCCTAGAGCGCGGCCGACACGCACCATTTCATCAGCACCGGCCGACGGGCCTCCCACTCGAAGTACCGCCTCACACTTCTCCAAAAGTCGAACCGCAATGGGATGGAAGATCTCGTTGAAGGCTTCGTCGCCGATCTTCCTGGACCCGGCCAGCTCAACCAGCGGGAGCGCCAGCCACTCACCCAGAATTGGGATGTGCCCGGATCTGAAGATAGGCAGCGCGTACGACTCCATCTCCTCAACGTTCTTCCTGATCAAGGCCGGATCGTCGTTCGTGCCGGAGCGGTAGGGACCGGCAACCAAGATCATCATCGGTTTGCCTAATTTCGTGGTCATGAATTTTTGACCTGCGCTTGGAAGAAGGTTCTCGGAGTGCGTCAGTACGGCCTACTCTTGCCAACGACGGAATAGCAGCGCGCCGTTGGTCCCGCCGAATCCGAACGAATTCGACATAGCGAACTCCACGTCGCCTTTCCGCGCGTGGTTGGGAACGTAATCCAGATCGCAGTCGGGTTCGGGGTTTTCCAGATTGATTGTGGGCGGCAGGATCTGGTCGCGCAGCGCCAGCAGGGTAATGCCGGCTTCGAGTCCACCCGCTCCGCCCAGCAGATGTCCGGTCATGGATTTGGTCGAACTTACGGCCAGTTTGTATGCATGTTCGCCGAATGCCCGCTTGATAGCGACGGTCTCGAGCTTGTCGCCAATATCGGTCGAGGTCCCATGGGCGTTGATGTACTGGACCTGCTCGGGCAGTACCTTGGCGTCTCTAAGCGTGTTCGACATGACGCGGTAGGCGCCGTCGCCGTTCTCGGCCGGCTGGGTGATGTGGAAGGCGTCGCCACTCATTCCGTAGCCCATGATTTCGGCCATGATGTGCGCCCCGCGGCGGCGGGCAAATTCCAATTCTTCCAGCACCAGAATGCCGGCGCCCTCGCCAATCACAAATCCGTCACGCCCGGAATCCCATGGACGGCTGGCCTTTTCGGGATCGTCATTCCGGGTCGAGAGCGCGCGCATGGCGGCAAACCCGCCCACTCCCATCGGCGTGATCGCTGCTTCGGTACCACCGGCAATCATGACGTCGGCGTCGCAGCGAGAAATGATCTTGTAGGCATCCCCGATGGAATGAGCGCTGGAGGTGCAGGCTGTGCAGGTGGCCTCGTTTGGCCCACGGGCGTGATAACGGATGCTGACATGGCCCGCCGCCAAGTTGACGATTGCAGCGGGAATGAAAAATGGAGAGATCTTGCGCGGCCCACCACTCAGCAGACTGATATGTTCGCGCTCAATTACATCGAACCCGCCGATGCCGGATCCGATGTGCACTCCGACGCGATCCGAAATCTCGGGCGTGACCTGCAGGCCCGAGGCTTTCATGGCTTCATCCGCCGCCGCCAGGGCCAGGTGAATGAAGCGTCCCATCTTCTTCAGTTCTTTTTTCTCGATGAATTGCAGGGGATCGAAATTCTTGACTTCAGCGGCAATCTGGCAGGCAAACTTTGGCAGGTCTTCTTCTTTAAATGAACCCGACTTGATCGCTTCGCTGATGCGGGCCACACCGCTCTTGCCTGCGAGCAGGTTCTTCCACACTTCTTCCGTCGTGTTGCCCACCCCACAAATCAGGCCGATTCCGGTGACTACAACCCTTCGTCCCAACTACTTCCCGCCTTTCGCGTGCTTGCCGATGTAGTCGACGGCGTCCTGCACGGTGCGGATTTTTTCCGCGTCCTCATCGGGGATTTCGATCTCGAAAGCTTCCTCAAAGGCCATCACTAGTTCCACGGTATCCAGCGAATCGGCGCCCAGGTCGTCCACGAAAGACGCGTTCGAGGTCACTTCGCCTTCGTCCACACCCAGCTGTTCCACGATGATCTGTTTCACTTTGTCGTCAGCGGCTGCCATTGGTTCTCCTCGCGTGAATTCTTCGCCAACAGCTCTGCCGCTAATGTCATCCTGCGCGCAGTCAGTTCATTCGCTGGCGAATGAACTGATGGAGTCGAACGACCCCTAGCAGCTTAACCGCGGCAGACACAGGGTAAGGCGCTTACTTGCCCACTTTCGCGTGTTTGTCAATGTAGCCGATGGCATCCTGCACGGTGCGGAGCTTCTCCGCATCCTCGTCCGGAATCTCGACACCAAAGTGCTCCTCGAGGGCCATGACCAGCTCAACCTGGTCCAGTGAATCCGCGCCCAGGTCATCTACGAACGATGCGCTGGGAGTGACTTCGTTTTCATCCACGCCCAACTGCTCGGAGATGATCTGTTTCACTTTCTCCACAATCTCTTTCTTTTCTTCGGCAGCCATATGAATCCCACCTCCTGGAAGTTTAAAGGGAACGAGTAGTGTACTGGCCCTTGCGAATTGCTGTAAAGCCCGCGCAGCGAGCTAAAGAAGATGCTACTGCGGCCCCTGCAAGCGGTCAACGCAGCCGGCAGGCTCCGGAGGGGAGCAAAGTGGGGCGGACCAGAGTGTCCGGCCCACGAGGCAATGAACGACTACTTGGCAGAATATCGGTCCCGCAGCACCGTCTGCCGGCTGGTCATCGGAACCTGACGTCCGGCGATGAAAATTCTCTTCACATCCGTCTTGACGTCCAGTGGATCGCCGTCGGCTACCACCACGTTGGCCGTCTTTCCCGCATCGAGCGAGCCCAACTGATCCGCCACACCCCAAATTTCCGCCGGATTCAGGGTAATGGCCCTGATCGCTTCGTCATGCGGCAGTCCGAACGCCGTGGCATAGCCCGCTGCATATGGCAAGTTGCGGACAGCGTGGGCATCGTAGGACGCAAAAGCAATTTTCACTCCGCGCTTGTAGAGCTCGCCCGGCAATTTGTAGACCGCATCGTAGCGTTCGAAGTTTTTGGGGTTTTCGTAAATGGGACCGACGATGACGGGAACGTTCAGACTGGCGACATAGTCGAGCACGGGCTGCGAGTGGCTGACATGGTTGAGCACAAATCGCAGCTTGAATTGCCGAGCCAGACCTACCGCGGTTTCCAGATCGCTGGGTTCCTGGGCCGCCAGCACGATCGACTTCTTGCCCTGCAAGTAAGGCAGCAATGCTTCCAGCTTGAGATCGCGCTTGGGCGGGGATGGCGGGCCCTTCTTGTCGTCGGGCTTCGCGGCCGCGTCGGATTTTTTCTTTTCGTAGTCGGACCAGCGCTCGGAGTAATCCTGAGCATCCATGAAGGCCTGCCGCAATTGGGCCGCCAGGCCCATTCGGGTCTGGGGAAACTTTCTCTTCTCCCAGGATTCGTTGCGTCTCTGCTCGCCGGTGAAATTAAGCGGCAGGGCGATGTCGCGCACCAGGAGCATCTCATTCGCGGATTTGCCGTCGAGTTGCACGAACGCGTCCTGACCGGGCAACGTGTCCTGACTTTGCGGTGCCACGATGGCATTCGTGACCCCGTTCAGGCGGGCTACCGGGATCAGTTCCGACTCGGCATGGAATGCGTCGTACACGTGCATGTGGGGCATGATCTCTTCGCTGATCTCGATCAGATCATTGGTACTGCCCTCGGCAGAAATCTCGGTGAGGCCGAGATAGCTTTCGGAATCGATCAGTCCGGGATAGACAGTCATCCCACTTACATCGATCACTTCCGCATCTTTGGGAACTTTCACCGAGCCAGCCGCGCCGATCGCGGCGATCTTGCCCGCGGACATCACCAGTACCCCGTTGTCAATCGTGCCATGCGAAACCGTGAGCAACTTGCCGCCCTTAAGCACAAGAGTTTTCTGCTGCGCCGACGCTGTACCTGGACAGAGCCAAACAGAAAGGACAAGGAGAACTTGACCAACAACCAACGAACGAACAACGACCGCACCTGACGACTGGCGACCGACGACCGGCAACTGCATCATTCTCCCTCCCTATAGTGCGGCATGCCGAAGCCGGCGAGCGAGCGATCAAAATAAATGTCACCGTCAATCAGCACTTTGTCCGGCACACCAAAGCTGGAGAGCGGATAGCCATCCCAGAGCACCAGGTCGGCGTCCTTTCCCACTTCAATCGATCCCACGCGATCGTCGACGCCGATGATCCACGCCGGATTGATCGTGATCATTTTCAGCGCCTCTTCCTCGGTGGCGCCGCCGTAGCGCATGGTTTTCGCGGCCTCCTGGTTCAGGCGGCGGGCAAAATCTTCGGAATCGCTCTTGATCGCCACTCGCACGCCTTTGCGCATGGAGATCACTGCGTTCCACGGGATCGCGTCCCAAGCTTCCTGCTTGAAGCCCCACCAATCTGAGAAGGTGGCAATGGCCACGCCCTGAGCCGCGAGATCGTCCGCGACTTTGTAGGCCTCGAGCGCATGATGGAAGGCCCGCACCTTGTAGCCGAATTCATTGGCCATCGCCATCTCGGTAAGCAGCTCGTCGGCCCGATAGCAATGGATCTGCACCAGCAGCTTGCCGCGCAAAACATCGGCCAGCGCTTCCAGCCTCAGATCATGCTTGGGAGGCTTGGCATCCTTGTCGCCACGTTTGACTTTGGCGGCGTAGTCATCCCACTCCCGCATGTAGTCCTGGGCCTCTACCAGGGCAGCGCGCTGCACCGCGAAATTTCCCATGCGCGTGGAGGGCAACTGGTCTTTGCTTCCATACACTCGCTTGGGGTTTTCGCCGCTGGCGAATTTGATGGAACGCGGGGCGCCGGGAAACAACATCGCATCCCGATTGGCTCCATACTTGTGCTTGATCACGATGGCCTGGCCGCCGATCATGTTCGCCGACCCATGCAGCAGCAACGAGGTGGTGACTCCGCCTGCCAGTCCGCGATAGATCGCCTTGTCCTGATAGTCGAACGCGTCCATCATCATCATCTGCGGCGTCACCGGACTCGTCGCCTCGTTTACGTCGTCGTCGAGAGCGATGTGCGAGTGCGAGTCGATGATGCCCGGCGTCACGTATTTGCCGCCCGCGTCGATCACCGTCGCGCTTGCGGGAACGCTCACCTCTTTCCCGACGGCAGCGATTTTGCCGTCCTTGACGTAGATGCTGCCATTCTGGATATTGCCGTGGGTGACCGTCATCACAACGGCGTTCTTGATCAGGCACTCGTTGTGGGGGGTAGACTCGGCGGATTGCTGTGCCGCTGAAGGAAATGAAAGTAGTCCGAGAGCTGCGATTGAAAATATTTTAACGGCCCTGCGCCTCATGAGTACTCCCCACTTTCGGAAGGACAGCCTCGGGATTCTAAGAGGCTGTGTGCAACATCGTCAATCAGCAACGCTGCTCAGTATGGATAATCTAAAGAGAGAATCGATGATGATTCTCGCGTGGGATACTCTCTAGAGAGTAGGACAGGCGGGCACGCCCGTCCTCCATTATTCATTTTGAATGGCGCGCGGTATCATGAATTGCGTTCGTAACATTTAACAAGAGAAACAAAACGTTATGCGCGCCGTGGTGCAGCGAGTGAGCCGGGCCCAGGTACGGGTCGGCGACGAAATTGCCGGTGATATCGGCCCGGGATTGCTGGTCCTACTCGGTGTCGGCGATGGCGACACTTTTGCCGACGCTGACTACCTTGCCGAGAAGATTGCCGGCCTCCGTATTTTTGAAGATGAGCACGGCAAGATGAACCTGGGTTTGACGGAGATCGCCGGCAGCGTGCTGGCGGTTTCCCAATTCACGCTGTATGGCGATGTCCGGCGGGGCAAGCGTCCAGCATTCGATGCCGCGGCTCCTCCGGAAAAGGCGCGCACCCTTTACGAATATTTTGTGGAGCGCATCCGCCTCGCGGGTCTGCCCTGCGAAACCGGCCGGTTTCAGGAGATGATGCAGGTGGAACTGGTCAACGACGGGCCGGTGACTATCCTGCTGGATTCATCGAAAGCTTTCTAGAAAACGCCTCTGCCCCGGCTTTTCCCGGTTGTGCGCCTTCCAGGATCTGCAGCACGTCATTCCAGTTGTTCGCGCGTATATGCCCGGTTTCAGCGGCGTTGTGCGGGGCGGTAAACAGAATTCCCGTGCCCCGGAAGTCCTTGAAATGCCGCGACCGGTCGTCGATCAGAACATCGGCGTTGATGATGCCCTTGTCCCCGCAAAACACAATCCGGCTGGGTGGAATAAAAGGAAAATGCACTTCCAGCCACGCAAATTTGTCCGCGAACGAGCTCGGGACTTCCATCGCGGCGCTGGTAATGTAGATGTCGTGCTTGCGTGACAGTTCGAGCAGCGCTTCTCGGCTGCCAGCAATGACTTCGATGTCGGCGAAGAAACCGTCGCCATGGGGAATCGCCCCGAACTCTTCGCGTCGTTCGGCCGGAATCAGCGCGCCCAGTCCGCGCTCGGTGACCAACTCCGGTGTCAGATTCACGCCGGCACTCCGGTTGTAGTAGTTCAGATGCTTGGTGAAGGCGTCGGCGATGACTTCATCCATATCCACCGCAATGCGCAGTCGGCGAGCTCCCAGATCCAGCCGTCTGTTTGGCGGATTGGCTTTCAGCACGATCGATACCAACACCAGCACTCCGGCCAGGGCGTTTGCCCACACCACAGCGACGGCGTGGACCCGAACGCCGTAAACCAGCCAAAGCAGCACTCCGGTTAAATAAAGAAACAACATGGAGTAGGACAGATCTTCGCCGCCCTGCTTTCGCAGCTTCACGATTTGCGGCACAAAAGCCACTGTGGTACAGAAAGCCGCCACCATTCCGATATAGGCCGTCACCGACATACGCACCTCTTGCTCTCCATTTATAGTAGATCGCCATGATGGCTGATTCGTCCAATGAAATGTTGTGAGGGGTGTGATAACTATTAATTATGGCGCTTGAAACCCGGGAATTGTCCTCTTTCGCCGTGCTCGCCGAACAACTGCATTTCGGCAGGGCGGCGGCGCGTCTCCACATTTCTCAGCCGGCGTTGAGCAAGCGCATCAGGAGTCTGGAGGAAAAAGTCGGTGGACCGCTGCTCGTCCGCAACCGGCGCGGGGTTGCACTCACTCCAGCGGGATCGATGTTCTATAAAGAAGCCCGCCGAGTCTTGCGCGACGTCGAAGTGGCTTTCGATGCGGTGCGCGGGGCGACCAGCGGCCATCGGGGGAAACTGCGGCTCGGCGTGGGCATGTCCACAGTGCACAGCCTGGTTCCGCGCGCGCTGCTCAAGTTTCGGGAAAGCTCTCCTGGAGTCGAAATCGAGATCGCGGACATGTCCACGCTCAGCCAGGTCGAGGCCCTCATCGCCGGACGCCTCGATGTCGGCTTCGTCCGTCTGCCCGTGAAGCATCCTCTGGTCACAGTACGGAAAGTGCTGACTGAGCGCCTTACCATCGCCACTTCGGAGAAGTTCGCAGGGCCGGTGACCATGAAGGGCATTCAGGAGCAGCCTTTCATTCTCATCGATCGCGGAGTTTCCGCAACCTATCACGACCATTGCATCAGCCTGTGCGACCGCTCCGGATTCACTCCGAGAATTGTCTATGAGCCGAATGACATGTTCACCATCCTGAACCTGGTCAGCGCGGGCATTGGAGTTTCGCTCGTGCCCCGGGCAGCGCGCGCAATGCATGTGAGCGGAGTGAAGTTCGCGCCCGTCCACAGCAGCTATGCGGAATGGGACATCGGGATGGCGTGGAACAGGAAATTGGAATCTGAAATCATCCGGAAGTTCGCGGACGCCTGCCGGCCCGAGGAGTCCTAGCGCGCCACCAAGTCTGCGATCCGCACCGCGTCCGCACAGGCGCGCACATCGTGGGTTCGGATGATATGAGCGCCTTTCATGATGGCCACAGTCTCCGCGGCCAGAGTCCCGAAAAGCCGGTCGCCGACGGCCGCATCGGCTCCGTTGCGCGCCAGCGCGCGGCCAATGAAGGATTTCCTGGACACACCCACCAGCAGCGGGAAGCGCAGCTGATGAAATTCTTCCAGACGCCTCAGCAGAGGATAGTTTTCTTCGCGATTCTTGCCGAAACCGAAACCGGGATCGATCATCATGCGCTCCGGTTTCATGCCCGCAATCACGGCGGCTTCGGAGCGCTCCCGCAATTCGCGTTTGACCACCGTCATCGCGTCCGACAGCGGCGGCAACGTTTTCCACTCCTGGGGACGCCCGCGCATGTGCATCATCACCGCCCCGCATTTCAATTCGGCCAGCGTCTTCCTCATTTGCGGGTCCCACAGAAATCCGCTGACATCGTTGACGATCTCCGCTCCGGCTTTCACCGCCGCACGAGCCACGCCAGACTTGTAGGTATCCACTGAAATAATCGCCTGCGGGTTTTTCTGCTTCACCGCCGAAATTACCGGGATGACCCGCTCGAGTTCTTCCTTCTCCGTCACAGCGTCAGTGGACACGACGTCCGCCCCCGGGCGCGTGGACTCCCCGCCCACGTCGATAATGTCAGCGCCGTCGTGCAGCAGTTTCAGCGCGTACTCCACGGCCCGATCACGATCGAAATTGATGCCACCGTCGGAGAATGAGTCCGGTGTGACATTGACCACGCCCAGAATCAGCGTGCGCTTTCCCAACTGCAATGTGCGGGAGCCAATCTGCCACTCAAACACAGGACGCATGGCAGCGATTCTAAACCCTGACGAATGTTTGGAGCGGGCGCCCTCGCCCCCGCCTTTGCAGGCGAGGGCGCCCGCCCCAAACTGGCATATAGCAGGGTGGCACCATCTCCGATGTACAATTCATCTACGATGCGCCGCACGCGCCTGTTCCCGCAGATAGCGCTGTGTCTGTTGCTCTGCACGCAACTGCACGCCGCCTCGCGCAAGCCGCTCGACAAACGGGTTGGCGCAATTCTCGAATCCGCCGATCTCACCCGCGGGTTCTGGGGTATTGAAGTAGTTTCACTTTCTACCGGCAAAGTGCTCTACGCCCGGGATGGGGACAAGCTCTTCACGCCCGCTTCCAACACCAAGCTATTCACGACCGCGGCAGTGCTGGCGCTGATCGGCCCGGACTACACTTTCCAGACCACGGTCGAAACCAACGGCACTCTCGACACCCACGGCCGGCTCACCGGAGACCTGGTGCTGGTGGGACGTGGCGATCCCAATCTCTCCGGCCGCGAGTTGCCATACGCGATTCATACCGAGCGCAACAATCACCCCATTCTCGTGCTCGAGCAATTGGCGGACACGCTGGCGCAAAAAGGCGTGAAGTACGTGGACGGCGACATCATCGCCGATGACTCCTACTTCGCCTTCGAGCGTTACGGCGAAGGTTGGAGTCAGGACGATCTGGTGTGGGCTGACGGTGCTCCGGTTTCCGCGCTCACCATCAACGACAATGTAATTTTCGTAAACATTCTCCCCGCCGACCGGGCCGGCGATCGCGCCTTCGTGAGCATCACGCCCTTCGCCGGCTACTATCGTATCGACAATCGCATCATGACCACGCCCGCGGGCACGGGCCGAAAGATATTCATCAACCGCGAACCCGGCGCCACCGTGCTGACCCTTTGGGGCAACATGCCGCTCGGCGATGCCGGCGCCAATGAAGCTCTCGCTATCGAAGATCCAGCGGAGTTTGCGGCGGAATTGTTCCGTCAACTCTTGGAAGTACGCGGCATCGCAGTCTACGGCAAGCAGAAGACGCGTCACACGGAGCTATCGAGTCTGTCTACTTTAACGGTCACAGCTTCGGCAGCCGCGCGGGGCGGGGACGAACCCTCGCGTGCCTTTCAGAACCGCCCGCTGGTGCTGGCCAGCTATCAATCCAAGCCTCTGATTGAGGATGTGCGGGTCATCAACAAAGTCAGCCAGAATCTCCATGCGGAAATTCTTCTCCGTCTGCTGGGACGCGAAAAAGGAACTGCAGGGACGGTCGAGGGCGGCCTCGAAGTGCTGCGAGGATTTCTGAACCAGGCCGGAATCACGGGCGACCAGTATGCGCTTTACGACGGCTCCGGACTGTCGCGGCAAAACCTGGTAACACCAGACGCCGTGGTTCAGTTGTTGCGCTACGCCGACTCCCAGCCCTGGGGCCCCAGCTTTCGCGATACCCTGCCTCTCTCAGGCACCGACGGCTCGCTTTCCAATCGTTTCAAGGACGTGGATATACAAGGGCGCATTCACGCAAAGACCGGTTCCCTCGGCGGAGTCAAGACGCTGTCCGGATATGCCATCACGAACCATGGTGAGCGGGTGGCATTTTCCATCCTGTCGAACAATTTCAACCTGCCTGACAAACGCATCAACGAAACCATCGACAACATCGTCGCCGAAATCATCAACGACGACAAACCCAGGAAATAATTTGTG
>Ga0134124_10002504_pt1 | contig 14857 bp, 11 predicted proteins | sample KB304_FD_96880 | JGI IMG/M metagenome (GOLD analysis project Ga0134124, IMG submission 96880) | Terrestrial soil microbial communities without Nitrogen fertilizer from Kellogg Biological Station, Michigan, USA - KB3-0-4 | ecosystem: Environmental > Terrestrial > Soil > Unclassified ... | reverse complement strand
GCGATAATGCGAGTGAAGAAAATACGATGTTCGTTATGGGGCTGGAGCAAGTCCTGCCAGGAAAGGGTACCTTGAAGATATGGTTCGTACAGGTATAACGCTTCGGCATCCCACTGATCCCAGTAAGGAAGTTCAAAACCATGCTTGCTGATGAGCCAGAAACGAGTGCCGGCAATCAGTAGAAAAACCGCAAGAGTCAAAAGCTTCATATCCCGTTTTTCCTCAGTTGTCCGATGACGGTCAGATCTTTCCAGCTTTGTTCCCGCTTTTGCATAAGAAGCACAACATGCCACGTTTTCAAAAATTCATCCGGCGCTCTGAGGGCAATATGAGAGAATTTCATTAAAAACCTTTCAAATGAATGAAGCTTTCAGTCCGCGTGACCTGATGGTTACCCAGCAAACCACTCTGGAGTAGCAAAACTGAGAAAATAGGGAAAGTCTGAACCTATGAAAATCAGAGAGGCCAGCGTGAAAATTCCAAGCCGTACATAACTTCCTTTGGCAAGCTGCAGCAGGTAATAGCTCAACAGCACATACATGGGGCCAATTACGGGAAAAAGATAACGGCCTTGAAGTGTCAGCCCAGTCGCCCTGAACTCAAGATATGTAGCGTAATTAACTGCATACATGAGGATAAGCGCATAACACCCTGTAATTGCTGCCAAGTACACCGGGAGCCACCCTGATTTTTTGGGCCGCCACCGGTAAAGAAACGCGGCCCCTGCCAATGCGGACAGGGAAACAAACAGCCATGTTTTTGTGACGCTGTTCGGCATACCAAGATGGGCAAAAATTCCGAAGGTACTCCCATACATTGTATAAATCCACAATGGTATGTATGCCACAGGACTGATAATGGGGGCTCCGCTCTTTACCAGGTAATCATAATTATCGATGAGGTAGACCGTAGTTTTGGCATCTCCTACTGAATTGTTGACGGACATGGCCATTTCAAACGCTTCCCCTTTTGAAATACGCCCTTCCCTGAACTTGGTGAATATTATGCCACGGGCCTCAATGCGGTATTGCATCGCGATCTCGGGAGAGAGTACCTTGGCCATATCAGGGACCAGATTCCCGTAGCGGAGATAATTGCCGCCATAGAGCAGGATATTGAGCACAAGGCCGATGATGATTGCAAGCAACAAACCAACGCCACGCCTCCACGAAGCACGGAACCACTCCTTGAATGCGGATGGGAGCAGGTAAAAGATCCTGAACTCATGGATAAGCAGAAGAACATTTAAAATCAGAATCAACGGCAAAAACGTATACTTTGTAAGAGCTCCGGCCAGCTGGCACATGATGGAAAGGGCCAGAGAAGTACCGGACCTGTTATTGAAGAAAGCAAGAAGATAATAGATAGACATTGCTGCCAACAGATTTGTCAGGTTGTCATACGACACGGCAGCGGATAAAAACGAAAACATCGGAGTATTGGTCATCACGACAATCAGGAGAATTTGAGAAAGCCTGTCATCGGTCAGCAGACGGAGGGTGCGCCAGACATAATAAACCGTGCCGAAGGCAAGCGGTATGTTGAGAATTCGAAGGAATATAAGGTCTGAGATGCCGAAGAAATTAAGATGAAGCAGCTTCCCCATAATCCAGTAATAGAGCCAGGGAACGTTGGTGACAAGTCCATACTGGTACGTTTCGGGAGAATTTACGGGCAAAAAAAAGACTTTCGAAAAGATTTGCGACACCCCGAAATGGGTCACCTCATCAGGTGGCACAAAGGGGAATATCTTCAGGGCGAAAAAGAGGAGGCGCAGGCCGAAATAGAGCATCAGCACTGCTATTATCCATTTCAGATGGCTGGGCATCCGGATTTTTTCATCGCCAACTTTACTGTATGAACTCATTTCATCTCCGGCCCGGCATTTGACTTTTTGCCCTCAATGCTTTCTCCAAATTCAACACGGCTATTTCATCTCCCGGATTCAATTCCAATGCTTTGTAAAGATGGCCGATCGCATCATCAATCATTCCTTGACGAAACAGTGCATCTGCAAGGTGAATGTGATACTGGGGGTTGTTGGGTTGAATAAGCAGTGCCGCCTGGTATTGACCTATCGCCCAATCTATTTTTCCGCTATTTTCAAAACAAAGACCCAAACTGACATATGCCTCTGAATTCGCGGGGTCGATTCTTAGCGATTCCCGGTACTCGGAAACTGCAAGATCGGTCTTCCCCTGCTGTGCATATATGAGCCCCAGAGTATAATGTAAAAATGAATTATTTTCCGTAACTTCAAGAGCATGGCCGACGAGTTCAGTATTTTCACGCCAGTAACTTAACTGAACCCACGTGACAATGGAATAAAATAGTATTATCCCGATCGCAGCCACATTGATCAGATTTTTCAATTTCGGAATTTTCGTGCATAGTTCTCCCCCCCCCCAACTAGCTATGGCGAAAAGGCCTATTAGAGGAATATAGGAATACCGATCGGCCATGGACTGCCTGCCGACCTGAACAATACCGAGCACCGGCAGAAGGGTGACCAGATACCAGAACCACCCAAATGCCAAATATGGACGCCTGTCCACATACTTCAAAACAACCAAAGTAACGCCGCAAAGCACAACCGCGGCACAGCCCGCTTTCCATATCGGCACCGAAACATGGGGATACAATATCGACAAATCGAGCGGGAGCAGCATCTTTTTAACATACAGCACCAGAGCCCAGAGTGCGTTGGTAACCCGCATCAGAAGTGGAACATCTGCAATGGTGGAGATACTGCTTTTCTGGGCATATAACGTTACGACGGAAGAGGCGGCCGCAAGAAGAATAAACGGTATTTTTTCCAGTAATAGTGATTTCAGCGAACCGCCGCTGCTATTATCCTCATGCGTACAGCACGACCATTTTCCATCCAATCGTATTTTCAGACGTTCAAGCGGCCATAAATCAAGCAGAAACAATGTGACGGGAACCGTTACCAGCATTGGCTTAGCCATGAGACCGAGCGCAAACGCTGTCAAGGAAAGAAAATACCCGCTGCGTTTCGACCGCCGTACATAGTCGCAATACCACAAGAGGGTCAGCATCCAGAACAGAGTGCTGAGGACGTCCTTGCGTTCCGCAATCCAGGCAACCGACTCCACATGGAGGGGGTGTAGTGCAAAGCAGGCCACCACGAAAGCACTTCTCCAGACGGCTCCGGTCATTGAACTGAATAAAAGGAATAACAGGGAAGTATTCAATGCATGGAGAAAAACATTCACCAGGTGAAATCCCATGGGACCGCTGCCGAATAACTGACTGTCAAGCATGAGAGAAAGCCAGGTAACCGGGTGCCAGTTGCTCGAATGAAATGTCGAAAATGCCCATGAAATTGAAGCAAAAGATATTCCGGACATTACCTGATGATTATTTACTACGTAGTCGCCATCATCAATAACGCAAAAAGGTAAATAAGCCGCTTTTGAATAAATTGCAGCAGTAACAACAAACAGACTCATGATTAACGTCATGTTTAATCGTGTGTTCGGCATGCTCACCATATCCTGTCCATAAACTTGTTCAGAGTTCTGCCACAATTTATTTAGAAACAAACGTCGCCAAGCCAATCCACATAATAAAGTACCATAAGCCTTTCACTTACAAACCGTTTCTTCGTAAGATAAGAATTCCGCCCAAGTCTTCTATGGGGGTGTACTTCTGTCGCAGATAGGACAACACTTCCGGTACCTGTATGTGCTCCGGAATGTTATCGGGCATCTTGTTATTCAGGCTGTATACCACATACACAGGACGTCGCTGTTCCAGCTCCTTCAGCATTTCCAGGCGCTGGGCAGTAGTAATTGCAAAATCGGCATGTACATAGCGGGTCGGGACACGACGATTAAAAAGAAAATAGTATGCCGCTTCATTGGGGAAAAAGAGGACATGTTCTCCCTCCTTCGTGTATTTCTCAAGAGCATTCCCGATCCTAACAAGATTTTCTGCCATCACAGGGTCAAAATATACACCTCCTCGACGGATCGCCGGCAATGTTACTCCACTCTCCCTGACAGTGAATTTTGAAGTGACATTGCCCAGTTCCGTAAAGAGATATGTTGTTTGTTCGCGCAACGCACGAGAATTCCAGATCAGCAGCACGAGCGATACCAAGAGAGCGGACACCAAAAGCCGTCGTCCTGTATGTAACGATCTCAGAAGACTGACAGGACGATTGCTCAAAATGTCATCGAGCAGAAGGAAAGCAAGAAGCAAGGCCGGTGGTAATGCAAAATAAAAGTGGCTTTCATCTGATCTGCCGAGGGCGGCTCGAAATAGAAGCATCCCGAAAACCAGCAAGGTTATCCTGAATTGGATATCACGATTACCCATGCCGAGGAAAATGAGAACGAGCAGGTAGATGGCAATGAAGAGATAACTCCCTATGATCCAGTAGGGAAAGTAGGCCCCACTGGCAAGAGGCGCGGACAGGAACTGGGAGAGTGTCGGGAAAGGTAACGAGCCGTATCCGAGCATATTCAGCTTGGGGTAGCCGTACAGGCTGTCAAAGAAGCTGCCGAGGGCGTCTACCTGGTAAAAACAACCAAGCACGGGGAGAACCACCATACTGCAGCCGACCGCAACAAGGCCCCCTTGCCGCAAAAGTTGCTTGTATTCCCCCGTGGTGTACATCTCCAAGCAAAAAAACGCCCCTGTTGCTATAAGCGCACAGATTCCAACCTCCTGACTGAATAACAGACTGATTCCCAGAGCAACGCCTGTTGCAATAATCGGCAGCTTCCGGACACTTCCAAGGTAACGGTAGAGAATCAGCAGGGGAACTAACCCCAGAAAAACACGCAACATTGTGGCGTTTGTCCGCAGGCCTGTTCCCTCAATGAACAATACAATCATGAGTAGTGACGAAAGCAAGAAAATTGCGCGGTTTCGAATCAACCGATAGAGAAAGACCATGATAATCACGCTGCAGATCAGGGTAAGTCCGTACGTGTAGCACCGTCCTACCACCAATGTAGTTCCAGAAAGTTTCATGATCCAGGCTAAAGGATAAAGGACAAGCGGACCATAGAGGCAGAAAAAATCGCGGGCGTATTCACCACCATCCAAAAGGATTTGCGCCCAAGCCAGATATTCTCCTTCCTCTCTAAGAAAGGCCGACCCGCCGACTGGTGAGTAAAAATTATTAATGTTGAAAGTTGCCAGCAAACTGACCAGGAAGATAACCAGGGCATCAACACGTCGCTTGAGGAGAGATGTCGATCCGGCTACCGGCTCACTCCGAAACAATGCTGCCAGTTCCGAGCGTCGCCCCCTGCTCCAAACCAGCCAGGCGCCGAGCGAACCGGTGACCGGCAGCACAATTAAAGCCGCATACCACAGAACGTCTCTGCTTTTCGGGTAGCCATTCAGGATGGTCAGGCTGATGATACCAAGACGTTCCGCCTCTGAAAGTTTGCCGGAAAAATCAAAAGGAATGCCGGCAACCATGACAGCAACAGCAAGGCCTGCCAGAAAACCACTGGTAAGTACGAGGCAATGGGAAAAAAACAAACGACTGACCGATATGTTACCCGATGTGTCCATTAGTTATGTGGTTACTCCAGATGAGGATCGATTTTCACACTAATACCGGCATCTCCCCACAGTATACGGGGACATTCCATTTTTCAGCCATCCCGGCAACAGGCGTTCGCGTCGTGGCAAAGAACCTCCAGGATCAGGCTGAACGTCTAAACTGCTGCCAGACCGTCCCGAAATGCCCGCGCATGGCATCCAGAACCGCATGGGCTTCAATTCTCTGCATACATTCATTTCGCCCGCTGCACGGAGCTGTCTTGACGTTAAATACATTCAGACAGGGACTGCAGCAGATCCCTTCGTAAAAGACCAGAGCGTCGCCACCCTTCGGACCATAGAGCATCGGCGTTTCCGGGCCGAAAAAAGAGACCGTGGCGACCCCCAGCGACGCAGCCAGGTGCAACGGACCGCTGTCGCTGGAAATGAATATCCGGCAGCGCCTCAGGATTTCAATCAGCTCATACAGCTTGGACTTTCCAGCAAGATTGATGATTCGTCCATCACGGGGCAGCTCCGCGATCATCTCTTCCACATAAGCCGCTTCACCAAGGCTGCCGACAAAAATCAGACGCGTGTTCAGCTCATTTAACAGACCATGCGCCAGGGTCAGGAACTCGGCCTTTGGCCAGCGGCGCTCGTGAGAGAGGTCGCTGGCGTTCACATTAATACCGATCAGCATCTCCTCTGGCCTGATGCCTTCCTGCGCCAGCAGGGTACCGGCAGCAATTCTTTCTTCCCTTGTAATCAACGGCGGCTGCAATGAAAAGTCGGTAACCGTCACACCCAGCGAGGGCGCCAGGGCGCCAAACACTTCGGTAATATGCTTGTAATGGTTGTAGTAGACCTGCTCGGTCAACAGGTCCCCGCGCCATATCTGGCGGAGAAAATACCCGATTCTGACCGGACTTCCGGAGAGATAGGTGACAATAGTGGAAAATTTGGAGAAGAACTCCATGTCGATGGTAACATCGTAGTCAGCGCGCCTGATCCGACCGAGGACTTTAACAAGATCGTACACAAAATGCAGCATCGAGTCGGTACGAAGAGTATGAATTTCGTCAACCAAGCCGAGGCGCTCAACCATATCCCGATTACCCGCAAAGGTGAGGAAACCGATGGAAGCTTCCGGATAGCGGGCCTTGATGGCACGCAGCATTGGAGATGCCAACAAGATACTGCCAATGCCGAAATATTTCATAACCAGAACGCGGCGCAGAGGACGATTGGCAACACGTCGTCGAAATGGCGCCCTCATATGTTGAAAAAGATCGAGCAGCAGACATACGGGAATGCCTACGAAATGGTCGATCGCTTTCATGGTACGAATATTCATTCTCAAACCTGATATGTAATTTGGTGTTGCGGTGGGATGCCCAAGATAGGATTCCCTGATTTCTTAAATACGTATAAAGTACGCTTGAAAATTTGGAATCGCGCGAACTGAACAACAATACGAACTCAACAACCTCGGTATTTATCAAGCATGAAGTTATTTTTGCTGAAGCCGGTCATACCTTCAGAAGGAAAACACGGCACCGCTGTGGAGTATATATTTTATAGAAATAGTAATTGAACATTTCTCGTACAGACAAGTCCAATCGTGTGAACATCCGCTTCCATTCGTCTTCGGATTTGAAGTTAAGGGGAATGTTTACACCGTGCCTTATATTTACGAGAATGTCGAACCATCGCATGAAAAATAATCGCGTGCTGCTGGTGACTACATCTTCAAAAACTACAATATAGCCTCGCGTAACCCGCACGGCCTCTCTGAGGAGGTGCTCAGGGTCATCACTATGATGAAGGACTTCCACGATGAAGGTATAATCAAAGGATTTATCTTCAACTGGAATGCGCTGGCCTTCGCTGTAGAGTAGAAAATCGATCGGCACCTTGCAGTAGTCAATTACGTCTACTCCGACTGCGTGTGAGATGGCAGGTAATCTCGAAATGGCATGGCAGAAAAGACCATTACCGCACCCGAGGTCGAGTATGTCAAGCCCGCTTCCGTTCAAGATGTTATTAAAACAGAACGATACAAGTTTTTCCGTCTTCCTGGCATTTCGACCTGCCAGCATTTTGTCGATTACAGCATTTATCCCCACGTTCATACTCCTGTATTTGGCACTTTGATCAATAGTCGATTGATCAAAGTGCCTTACATGCTTAAGTGCAATTTATTTACGTCATGCCGATACATCACATTTATCTGAGATGTGATATTTTCGTTTCAGCAATACAAATCCTATTGCTCCAAAAAAAATATCGGCAAACATGCTAAGAAGTCTCGCCGAAAAAGGCAAAATAAATGGCAATGCGGTAGCCGAGAGCCCTTTTAACTGCAGGTACATAACACCCTCTCTGACCCCTAATCCAGCTGGTGCAATAACAGAAATAATTCCGGCAACTTCTGAAATAATCACAGAGGACATAACCGTGAGCATCTGCTCCACCGGCACCTGAAAACCAATTCCAAAACAAAGCAGATATGCAGAGAATCCATAGCTAAAGGCGGCAATAATATACATTAGATGCAGCCATAGAAGTAGTTTCACCGGTGTTTTGAAATACTTTATATCGCACTTGAATATTTTATTCAGGATCGATAACAACATCTTAACAATATGTGAGCAGTACCCTATTAATAAAATTTCAATTGCAATCAGAAGAAACAAAAGTGGCATCGCAAAGTTAATAAACTTTGTGCCAGGTGCAATAATTAAATAGCTGAGACCTAATACCATTGAAACAGCCAGTGAAATATAAAGTGTAATTATATTTACATAAAGAATCAACGATTTAGGAAATCCTGATTTCTCCAGCCAATAAATCTGTAGAGCAAGTGACCAAACTTTGCCGGGAATGTATTTTGTCAGATTACTTGTGTGATACATAGCTATACTGTTGGGAAAAGTAATTCTGGCACCTGAAATTGAGTTGAGAGAAATAAACCAACAAAATACATTTATTAGGTAGGTTAGTGAAATTGCTGCAAATGACAGGGTTATGAACTTGATATTAAGTGTTAGATGATACGACCGGATCGGTACCCAATTATTTTGAGCTTCGTAATAGAAGAAATAAGAAACAGCTGATAGCAGAATAATTACCAATATATTTCTTGCAGTAGTTTTGTAATTCAATCTTTGTTCCTCTCCTGCAGTTACTTCTTTGCTAAACGCCAGCGTCTTGCACACTGGGTACTTCCGGGAACAGTACCTCAATAACTGTTCAGCGCCTTGATAACGGCAAATATATCATCCTCAGTGTGAAAAAGAGATATTGGAAGACTCAAGGTAGTAGCATGAATTTCATCAGAGAGAGGATAATCATGCTGTTTAAACATATTGCTCAGAGCAGCTTGCTTGTGTGGAGGTATCGGGTAATGAATTTCCGTCATAATCTCATTTCTCAACAGATATTCTTTTATTCGATCTCTTTCGGGATGTCGGATATTAAAAATATGATAAACATCAATATTGTATTCGCTCACATCAGGCTTGATAAATTCATCATTCAAATTGTCCAGATATACTTGAGCAAGTTTTCTCTTATGTTCATTGATGCTATCAAGCTGCTTGAGTTTCACTGATAAAAATCCTGCCTGCATCTCATCCAGACGTGAATTGTGTCCTACAACATCATTATGATATTTCTTCTTTGAACCGTAATTTCTCATCATCCGGATTTCCTGAGAGATATCCGTATTATCTGTAAGCACCCCTCCCCCGTCACCAAATGCGCCGAGATTTTTTGTCGGGTAAAAGCTGAACGCCGCACAATGTCCGAAAGACCCCGCTTTTTTACCTTTGTACATGGCACCATGCGCTTGGGCACAATCCTCAATCACTTGTAAATCATGCCTCTGTGCTATCTCCATGATCGGATCCATATCACAGATTTTACCGTAAAGATGCACAACAATAATTGCCACCGTGTTTCGAGAAACCTTATCTTCTATTTTATCAGGATCGATATTGTATGTATGGATATCCGGCTCAACAAGAACGGGCTTCAAACCGGCATTCAGCACGGCAAGGATTGTCGCAATATATGCGTTTGAGGGGACCAGGACTTCAGAGCCAGGTTCAAAGTCATAAGCTTTGAGAGACAAAAGAATCGCATCAAGCCCGGAAGCAACTCCAATACAATGGCGTACGCCACAGTAGGAGGCAAACTCCCGCTCGAACCTCTCAACGTTACCGCCCAGAACATACCACCCGCTTTCCAGCGTTGTCTCAAAACTCTTCTTCAACTCATCAAAAAACGGTTCATTGACTTTTTTCAAATTTTCATACTCTATCATCAGTAGTTCTCATAAATATAATCTTCAGGATCGAAATATTCAGAGGCAATTACCATCAGAATCGCATCAGGTGTGAAATCGTGCATTTGATGCCAGTCCTTCGGTTCAAGCAACAGAGCCTGGCCCGGACTATTCAGCACAAAAACTTCCCGGTTCACCCCATCGTTACTTGACACAATGCAGCTTCCCTTCATGCAGATTGCCGCCTGGTATGTCTTGTGATGTCTATGGCCTCCCCTGACAGACTCGTCAACGCCATAAATAAAGAAAATACGTTTGATGTCAAAAGGCAATATTTTTTCAATTACGGTCAGATTGCCCCTGGTATCCATAAATGTTTTTAGGTTGATCAGTTTGGCCACTTGTCGTTTACCCTTTAGTATTTACTGTTAACTCACAATACTTCCCCAAATAATATTTCGCGATAGCGTCCCAGTTAAACCTTTGTCTGACAAGCTGTAATGAATTATGCCCCATTTTTTCAATAGTTGCAGGATTTTCCAGCAATTTGATGACGAGATCCGCCAACTGTCTCGGATTGTTTTCATCATGGAGATAGCCGTTAACACCATCAAAAACGACCAGATCGTTCCCACCAACCCTGGAAGCGACAATGGCTCTGCAGCATGCCATTGCTTCAGGAACAACGACATTTAAGCCATCAGATGGAAGCCGTTGAGAAGGCATCAAAAAAACATCACAGGCGGAATAATATCTTCTGAGTTCCTGTGTCGGAATTTCGCCTATGAACGTAACGAATGACCCAGTACCGTCTCTTCGTAATATGTCGTCGTATTCATTCCTGAGCCGGCCATCGCCAACAACCACCAGTTTAACGTTTTTCTTGTGCTCAATTATGTACTTCAGAGACTCAAAAGCAGCTGAAAAACCCTTTTTGGGCACAAAACGGCCAATCATCAGCAACACGGTATCATTTTCTGATACTGCCAAGGCATTCCTTACTTCCTTGCGCTCTTCTGCAGAAAAGAAGATTTCTTTTTCATCAACACCGTAAATTACATAATCAATTTTCTTTTTGTCCAGTCCGGCCTGGACCAGATCATCTCGCAAGTCGGAACTGTTGCATGACAGATAGTCCGATTTCGCAATAATGTGCGCAAACAGTTTACCAAGCCAGCCTAAACGGGTAATTACCGTAACATCCGAACCGGGAAATGAAGTAAAGATTTTTACCCGGGAAAAGGCAAGTGCTCTCGCAAGAACGGCGATCAGAGTATTGGGGACTGCCCAGTGGGCCTGGATCATATCGAAGTTATCTTTTCTCAGAAGCAATGCCAATTTTATTGTTCCAACCATCATCAGAAAAGGCATCAACAACATATCAAAAGGATTAATTTTCATGTCGGATTTCATTGAATGCCCGTAACCGACAGTATGCAACGAGGTGAACGGCATATACCTGTAATTGATGATTTTAACTCCGTAGCTATCTACCAGAGGGCGATTGAAATTAATCGCATATGGAACAAAAACGGTTACATCCACATCGTTCCTTGCATATGTTCTTGCAAGTGATTCAATGAAATTGGATCGCCAGTCTCCCTCAAATCGAGGATATGAATGTGTAATTATACACAGTTTAGTCATGTTGGGACTCAAACTCTCTGCAGGTTCTGTTGATCGGTTATTCGCGGAGTTCTATCATCTGTCGTCATGCCGAACATCTCTTTGAATACAAATTCACTTTCCGGGCATGTTACTTTTTATCTTTAATGCCAGTTGTAAATTATTCTCAGCTTTCTTATCGCCGGGATTCAATCGCAATGCTTCATATAAATGTTCAATCGCTTCATCGATCATTCCCCCCTTTGCCAATGCGCCTGCAAGGTTGTTGTGATATTGATGATTATTTGGATCTATCTTCAATGCTTCCCGGAATTCGTTAATAGCCTCATCAATCCTGCCACTGTTTTCCAGGTAAATTCCCAAACCGACATGTGCTTCCGAATAGGTGGGATCAAGCCTTACTGATTCCCTGAACTCGGCAATTGCATCATCGAGCTTTCCCTGCTGAGCATACAAACGCCCCAGAGAAGAATGCAAGAAGGTATTGTTTTCCGTAACCTCGAGAGAATGGTTGACAAGGTCCATATTGTCACGCCAGTAACTCAACTGGGACCATGTGATAATTGAATAAAACAGTACTATCCCTCCAGCAACTACGCCGATTATACTTTTCAGTTTCGGCACTTTAATGCACAGCTCCGCCCCCCCCCAACTTATCATGACGAAAAGGCCGATAAATGGAATATATGAATACCGATCGGCCATTGACTGCTTGCCGACCTGAATTATTCCGAGAACCGGCAGCAAGGTGACAAGATACCAGAACCAACCTGTAGCGAGGTAAGGGCGCCTGTCCATATATTTTAGTACCGCAAAAAGAATCCCGCATAGTATTGCTGCTGCGCTGCAGGCTTTCCAAAGCGGAACCGGCACAAGCGGATAATATATCGACAGGTCGAACGGAAAAAACATTTTTTCCACATACATAAGAAGGGACCAGAGAGCGTTGCTAATGCGCATAACAATAGGTACATCCGTAAATGTGGATATACTACGCTCCTGGGCATATAGCGTCATGGCCGAAGTACCTGCCGCAAGCAGTGCAAACGGAATTTTTTCCAGCAAAAGAGATTTTAACTGACAAAAGCCGGCGCTATTTCCCTCTCGTTTATTACATGACCCCGCCTTGTCAAACAATCGTATGTTCAAGCGTTCTAGCGGCCAAAAATCAAGCAGCAGCAATATTACAGGGATCGTTACCAGCATTGGCTTGGCCATAAGGCCGAGCGCAAACGCCGCCAGAGAAAGAAAATACATGCTGCGCTGCGACCGTTTAACATAGAAGCTGTAAAAAAGGAGGGTCAGCATCCAGAACAGGGTGCTAAGGACATCCTTACGCTCCGCGATCCAGGCAACGGACTCGACATGGAGCGGGTGCAACGCAAAGCAGGCCGCCACAAAAGCGCTTCTCCAGACGGCGCCGGTTAGCGAATTGAGCAGAAAAAACAACAGGGAGGTATTTAACGCGTGCAGGACAACATTGACCAGATGAAATCCCGCCGGATTGACGCCGAACAACTGGCTGTCCAGCATGAGTGAAAGCCATGTTACAGGGTGCCAGTTGCTGGCATGGAATGCCGTGAACGCCCATGTTATGGAATCCAAGGATAGCCCGGATATAACATGTACGTTATTTGTCACATACTCGTTATCATCAATAACGCAAAAAGGAAAATATGCGGCCCGTGAATAAAGTGCGGCGGTAATGACAAACAGAACTATGATTATTGCCACGTTTGATCGATTTTTCACCATACCCACTCTTCTCGATTCGAACCCGAATACCCGAAAGATCTATACGAAAACAGCCGGGAGAATACCCCCCGGCTGCAAAACGAATAACCTTCAGCCTTCAGCCTTCAGTCTATCAATCCATAAAACACAACTCAATAACTTTTCAATGTATCCGTAGTAAAGTGCATTGGCATTTCGGAACCGGCAAAATCGAATTTGTCCCCATGATCTTTCATCATGAGTTTGAAGGCGCTGAGCATGTATCTTCTCTTGAAGCCGTCTTCAAGCGCGACTATTTCCTGCACTTTATTACCGTAGAACTTCATGTAGCATGTGCCGAGCGCCTGGGTTATTTCGTCCATGGTCATCTCGAAAGGCTCGACTATCGGGGTCACCAGGTTGTATTTAGAGTAATCCCATACCCTGATGCGATCTTTCATTTCCGCGTGTATCGGCGTGAACGGCATCGGGGTGACCACCGGAAATACGGCGATGTCCGGGTTGAGATATATGGCGGAGTCGATGTTGTTTTGTATGGACTCCCAGGTTTCATTTGGAAAGCCGATCATGAACGATGCTTCGGTGATGATGCCCGCCTCGCGGCACAGATCCAGAGCCTGCTTGTTCTGCTCGAAACTGGTACCTTTGTTCAGGCTGTTCAACGTATCCTTGTCGGCGCTCTCCGCCCCGATGTAGATGTGGATTATCCCGGCCTCCCGGTATTTGTGCAGGATGTCCTCATCCCTGATGATGTCTTCCACCCTGGTTTCGATGAGCAGATGGACCCCGAACTTCCGTTCAATCAGCAGGTCCAGAAACAGTTCCCAGCGGTCCCGGTGTTTTGTAGGGTAGGCGTCGATCAGCGTGAAAAAGCTGATATTATAGGTTTCGATCAGATGGGCCATTTCTTCGATGACCTTTTCCGGTTTCCGGCAGCGCCAGTCCTCGCGCCAGAACATCCGTTGGCTGCAAAAGGCGCAGCCCATGTCGCAGCCGCGGGAGGTCAGGATTGAAGCCATTCTTCCGCGAGGCTCGACGAGGTACTGATAGTCATCCCAGTCCAGCAGATGCCACGCCGGAATCAGGGCGTCCAGTTCGACAATATGAGGTTGATTGGCATTCGAAACCACCTTACCGTCTTCCAGAAATGCAACCCCCTTCACGCCTTTCCCTTTTCCCTCCGGAATGGCGGCAAGCAGCTGTTTCAAGGTCTGTTCCGGTTCCCCTTTGATGATGTAATCAACGTGGTTTTTGTCGTCTTCGAGGATTTCGTTAAACATGAAAGTGGGATGGGGACCGCCCAGAAGAGTGACAATGGCCGGGTTTACCTCTTTGGTAACATCCAGTATCTTGAGGGCATCGGGAACCGTGGCGGTGCTGATGGCGCCGGTGACCGGAAGATAATCCAGGGTCATGACGACATCAGGTTGAAAGCGCTCTATTTCCTGCCTGATATCATCGAACTTCAGGCCCTTGTTCATGGCATCGAATATTCTGGCTTCGTGTCCCTCTTCGAGTGCGGCTCCGGCGAGATAGGCCAGATGCAGAGGGGGCCATTTGCCGACAACCTGCACTCCCCAGCAGTGATAGGGAGCTGTTACAAAAAGTATTTTACTCATCTGATTCTCCAGTTCAAGGTTGGTATTATTGGTGACCACTCCGGCGGCTCGTAGGGGACAG
>Ga0134124_10002503_pt1 | contig 14859 bp, 10 predicted proteins | sample KB304_FD_96880 | JGI IMG/M metagenome (GOLD analysis project Ga0134124, IMG submission 96880) | Terrestrial soil microbial communities without Nitrogen fertilizer from Kellogg Biological Station, Michigan, USA - KB3-0-4 | ecosystem: Environmental > Terrestrial > Soil > Unclassified ... | reverse complement strand
GGAGTAGCTGGGTTTTTGCACATATCGCCGTCAACACGTGCCTAAACTTCAAAGCAAGGTCTGGCAATAATTTGTATCAGCATCAACCGTGCCAACTTACATTTGGGTATCCGCGTGGCTCAAAAGCCCGGTAGCGGCGAAGGCAAACAGCCCTCAACGCAACGCGGGGCTGCCGGTGGGGGATGTGGAAAAAAACGACGGGGAACACCCGGGAATGGGGCAATTTCCCCGCCTACCGATGCGGCATTGATGGCGGCTCGGAGCCGCCGCGGGCTGGCGAGCTATTTCGCCGCGGGATCGGCCGAAGGCGTGGCCGGAGTGGAACGGGCCGACGAAAATTCAGCTGCCGTGGCCAGCAACTGGCCCTCGAGAGTCGACAAAGGGAAGGGCTTGCACAAAATGCGGCCAATCCCATGCCGCTGGGCGTCCGCCAGCACCGTGTCGGTGGGGTGGCCCGTCATGAGTACGCAGCCGCAGCAGTGATTTCCGGCCCGGATGGCGTCGAGCACCTCGAAGCCGTTCATGTCGGGCAAGTGAAAGTCAAGCAGAATCAATTCGGGCAGGAACTCGTCGGCCGCAATCACAGCCAGTTTGCCGTTGCAGGCGATACGCGCATCCCAGCCGCAACGCTCGAAATGCGTCTGCAGGTTCTCGGCGAATATCTGTTCGTCCTCGATGATCAGGACCTTCTTGCCTTGAGCCACGAATGTTCCTCAATTGCTTTTGGGGGCGCGATTCGGCCGATTTTCAGGCGCTGCCGCGGCCATGCCGGGGACGCCTGTGTTGGGGCACTGTAACTCCTTATCAGCAAGCCCCGAGATCTGTTAGTCAACTAATACTCAGATTCCCGCCTGTTACACGCTCATCTAGGGATAACCCCTTTGACGGCCACACTGTTTCCGGGTCGGCAGGCGGCACCGAACGAAGGAGCAGTTGCGTATAGGCGTGCTGCGGATTTGCGAAGACCTCGTCGGTCTTGCCCTCTTCCACGACGCTCCCCGACTGCATGACGATGACCCTGGAACAAAGATATCGCACCACCGACAAATCATGGGAGATCAGCAGCAGGGCGACGCCTTGCCGCTTGCCCAACTCGAGCAACAGGTTCAGGATTTGCGCCTGCACCGACACATCGAGACCGGAGACGATCTCGTCGGCCACCAGGAGCCGAGGCATCACGCACAAGGCCCGGCCGATATTGACGCGCTGCTTTTGTCCGCCGGAAAGCTGTGCTGGAAAGCGCTCCAGACAGTCTGCAGGCAGGCCGACGTCCTTCAGCAGCTGGTTCCCCCGGTCGTAGCGGGGCTTGCGCTCGATAGAACCAGGAACATGATCGAGCTCGTAGGCTTGGGTCAGCAGACGGTAGACCGATCTCCTTGGGTTCAGCGCCGAGTGAGGATCCTGAAAAATCATCTGAACAAGCTCCCTGCTCAAACGAAATACGGCGGCATCTTCCCGCTTTCTCTCTTTGCCCTCGATCAGGATCCGACCCGAAGTGGGTGCAGCGGCACCGACTATCAGTCGGGCAACGGAGCTCTTGCCGCTGCCGCTCTCCCCCACGATACCGACGAATTCTCCCGGTTGAATGCTCAAGGACACTTGCTTCACGGCATAGCCGTGAATTCTTCGCTGCCCGAAGATACCCAAACGTGCCGTATAGCGAAGGGTGACGTCCTCCAGCACGACAAGCGCCGGCGCGTTCCGCTCACCCGCCGGTGTCTGCCAGCTTTCCGTTGCGTCCTGTTGCGCCGATCGTTCGGGTCGATCGGAATTCTCCTCGCAGCCTGGAGCGCAGCGTACCCAGTGCCCTGCCGAGCATTCTCGAAGGCTTTGGGGCCGCCTTTCACAACCTAGGTCACGAGCGGGACATCGCGCGGCAAAACGGCAGCCCGGGATCGAGGCCAGTGCCGAAACGCCTGGCATCTGCCCTGCCAGAGAAGGCAGCACGCGCTGCTTGCCGTGAACATCCGGGTTCGCGGCGTGTAAGGCACGCGTATAGGGATGCCGTGGCCGGCCCAACACCTCTCTTGCCGGGCCATGCTCGACCTGTTCGCCGGCATACAGCACAGCGATGTCGTCGCACACATGAGCTGCCAGGCGCAAATCGTGCGTGATGAGCATGACCGCCGTTCGATGCAGGCGCTGCTGCTCTTCGAGGAGTGCCAGGATGTGGGTCTGGCTGACGACATCCAGCGCCGTGGTGGGTTCATCGGCGATCAGCAGCGCCGGGTTGGATGCAAATGCCATGGCTATCAGCACGCGCTGGCATTGACCGCCTGAAAGCTCGTGTGGATAACGGCGAAGCATCTCGCGTGGCGAAGGCAGGTGCACCGACGCGAGCTGCTCTACCATGGACTCGCCACGCTTGCCGGCATCCAGGCCCAGCAGCATCAGATGCTCGCCGAAGGTCTGGCCGATCGTCATGACCGGATTCAGCGACGAAAGGGGCTCTTGCGGAATGAAGGCGATGCGCCTTCCCAGCAGCAATCGCCTTTGGTGGGCCGTCAGCGCCAGCAGATCCGCGCCATCGAACATGACCTGGCCACGACTGACGGCGAAACCCGGGGGCATGTGGCCCGCGACCAAGCGCCCGATCATGCTCTTTCCGGCTCCCGATTCACCCACCAGCCCAAGCACCTTGCCCCGGCCGACCGATAGCGAAATGCCCCGAAGCACATCGACGGAATGATCGCCGGCCTGTGCCGTCAAGGTGAGATCCGTGATCGACAGCAAGCTCACTCCCCACGCAGGCGCAGGCGCGGGTCCAGCGCGACCCGCAATCCGTCACCCAGCAGATTGCATCCGAGCACCGTCACGATGATGGCGCATACCGGTACGAGCATGACCCATAGTGCGCTCTGAATATCGCCGCGCGCATCGGCCAGCATCTGGCCCCAGGTGGTCACGTCGGGAGGGACCGATAAGCCGATGAACGACAAGGTCGCCTCGACGATGATCGCCACGCCCATTTCGATGGAAAACAGGGTGATGATCAGCGGCACTGCCGCCGGCAGGACTTCTCTGAGCAGCGTGCGCAGGTGAGTAAAGCCGATCAACCGGGCCGCAAGCACATAGTCGCGTCGACGGGTTATCAGCACGTCCGCGCGAACGACACGACAAAATCGCGTCCAGTCCACCAGGACCACCGCCAGGATGACCTTGTCGACTCCCGTACCAACGCCCACCAGCAGGATCAGCGAGAGAACCACCGGTGGAAAGGACATCCAGAGATCCACGACATAGCTGATCGCGCGGTCTATCCTGCCGCCGAAATATCCGCCGATCAATGCCAGCGCACTGCCGATCAGCATCGCTCCCAGTGCGGACATGATGCCGACGATCAAGGCCACACGTGCACCGTAGATCACGCGAGACAGAACGCACCGGCCCAGGCTGTCGGTGCCCAGCGGAAATGTCGCGCTCCCGCCTTGCGCCCACACTGGCGGCGCGAGCATTTGCAATAGATCCTGCTCGAGCGGATCATGCGGGGCGACCCACGGGGCGAGCAGAGCGGCCAGGATCATCATCAGGAGGATGGCCCCTCCAACGGCAACGCGTGGCTGCCTGATCAACCGGTGCAGTTGCAGCCGCTGGGGCTGTTCCGCTCCCGTCTGGGTATTCAGATCGGCAACGGTCATGGGCTCCTCAGTCGCGGATTGAGCAATACATACGTCACGTCGACGATCGCGTTGATCGTCAACATGAGCAGGCAGAACAGGAGAGCAATGCCCTGTATCAGGGGCATGTCGTTTGCCTTGACCGCTTGCACCATCAGGTTGCCCACCCCCGGGAAGCCAAAGATCATCTCGACGAGCAAGGCGCCGCTAAAAAGGAATCCGAACTGGACGCCGATCATGGTGATGGTCGGCAGTACGGCGTTCTTGAGCATGTGCCGCCAAAGGATGCGGGTCTCGGACAGGCCGCGCAACCTTGCCACTTCCACGTACGGCTCGTTGGCCGCGTCGATCAGGCCTGAGCGCAGCACCCTGATGACCATGGGCGCGAAGCTCAAGGCCAGCGACAGCGCCGGCAGGAACAGATGGGACAGGGCACTCAGCCAATCGTGCAATCGGCCCGCCAGCAGCAGATCGATCAGTGCCAGGCCGGTGATTGCAGGCAGGGTCACCTCCTGTCCGACGCGTCCGGAAAACGGCAACACCGGCCACAGGACGCCAAACACGATGATGAGCAACAGGGCCCAGAGGAAGGACGGGACCGATTGCAATAAGGTGACGGCCACGTCGGCCACCGCTTCGCGCTTTCGCTGGTACAGCACGTAGGCCAGTACGCCGCCGGGAATGCTGATCAGCAGCGCCATCAACAATCCGACCCCGGCGAGTTCGACCGTAGCGGGCAGCGCGGCCAGGATCAGTGTGGTGACCGGTTGGTGAAAATTGATCGAGTTGCCCAGGTTGCCTCGCACGGCCTCCCAGATCCAGATGACGAATTGCATCGGAATCGGCTTGTCGAAACCCAGTTGGGCGCGCAGCGCCGCCGAGTCGGCGGCGGTAGCCGACGGCGGCAACAGCGTTGCGAGGGGGTCCACCGGCAGCAGTCGCAACACCACAAACACCACCAGCGACAGCAATACCAGGGTCGGTATTGCTGCCATCAGGCGGCGGGTGATGATCGCGAGGGTCAGCTGAAACATTGCATTGCGGACGCCGTCAGCGCAAGAGAGCGCGAAGTGGTGGCCGGCAAGTCCTCACTTGTACTTGTAGTCGGCCGGCAGCACGTAGCCGTTATCGAACAGCACCGGCTGCAACATCGATGCGTAGGCGGCCGTCGTCACTGCCTGCATCAAGGGGATGGCCCACGATTTCTCCGATGACTCGACGTTGAGCGCTTTCCAGCCGGCCATGCGCTTGGCCTCATCGACTTCGGTCGTCAGGGCGTCGATACGCGGTGCCAGTGCCATGTCTTTCCATGCCGCAAATCGCAGACGCGGGTCGAAGATCTTTCCCACATAGTTTTCCGGGTCGCCGGTTGCGTTGGCCCAGCTTTGCAGCAGGATGCCAGTCAGTTTTCCACTCTGCGCGGCCTCGGTCAGCTTGGCCGGCGTGGTTTCCTCGATGGTCGCGTTGATGCCCACTGCCTTCCACATCTGGACGATGGCACGTGCCATGTCGAAGTCGCTCGGGAAGGTGCCGTTGGTGGAGAGGAAAGTGATGGCAACAGGATTGGCCGTGCTGTAGCCGGCCGCTTTCAGTTCCGCCACGGCCTTCGCCTTGTCGAACGGGAATTTGAAATCGGGTACGTAAGAGGGCGTTCCCTCGGTCGCCATGACGGACAGGGGCTTCGCCACGCCACCGTAGAACGCTTTGGAAAGCGCCGCCTTGTCGATCGACAGGTGTAAGGCTGCACGCACATGTTCGTTGTCGAATGGCTTGACATAGCTGGGAATGCGCAGCATGTAGACCTCGGAGTACGGGTAGATCTTGGTCGTGATGCCCGTTTTGCCGGCCAGCCGTTGGACCTCGCGCAGCGGCAGTTGGACCGCCAACCCCGCGCGACCGGACTCCACCAGGGCGACACGGGCCGAAGGTTCGGGCACGATCTCGAAAATCACCTGCTTGATCGCGGGCGCTCCGCCCCAGTATTTGTCGAAAGCCTCGAGCACGATGCGCGAACCACGCTGGTGTTCGACCATCCGGTACGGCCCGGCACCGATCGGCTTGGCGATGAAACCATCGACGCCCACTTGCGACATGTACGCCTTGGGCACGATGTATACGGCCAGAAACCCGAGGTAGATCGGGGCTGCCGGGTTCGGGCGGCTGTACACCAGCACACCCTTGGTCGCCGACTGCACCTCCACGTCAGCCAAGGTGCTCAGCATGCCGCCGATCAAGAGTTTCTTGTCCGCCTTGGGGCGGTCTGCCAGACTGTATTTGACGTCTTCCATGGTCATCCTGGAACCATCGTGGAACAGGATGTCGTCGCGCAGGGTGATCTCGAGCCTTGTTGCCTTGTTGTCCAGCCACTTCCATTCCTTGACCTGGCGCGGCTGCAGCTTGAGATTCGGTGAATAGCGCAACGGCGAATCAAACACCGTCTGGTAGACGCACTGCAGGGTCGGGATCGATACGGCGCATGGATCCCAAGTGGGCATATCGACGGGATAGGCAATCGCAAGCGTCGACTTGTCGACGACCTGTGCGAAAGCCTCCTCCCACGGGAACAAAGTGCCGATCCCGGCAGACATCGCTCCCAACATCAGACGCCGGCGCAGGACGTCGTGTGGCAGGGAAACCAGGTCGGTTTCCTGTGCATGCTCGGTGCTTCTTGTTGCGTTGGTCCAGATCGTCTTGTTCATCCAATGCTCCTTGTCGATAGTCAGGTTTTCGGGGATAGGGTCGGGGTCGAACGTCACCCGCGCTGAGCTGATAGTGGCGTCTTGCCGTGTCAGGTGCCGGTGGCCGCGGGCACGGTGTCCAGGAATTCGAGCACGTGGCGCGCGAACGCTTCGGGCATCTGGTCTGGCAGCGGCACCATGCCGCCTTCGACTTCCACATAGCGGCTGCGGCGAATTGCGTCGGCCAGCAGCCTGGCCTGCGGATAGGCGTGCGGATCGGCCGTGGGCGCCAGCACCAGCACCGGACAGCGCACCAGCGGCAGCCGGGTCTCCATCACGTAGCGCGCCACCACCGCGTGGCCCTCGGCCGCGCGAGAACCGGCCTTCACCGCGTCGACCACGAAGCGCTCCAGCAAATCGATGTCGCCCTCGGGATACCAGGGCTGGCGGATGCGCCACAGATCGGTGAGGTGCGAGCCGTCCGCCTTGCGCTGTACGTTGTCGACCCTGGAGGGCTTGGCGTGGCGGGCGCGGAACGACGCATCGACCAGCGCCGAGGCCGACAGCACCGCGGCCTCGACCCGCTGCGGAAACGCTGCGGCGATTTCGGTGGCGGTCACCGCGCCGGTGTGGTGGCCGACCACCGCGAAGCGGGTAATGCCCAGCGCGTCGAGCAGCCCAACCGACACTGCGGCCCAGCGCTCAATCGAGTCCTGCCCGAGCGGCGGTTTGCATGAATCGCCGTAACCGATGGTGTCCAGCGCGATGGCTCTTACATGACGCCCCAGCAGCGGCAGCACGTCGCGGTATTCGTCCCAGGAACGCGGCGTCTGGTGCAGCAGCAGCACCGGCCGCCCGGTGCCGGCAATGGCGCAGTGCAGGGTGCCGGCGGGGGTTTCGACAAACTTTCGCTGGATGGCAACGTCGTTCATATTCAAGGCTCCGTTTCGAGGAACATCTTGCCCGGATTCAGGATGCCCAGCGGATCGAGCGTGCGCTTGATCGAGCGCATCACCTCCAGCGCCACCGGACCGTGCTCGGCCAGCAGGAACTCGCGCTTGCCCATGCCGATGCCGTGCTCGCCGCTGCAGGTTCCGTCCAGCGCCTGGGCCCGCCGCACCACCTGCTCGTTCAGCCGCTTGGCGGCCTCGACCTCGTCCGGATTGTCGCCGTCGACCAGCATCGGCAGGTGGAAATTGCCGTCGCCGACATGGCCCACCACCATGGTCGGAAACGGCGCGCGCGCGGCGTCCTGGCGGGCAGCGGCGATGCATTCGGCCAGCCGGGAAATTGGCACGCAGACATCAGTGGCCCAGGCCTTCGCACCCGGTCGTAGCGCCATGGCCGCATAGGCCGCCTTGTGCCGCGCCTCCCAGAGCCGCCCGCGTTCGGCCTCGTCGCTGGCCCAGCGAAAGCCGGCTGCACCGTGCTGCTCGAAGATGGCGCGTACCGCGGCCACCTGCTCGGCCACGGCGGCGGGCATGCCGCCGAATTCGAGGAACAGGGTTGGCTGCAGCGGGTCGCTGCGCTTGGAGTAGCGGTTGGTGGCGGCGATCTGAATGTCGTCGAGAAACTCGATGCGCGAAACCGGGATGCCCAGTTGCATCACCTCGATCACCGCCTGTACCGCGCCTTCGACACTGGCGAAAGGCACCACGGCCGCCGAGATCGTTTCGGGCATGCCGTGCAGCCGCACCGTCAGTTCGGTGATGACGCCCAGCGTGCCTTCGCTGCCGACCACGAGGCGTGTGAGGTCGTAGCCGGCAGCCGACTTGCGGGCGCGGGTGCCGGTGCGCATTACCTCGCCCGATGCCAGCACCACTTCGAGCGCCAGCACGTTCTCGCGCATGGTGCCGTAGCGCACCGCGTTCGTGCCCGAAGCGCGGGTCGCGGCCATGCCGCCCAGCGACGCCGAGGCGCCGGGATCGACGGCAAAGAACAATCCGCAATGGCGCAGCTCCCGGTTCAGCGCCTCGCGCGTCACGCCCGGCTGCACGGTGGCGTCGAGGTCGGCCTCGTGCAGCGCAAGCACCCGATTCATCGCCGACAGGTCGACGCAGACGCCGCCATGCAAGGCCGCGACATGGCCTTCGAGCGAGGTGCCGGCGCCGTAGGGCACCACCGGCACCCGGTGCGCGGAGCACAGGCGCATCAGCGCCGAGACTTCAGCGGTGGAATGTGGCTGCACCACGGCATCGGGTGGATGGCCGGCGTGATAGGACTCGTCGCGTCCGTGCTGCTCCCGCACTGCGGCGGCGGTGCTGACGCGCTCGCCGAATAGCGCGCGCAGCTCGGCCAGAAAGCCGGCGTCGACCTGGCCGAACGCCTGCTGCCGCGAATAGGAAAGGGTCGTCATGGCGCTCCTTCAATGGGCGGGGCGCCCAATTGCGTGAGGATGCGCGCGGCCTGGGCCTGCGCCGCCTCGATGTTGCGCAGCTTGACCACGCCGTAGCCGCGGATGCCATCGGGCAACGCGGCGTACTCCAGCACCAGCGCATGGTTGGCGGCGTCTAGGTGCGCCAGCAGCCGGCGCAGCGTGATCTCGTAATCGTCGGCCAAGCGCCGCTCCAGCCGCCTTTCGCGCGTGCGGCCGAAAGGGTCGAGCCAGCTGCCCCGCAGCACCCGCAGCCGCGCCAACCACGGCCACAGCGCTCCCATCCAGGGTCCGAACGCACGCTTGCGCGGCCGGCCGGTGGTCGCGTCGAGCCGGGCGACCAAGGGCGGCGCGAGGTGGTAGCGCAGGACATAGCCGGGCTCGAATCGTCTGTCCAGCTCGGCCTTGAATTCGCCGTCGCTGTACAGCCGGGCCACCTCGTATTCGTCCTTGACCGCCAAGAGGCGATGGAAAGCCGATGCCACGCAGCGCGCCAGCGCATTGGTATGGACCCCGGCACGCACCTCGGCCTGGTCGGCCAGGCGCACCAGCGCGGCGTAGCGCGCAGCCAGGTCCTCGCCCTGGTGGGCGCGCAGTCGCTCGACGCGGTCGCCGACCAGTGCATCCAGGCTCATGGACGCCACCGCTGGCGTTGCGACTGTGCCAGATGATTCGCCCAGCGCCTGAGCGATCGTTTCGGGGCTGTGCACCGCCAGCCGGCCGAGCGTGAAAGCGTTGCGGTTGGCCTCGACGCCCTGGCCGTTCAATTCGATCGCGCGCTCGAGCGCCGCCAGTGACAGTGGAACGGCGCCCAGCTGGAACGCGGCGCCCAGCAGCAACAGGTTGGCGAAAATGGCGTCGCCCAGCAGCCGCTCAGCCAGCTCGGTGGCGGCCAGCCCGGTAACCGCGTTGGCTCCGGCCGCCGCGACCAGCCGGTCGCGCAGCGGCGCGGGGTCGAACGGCGCGTTCTTCTCAAGCCGCTGGTTCAGCGTCGGCAGCGCATTGGCGTTCAGCAGCAGTCGGGTGCGGCCTCGTTCCATCTTGGCCACCGCGGCGCTTTCGGCCGCGCCGACCAGGTCGGCCGCAATGACCAGCGTCGCCCGCCCGTCGGCGATCCGACTGCCATGCGGCGGCGCGGCGTCGGTGCTGATGCGCACATGGCTGGACACTGCGCCACCCTTGCGGGCGATGCCGGTGTTGTCGAGCACCGAGCAGCCGCGTCCTTCGAGGTGCGCGGCCATCCCGAGCAATGCGCCGACGGTGACCACGCCGCTGCCACCGATGCCGTGGACGATGATCTCGGCCGCCGCGCGGTCGCGCATCGGCTCGGGCAAGGTGCCGCCCGGCAAGGTCGGCAGCGCAGGACGGCGCAACCGGGCGCCCTCGACGCTGACGAAACTCGGGCACAGGCCGTCCAGGCACGACAATTCCACGTTGCAAGCCGAGGCGTCGATGCGGCGCTTGCGGCCCAACACCGTGTCGACGGGCAACAGGGCCGAGCATTGCGATTGCTCGACGCAGTCGCCGCAGCCCTCGCATACGCGCTCATTGATGAAAGGCCGCGAGGTCACCGCGGTCAACTCGCCGCGGCGCCGGCGACGGCGTTTTTCGATCGCGCAGAGCTGGTCGTGGATCAGTACCGTGACCCCCGGTAAGGCTGCCAGTTCGCGCTGCACGCGGTCCAATTCGTCGCGGCCATGCAGGGTGACGCCGGGGGGCAGGGCGCTGGCATGGCGCGACGGGTCCTCCGCGACGACCGCGATGCGCTGCACACCCTCGGTGCGCAACTGGCCGGCGATCTGCGCAACGTCGAGCCCGCCCTCGGCAGGTTGGCCGCCGGTCATCGCCACTGCACCGTTGTAGAGGATGCGAAAGGTCATGCGCGCACCGGCCGCCAGCGCGGCGCGCACCGCCAGCGAACCGGAATGACCGTAGGTGCCGTCGCCCAGGTTCTGGAAGACATGCTCGCGCTGCACGAACGGCGCGGCGCCCAGCCAGTTGCTGCCCTCGCCACCCATCTGCACCATGAACATCGTCTGCGAAGCCGGCATGCCCAGCCGCAGCGAATGACAGCCGATGCCGGCCATCGCCAGGCCGCCTTCGGGCACGCGGGTGGCGCGCGCATGCGGACAGCCGGCGCAGAAATGCGGGTTGCGCGCCAGGTCGCCGCCCGGAGGCGGGAGCGGTGCATGTCGACGCTGCAGTGCGTCGAGGCGCTCGCGCAATCCCGGTGGCGCCGATGGCTGTCGCAGCAGCCGCTGCGCAAGCACCCGCGCCACCTGCGCCGGGCTGAGCACGCCGATTTCGGGCAGGAGCGGGGCGCCTTGTTCGTCGCACTTGCCGACGATGAACGGCCGCTTCGAAGCGGGCCAGAGCCAGGCCTGCTCCTTGATCTGCGGCTCGAGCACGGCACGCCGCTCCTCGACGACGATCAATTCATCCAGTCCCTCGGCGAATTCGCGAATGGCGTTGGGCTCGAGCGGCCACACCAGCGCGACCTGGAACACCGCAATTCCCAGCGTCTGTGCACTCGCCTCGTCGATGCCCAGCAGGTCGAGCGCCTGCCGCACGTCGGCCAGCGGCTTGCCGGCGCAGACGATGCCGATGCGCGGCAGCGACGCGCCGAAGACGAGGCGGTCGAGACGGTTGGCGCGGGCAAAGGCGCGCGCGGCCGGCAGGCGGCGCAATTGAAGCCGCTCGTCCTGCTGCCAGCGGCTGTCGGGCCAGCGGATGCCTAGCGGGCCCGAAGGGTCGTCCAAGCCGGCCGGGCGGGAAAACGGCGGGTGCCGGGAAGTCAACGTGATGGTGCCGCTGCTTTCGACCACGTCGGCCACTGTCTTGAGCCCGACCCAGGTTCCGGCGAAGCGCGACATCGCCCAGCCGGCCAGGCCCAGCTCGATGATCTCGGCCAGGCTCGCGGGCGCCAGAGTTGGTATCAGCGCGGCGGCGAACGCGGACTCGCATTGGTTGGGGATCGATGACGAGGTAGCGCCGGGGTCGTCGCCCGACACCGCCAGCACCCCGCCGAGCGCCGCCGTGCCGGCAGCGTTGGCGTGCTTCAAGGCGTCGCCGGCGCGGTCGACACCGGGATTCTTGGCGTACCACAGGCCAAAGACGCCGGCCACTTTCGCGCCGCCTATGAGTCCGATCTGCTGGCTGCCTTGCACCATGGTGGCGGCCAGCTCCTCGTTCAGGCCCGGCTCGAAGTGCACATCGTGCTGCGTCAGCTGCGCCGCCGCCTGCCACAACGCGAGGTCGACGCCGCCCAATGGCGAGCCGCGGTAGCCGGAGACGAAGCCGGCGCTGCCGATACCGGCGCGCTGGTCGGCTTTGCGCTGCTCGATCAGCAGCCGCACCAGCGCCTGCACGCCGCTGAGGTAGATCGGGCCGTCGTCCAGACGGTAGCGGTCGTCCAATGTGACGCTGCGCAGCGCTACATCATCCGCGGCAGCCACAGCGCGATTCATGGGAACAGGGTGAGCATGACGAACCGCACCAGGTCGAACGGCCGCGTGGCGAAGCCGATCTCATGGCGCCACCGTCCAGCTGGGCCAGCGCATGCGCGTTGCCCGTCTTCTCGTAGCGAACCAGATCGATGGATTGCTCCTCAGGGTTGCCCCACCCACTCCGCTGAGCACAGTCTGCGCGACGCGGCCAACCGCGCATTGACTTCAGCCGTCTTTTAAAATACTGTATACGGAATGCTGATCACCGACAACCCGGGGTTGACCCGGATGCCGCAGGCCCGCCGGCCCCGCACCGCGCACGTCGTGAGCTCGCTGGCGCGGGCCGAAAATCTCAGCGAACGTATCTACACCGACCTGCGCGAGCGCCTGCAGCGCTGCGCCATCCAGCCCGGCGAGCGGCTGGTCGACGTTGAACTTGCGGCGGCCTACGGCACCTCGCGCATGCCCGCGCGCGAGGCGCTGCTGCGGCTGGTCGCCGAGGGCTACCTGACCGGCACGACACGCGGCTTCACGGTGCCGACGCTGACGCTGCAGGACATCCGCGACATCTTCGGCGTGCGCCGCCTGCTGGAGCCGCCGGCCGCCGCCGATGCGGCACGCCACATCGATGCGGCGGCTGTGCGCGAGCTCGATGCCGCGCTCGCGCAGGCGCGCGCCGCGGTCGCGAGCGACAACACCGAGATGATGATCCTGGCCAACATGAATTTCCGTCATGTCTGGTTGAGCCGCGTCAGCAACGAGCGGCTGGCGGCGGCGATCGCGCGCTTCGTCGACCATGTGCAGACCGTCCGGCTCGGCACGCTGAGCAACCCACCGACGCGCCGGATCGTGATGGATGGCCTCGAGGGGCTGCGCGAGGTGCTGGTGCAGCGCGACGCGGCCAAGACCCGGGTGCGGATGGCGGCTTTCCTGGCCGCTGCAGAAAAGGCTTTCTTCAGTGTGCGCGCAGCCGAACTGGCCGGTGCCGCACGACCGGTCCGGCCGCGCGCCGGAAAATGAATGGCGTTCGACCCGAGCCGCCCCACCTTCAAGCGCCGCCTGGCCGCCGGGGACTGCCTGGGCATTGCGTGGCTGGCGCTCGGCAGCGCGGCGATCGCGGAACTCGCGGCCCGTGCACGGCCGGATGCAATCGTGCTGGATCAGCAGCATGGCTTGTGGGACCGGCGCGAGCTGGAGGCCGCGATCGGTCTGGTGCCGAGCGCCATCCCGGTGCTGGTGCGGGTCGCCGAGAACTCACCCCTGGCGATCGGCACCGCCCTGGATGCGGGTGCCGAAGGCGTGATCGTGCCGCTGATCGAATCGGCCGAAGCTGCCGCGCAAGCGTTGCGCAGCAGCCGCTACCCGCCACGCGGCGAGCGCTCCGGCGGCGGGGTCCGCCCGCTACAGAACTTTCCAGGCTATCTGGCCGGCGCGGACGCGCTCGCGACGATCCTGATGATCGAGACCCGCGCCGGGCTGGAGCAGGCGGCGGCCATCGCCGCCACTGAAGGGGTGGACATGGTGTTCATCGGCACCGGCGACCTGGCGCTGTCGCTCGGTGTCACCGCGGCGCAGCCCGGGCACGCCCAGGCCTGCAATGCGATCCGGCGCGCCAGCGAGGCTGCTGGCGTGCCCTGCGGCATCTTCACGGGTTCGCTCGATGGCGCCCGGCTGCGCCGCGATGAGGGCTACCGGATGGTCGTCGTGGCCACCGACATCGATCTCGCAGCGCAAGGGTTCGCTGCCGCCAGCGACGGATTTCGCACGCCTCGCAACAGCTCAAGCCTGTCTTGAGCTTGTCGAAACCGCTTCCAATGACAATCCTTGAGCGGCTGAAATGACGCCGCCGCCGAGGCAGATATCGCCGTCGTAGAGCACGGCGGATTGTCCCGGCGTGACGGCCCATTGCGGCTCGCCGAACTCCAGATGGAACGAGCCGCCGGCTGCGGCGGCCAGCGTGCAGGCGGCGTCGGCCTGGCGGTACCGGGTCTTGGCGGCATACGACCCAGGCGCGGGAGGCTTGCCCGACACCCAGCTCGTGTCATCGGCGTCCAGTGCCGGTGACAGCAGCCAGGGATGGTCGTGGCCTTGCACCACCCACAGCGTATTCTTCGCCATGTCCTTGCGCGCGACGAACCACGGCTCGTGTTCGCCCCCGCCGCGCTGTGCGCCTTTTTCCTTCAGGCCGCCGATGCCCAGGCCCTGGCGCTGGCCGAGGGTATGGAAGCTCAGGCCCTGGTGCTGGGCGATCACACGGCCGCGCTCGTCCTTGACCGGCCCCGGCTCCTTCGAGATATAGCGGTTGAGGAATTCGCGGAACGGCCGCTCGCCGATGAAGCAGATGCCGGTGGAGTCCTTCTTTTTCGCGTTGGGCAGTCCGATCTCGTGGGCGATGCGCCGCACCTCGGTCTTGCGCAGCTCGCCCACCGGGAACAGCGTCTTCGATAGCTGCGCCTGGTTGAGGCGGTGCAGGAAATAGCTCTGGTCCTTGGTGTCGTCCAGGCCCTTGAGCAGCTCGAACGCGCCGTTGCGCTCTCGAACCCGGGCGTAATGCCCCGTCGCGATTTTCTGCGCGCCCAGCCGCATCGCGTGGTCCAGGAACGCCTTGAACTTGATTTCGGCATTGCACAGCACGTCCGGATTGGGCGTGCGCCCGGCCTGGTACTCGCGCAGGAACTCGGCGAACACGCGGTCCTTGTACTCGGCCGCGAAATTCACATGCTCGATCTCGATCCCGATCACGT
>Ga0134124_10002500_pt1 | contig 14867 bp, 11 predicted proteins | sample KB304_FD_96880 | JGI IMG/M metagenome (GOLD analysis project Ga0134124, IMG submission 96880) | Terrestrial soil microbial communities without Nitrogen fertilizer from Kellogg Biological Station, Michigan, USA - KB3-0-4 | ecosystem: Environmental > Terrestrial > Soil > Unclassified ... | reverse complement strand
TTCCCGTGCATCTCTCGGTCGAGGATGCCGTCCGATTCATTGAAACACCTGATGCGGACACGGACTTTGGTAAACGCGATCGCGCGATTCTCGAACTGCTGTATGCCACCGGAGTACGCGTCTCAGAACTCGTGCAATTGGACCTGCGCGACATCGATTTCAATAACAAGTTGATGCGGGTGTTCGGCAAGCGACGCAAGGAACGAATCGTGCCCTTTGGCGAGCCGGCGTTGAAGGCCTTGAAGGACTACCTTTCAATTCGCGAAGGCTTTCTGATGAACGCGCCGGCCACCAAGCGCGACGCGCAGCCTTTGATTCTTAATTATCAGGGCACGCGCATGACCACTCGCTCGGTCGGCCGTCTAATTGAAAAGTACATACGTCTCTGTGCCGGCATACATGACATCAGCCCGCACGCATTGCGGCATTCATTCGCCACGCATTTGCTGGACAGCGGCGCGGATCTGCGCGATATTCAGGCGCTCCTCGGGCACGCCAGGCTTTCCACGACGCAGGTCTACACTCACGTCTCGATGGAAAAACTGGTCGAGGTTTACGACAAAGCGCATCCCAAGGCGTGAGTTCTCTTCCCTTTGACCCCATATTCAAACCTAACTTGGCTTTGCGCCTTTTTTCTCTCTTCGCGTCTTTGCGAGAAATCCTATCGTTGAGAGCCAAAGTATTCTCGCAAAGGCGCAGAGAAAATCTGAAGACGCGAAGAAATACTAACTGGGGACACGAGCCATATTTGGTATGACTTCCGCGCGACGCAGCCCGTGCGTTATGATTCACCGGGCTGGAATTTCTTGGGATGAACGCAGGAAAACTCGAAAACAATCCGCTGGCGGAGCTGATTCGTGAGATCGGCGCAAAGCGGCTATCAGGCGCCGTCAGGCTTTCACAAAGCCAGGCCAGGGCAGTCGTCTATTGCGAGGATGGCGGTATTATTTTTGCTGCGTCCAATCTCCGCGCACACCGCCTTTCGGACTTTTTGAGGCGCAATCAGCTTCTTGACGATCAGCAGATGGCGGCGCTGTCGCCAAAAACGACGGACGAAGAGTTGTTTGGTTTACTCGGCCGGAATTCACGCATGAACCCGGACGCGCTCAAGACGATTCGGGCCAATCACATCTCGGACATTCTGCGGGCGATGCTTCTTTGGACCACCGGGGAATGGCAGTTTGATTCTCGGGTGCGTATCGCCGGCGATACGCGTGTGACGATTGACGTGAAGCGTTTGCTGCTGGAATGTGCGCGTCATCTTCCTGCTTCTTATTTCGCCGACCGCTTTAACGACCCGACAGAGATGCTGGAGTTGGCGAAAAATAACGGGCATGCCGGCAGGCTGGTTCCGGCAGAGGCATTTATCATGTCGCGCATTGCAGCCCCGACTTCGCTGAAAGACCTGCTCACGATCAGTGGCATGAGTGAAGACGAAACGTTGCGCGCTGTGTATGGTCTGTCTTTGGCGGGTCTTTTGGTGCGGCGCGCATGGCCCAGTATCGATTTATCCGCGCAGGGGCAAAAAACGTCGCCGGCGCCTGTGGCCGTACCGGATGAGGAAAGCGATCTGGAGTCATTATTTGCCCGGCTGGATAAAGCCGGAAACCATTATGACGTGCTCGACGTTGCCAGAACCGCGCGTCCCGACGAGGTGAGGGACGCCTATCATGCGCTGGCGCGGAAATATCACCCGGACCGTTATCATCAACGTGACGCGGGAGCGCGGCGTCTAATCGAATCAGCCTTTGCGCGCATCGCGCGGGCATATGAAACATTGGGAGAGCAATCAGCGCGAGATGCTTACGACACACAACTGGCTGAATTGCCCGCGCCCGTGCCGGTCCCTGCACCCTCACCATCTGGTGGCCAGGCTCACAATTCCGACGCGCCTGAAAAAGATCCCAACCACGAGCGCGCCGAAGCCAGCTTCAAGAATGGACTGACCGCGGCAAAGAACAACCAGACCGAACATGCAATCCGGTTTTTTGCCGAGGCGGCCAGTCTGAATCCAAGGATGGGCCGTTATCGCGCCGAGTATGGCCGCGCATTGATCGCTCAACCACATACCAGGCGAATTGCCGAGTTTGAATTGAAAGCCGCCATTGCGCTCGAACCAAATAACGGCAACTACCGGCTGATGCTGGCCGAGCTTTACAAAGCCCTGGGCCTGCGCCGGCGCGCGGCGGGAGAAATTCAAAAGGCACTGGCCGCGGATCCGACAAACGAAGCGGCCCGGGCACTGCTTTCGAGTTTGAAGAAGTAGGCGAACAAGTCTCGTATCAATAATGCCATCAATCGAAAACATCGACTCGGATCAGCTCGCGACCATCGAGATTTTCAAAGGCTTGTCCGCTGACGCTGACGCTTTTGAGGAGTATGCGAATCCGCATGCGTCGCGCATCGCGGCCATCGCCAATCAGATTGGCAAGGCCTTCAACCTGGGCACGCGTGATCGGTTCTCGCTTCGGGTGGCGGCGCTGGCCCACGATATTGGCGAAACTGCGATGGCGCGCGAATACATTCAGCGCAATGGCCCGCTAAGCGAAGATGAACGCGTCGATCTGGCGCGTCATCCGCTGCTCGGTGAACGTCAGGCCGCTGAAGCCGGCGCCGATCGTGGCGCACAATTGCTCGTGCGCTGGCATCATGAGTGGTGGAACGGCGACGGCTATCCCGACGGATTGAGGTTTGAACAGATTCCGCTCGGCGCTCGCATCCTGCGCGTCGCCGACGCCTACGCTTCGCTCACTGACGCTCGTCCGTTTCGCCAGGCCTTCACCGAGCGGCAGGCGCGGGAACATTTACGTGAATGGATTGGACTCGAGTTCGATCCGGGCGTGGTCAAGGCGCTGCTGTCGCTCGAGCCTTTTGCCGAATTGAGTGGTTATGGCCGCGAACCGGAACCACCGCCCGATCTCTCGGGGATTGCCGAAGAATTAATGGATCGAATCGATCATTTGGGAAATTAACGCTTGCAAAATCAAAACGGCCTCAATACCGGCAGCATGAGTTGGTTGGGTTTCGAACTGAGCGTGTTGCGCCGGCTGAAATTTCGATCGGTGGCGCTTCCGCTCGCGGGCGAGCCGCAGCTGGGCCGGTACCTGAAGCGGCTTAACGTGCGCGTTGCCTCGAATGATCCCGCGCAATGGGCCTGGACCAAAGCGCTCGCCTTCATCGAAAACAACTCCGAAACGCTCACCGAGGAAGACGTCGAGATCGTGCTCACGGACGCTTATGTTCCGCGCAGCCAGTTTCGCAATCCCGCACTAATGAGCTGGTTTAATGAAACCGACGCGTGGTGGTTCGATAACGTGCGGACGAATGCCGATCGGTTGGCCTCGCCTTACCAGAGGGCTCTGGCCCTGGCCCTGGGAATGGCTGTGGGTGATTACGTCTTTTCATTCAACCTGGAAACAAGGGATTTGCGTCAACCGCTGTCGCTGACAAACGTGTTCAGGAGGCTTTGGCGTTCGTTGTCGCCGCCGGTCAATAACCGGCAAAAAAACCACTGCACGAATCTACCGGTACGAGGGTTTCTGGCTGACCTCTACGATGCTGATCTCCTTTTTCTGCGACTTCCTCATCCGCCCCGGGCCATCGACAGCCGCAATTCCAGGGTGCTGCTGTGGCGAGAAGAATGGATGCGCCAAGGGAAAGGCTCATGGAGCGAACCCGGGCCGGAACGCGTGACCCGATTCGGCGCCCCGGTGGAAACCAAAGAGCAGTACCTGCGCTTGATCGAAGATCTGCTGCACATCGCTGCGCACTTGCCGATGATTGCCATCGAAGGGATCAGTGACGGATTCGTTTCCACAGACGAGTTGGTTGAATGCGTCGGCAAGGCGCGCAAGATTGAAGCAACTTATACGAAGGATTTTTCGGAATTGCTGGGTATCAAGGCAATCATCATTACCGCCGGAGCTTAGCGACCGCCCACAAGAAGACCCGCGCGGGCGCCGTACGAGCGCGACCATTAATAAATCCGATTCAAAAAGGATTCCTGCTTCGAGAGAGCGAAGTTAAGTTCGTTCTCTCGAAACAGACTGGAAAGAGTTTGATGGGGCTATGAACATTTCGCACCTGTGGTACGAAGCGAAAGCCATCCCAGGTCAAGGGCGTTTCACAATCGAATCGGCGGGTGGCGGCAAATGTTTTTTGGGTCTTAGGCGCCGCGTTGCGCGCGGCTGGCGCTAAAGCACTCACCGCACAAAACGGGACGTCCCGCTTGCGGCTTGAACGGAACGCTGTCGGCTTTACCGCACTGGTCGCAGACAATATCGAATCGCTCGCGTTCGCCTCCGCCCTGGCGGGCGCCACCAAAATTCTGCCGGCGCGCGTCCCGGCAAGGCTTACAACGCTTGGGGTGCGTCAGCCCGCGCTCGCGATAGTAATCTTGTTCTCGCTCGGTAAAAGGAAAGGCCGTTCCACACTCGGCACAGGTGATCTCTAGATCTGGCATGGGTTTCTCCGCTTTCTCTTGGCACAGTTCTTCTTGGAGCTAAGCTGTTCAGAGTTTACTCCCCGCCGGAAGGAACTGTACAGAAAATCTTGCCATCGAGACCCCAGCTGCGAAGCAGCGGTCCACGTTCACGAGAATAAGACCGAGGCAGCCCGTAGGGCTGCGAGATAATAGCCGGGGGGTTGAGCGCAGCGATACCCCCGGATGAGAGGCAATTGTATTTTGACCCTGAAAGGGTCACAGAGTTGGTGTGGCACCCTTTCAGGGTGCGATCCTTGATTGATCGGTTCCGGGGGCCTGCGCTATCGCTTCGACCCCCGGCTACTTTCTGGCAACCCTTCGGGTTGCGAACCCAGGCTAGTCTCGAGTCAGCTCCGCCTCAGCGGCGATGTGGCCGAAGCTTGCCCATTGGTTACCCAGGACGATTTGACGAAACACTTTCTCGGCTTCGGCGCGTTGGCCGTTGTAGAGAAACCAGTTGCCAACACCATAGCCCACCGTAGCGCTGCTCAGAGTGTCCCTGCCCTGGTCGTTGTTCTTCCACAGGTCGCCGGGTTTCAGTTTTCCCTGATAGAGCTTTATCAGGTTGTAGTAGTCCTCGTTTTCGATGAGATCGAGATCATCGGCGATTCCCTCGACAACTTTGGCGGCTTCCGCTTTCCGGCCGAGACGCCGTAACGTCATGTAAAGCCAGTGCGCCGTCGCCACGAGCATATCCGGGTTCTTTGAAACTTTTTCAGCTTCGCGATAAGCCGAGAGTGCGCCGTTAAAGTCGCCCTTCAGATAACGCGCCAGCCCCAGGTGATACCAGATGTTCGAATGGAGCGTGCCGGTAGGCACTCCGCGGGCGTTCGGCAAACCGTCCGGTTCGATCTCGTCCGGCTTCCCTTTAATCAACCGCACGGCCTTTTTGAAATCCACGATCGCGTCGTCAAAGCAACGGAGCGTAATAAAGCGATGCCCGCGATGCCGGTAAAGCCGGGCGTCATCCGGAAATTTCTTAATCGCGTCATTGTAAATCCCTATCGCTTCCTTGTATCGCCCGAGATACGCTGTGCGCCGTCCCAGCCAAATGTACGTTTCGGCGCTCTGATTCTTTTCAAACTCCGTGCGTGCCTGAGCAAGTTTTGCTTCATAGTCTCTGCGCGTCTCCGCGGAAAGTTGCGGACGGATTTCGCCGGCGGTTTGAAGACAGTTCGGCTGGGCGAACGTGGTCGAGGCGCCGAACACGAAAAGCACGACCATTAAAATTTTCATTTGTGAATTTGCGGATGCGGCTGTGCCGCCTGATGTGCGGAAGGCCTTTGTCCTTCCGGAAGCTCTGAACCAAGTTGCCCAGTTGTTAGGGCGCTGCCCACTCTTTAAATAACTTGATGGAAGCGCAAAGCGCTTCAGCTCACCAGGGGGCGTAGCCGAATTCGATATTAGCCACCTTCGGTAAAGCCTCGCTAGAGAACAACAAATTACTTATCTCCCAGCTCTTTGACGTGCGCATGCACGGTTTCGCCCAGCGTCGCGATGTTGTAGCCGCCTTCCATGCAGGAAACGACGCGGCCGTTACAGGATTCCGCCGCCCATTGCTTCAGGACCGAGGTCATCTGCACAAAGTCCTTATCGTGCAGCAGCAGCTGCCCGAGAGGATCGCTTTCATGCGCGTCGAAGCCCGCCGAGATCATAATCAGATCGGGGGTAAACTCCGCCGCCATGTCGCCAATTGCTGATTCGAACGCGCGCCGCTGTTCGTTGACGGGTGTCATTGCGCGCAGCGGCACGTTCAGCGTGTAGCCGCGACCCCGGCCATGGCCGGTTTCGCTGCGCGTACCGGTGCCCGGATACCACGGATACTGGTGCATCGAGAAATAATAGACCGATGGATCGTCGTAAAAGATTCCCTGAGTTCCGTTGCCGTGATGAACGTCCCAATCGATAATCGCCACACGCTCGATTTCCTTGTGACGGGATTGCGCATACCGAGCGGCGACTGCCACGTTATTGAAAAGACAAAAACCCATCGCCCGATCGGGCGTGGCATGATGGCCTGGCGGACGCACGGGCACAAAGGCCGTCGACGCCTCGCCTTCCATGAGCGCGTCGACCGCGCGGCAGGCCGCTCCCGCGCCACGCAAAGCCGCTTCGAGTGAGTAAACCGACACGGTCGTGTCGCCATCCAGATAACCCGTCCCTTCGTTCACCACCCGTTCGACGTGCTTGTAATGTTGAGGCGAGTGACAGGACTGGATTTCACTGCGTCGCGCTTCGTCGGCTTCGATCTCAATTACTCCGGACCATAGTTCAGAATCCGCACGAAGCGCGGCCATTACAGTCGCATAGCGCTCGGGAGTTTCAGGATGGCCGGGCCCGGTGTCATGCTTTTCAAACACCGGGTGATGAACGATGGCGATGGTCATGATGCGCGGCTCAAACTATTTCTTATTGATTACCGCATAGAGCTTGTCCGCGCGCGACTGATCGAGCCGCTGAAGAATGCGATATTGCTCACTCGCTTTCCTCTTATCATTAACCGCCACGTAGGTAATCCCCAGATTGTAGTAAGCGAGGGCGTAGTCGGGCTTGATGCGGACCGCTTCATTAAAACTTGCTATCGCCTCGTTGTAGCGCTGGGTCTTAAGATAAGCATAGCCAAGTTCCTGGTAAGCTTCAGCGTATTCAGGCTTGAGACGCACCGCTTCACGAAGGGGCGCGATGGCCTCGCCGTTCCTGTTCAGATCGTTCAGCGACCAGCCAATATTGTAGTTCGCCGCGGCGTTATTCGGTTTCAACCTGAGCGCTTGCTGGTACGCGGCAACGGCATCTTCATAGCGGTTCAAGTTGTAATAGTAGAGATCACCCAAACCAAAATAAGGCTGCGCGTAATCAGGTTTGAGGCGGATGGCTGCGTTGTAACTGCGCATCGCAGCATCGAACTGCTCCAGCTTCCGGTAGGCGAAACCAAGTTCGGCGTAGGCTTCGGGGTAATCTTCTTTTTGGGCGATTGCTCTTTGCAGGGCGGTCACGGCCTGGGGAAATTGCTTTAGCTCGTTGTATGACCAGCCCACGTTGTAATTCGCGGTGGCGTTATTGGGCTGGATAGCGAAAGCGTTGTTGTAGGAGCGAATCGCTTCCGGATACTGGCTGGTGTTGTAAAAGTAAACGTCTCCAAGACCAAAATGGGGAGTGGCATAGTCGGCCTTCGCCGCGATTGCCTGTCGATAAGCGGCAATCGCTTCCTGGTAGCGATCGAGCTTGCGATAGGTGAATCCGAGCTCGCTGTAGGCTTCGGCATAGTCCGGCTGCAATGTGATTGCCTGCCGCAAAGGAGATACGGCCTGGGCATATAGTTTCTTCTCGTTATAGATCCAGCCGAGCTCGTAGTAAGCCCTCGTCTTGCTCGAATCAAGTGTAATCGTGCCCGCGAATGCCAGCAGCGCATCGTCATACCGCTTGAGATTGCGATAAGCAAAACCAAGTTCGTAAAGAGCGTCTGCGTTCCTGGGACTAAGGCGAAGGGCTTGCTGCAAAGCGGTAACTGCCTGTTCGTACTCTTCGCGTTCGTTGTAAATCCATCCGAGATGGTAGAAGGCGCTCGCAATCGGCTTGATTTGAACCGCCTTGTTGTACGCCTCCAACGCTTCGTCGTACTGCTCCGCAGTGAACAGCGTGTCGCCTTGCTGGTTGTATTGTTCGGCGGTAAGTCCATGGCGGACTCCCGCCGGCGGCCGGCGCACTCCGGTGGGCCGGGTCGGGGCCTTTCTGATCCGGACACTGCCGCGCCCGGCATCGCTCGACGTTGCACTGTCCGAGGTCATGCCGCCTCCGCCTTCGTGTTGTCCAAACGCGACAACAGCAGTTAAAAGAAGCGTGGCGATCATGGTTATCATTGACAGCGCGCGTAGCTTGAACATTTGCGATATTCTCCTGTGTGAAAGTCAGCCAGTCTTGGAAATTGAAATGCCGGCGCGACGATTATAGATTGAAGTGGAACTGATGCAAGAGCGACGTCAGGCAGAACGTTTTCGTCTTAACCTGCAATCGCGTTGGGAGAGCTTGTTCGCCCAGGGCCGCGGCGCCGTGTGCGACCTGAGCGCGTCAGGCTGCTTTGTTCTGGCTGCCGCCCAACTGAAAGGCCGCGAGCTGGTGCGTCTTGAGATTCAATTTCCAAACCATTTGGTTTTTGTCTGGGGACAGACGGTCTATCAAGTGCCCGAGATGGGCTTTGCACTCCGGTTTGTGTTCAGCGAAGAAAACGAGGCGCGCGCGTTGCGTAAGCTAATCGAAAAGTTGAATCAAAGCTCCGTTTGACACTCCCGAACAGCTTCAGTTAACTTAACGTTTTCGCACTCACACGAAAATCAATCCTATGCGTCCCGTTCGTCTAGTGGCCTAGGACACCGCCCTTTCACGGCGGCGACACGGGTTCGACTCCCGTACGGGACGCCAATAATTCTGAGAATTCAGCAACCCGCATTTCTTCCAGGTTGAGTCTTGAGGAAAGGCCAGCCCGGGAACATTCAGCAGCATCTCGTCAAGGTCTACCGGCTCGGCACCGACAACAGTGAAAATTGTGAGCCATTCGTGTCTTCCTTATTCATTTCATTACAAGCACGAATCAGCCCCCGCAGCTTATACATCACTAATAAGGGCGGCACACTAATCTCCAAAAAGGCGGCGCGTGAACGGATTGATAAACTTCCTGTCCGGATCGTGCTCGTCCCTCAATTCAAGAAACCGTTCGAAATGCTTGCCATAGATATCATGGAGATGCTTCTTATCGAGCCTTTCGCAGAATTTCCCAAGATGTGGTCTTGCTTTGATCTTCCTGATCATGTCCTCGGCCACCGCATAATACTTTTCGAAACCGTGCGAGTCATTGCAGATCAGATCGATCCAGCAGCGGCGCGTGTCGCGGCCCGGGCCGATAAGCGCCAGTTCGTGTCCGGCCGGCGTGAAGCGGACCTCGAGCAATGCGTATGGCAGGTTGTGCTTCGGATTCGCGAGATACATATCCTCGAACGTCTTGAGAAAAAGCTTGCACATCGGGACGGCTTCCTCATAGGGAACCGTAAATTCCTGCTCCTGATGAAGGTGATAGATGGTCCGGCTGTAAGCCTCGGCGCTCTCCAGCACGAGGGTGGTCATTTGCTTAAACCAATAGACGATCGGTGACAATTTGTTCAACGTCCCGCTATAGGCCATGAGATTACCCAACCAGGCTGATACAAGGGCGTCGGCCGAGATATTGATCCACTCGCGGAGGGGACCGAGAAGGGATTGGGGCTTATCGGTGTGGTTCCACTTGTTGATCTGGACCCTGTTCGTAAACGGGAAGATGTAGAGGCTCATGTGATCATTTTCCTGAATGATCTCTTCGAGATGGTCTTCGACCCACTGCAGATCGGCCATTTCGCAGATCTGGAGCATATTAAAGCGCTCGCGCGCCTGCACGGTCACTTCCGTGATGATCACCACGGCGCCGATCCCCCCGATAGCCGCTCTGAAAAGCTCGTCCTCGGGTTTTACGACGTACACATCGCCCTTGCCGTCGATGACCTTCAGGCTTACGACCATCTCGCTCACCCAGCCCCAGTCTTTTCCCGTGCCGTGGACGTCGGTGGCTAATATACCGCCGATGCTCTGCGCGTTGTGCGAGGGAAGCGCCTTGAATGCCCAACCGCGATCCAGGAGTAGCTGGATCACATCGCGCATCCGGGTTCCGGCGCGAACGGTCAACTGCATCTTTTCCTTGTCCTCGCTGCCCGGGATAATGCCGGTGTAATTATCGAGCGAGATCAAGGCGTAGTCCGACTCGACACCCGAGTTGAAAGAGTGTCCCGCCCCGAAAAGCCGGACGCTCGAAGACCGCCGTATGAAATCTATAATTCCCTGCTCGGTTGAAGGCAGATCGTATTGCTGCGGCTTATAGCGAAACCTGTGCGCCCAGTTGTGGAAGAAACCGCCCGTAACGCGGCCCTCGAGCCACAGATATTTGCCGAGGGTCAGGCCATTAAGGATGATGTTGAGAGTGGTGGCCCAGCCGCAATAAAAGTAGCTTCGCGATCGCATAACGGTATCTCCTGCTAATCCCTGTCACCAGCCGAAATCAAGATTACTTTGATAGCATAGGGAGTGTATCAAACGTCGGCTGGGGTATGGTATGTCCTGACGCGTCGGTCTTGACCCTACTTGGCGATCTGGGATGGCCTGGGAGGAATCCACGCGAACTTCAGTGCGGATTCAAACACCGGAAGGAGCATGGGTCTGTTCGCTAACACACATAACTTCGTTCAACAGAACGGATTAACAAACATTCGGAAGAGTTCAACTTGAGCGGAAGAGGACGCCGTCGGCCATCTTGAAGATCGTTCCTGACGTCCGCCTCTTTGCCGAGCGGTGCTGCCTTATTATCGTCTGTTACTAGCGGTTGCGTCAGCAAGGTTAAGCATAGATAATGCGTCGGTCTCTCCTCTGCGTGTCAGCCCGGCCGGGCGATAACATCTGGAGTAATGCAAAGAAAATGCTCGTCGTAGTTCAACTCTAGCCCATGGACACCTCCCTAACTCTACCTGCTGTTTTGTGTTTTTTGGGAGTGGCCCAGGCCCTCCTATTGGTCCTCGCTCTGCTCACAGCTAAGAGAGGTAACCTGACCGCCAACAGAATTCTGGCGGCTTTTTTCTTCTCGGTCTCGGTAAGTATGAGCGCCTCGATTCTGAGCAACCTGCACTACTTTCAGATCTATTCTCACCTGAGCCGGATTAACCACCCTTTTGATTTTCTCGGCGGCCCATTGCTGTATCTCTACGTCAGGGCGCTGACAGAGCGAAATTTTGTTTTTACCAAAAAGACGCTGCTGCATTTCGTGCCGGCCGTTTTAGTCGTGCTCTACCTGACACCCTTCTATCTGCAAAACTGGGAGTATAAGCATTCCCAACTGCCGACTAAGAATTGGTATTACGCCAGGTCGGCGCTGGTCATTACTCAGTTTCTTGTCTATCTCATCCTCACCATCGTAATGCTCGTGCGGTATTCAAAGAGGGTTAAGAGTCAGAGCAGTCCGGCCGAGAAGGCCATTCTTTTTCAGGTGCGTTTTTTGGTCGCCTCGTTCCTGGGTCTCTGGGTGCTGGGTCTCATCCGTTACGCCATCGATCTACGTTATCCCGCTCCCGAGCACCTGAGGCAAACAGTTTGGATTCTGCCGCTGGCCGTGACCGGAATTTTCTACGCGATGGCGTATTTCGGTCTCCGGAAACCCGACGTCTTGAGCGGCCCGGAACAGGCTCCGCGCGAGAAAAAGTATGAAAGATCCACATTGACACCGGATCGCTCACAAAGATACCTGCAGAGGTTGCAGGCTGCGATGGAAATCGAAAAGGTCTATACCGACGGGAGTCTTACCCTGCAAAAGCTGGCCGCAAAGTTGTCCATTCCGGCGCAGCATCTTTCCCAGGTAGTGAATGAACAGCTCAATCAGAATCTTCTGGACTTCATCAACAGCCATCGGGTCGAAGAAGCCAAGCGCAGGTTAGCAGACCCGGACCGGAAGCACCTGTCGATTCTGGCGATTGCTGAAGAAGTTGGCTTTAACTCGAAGTCGTCGTTCAATTCGGTTTTCAAGAAACACGCCCACATCACGCCGTCAGAATTCCGCAAAAGTGCCACCAACGGTCACCAGTCGAAATAAGCCCGCGAAGCGGGCCTCAGCATAAAGCCGGCACGAAAACGTCCAGAACAATACATCTGGACGACAAGAACTAAGCGCGCGGACGACTTTCCGTGCAACCTAAGCTACTAACGTGCTGGCGAATTGGCGAGCAGGTTGATTGAGCAATCCGAGTCCAACCGCTTATCGCCAATCATACCCTCAAGTTCTCTCCTCCTTGATTTGAGGTCAAGACTTTCAAGAACTCATAGAGGAGAAAACTTATGTTGCGAAAAGCCTTCTGTGCCATGTCCCTGGTATTCCTCGCACTGTTGCCCGCCGCGGCCCAGAATGTCCCGAAAGCCGAAGTGTTCAGCGGTTACTCGTGGGCCGGCGGTAACTTTCATGGATGGAATGCCTCGGTCACGGGAAATGTAACGAAGCGATTTGGAATTGTCGCTGACTTTAGCGGTCATTATGGAAGTGAGATTGATGGGCCCCTACTCGTTAAGGAAGACGCACACTCATTCCTTTTCGGTCCGCGATTTACCTTTCGCAGAAAGAAAGTGTCCCCTTTTGTCTATGCCCTGTTCGGGGTCACGCGATTTCACGCGAGCGCAACCGTGTCAGGTCAAAGACTCTCGGACACTGATACCGGCTTCAGCTCAGCGGTGGGAGGCGGATTGGATATCAAGTTGAATGACCGCGTTTCCGTCCGCGCATTCCAGCTGGACTATTTCCGTCCTAATTTTTTTGGGGAAGCCCACAATCGAGGGCGACTCGCCTTCGGTGTCGTTCTGCACCTGAGCAAACATTAGAACGGCGGACTAACTGTGAAAGAAACAAACAGAATCCCCCTTATTCAGGCGGTCAGGAGCAAGGCGCTCTCACGCTCCATGATCTCTATGACGCGGGCGATGCTGCTATGTTTTATCGTTGCGGCGACGGCCATCAGCTTTTTGTTCGAGGGCAACTTTTGGGTAAGGGCCTCGTCACACAAACAAAATCGCGTGGAGAACTTGGGCGCGGTGACGATGAATCGCCTTGGGCTTGTTTCGCTCGTTCATGGGCCCGCGAAAGTCCGTCCGTCCGAAGATCACGTTTGGAGTGAGAACCGTTCACGAGGCAAGCAGAAGATCGTTGCCGAGACCGCGACTGCGCTTACGTCCTCCCGAACGCTGAGTCTCAATGCACTCGCACAAAGTGAAGTGCTACGTAACGCCCCGATGGAGTCCGGCAACGTGGCCGGACAGACTGATGTAGTCATGACGATGCCGATGCCGGATGGGACGCTTACCAGATTTCGCATTGAGGAATCGCCCGTGATGGCGCCCCAGCTCGCCGCGATGTTTCCGGAAATAAAAACCTATCGAGGTCAAGGTCTGGACGATCCGACCGCCACGACGCGCTTCGACGTTACGCCCGCAGGCTTTCACGCGATCGTGCTTTCCACTCACGGCACAGTAATGATTGAGCCTGCCGGAGGCGGGCGTGCCGGGCAGTATGTCAGCTATGACGAGCGTGATGCGCTTAGGAACGCCGGCTCATTTAATTGCCTTGTCCCCGGCGCCAGGGACTCGTCTATCCACCCACAACGCCAATCGCTCCACCACAGTTTTGCTGCAACTCTGCCCGCCGCCACCGGCGCGACGCTACGTACTTACCGCCTGGCTTTGGCAGCGACCGCTGAGTACTCCCAGACCTATGGCGGTGGCACGGTCGCCGGCGCCTTGAGCGCGATAACCACAACGATCAATGCCGTTAACGCCATCTACGAGCGCGACCTGGCGATTCGACTGATGTTGGTTAATAACGAGAGCTCCATCATCTTTACGAATCCGGCAACGGATCCATATACGAGCGACAATGCCAGTACATTATTAACTCAGAATCAAACGGTACTTGATCAACGGATCGGACCGTCTAATTATGACATTGGATTCGTCCTTGACGGTCACATCTATGCTTTCAAGCCGGGCTTTTTCCTGTTCCAGGGAGCGGGTCAGTTTCAAAGCGTGTGTGTCAACGGGCAAAAAGGTAAAGGCGTCTCCATCTTGCGCTCAATCCAGCCGTCCACGATCAGCGCCATCTGGGAAGTTGCCCATGAGTTCGGTCATATGTTTGGGGCGGAACATACCTTCAATGGCACCACTGACGACTGTGCCTCCCCCTCAGGTCGGTTCCCTCACAATGCCTATGAAACGGGAAGCGGCTCGACCATTATGGGCTTTCGAGGTGGAACCGCCCCCAACGGGGCCTATCTGCCTCTCTGCACTTTCGAAGACCTGCGTTCCACTGACAATTACTTCCACGCGGCGAGCATCGAACAGATCGTCAACTACACCACCATCGGCAACGGCAGCAGCTGCCCGGTCCTGACGCCCACAGGCAATACTCCTCCGGCGGTGGAAGCCGGCCCCGACTTTACGATCCCGTCGCAAACGCCGTTCACGCTCACGGCAACTGCCAGTGATCCGGACGCCGAGGCCCTTACCTATTGCTGGGAAGAATATGATTTAGGAACGGCAGGCCCGCCCCACACCGATGACGGCAGTCGTCCCATCTTCCGCTCGTTCGCGCCGGTGACAAGTCCGGCGCGAACGTTTCCGCAGCTGTCGGACATTTTATCCGGTGTCCCAACCTTCGGTGAGTCGCTACCGATAACAACCCGTACTATGACGTTTCGCGCTACTGTTCGTGACAACCATGCCGGCAGCGGTGGTGTGAACACCGACGCGATGCGAGTTAACGTGAGGCAGGACAGCGGGCCGT
>Ga0134124_10002497_pt1 | contig 14871 bp, 12 predicted proteins | sample KB304_FD_96880 | JGI IMG/M metagenome (GOLD analysis project Ga0134124, IMG submission 96880) | Terrestrial soil microbial communities without Nitrogen fertilizer from Kellogg Biological Station, Michigan, USA - KB3-0-4 | ecosystem: Environmental > Terrestrial > Soil > Unclassified ... | reverse complement strand
GCGCGCCGTTGTCCAAATCTGCGCAGGCCTGGTCGATGGCCACCGGGTCGGTGGAAGCGCAGATGCCGATGTCGTTGACTATCGGGGCATCGGAATGGCCGTAGCAGTCGCAGGCGGGAGAAACCTGGGTGATGAAGTTGATGTAGATCGCCTTGCCCGTCTTGCCGGCCAGCGCCCCCCTGGCGTATTCGGCCATCTTGCGCATGACCAGGTCGGCGGCCTCGTTCCACTGGATGTTGACCGCCTTGACCGGACAGACCGTGATGCAGCGGGAGCAGCCGGCGCAGAGGGTGGGGTCGATGGCGGCCTTCCCTTCGATTATGGCGACGGCATCGTGGGCACAGGCCTTGAGGCAGATCCCGCAGCCGGTACAGTATTTTTCAGCCACCTTCGGCGCCACCGTGGAGTGCTGCACCAGCTTTCCCTTGCGGCTGGCGCACCCCATCCCCAGGTTTTTAATGGCGCCGCCGAAACCGGTCAGTTCATGGCACTTGAAGTGGGTCATCGCGACGAGCGCATCGGCCTCTACGATCTCGGTGCCGATGTAGGTTTTCTTCAACAGTTCTCCTTGAATCGCGACCTCGGTCTCGGTGACGCCCCGCAGGCCGTCGCTGATGACCAGCGGCGCCCCGACGCAGGCGTAGCCGAAGCCGTTCTCGATCGCGCAGGTGAGGGCCGAGACCGCCTCCTTGCGCTGGCCCGGATAGAGCGTGGATGAATCGGTCAGAAACGGCAGCGCCCCGAGCTTCCTGATCTCCTCCACCACCCGCCGGGCAAAGACCGGGCGGATGTAGGTATGATTTCCCTTCTCGCCGAAATGGATCTTGACTGCAGTCAGATTTCCCTCGGTGACGGTCTGTGCAAGTCCGGCAAGAGCCAGCAGTTTCGCTATCTTGTCGAACAGATTTTCCTTGTGCCCCGTGCGCATGTCGGTAAAATAGACCTTGCTCATGCTTTCCCCCCTTTTAGTAAGTTAGAAGTTATTTTGCAAAAAATAACTTCGTTAACGCACTTATCCTGTTTATCAGGGTTATTAAGTCGTAAGTCCGAAGTTATCCTATTCCGATATTGTGTCGCGCCCCAGATCCTTGGCCCGGTACATGGCTGCGTCGGCCGCCGCTATGAACTGTTCGGCGCTGTCGCCGATCCTATACTGGGCTATTCCGACCGAGATGGTCGGGGTGGGAATCGCCGTGCCGTCGGGCATATGCACGATCATTTCTGCAACCATGCGCTGCAGGCGTTCGGCTGCAATCCTCGCATGCTCCAGGGGAACGCCGGGCAGCAGCACGACGAACTCGTCCCCGCCGTAGCGGGCGGCAAGTTCCGAAGGGCGCAGGTGTTCGGTAAGTACCTGCGCAACTGTGTGGATGACGTGATCACCGCACAGATGACCATGCTTGGAGTTGAAATCCTTGAAATGGTCGATATCGGTCATGATCAGCGATATCGGCTTCTCTTCCAGGCTGTACCTCCGGATCAGGCGGGGAAGGATATGGTTAAGCCAATAACGGTTATGCAGGCCTGTCAGGGCATCGATGGTGCCGTACTGGTGAAAATCATACTCAAGTCTCATCCGGTCAGAGAGGACGGCATTGGCGTGGCGCAGGCGGCTGACGAGCACGTTCAGAAGATTGCAGGACGCGGCATGGGAAACGCTCACAAGCCCCCAGAGCGTATATTCGCCGATTACCAGGAGATGGCAATCGCACGTTGCACAGACATAGGCTGAAACCGCCTTGTGATCGATGAGTGACATTTCTCCGACGGTCTCTCCCTTTCCCAGCACAATGATCGGCTCGCTGTCCGGCGAGTCGAGCCGTACGCTCAGCTCCCCCTCGATAATGACGTAGAGATTGCGGTTCACGTCGCCCTGACTCATGAGAATGTCGTTTTTGGCGAGTTTGAGGTGACTGCACCGTTCCAATACCCCCTCGATAGATTCGGGGGCCACATGTTTGAAAAGGGGAATTTCTTCCAGATTGTACGGTTTCAAGAGGCGGTTTGTGCTCATGCACCATGCCTCCCTTCTCGGGATGTTACTTCCATTGAGGCGCAGTGTAACGTCAGCTGAGAAAATTGCAAGCGCAGAGATGCCTTGGAAACATATCCCGGTCTCACCCGATTTCATTTTCTTTCACCATTATTCGAGAAATGAAAAATTATTGACCGCCGTCAAGTAATATCCGGAACAGATGGTATACTGTTCACTAACATTTAGACCACAAACCAATTCGAGTCCACTCGAACACAAACCACAGGGAGGAAATGAAAATGAGTATGTTTTGTAACCAATGCGAGCAGGCAGCAAACGGAGTCGGATGCAACATCTCGGGCGTATGCGGCAAGAAACCGGAAGTAGCGGCACTGCAGGATCACCTGCTCTACGGCCTGAAGAGCCTGGCACTCTACGCCGACAAGATCGGGCGCAACGCCGAAATCGACAGATTCACCATCGAGGGGCTCTTCACCACTGTCACCAACGTCGATTTCGACGCGCGTCACATCGGTGGAGTCATCAAGCGCTGCTTCGAGTTGAAAGAGAAGGCCAAAGCCGCCGCCGGCACCGCAATTTCCGGGCCGGTTGCCGACTGGAAACCTGCCGACGATCTGAATGGCATGGTCACACAGGCCGAGGCCTATGGCATCAATCACCAACATGTCAACGAAGACATCCGTTCCGTGATCGAAATCCTGATGTACGGCCTGAAGGGTATGGCCGCCTACATGGATCACGCCATGATCCTGGGCAGGAGCGATGACGAGGTCCTGGCTTTCGTCCAGAAGGCGCTGGCCGCCACTACCGACCAGAGCCTGGGGCTGATGGATTTTGTCGGCCTCGCGATGGAGTGCGGCAAGCACAACCTGACCGTTATGGGGCTTCTGAATAACGCCCATACCGACACCTACGGCCATCCGGTTCCTACCCCGGTGCAGCTCGGCACCAGGGCCGGCAAGGGTATCCTGGTGACCGGCCACGACCTGAAGATGCTGGAAGAGCTGCTCAAGCAGACCGAAGGGAAGGGGATCAACATCTACACCCACGGCGAAATGCTGCCGGCTCACGGCTATCCCGGCCTGAAGAAATACTCGCACCTGGTCGCCAACTTCGGCGGCGCATGGCAGGATCAGGCCAAGGAGTTCGTCAACTTCCCCGGCGCGATCATCTTCAATACCAACTGCATCCAGAAGCCGTCCGACAGCTACAAAGACCGCCTCTACACCTGGGGTCTGGTCGGCTGGCCCGATGTGAAGCATGTCGACGGCTGGGATTTCAGCGAGGTCATCAATAAGGCCCTCGAACTCCCCTCCCTGCCTGAAAACCCGGGGCAGGAGATCCTGACCGGCTTCGGCCACAATGCCGTGCTGGGAGTGGCCGACAAGGTTGTTGCCGCGGTCAAGTCAGGCGCCATCAAGCACTTCTTCCTGATCGGCGGCTGCGACGGCGCCAAATCGGGGCGCAACTACTACACAGAATTTGCCGAGAAGCTCCCCCAGGATACGGTCATCCTCACCCTGGCGTGCGGCAAATACCGCTTCAACAAGCTGGAGTTCGGCGACATAGGCGGTATCCCGCGCCTCCTGGACGTCGGTCAGTGCAACGACGCCTATTCCGCCATCCAGATTGCCGTCGCTTTGGCGGGTGCTTTCGAATGCGGCGTCAACGACCTGCCGCTCTCGATGATCCTCTCCTGGTACGAGCAGAAGGCGGTTGTTATCCTCCTGACGCTGCTGCACCTCGGGATCAAGAATATCAAGCTCGGACCGTCACTGCCGGCTTTCATCACACCCAACGTGCTCAACTTCCTGGTCGAGAACTTCAATATCGCTCCGATCACCACGGTCGAGGCCGATATGAAGGCGATTCTCGGGTAGTATAAGCTTCATAAACTGCAATGTACGCCCCCGCCGGTAGTTAAACGGCGGGGGCGTTGCATATTCCGCCCTCCTGTGCCATTTCTGGCGGATGAAATATGATTGCAATTCCATCCGGTGATAATGTACAAAAATGCCGCTATGAAATCTCTTATTAAACATCTTGCACAATATCTATGTTTGTCTCTTGCCCTGTTTATCGCACTAATTCCGGCTGCTCCCGCGGGTGCCGATGTCAGGGAGGACGCTGGATCGGCGGTTGCCAGGCTGCGTCAGAATGTTGCCGCCCAAAAACTTTCGGATGATATGAAGAGCCTCGAAATGGTTTTTGAGGTTGCCCTTCGGTATTCTGCGGTCGGTGAATGGGAGAAAGCCGACAGATTCAATCTGCTGGCGCTTCAGAAGGCCCGGATGATCGAGTCGATGCTCAAGGAGTCTGAAGCGGCGCCGGTTGAAACGGCTGGAGATCATACGGCTGAAGAGCCTGACTCCGACCGGATTGTCGGTTCAAGAGGCATCTATACTGTAGTAAAAGCCGACACAGTCAGGCTTGTCGCGGCAAAGCTGGGGGTTACCCAGCAACATCTTCGCAGCATGAACAGTCTGGGTGCCATGGCCACCCTCAAAGTCGGGCAGCAGCTTGTCTACAACAACCGGAAAATCATACCCCGGCAGATCAAGGATGGCATCATAGTCAATATTCCGGACCGGACACTGTATTACTTCCAGAGGGGGACTCTCGTCACGTCACTCCCGGTGGCGGTAGGTTCCGCGACCAAGAATGAAAAATACGTCTGGCAGACACCGGTCGGAAAATTCAGGATCACCGAAAAAGTCAAGGATCCGACCTGGACGGTACCGCAATCGATACAGACCGAAATGGAAGAAAGCGGCAAGGAGGTTATCACGAGTGTTCCACCCGGACCGGCGAATCCGCTGGGCAAATATGCGATCAGGACTTCCATTCCCGGCATCATGATCCATAGTACAACCAAGCCGTCATCAATTTACAGTTTCTCCAGCCATGGTTGCATCCGGCTCTCACCGGACCAGATGGAAGAGTTTTTTCCGCAGATAAAGGTGAATACACGGGGAGAAATCATCTACAGGCCGGTCAAGCTGGCGGTGACGGAGGATGGGCGGGTCTTCCTGGAGGTGCATCATGATGTCTATAACAAGAGCGCCAGCCTTGTGGCCGAAGCCAGGCAGCTGGTAGAAAAGCAGAAACTTTCCAACGCCGTCGACTGGGAAAAACTCAAAACGGTTGTACAGAAGAAAAGCGGAGTTGCGGAGGATATTTCGTTGTAGAGAGTAAACCTTACCACCCCTAGCCCTTTAGGCCCGTATTTGGGTCCTCCTACCAGAAGTAGGCGCTTCTAAGCGAAATAGGAGGGGGATTTTAACTCCCCTCCTTACAAAGGAGGACCCAAAGGGCCTAAAGGGTCGGGGTTGGTTGGGTTCTTCATAGATTTAATCGTACGAAGTCGGCTCGGTCCCCTTTATGAAGCATTCCATAACAGCCCCCGGAGTACCCTCCTCTGCGAGCATTCCGGTACGCGGGTTTATCCGCACAAACGCAACATTCTCCGGGGCCGTGAAATCTTCGGCAGGCAGGGACATGATCGCCTTTTGCATGAAGTCCCCCCAGATCGGGGCGGCTGCCTGGCCGCCGGTTCCCGCGCTTCCAAGTGAGCGCTCCTGATCGTAGCCCACCCAGACGCCTGTTACCAGTTGCGGAATATAGCCGACAAACCAGGCATCCTTTGCTCCGTTGGTTGTACCGGTCTTCCCGGCTACCGGCCGGCCGATGACTGATGCGCGATATCCGGTGCCGCTGGAGACGACACTCTGCATCAGGTTGGTTATGACATACGCCGTCTCGGGCGGAATTACCGGAACCGGCACTGGGGGCGGTGTCTCCTGAAGGACCGTGCCGTCGTTGTCGGCCACCTTGGTAATAAAGTATTGAGGGGTCAGCATCCCGTTGTTGGCAAAGACAGCGTACGCGGAAGTCAGTTCAAAGGGGGAAATTGATGCCGCTCCCAGCGCCAGTGCCAGATTGGCCGGAATCGGAGAGGTGAATCCCAGCTTCTTCGCGTATTCCGCCGTGTACTGAGCTCCGATCTGCTCCATGATCTTGACGCTGACGATATTGATGGAATAGGTCAGCGCCTCACGCATGGTCACGGGACCACGAAATTCACGGTCGTAGTTCTGGGGTTTCCAGGTTCCGCCGGCACCGTCCGGGTATTCTACCGGCGCATCTTCGATGATCGTTGCCGGGGTCAGCCCCTTGTCGAGGGCCGCCGCATAGATTATCGGCTTGAAGGCTGAACCGGCGTTTCTTTTGGCCTGCATGGCGCGGTTGAACTGGCTTTTTTTGAAGTCGTACCCCCCGACCATGGCCTTGACTCCTCCGCTGCGGGGATCGATGGCTACCAGTGCCGCCTGCACTTCCGGGGTCTGGTCCAGCGCAAACTGGGCACCTTCATTGTTGATTTCGGGAGATACTACCGATACCTCGATGACTGAACCGAGTGTCAGCCCCTTGTTCCCCTTTTCAGGTTTGCCGTAGTGGTTCGTCATGCCGACCTTGCCGGCCCAGGACATGTTTTTTCGGGCGAGAGTACCTTTGCGGTCCCCGACCCTGACCAGGGCTTCACCTCTTTCGGGATTGAATCCGACCACGACACCCTGGTAGGTTTCGCCGGTCTTAAGGATGACGGAATCGATCGAATCCTCAACCTTGCTGCAAAAAACGTCGACATCCGTTTCATTCAAATATTTGACCGGCCCCCGGAAACCCTGGCGCTTGTCCACCTCCTTGAGCCCTTTGCGGAGGCTGTCATACGCTGCTCGCTGCATGCCGGCATTCATGGTGGTGTAGATCTTCAGCCCCCCCTTGTAGAGCTGGTCTTCGCCATATTTCTGCTCCAGCTGGATCCGCAGATGTTCGAGAAAATAGGCGGACTGCTCGTTATTGACCTTCTTCATCGGCTGCAGGACGATGGGTGTATTCCTGGCGTGTTCGGCCTCGACCGGTGTTATGTACCCTTCCGTGGTCATGCGATCAAGCACATACGCCTGGCGTTCGCGGGCTTTGTCCAGATGCTTGATGGGGGAATAGTTGTTGGGTGCCTTCGGAAGACCTGCCAGCATGGACATTTCGGCCAGATTGAGCTGCTCGACATTCTTGCCGAAATAGGTTTCCGCGGCCGCCTGAACGCCGTATGCGCCGCTCCCGAGGTATATCTGGTTCAGGTACAGGTAAAGAATTTCGTCCTTGGAGAGTCTCTCTTCCATCCTTTTGGCGAGGATGGCCTCCTTGATCTTGCGGGAAAACTTTTTCTCCGGCGACAACAACATGGATTTTGTTACCTGCTGGGTGATGGTGGAGGCGCCCTCTTTTTTGCTCATGGAAATCAGATTTTTGAAGGCTGCCCGAATAATCCCCAGATAGTCGATTCCCTTATGGGAGTAGAAATTGGAATCTTCAGCCGAGACAAAGGCCTGAATCAGTTTGCGCGGCATCTTGTTGACCGGCACCACGATGCGGCGTTCCAGATAAAACTCCCCGACAAGAGTGCCGTCGTCGCCAAAAACCTGCGAAACGATGGGAGGTTTGTAGTCAGCCAGACGATCGACCCTGGGAAGCTTTGCCATCAGATAAAACACGTAGCCGGATACTCCCAGGAGCGCAACAACAGCCAGCGTCACTGCAAACAGCAGCACCGTTGACCAGAAACTATTGCTTGAGGAGGGAGATTGTATCTTTCTTTGCATGGAACTAACCTTCCTGAAAAACTAAATGAACGATTCCAGAGTTACAGACGTTGCTGTTTTCAGCTGCGATAAAATAACATACCATTCCCGGAATTCAAACATATTCAGATCGGGAAGCGCGTGACCGACCATGATGATATCGGTTATGCCAGCAAAAAAATCGTGCTACTGACAGCATGTTTATGGTACTACATGGGAAGTGTTTCATACATGTGAATATCGTTCCTGAGGAGAATATATGTGCGGCATTGTCGGATACATCGGTGAGCAGCAGGCAACCCCGATCATTCTGGAAGGACTGAAAAAACTGGAATACCGCGGCTACGATTCAGCCGGTATAGCTACACTGGCCGATGGTGTTTCCGCCATCCGCAGAAGCCAGGGCAAGCTGATAAATCTTGAAAATATTCTGCGGGATCAGCCGCTCGCAGGAAAGGTCGGAATCGGTCATACCCGGTGGGCAACTCATGGCAGGCCTTCCGAGATCAACGCCCATCCGCACAAGGCAGGTCCGGTTATTCTGGTGCATAACGGCATCATTGAAAACTATCTTCAGATCAAGGATCAGTTGAAACAGGCCGGGCATACGTTCAAGAGTGAAACGGATACGGAAGTCATAGCGCACCTGATCGAAGAGACGCTTCATACCGAAGCGGATTTTGAAAAGGCCGTCAGGCAGTCGTTGGCACAATTACGCGGGGCGTATGCGGTATGTATCCTCAATGAAAAGGATCCCGGCTGTCTGATAGCCGCCAAGCTGGGGTCGCCGATGGTGGTCGGACTCGGTGAGGGAGAGTTTTTCGTCGCCTCCGATATCCCCGCCATCCTGGCGTATACCCGCGAGATGGTGTTCATGGAAGATGGTGAACTGGTCGTTTTCAGAGACGGTACGGCTCATTTTTCAACTATCGCCGGCGCTCCGCTGGAGAAAAAAGCGCGCCATATCGACTGGTCACCTATGATGGCCGAAAAAGGCGGCTACCGGCACTTCATGCTGAAGGAAATTCACGAACAGCCGCGGGCCGTACGCGACACTATCGCCGGTCGACTGCTTGAGGGAGAGGGTGATGTCTACCTTGAAGATATTCAGTTCAGTGACCGCCAGCTGGCTGCAGTCAAACGGATAGTCATCATCGCCTGCGGCACCTCCTGGCACGCCGCTCTGGTGGGTAAATTCTATATCGAGGGACACTGTCGCATTCCGGTAGAGGTCGATATCGCATCCGAATTCCGCTATCGCAACCCGGTCGTGGATGAAGGCACGCTGGCAATCGTCATCTCCCAGTCGGGAGAAACCGCCGATACCCTGGCGGCGCTGCGTGAAGCAAAATCGCGGGGTGCCATGAACATGGCGATTTGCAACGTGGTTGATTCTTCCATCGCCCGCGAATCAGATGGTGTCATATATACCCATGCCGGTCCGGAAATCGGCGTGGCCTCAACCAAGGCCTTTGTTACCCAGTTGACCGCCCTGTATCTCTTCACGATCAGACTGGGGAGAGCCACCTGTTCGATAGATATTGTTCATGGCCAGCGGATGATAACGGCACTCAAGAGGGTGCCGGGGCTTCTGGAAGAGTCCCTGAAACTGAACGAATATACCGAAAAAGTTGCAAAGAAGTATATGGCCGCACGTGATTTTCTGTATCTCGGCCGCGGGAAAAACTTTCCGATCGCCCTCGAAGGCGCGCTCAAACTGAAGGAAATTTCCTATATCCATGCCGAGGGCTATCCGGCCGGCGAAATGAAGCATGGCCCGATCGCCCTGATCGACGAGGATGTGCCGGTTGTCGTACTTGTGCCGAAAGGGTGTTCCTACGAAAAGACGCTCTCCAACATGGAGGAGGTCATTTCCCGGAGCGGACGTGTGATCGCGGTCTGTTCCGCCGGGGACGACGGGGTACGCGGCAGAGCGGAAACCGTGATCGAGATTCCGAGTCTCGACGAAGATCTTGATCCTCTGTTGTTGTCGGTGCCGCTGCAGCTTCTGGCGTACCATATTGCCGTGTTGAAGGGTACCGACGTCGATCAGCCAAGGAACCTGGCCAAGAGTGTTACCGTAGAGTGACCGGGAGTGGTGCCTGAGGCAGCTGAATTTGTAAAATAAAGTTGGCAACTAATAAATAAAGTTGCCAACTGATAAATATAGTTACCAACTGATTCTGAATCAAACAAACCGGAGTATTGTACCTCCGGTTTTTCTTTGTTTGCATATGAAATGCGTATTTCGGGCGAATTCGGCCACGATTTCGACGGGAAAGCGGCCACCGTTTCAATTCTCTGTGCTTGACCTGAAAACTGAAACTGTGACAGAGTATTAACCAAACTGTCGGTTACCCGAGGAAATCATGAGTAAGATCTTCGACCCCTGCTTTACCACAAGGGGGCCGCAGTCAGGAGCGGGGGTAGGCTTGTATATGTCGAGGACCATCATCGAGAAGAATATGGGTGGCAGGCTTACGGCATGCAATATCGCCAATGGCGCTGAATTCAGGATAGAGGTTTGAAATGGAAGCCATATCCCATCTCTTACCCCAAATTTCGATACTGCTCATAGAGGATGAAGAGGTTACTCTGGAGCTTCTTTCCATCATGCTATCCAAGAAATTCCCCGATATCGTTCTTCATACCGCCATCAACGGTAGAACGGGATTGGAACTCTTCAAAACTTACACACCTGATATCGTCATCACCGACATCAACATGCCACAGATGGGCGGTGTTCAAGCAGCTCAAGCGATCCGTTCGATCAAGCCGGACTCAAAGATCGTCGCCATTACCGGCAAAAATGAAAAATCAGTCCTCCAGGACTCGGTCGGAAATGGGTTTGAATTCGACCATTTTATTATGAAACCGGTAGTTTTTCAGGATATGTTCGAAGCGATCGAGCAATGTCTTAATGATATAAGTCGTCAATAATAAACATATAATAGCTGTGCGTGAATAACAGATACCGAATACCGAATACCCCAAGATAAAGGCGATCCGTGCTTGGCCCAAAAACCGGTGCTGTGGCAGATTAAAAACACACCGAGACTTTCTCTCACCACTGGCTGAAATCGCCGGAATTTGAAAACATTCCCGGCATTTCGGTTTACAGTCGGTTGTAATTCAGCTGTAACAGGAGGAAGAAGGCCGCTGATGAAGCGCGGCAGACTCCTAGCGCCTTTTATAGGTCCCCATGAGCTGTCCGGCGGCAAGTACATGTCCCTCCATGGCGCGCTCCAGATCAGCCTTGGTTGCCGACGGCGCCAATTCCAGTGTGGTGTCGAGGGCATAGAGTCTGAAAAAATAGCGGTGCGTCCCGGAAGGGGGGCAGGGACCGCCGTAGCCGTTGCGTTTCCAGTCGTTACGCCCCAGGCGCGCGGCGGCAGGCATCCCGTTCTCCGGAATCTCCCGCGTTTGCGGCGGAATGTTCCATGCCACCCAGTGCACCCAGCTGCCGCCCGGAGCATCCGGATCATCCATGATCAACGCCAGCGACCTGGTACCTGCCGGTGTGGCGCCGATGGCCAAGGGGGGGCTCACATCATCGCCGTCACAGGTATGTTTCACCGCAATGGCCGCACCTTCCGCAAATGCCTTACTGGTAACCGCCAGTTTTTCCATCTTGCGCACCTCCTTGCCCAAAGCCTCTGTTGAGAGAATGCCTGCCTGCATCGCGAGCAGTATCACTATCCATCTTTTCATACATCACCTCGTATCTACAGTATACCACCGACGAGAGCACAGCGCGCGTTGAGCCTCCACCGGATTGGCGGCACCCACTATGGAACAGGGATGATTGCTTGAAGCCGATCTGGCCCACGGGATCGGCCAGGTAAACATCCCGACCAGCCACCGCGTCCCTCCCTGCCAACTTGTTCAGCGTGCATTTCCAGGTTCTTCTCCGGTTACCGGCACCAGGAGCAACGGAATCATCGCACGCGCTGCCACATTCGGTGCGGCGCTCCTGGACCAGAATGCCTCTATCCCGGTTTTTCCATGGGTGGCCATCACGATCAGATCGGTTTCCGTCCGTTCAGCGGTATTGATTATATCCGTGACCGGATTGCCGCGCAGCACGCCGGTCGATACGGTGACCCCCGCAGACTGTAATGAGCTTTGGTGGCGACGCAGGTATTGCTCCGCCTCCTGCTCGGCCAGGTCCAGTAGTGCGGCGGTCGCGCCGGGCAGCATCACGGCGGTGGCGGCCTCCTCCCCCGACAGGTTGCCGGCGGTGGGGACTACCATCAGCAGCAGTAATTCCGCTCTGCATGAAAGTGCAAGGCTTTGCGCCACCCGCAGGCTGTCTTCGTGGGCGGGATTGCCGTCAAGCGCCACCAGCAGCCGGCGACAGGTGAACGCCGGAACAATCCCGGCCGCATGGGGCGGTATCAGCAGGACCGGCCTGGTGCCGAGTTTTACGACCCGGTTGGCGATTCTCCCGAAGATGAAGCCGCGCAGACCGCCGCGGCCGTGGGTGCACATAAGAATCAGATCGGGTGCGAATTCGCCGACATGCAGGGCGATGCCGGCCGCAACATCGGTCACTCCGTCGGAGTGGACATGCCGCTCCACGCGCATGTCGGCAGGAAAAAAGCGGCGTGCAACCTCGTCCAGGTATTCTCCGGCCTCCCCGGCATCGTGCAGATGGCGCTCACCGTGGACCTCCTGCGGGGCGTCACGCTCGATGACATGGAGCAGGGTTACCAACGAGCCGCAGACACCGGCCAGGTAAGCGCCGGCAGGAAGAACCGCTTCCGCAAGGAGCGACCCGTCCAGTGGAATCAGGATATGTTTGAACATGTTGTTCACCCCATAAAAAATATCTGATAGAGCAGGTAGAGATTCAAGGCGACAATAAGCCCGGCCGCGACAGAGGCCAACAAAGTAGTTACCGGACGATTAACCAGGATGCTCCCCATCACCTTCTTCCGGCTGGTAAACATGACGAGCGGGATGATGGCGAACGGCAGGCCGAAGCTCAGTACCACCTGGCTGATCACCAGGGTGCGCGTCGGATCGAGCCCGATGGCGATCACGACCAGGGAAGGGATTATCGTGACCAGCCTGCGCAGCCAGATCGGGATTTTTGTTTTGAGGAACCCCTGCATGATCACCTGACCCGCCATGGTCCCCACCGCGGAATAGGACAGTCCCGACGCCAGCAGCGAGACGGCAAACACCCAGCGCGCCGTACTCCCCAGGAGCGGTTCCAGGGTGCGGTGCGCTTCCTCCAGAGTGCCGACCCCGGTCAGGCCGTGCTGATAAAATGTTGAAGCCGCCATGATCAGCATCGCCATGTTGATCAGGCTGGCCAGCCCCATGGCAACCAGCACGTCCACCAGTTCGTACCGGAACAGGCGGCGCATCTGTAGCGGTTCCCTGACCACGATGCGCCCCTGGGTGAGCGCCGAATGCAGATAGATGGCATGCGGCATGACCGTGGCGCCGAGGATGCCCGTAGCGAGCAGGACGCTCTCCGAGCCTGAAAATTGAGGGACTACGGCATGGTACAGCACCTTGTTCCACTCCGGCCGGTCCAGCACGGTTTCCACCAGATAGCTGACCGCCACGATGCCGACCAGCACCGAAATGACCGCCTCGACCGGCCGGAAGCCATAACGCTCCAGTCCGAGGATCAGAAAGGTTACGAACGCCGTGACAAAGCCGGCGGTCAACAACGGCATGCCGAACAGCAGGTTGAAGCCGACCGCCGCCCCGAGAAACTCGGCCAGATCGGTAGCCATGGCGACTATCTCCATCAGCACCCACATCAGCAGCACCACGGGACGCGGAAAATGGCTGCGGCACTGCTCGGCCAGATTCAGTCCGGTCGCTATCCCGAGCTTCGCTGCAAGCACCTGGATCAGCATGGCCATCAGGTTGCTGGCTACGATAACCCAGAGCAGCGTGTAGCCGAACTTTGCGCCCCCCTGGATATTGGTGGCGAAGTTGCCCGGATCCATATAGGCGACGCTGGCGATGAATGCCGGTCCCATAAAAGGAAGGAGTCGGGCCACGGGTCCCTTCCGGCTTTTGCCCGCCAGAACCTCCATTGCGCTCTCATTGTGCCGTGCCCCGGTGTCACCCATCTCTCCACCTTTTTCATAAGTTTCCATATTATTATATCTTTCTTCAGCCGGTAGGCAAATTGGAGCGGAGAAAAGTCCTGAGCATGTCCGAGCCTAGATGAACAAGGCGGCTGTTCCGGATTTTGCATCATGTTTGACAGTCAACGGATTTGCTGTAACCTATTTGAGAAGAAGATGATTTGTTGAGGCCGCCTTGGCTGGGGCACCGCAGGTAAAAAGGAGATAACCATGACGCACTTCAATACCGCCCGAATAAATGAAATGCTGGGGCTGCAACTCGGCGTGATCAAGGACATAGCCCTCAAGTTGGACGGTGATGACCTGGAAAAGTTGGAAACGAACCTTACCGCAATGGAAGACGCCATCAAAGATATCAGGTCTATGGTGGAAGGGCTTCCGCATCGGCATCAGAGCTGATTATCCTCAAAGTCTGTGGGGTCGTGTTCGACTAAGACGGAAAATGACGAATTTCAGAGGAGGAAGACACAATGGCAAAAGAACCTTGGGTAGATCAGGATACATGCATCAGTTGCGGTCTCTGCATTGACAACGTTCCCGATGTGTTCCGTTTTGCCGAAAACGGCAAGGCGGAATGCTATGATCCGACCGGTGCATCCGAGGAAGTGATCCAGGCTGAAGCCATCGACGTCTGCCCGGTATCGTGCATCAACTGGCGGGAGTAGTCTGTAACGCCACCCATGGCCACGAATGTAGAATGCTGCGCAGGTTGGGGTGAACTTGCTTCGGACTGTTTATCCCTCGACCTGCCGGTTGCCGGATTGCATCGTCTCGCGGAACATTATCGTGGCATCCCGACCCAGGTCGGGGTTCCATCCTCCCACTTGTTGTGGGTCAGCCGCACAACCTTGCCGTCCGAAAGGCGCACGGCATGGATCTCCCCGTACGGTTGCGGGTTGAAGATGGTAAGGAGCGGTTCTTCATCGTTCAGCCCGCCCCGTTGCGACGTGAATACCAGCCATTTGCCGTCGGGCGAGTAGAAGGGATGCATATCGAAACCGGGGCTGCCGGTGATGCGGCGCAACTGGCCCGGCTTGCCATCCGTACCGATATCCAGGGTGTAAATCTCGAAGTCCCCATCACGGTTGGAGCTGAAGGCGATCTGTTTTCCGTCGGG
>Ga0134124_10002496_pt1 | contig 14876 bp, 13 predicted proteins | sample KB304_FD_96880 | JGI IMG/M metagenome (GOLD analysis project Ga0134124, IMG submission 96880) | Terrestrial soil microbial communities without Nitrogen fertilizer from Kellogg Biological Station, Michigan, USA - KB3-0-4 | ecosystem: Environmental > Terrestrial > Soil > Unclassified ... | reverse complement strand
TCCTGCTCGACCGAGCCTGAACCGGGCCCTCGCTAGGCGTGCGCAGCCTGCTCGCTGCTGCTCCGCTGCGTCAAGGCATGGAAGTAAACCGCGGTGCGCCGCAGCCCCGTCTCGAGGGGCACCGCCGGCTCCCAGCCCAGCAATGCCCTGGCGAAACCGATGTCCGGCCGGCGGCGCACGGGATCGTCCTTGGGCAGCGGCCGGAATTCCAGTGCCGAGCGGCGGCCGGTCAGCGCCTCGGCCTGGTCGATGGCCAGCGCGGCGATTTGCAGCATGGTGCGCTCGTCCGGGCAGCCCAGGTTGACCGGACCCGTCACCTCGTCGGGCGTGTTCATGAGGCGCACGAAAGCCTCGATCATGTCGTCCACGTAGCAGAACGAACGCGACTGGTTGCCGTCGCCGTAAATGGTCAGCGGCCGCCCGCGCAGCGCCTGGGTGAGGAAATTCGACACCACCCGCCCGTCGTTGGGGTGCATGCGTGGGCCGTAGGTGTTGAAAATGCGCGCGATCTTCACCGTCAGGCCATGCTGGCGGCGGTAGTCCATGAACAGCGTCTCGGCGCAGCGCTTGCCCTCGTCGTAGCACGAGCGCGGGCCGATGGGATTGACATGGCCCCAATACGACTCGGTCTGCGGGTGTTCGATGGGGTCGCCGTACACTTCGCTGGTCGAGGCCTGGAATATGCGCGCCTTTAGGCGCTTGGCGAGGCCGAGCATGTTGATCGCGCCGTGCACGCTGGTCTTGGTGGTCTGCACGGGGTCGTGCTGGTAGTGAATGGGCGATGCCGGGCAGGCCAGGTTGTAGATGTCGTCCACCTCGACGTACAGCGGAAAGGTCACGTCGTGGCGCAGCAGCTCGAAGCGCGGCGAGGCCATGAGATGGGCGATGTTGTCCTTGCTGCCGGTGAAAAAATTGTCCACGCACAGCACGTCGTGGCCGTCGCGCAGCAGGCGCTCGCACAGGTGCGATCCGAGGAAACCCGCTCCTCCGGTGACCAGCACCCTGCGCCGTTCGGTCGTTCTCATGATCGCCCTTTCATGCTGTCACTTCACGCTTTTATTCACGCTTTTATTCACGCTGTTATTCACGCCTTTATTCAAACCGTCACTTCGCTCAGCACATCCATCCAGTCGGCGACGAAACGCCCGATGCCGAAGCGCTCGACTGCCAGGCGCCGCGCCGCCTGTCCCCACTCGCTCGCCAGCGCGGGGTCGTCCAGCACGGCGCGCATGGCGCGCCGCAGCTCGTCCGGATCGTTGTGCACGAAGCCGTTGTGTCCGCTGTCGATGGTGGTCGCCAGTTCCGTGGTGCCCAGCCCCACCACCGGCATGCCCACCATCATGGCTTCGACGATGGCCAGGCCCAGGCTGGTCCAGCGGATGGGATTGAAGAAGAAGCGATACCTCGCCATGAACGCCGGCAGGTCCGGGTTGGGAATTTCGCCCAGGCCGCCCGCCGACTCGGCATCCATGCCCACCAGGTCGAGCGGCAGGTCGCGCCGCAGTTCCTCGAACACGTCCCAACCCAGGCGCCGGCCGCGCCGGCGCAGGTGGTTCACCACCACGATGCCCCGCTCGAGGTCTCCCTGGTACCGCACGCCCTCGGGGACCAGCACGCCGTGCTCGATCACGCGCGTGGGCGTGATGCCGCTGTCCCACATGAGCCGGTTGAAATGGGTGACGTGCACCAGCACGAGGCCGGGGTCCTGCGCCCAGTGCAATTGCTCGAAGGCGTTTTGCTGCGGCGGGTCATGCTCTATGTAGACGCGGGGCAGCCGCCGCTGCGCCGCCGTCAGCACGTCCAGGCGGTCGTGGTCGTAGTGGGTGCGGTGCTGATAAAGCACGCAGTCGAAGCGGCCCTCCCCGACCCGGTCGATGGGCACCTCGTGCACATTGGAGCCCCAGGGCAACCGGCCGCCCACGCCGGCGTAGAGCGGCGGGTATCCCGGCTTGGTCACCAGGAAAAAGTCATGCGGCACCTGGCTGAGGTAGTACAGGTAATTGCCGTGCACATGCCAGGTGAGGATGCGCAACCGCCTGCCGGGACCGCTGTCGTTCATGCGTTCTCCTTTACCCGTTGCGCGCCCGCCGCGTCTGCCCCCCGAGCAGGGGCCCGGCGGCGCTGGAGCTGCTCCATGGCGGCCGCAATCACCTGCGCCGGCGTGACGTTCAGGGCGCAGGGATGGCCCACCGGGCACACGGCGTAGGCGCAGGGACGGCAGGCCGGGTAATCGGCGATGACGCGGTGTCTGGCCGCATCCAGCGGCGCCCAGCGCCGGGTGTCGCTGCCCAGAGCCACCACGACCGAGGGCGTGCCCACGGCCGCCGCGATATGCGAAATGCCCGTGTCGTTGCATACCACCAGGGGCGCGGCCGCGACCAGCGCGGCCAAGCCTCCCAGGCTGGTGGCGCCGGCGAGCGAAATAGCTGACCTGCGGGCGGCGCCGCCCATGCGCTGCCGCACCGAATCCACCAGGTCGGCTTCCGCCTGAGTGCCGGTCAGCAGCACATTCCAGCCTCGCAGCGCCAGTGCATCCGCCACCCGGGCGAAGCGCTCGGGTGGCCAGCGCCTGGACGGGAGTTGCGAGCCGGCGTGCACAATCACGGCCCGCTCGGGATGCACACCATGCCGCTGCAACAAACCGTGCGCTTCGGCGCGGTCCGCCCCGGTCAGGGGAAACCACAAGTTGTCGTCGCCAGGGCCGAGCCCCAGCGCCTCCGTGAGCCTGGTGTAACGCCGCGCTTCCGGCAACTCGTCCGGCCAAGGGATGAAGCAGCCGGCGCGGCGCTCGCCGGGCTGGCGGAATCCGGCGTTGTATCCGGCTCCCCACTGCAGCACGATGTCGTTGGCCGCGCCGCCGCTGCCATGCATCTGTATGGCCAGGTCCAGCCCCCGGCCGCGCAGTTCCGCCGCCAGCCGCGGCAGTCCCGCATCGCTTTGTTCCTGCTCGGGGAAACCCACGGCGCCCGGGAAGAGGATCAGTTCATCGATCAGCGCGGCATAGCGCGCGACGAACGCGCGCGCCCACGGCAGGCCGACCAGGCTGATGTGGGCGCTGGGAAAGCCCGCGCGCAGGGTGCACAGCGCCGGCACCGCGCACAGCAGGTCGCCGAGCTGCAGGGCCCGGAACACCGCGATCCGTGGCGGGGATGCGGGCATCAGAAAAACGCCACCCTGAAGCGCACTGCCCCGTACAGGCGCCAGAACACCGACAGCGGCGGGATGCACAGCGACGTCCACAGCATTTCCGCCCGGTGCGCGGCGCTGGTGGCCGTGCCATGCAGGCGCCGCAGGGCGAAGCCGAGGCTGAGGCCCGCCCAGACGGCGAGGCATGCCAGCGCCACGCCGAACCACTGCCCCAGCGCGGCCGCGGCGGCGCCCAGCAGGCACAGCACGATGGCGTAGTACCTCCAGGGCCGCGGCGTGGCGATGCGGTTCGCGTACAACCCGCGGTACTTCTTGTACAGCAGGGCGTCGAACTGGCTCTTGCGTTGCTGGGCAATGCTCACGCCCCAGCGCGCGGGGCGCACGGGATGGACGACCACGGCCCGCTCGGCGCGCCCGATGCGGTATCCCGCGCAGAGAATGGCGAACTGCAAGTCCGAGTCCTCGCGCCACGCGGCCGTGTAATGCTCGTCAAAGCCGCGCACCCGTTCCAGCACCGCGCGCCGCACGAAGCAGTTCGCCGTGGCGAATTCGGCGCGGGCGAGGCCGGCGCAATCCAGTTCGTAGTCGGTGGGACGCGGCGGCAGCGGTACCTCGATACGGCCGGCCACCGCGCCCACGTCCAGGCGCAGGGCCTGCAGCCCCTCGGCCAGCCAGTGCGGATGCGGAATGGTGTCGTCATCGGTGAAGGCGATGAATTCGGTGCGCGCTTCGCGCCAGCCGCGGTTGCGCGCCCCCGCCGGCCCCTGCGTGGCGGTGACGGCGATATAAGTGAAGCGCGGCCCGCGCCCGGCGTGCATGGCCTCGAAGCGCCGCACCAGCCGCTCCGTGTCCGGGTCGCAGCCGTCGTCGCACACCATCACCTCGTAATAGGGCGGGGCGAGGCTTTGCCCCGCGACCGCTTCCAGGCACCGTGCCAGCAGATCCGGACGGCGGAAAGTGGGAATCACCACCGTGATGCTGGGCGCCGGCCCGGCCCCGACATTACGCTCCCCCATCCCCATGCCTCCATGGGCCGGCGCGTTCATGCCGCCGCCTTTTCCAGCAGGAAGGGGCCGATGACCAGCGCGTCCAGCGGCGAGGTCCAGAACGATTCCACGGCGTCGCGCGGCGAGCACACCATGGGTTCGCCCCGGGTGTTGAACGAGGTGTTGACCAGCACCGGCACGCCGGTGCGGCGGTGGAAGGCGGCCAGGAGGTCGTAATACAGCGCATGCTGCTCCCGGCTGACGGTCTGCACCCGGGCCGTGCCGTCCACGTGGCGCACGGCGGGAATGAGCTTTTCCTTGTCCGGCGCCACCGGGAACACGAACAGCATGAAAGGCGCCACGTCCGCTCCCGGAAACCATTCCGCGGCATGCTCCTGCATGACCACGGGCGCGACGGGACGAAAGTCCTCCCGGTCCTTGAGCTCGTTCAGCCGTGCCTGCATGCCCGCCTCCAGCGGCGAGGCCAGGATGGAGCGCGCGCCGAGCGCGCGCGGGCCGAATTCCATGCGTCCCTGGAACCAGCCGATGATGCGCTGCTCGGCCAGCAGCCGCGCCGCCTCCTCGGCCACGTTGTCCAGGCGGCGGTACGGAAGCTTGGACCATTTGAGGAAGCGCTCAATGTCGTCGTCGCCGTAGCTGGGGCCGAGGTAGGCGTGGTCCATGTGCCAGCGCTTGTCCGGCGCGCCGCGTTCGACATAGTCGACCCACAGGGCGGCGCCGAGCGCGGTACCGGCATCGCCCGAGGCCGGCTGCACCCACACCCGCTCGAAGGGGCCCTGCTCGCGCACGCGCGCATTCATGACGCAATTGAGCGCCACGCCGCCGGCCATGGCGAGGCGGCGCATTCCAGTCTGGGCATGCAGCCAGCGCACCATCTGCAGCACCGTGTCCTCGAGCGCGCGCTGCAAGGAATGCGCGATGTCGAAATCGCGCTGGTTGATGGGCGCGCCGCGCGGACGCGCCGGCCCGAACCTTTCCGCGAGGCACGGGGCCCTGACCTGGTAGCGCCCCTCCCCCTGCCAGCGCAGGATGTCGCGGAATTCATCCAGGTAGCGCGGCTCGCCGTAGGAAGCCAGCGCCATGACCTTGTATTCGTCGCAGGAACGCAGAAAGCCGAGGTACTCGGTGACCTCTTCGTACAGCAAACCCAGCGAATGCGGCAGGTTGACCTGTGCGATGCGGTCATATCGCCCATCCTTGAACAGTCCGTAGCTGGTGGTCGCGAGCTCGCCGCGGCCGTCCATGGTGAGCACCGCACAGTCTTCGAACGGCGCCGGCAGAAAGGCGCTGGCCTCGTGCGCCAGGTGATGCTCGATGTAATGCCACTCCAGGGCGTCCTCGGCCGGCCGCGGCTCGAAGCGCCCGCGCAGGTGGTGGGGAGCGCCGTCCAGGAGCTGGCCCTTGGCATTCATGATGTGGCACAGGAACAGCGGATCCCAGGGCGAGGCGGCGGTCCCTTGGGCGGTCCCTTGGGCCGCCCTCTTCGGTCTCAACGGCAGCTCGATGCTGTCTTGCGGAGGGAACGACAGCAGTTCCGGACGGAACGAATAAGCCACGTGGTCGATGCCGCCCAGGCCGATGCCCGCCTCGCGCAGGCAGAAGTCCATGGCGTGAAACGGCAGCTCCCAGGTGGAGAAAGGCACGGCGCGCTTGGCGTGCTTGACGTGGGTGAAGCGCTCTTCCTCGGCGGCGGCGATCACCTCGCCGTCGCGCACCAGCACGGCGGAGCTGTCGTGGTAGACGGCATTGATACCCAGTGTGTACATTCAGGCGTCCAGCGTTGACGGCGGTTGAGCGGGAATGGGCGGCATGCGATGAAGTACGCGTGGCAATGAATTCGCGGATCCGGCGCCCGCACTCCCCGTGCCGGCCTGCGGCAGGGCCTTCCCCATGCCGCCGCGGCCCGCCATGAGCGCCTGCGCCGCGGCTGCCACCTCGGCGGGATCGACGTCCAGGCAGTCGTTGCCGCCGCGCGGGCAGATGCTTTTGTAGCAATAGCGGCACGGCACGTCGCGGAACAGCAGCCGGTGGGGCACGCGCCACGGCGCGTGCTGGGGATTGGTCAATGCGTACAGATCCACCACCGCCGTGCCGACGGCCGCGGCAAGGTGCGCCGGCCCGGTGTTGTTGGAAATCAACACCCGGGAACGTTGGATCAACGCGGCGAGTTCGGGCAATGCCAGCCTGCCGGCGAGATTATGGATGCGCCCCTGCGCGGCCAGGCCATCAGCGGAATGGCACACAGCCTCGACCAGTGCACGTTCACCGGCATCACCGGTGACCGCGACGCTGCAACCGGGCGCCCGCAGCAACCGCCGCGCCACTTCGGCATAGCGCTCCGCGGAATAGCGCCGCGAGGCCGCGCTCGCTCCCGGATGCAGGGTCACCAGCGTGTCGGCCGGGGACACGCGCAACTCGGCCAGCATGCGCTGCACCGCCGTGTGCGCCGCCGCCGGGACGCGGAAACTCAGCCGCTCATCGGCCGTCTCGGCGCCGATGGTTTTCACCAGGTCGAGTTGGCGCCGGGTCTCGTGCCGGACGACCTCGCCGGGTTCGGGCTCCTTCACCCAATCCGTGAGCAGGTGGTAGGGGTTTTCGCGGCAATGCGCCAGCCGCAATGGAATACCCGCCGCAAAGCACAGCATGGCGGCCGGCAGCGGGCTTTGGCTGTACACGGTGAAAATGACCGCCGCGTCGAAGCGGGCGGCCTCCAGCCTGTCGCGCAACTCCAGCAGGCTTTTGCTGGAAGCGCTTGCATGCTTCATCCACGGGACGGCGCACGCCATGGCGTGGTCGATTTCCGGACTGTACGCCGCGGCCGCGGCGCCGGCCGGCGAAGCCAGCAGGGTGATGCGCCGCATGGGTCCGCTGCTGCCGGCGACGCTGTTTGCAGCGGCGCCGTTTCCGGCGTCGCCGTTTCCAGCGAATTTAAGGGCGCGGATGGCGGGCGTGGTCATGAGAACATCGCCCAGGTTGTCCAGCCGCACGCACAGGATGTTCCGCGCCTCGCGCCAGGCATTCAGCACGTTCAAGCGGCGCCCCCTGCCGAGGCCCGCGCCGCGGACGCCTGCCGCAACGCCGGATCCTCATGGCGCGAAACAATCACCCGGGCGGCGTCATGAAGGTCGCTGACCGCGTAGTCCGGCGTGCGCCGGCCGCTGATGTCCCATTCCGTCTCGTTGCCGTTGTTGATCAATATGGTCCGGCAGCCCGCGGCGTTGCCGGCCTCCACATCATCCAGGATGTCGCCGACCATCCATGACCGGCCGATGTCGATGCCGTGCTCGGCGGCGGCCTGGAGCAGCATGCCCGGCTGCGGCTTGCGGCAGCCGCACTGCGGTCCGCGCTCGGAATCGTGTGGACAGTAATAGAAGCCCGCCAGGTGTGCTCCGCATTCCCGGAACATGCGGCGCAGCGCCGCGGCGACCCGGGGCATGGCCGACTCGTCGATGAAGCCGCGCGCAATCCCGGCTTGGTTGCTCACCACGACCAAGGGCATGTCCAATTCGGCCAGCTTGCGCAACGCCGGCCGCGCGCCGGGCGAGAAACGCATGCGCGCCGGGTCGACGTTATAGGGCACGTCTTCCAGCAGGGTGCCGTCCTTGTCCAGGAAAACGGCCGCACGGCCGGACGCTTGTTGCAGCCGGCATGCGCCGCGCTCACGCTGCCTTGGGGGTGCGGCCAAACGGACCCGCTCGGCATGGGAAGGGACCATGGGCGGCGGCGGCGCTGAAATGGCCGCCGTGGCGGGCACTGAGGGTACGGCGGGAACCCGGGCCTCCGTCCGCGCGCTTTCATACACTTGCACCAGTTGCCTGGCCACACCCTCCCACGTGAATTCCAGCAGCGCGCGGGCCCGGCCGGCCTGCCCCATCGCCGCCGCCGCGGCCGGATTCCGCATCACGTGGTGAAGCGCATCGGCCAGCCCGCGCGGATCGCGCGGCTCCACCAGCAGCCCGGTGATCCCATCCACCACGGTGGACGCGATGCCGCCCACGCGCGCACCGATGACCGGCCGGGCGCAGGCCATGGCTTCCACCGGCGTGATGCCGAACGGCTCGTACCAGGGGGTGGTGACGAAGACATCGGCGGCGGCATAGAAAAGGTGCAGGTGCTCGCGGCCGCGGCGGCCGGCAAAGTGCACAAGGTCGGCCACGCCCTCGGCCTGCGCCAGGGCGCGCAGCCGCGCGATCTCCGGCGTGGCGATTTCATTGGGCTGGTCGGTGTTGCCGCCGACAATGCACAGCCTGGCGTCAGCGCCATGCCTGAGGCGCAATTGCGCCACGCCGCGAATGACGTTGTCCACGCCCTTGCGGGGAACCAGGCGCCCAAGCTGCAGCACGGTGAACGCTTGCGCATCCCATCCCAGCCGAGCCCGCGCCGCGCGCCGGTCCATGGGAAAGAACTCCGACGCATCGAAACCGCACGGCGCCACCGCGAGCTTGCGCGGATCGGCATCGTAGAGCTGCATGAGGTCGGCCCGGTCCTGGCGGCACTCGGCCACCACCCGGTCGGAATGCCGCACGAGGTCGTCCTCGATGCGGAAGCGGTCGTCCGGAAAGCCGTCTCCCCCGCCCTGGTGCAGGCGCCGCACCCGACCCAGGGCGTGAAACGTCGTGACCAGCGGCAGGGCCAACGCCCGCTTCACTCTCAACCCAGCCAGTCCGGACATGAAAAAGTTGGCGTGGAGCACCGTGTACGGCGCTCCGCCTTCCGCTTCGCTTTGGCAGAAGCGCAGCAGCCAATCCGAAAACTCATCCATGTGCGGCAGCAGCGACTCCTTGGGAACCTGCCGGGGCGGACCGGCCGGGACGTTGACCACGCGCACGCCGGGTTCGGGGTGCACGATCAAGGGCAGATCGGGCGCGTCCCAGCGGGTGAAAACGTCGACGGCATGGCCCAGCGCGGCAAGCTGGCGCGCCACATGGGCGACATAGATGTTCTGCCCTCCGGCATCCACGCCTCCGGCCGCTGCCAGCGGAGACGCGTGTTCACTTATAAGTGCGACCTTCATGCGAGCCGAGTATCACGGCAGAACCGCTTCCCCTCAGTCGGCTCGCCGCCTAAAGTGCAGTGGCACTCGATCTACGCCGAAGCGCTGTGAAACGATGCGCTCCTACACCTGCGCAATGACGCGGCCGGGAGGCTGCGGCGCGCGTTCAGTCGTTCGTTGGCGACGAAACATTCAGATGAACGCGCTTGATCAAGCCGGGTCTGTCTGTGTTGCCGCAGGCCAAGCATCACCGCGGCCATGCCGATTGAACCGCTGAGCAAGTGAGGGAACCGTCTCATGAGGCGGGACGGCCTTACCGGGTCTCGACAGGCCCGATGCAGACCCTGAGGTCAGGGAACCGAATGTGTTGCGGACATGGCGGCGCGTGAACCTTCCCAGTTTTCGCTGCTTTTGACGGCCGGCTCGGGGTCCTGTCGCCGCGCGGCCACCTCGCTGGCATAGACGCGCAGCACCGCGAGGCTCGGAACCAGCCCCGTCCTCTCGCAGAATTCCAGGAAGGGCTTGGGCTGCACCAGCACCGGCTCGCTGACGCCGCCCATGGCGCGGTGCCTTTTCTCCACTTCCGCCTCGTCCCGCGTCCATTCTTCGAAAGTGGCGGGCATGAGGCGGCCGCGCAGCATGGCGCGGCGGAAGGTCTCGTAGTCCTCCGGCAGGAACCTGATCGACGGCCTCCAGGCCGCCACGCTCGCCGCGGCACGGCGCTTGCGCCGGAACAATGATGCCTTCCCCTTGATGACCGGCATGGAACCCTCCTCATCGTTGATCATTGGAGAAGAGCGTAAAACGATGGCGCGAGGACTCAATCGGTAAGCGCCCCGACAGCAATGGCCGAGCGTCTACCGGCCGCTACGGCGCAGGCGGCGAATCGGTCGGCACTTGTGGCTTTGCGGCGTCGGGAAAATGCGGTGGTGAGCGGCGCCACCCGTGAGATCACGCAGGGGGCGTCCGCGAAGTCCGGTTGCCGCCGTCCTGCAGGCGCTCGATCATGGCGTTTGCGAACTGCCCGGCCTGTTGCTCGGACAGGAGAAAGGTCAACTGGCCACCGCCTTCCAGATCGAAGGCAAAGGCCAGCTTTCCGTCCGCGGCGCCGTTCTCGACCACATGGGCGGCTGAGAGATGGATGGGGCCCGCGGGCGCCTCCGCGCGGGACGGCTTGGCGTTCGCCGATCCGGAAGCAGTCGTGGTTGAGGCGACATAAATCGCATAGCCATTCAGCATGGCGTAGGTGGGCTGCGGGCCTACGGCGTTGGCGTACTTCAGGAAGTCGTAGTAACGAATGGTGATTTGACGAACGTTGAAACCGGCAAAGCGGTGCGCCCTTTCGGTGCGCGCCGTCTGCTTGAACCAGCTGTCGTACTCGGGAGGGAGGCGGTGGTCGGGCTGCAGGGTGGACAGAAACAGGGGGTATTCCTCCCTTCGCAAGTGAAAAGTGACGACCGTCCTCGAAGCCATTCGCTCCATACAAATAAGCATAGAGCACTTTGCCGGATTATCCAAGGCAAGGCTGGTTTCGGCCGGTCGCCTCCCTGGAACAGCCTGTCGCAGGATGGCTACGTCATACTACAGCCCGCCACATGATCGTTTGTTGCCTCCTTTGCCGCCGCCAGCCGGCTGGCGCACGGCAAGCGGCGTACCCCTATTTATTGCCTTTTGCATTGGCCAGTTGATGCGCCATGTCATCGTGCTGCTGCAGCGTGGCCAGCGTCTTTTCGGCGAAGCTTTTCAAGTCCGCGTCCTTGCCCTTGGCGGCCTCGTTCTTGAACAGCTTGACGGTCGCATCGTGGTCCTTGACCATGGCCTGCAGGTAGGCCTTGTCGAAGGCCGCGCCCTTTTGAGCCTCGAGCTTCTTGGCCGCCTTCTGGTGCGCCGGGTCCGGCTGCGTGGGCAGCTTGACGCCCTTGGACTCCGCGATCTGCTTCAGTTCGTCATTGGCCTTGCCGTGATCGTCCACCATTTTCTGACCGAATTTCTTCACCTCGTCGCTGCCGCTGTTGCTGGCCGCGAGCTTGCCGGTCGCGACCTCGGCCAGGCCGCCCTCGGCGGCCTGGGTCACAAAGCTGCGGTCGGCCGATGACAGCGCGGCGCCCTTCCCGGCCTTGGAATCCGGCGCAGAACTGCTCTGGGCAGGGCGCTGCGATCCGCTGCCGCCGCTTTGCGCGCTGCTGCTTGGCGGGCTGCCGCCGGCAGTCCCCTGCTGCGCTGCGCCAGGGCGCCCCAGGAAAGCGACCCCGCCGCCACCGCCGCGGCAACTGCCACCATCGTCCTGCTCTTCATGATGCCTCCTCGGTCAATGCCCGGCGTCAACCACCCATGGTCCGCGCGGGCTGCAAAAGTAAAAAGCGGGGACTGAGTCCCCGCTTGCGTCGCCTGAACGTTGGGACGTTGACACCTTCGGGAAGCCTTGCTTTTCGCACGGCGACCGATCAGCCCCATCGCTAAGTTTAGCGGTTCCATTCCAGCAATCCGGGCTCGCCGCAGCTATCGGATAAAGGCTCATTGCGCTATCGAACATGAACGGCCGCAGCGCCTGTGTCGCAGAAAGCCGACAAAAAAATCCGAGCAGACCGGCAAATTTTTCACCCCTCCTGGTTTATGCTGACAGTGGCTGAGCGAAACACTCGCTCATTCGCGCGTTAAGCAGGGAGCGTCGCTTGGATCGAATGCCGTCGCGCACGATTTACGTCGCGCATATCCTTCCGGAGGAGTATCCGCTGTTTCGGGCCGGGCTTCCTCGTGACTCGCGCCTGCCCATGAAATACGAAGACTGGTATCAGGCCACCCTGCGCACGCACAAAATACATCGCGCCGCCGCCCTCGCGACCAAGCCGGTGACCGTGCACTGGGACGATCTGGTCGAGTATGCGCGGCGCATCCGGCTTCCCGTGACGTATGCGTTGCTGACCACCTACGCCATCGCGCAGGGCCACAATCATCACCGTCACGGCCCCCCGCGCCTTTGAGCAGGCTCCCGCATCGCAGCAAATCGCTTCACCGTCCAGCACGGGGCAATTCCTTCCCCAGCCCTTGAGAGCGGTTGCACACTACGGCCAATTCATGTAAACACAGAATGACCGCGTGGGGACAACCCTCAGGGATTCGGTGGGACGACGGTGGACAGGCTGCCATCTCCGAGCAAGATGATGCCTCTGATAGTCGAAGAGGACTATCCCCTCTTTCTCAGGGGGTTCCCCCTTGATGCGCGCCTCCCTCCCGAATACCACTCATGGTGCGCCAACTTCGCCCGGGAGGACTACAGCCACCGCGCCGCGGGGATGAACACCCGGCACGTTTTGGTCCGCTACGCTGAAGTCACGGGGTTTCTGCGGCGAATCGGATTGAAGCCCAGTTACCCCGCCTTGGAGACTTTCGCCAGCTACGTGGGACGCAGGGAACTGGAGCAGGATGTAGCCCGCCGTCGTTAGGCTTTGGGCCGCGTTCTCTCGGCGGTGGTGTGCAAGTTGACGAGTCGCGTGCCTGGCGGGCATGCCATCCCTTCCGTCCGGCAACTCCTTGGTTCCGACAAAGCGACGTGCCCGCCCTCGCCCGCCGACAAGGCGTGCTTACGCCGTAAAAACGTCGTGGCCCGACAGCAAACCCCGCCCGCCTCCTATATTCCCGCACGCATAAAACGCGGATTCTTGGTGCATTCCCCATTTGTCAACGATTGATTTCGCGCCCCCGGCCACCCAGAGGCAACGGGCGTCAGCCGGAAAGCTCACTTTTGCGAATCGCCCTTGTTTCTCCGCTGTTCGAGAGCGTCCCCCCCAGGCTGTATGGTGGAACCGAACGCATCGTGTCCTATCTGTGCGAGGAACTGGTCGGCCTCGGCCATGACGTGACCTTGTTCGCCTCGGGAGATTCCCGGACGCGGGCGTGCCTGGTCCCCATGACGCCGCGCTCGCTCCGCCTCGACCCCGCATGCCGCGACCCGCTTGCCCCGCATTTGTCGATGCTTGACGAGGTGGCCGAGTGCGCAGGCGAGTTCGATATTCTGCACTTTCACACCGAATACTGGCACCTGCCCATCGCCCGCCGCCTGGGCTGGCGGGCCGTTACCACGCTGCATGGGCGGCTGGATATGCCGGAGTTGGCCGAGCTGTATCGACGCTTTGACGATGCGCCGCTGATCTCGATTTCGGACGCCCAGCGCCGGCCGATTCCCCGCGCCAATTGGCTGGCCACCGTGCCGCATGGCCTCCCGCGCCATCTTTACCGGCGGGGCGAGGGCCGTGGCGGTTACCTGGCCTTCCTCGGCCGGCTGTCGCCGGAAAAGCAGCCCGACGCCGCCATCAGGATCGCGCTCCGGGCGGGCGTGCCGCTCAAGATCGCCGCCAAGCAGGAAGACGCCGAGCGCGGCTATTTCGACCATTGCATCAAGCCCCTGCTCAACCAGCCCGGCATCGAATTTGTGGGCGAAATCGGCGAGGCCGACAAGCAGGCGTTCCTGGGCAACGCCGCGGCCCTGCTGTTCCCCATCGCCTGGCCCGAACCTTTCGGCCTGGTCATGATCGAAGCCATGGCCTGCGGCACGCCGGTGATCGCGTTCAACCAGGGTTCGGTGCCCGAAGTGCTGCAGGATGGCATTACCGGGCACGTGGTCGAAACCGCCGACGAAGCCGTGAAGGCCGTTCGCAACCTCGCGCTCGACCGCGGGCGATGCAGGCTGGAATTCGAGCGGCGTTTCACGGCGGAGCGCATGGCCCGGGATTACCTGGCAGCCTATGCCCTGGCCGCCGGCCGCGAAACGGAGCCGGCCTTGAAAACCGCGGGAGACATCGCATGCCGCCTCAAGCAAGCACCGCCGCCAAGCCCGAAGACCGCTGGGAAGTCCTGGCCCAAGCCGCGCACGTTGCCGAGCGCACGCGGGCGCTGAAATGGGACGACACCTTCGGTGTATTCGACCCCGCCGGCGAAATCTGCCCGCACCTTAACGGCGAGCACGGCGTTTATCATCGCGGCACCCGCTACCTGTCGCGGCTGGAATTCAGGGTCAACGGCCGCCGCCCCCTGCTGCTCAACGCATCCACCCGCCTCAACAGCCGGTTCCTCGGCGCCGACCTCACCACGCCCGATTTTGAGGATGCGGATGGAAACGCCGTGGCCAAGGGAACGGTGCACATCTTCCTTGCCAAGCTCCTCCTCGACGGCGGGCTGCGCCAGCACGCCCGGCTGGTGAACTACGGCGCCCAGCCCGTGGCGCTGCGCCTTTCGTTCGCGTTCGCGGCGGACTTCGCCGATATTTTCGAGGTGCGCGGCTTTCGCCGGCGCGAAAAAGGCGAAGTGCTGCAGCCCGCCGTGGCCAAGGACCGGGTGAAGCTCGAGTACATCGGCCTCGACCGGGTGCGCCGGCGCACCCACCTGGTTTGCGAGCCTTCGGCCGCGCGCGCCGAAGCGGACCATTTCACCCATGTGCTGTCGCTCGCCCCCGGCGAACAAGCCGATTTCTACCTGGGCGCGAGCTTCGGGACCGAGTCGCCGCCGGTGCTGCTCCCAGGCGCGGCCGGGCAGGACTACGCCGAAGCCGTGGCGGACGCGCAGACCGCGCTGTCGCGCGCGCGCGGGCGGGGCTGCAGCATCGCCACGTCGAACGAGCAGTTCAACGACTGGCTGGACCGCTCGCGCGACGATCTCGCCATGCTGGTCACGGCGACTTCCGACGGCCCTTATCCCTATGCGGGAGTGCCGTGGTACAGCACGCCGTTCGGGCG
>Ga0134124_10002495_pt1 | contig 14878 bp, 10 predicted proteins | sample KB304_FD_96880 | JGI IMG/M metagenome (GOLD analysis project Ga0134124, IMG submission 96880) | Terrestrial soil microbial communities without Nitrogen fertilizer from Kellogg Biological Station, Michigan, USA - KB3-0-4 | ecosystem: Environmental > Terrestrial > Soil > Unclassified ... | reverse complement strand
TTGCTCTGCCGCGTGAAGTCCATGGACTGGAACTCGTGGCAGTTGCGGCACTCGAGCGAGTCGTTCGCCTTGAAGCGCGCCCACTCGCGCTCGGCGAGCTCGCGCCGCTTGGCGAGGAATTTCTCGCGCGTGCTGATGGTGCCGAAGATGAATCCCCACACCTCCTTCGAAGCCTGCATCTTGCGCGCCATCTTGAAGGTCCAGTCGTGCGGCACGTGGCAGTCGGCGCACTAGGCGCGCACGCCCGAGCGGTTGGTGAAGTGGATGGTGGGCTGGATCTCCTGGTAGACGTTGTCGCGCATCACGTGGCAGCCGATGCAGAACTTCTCCCGGTTGGTGAATTCCATAATGGTGTTGAAGGCACCCCAGAAGACGATGCCGCCGATGAAGCCGCCGATGGTGAGGAAGCCCAGGCTGTAGTACGCGCTCGGGCGGGTGAGCGTGCGCCAGTAGCGCCGGACGAGGTCGCGCATCGGCTACTTCTTCTTTTGCTGCTTCTTGATGATCGAATCGACGTCCTGGAAGCGGTTCTTCACCAGCGGGTCGGTCTGCATCTGCACCACGTGGCACTGCTCGCAGAAATACCGCCGCGGCGACACGTCGGCGAGGAAGTTGCCGTCGCGGTCGGTGTAGTGCGTGATGCTGATCGGCGTCGCCTGGGTCTCGCCGACGCGCGTGCGCGCGTGGCAGGTCATGCACTTGTTGGCGAAGCGGTCGACCTGGTAGTTGTCGGTCTTGTGCGGGATGGTGGGCGGCTGCATCGCGTAGGAGCGCACGCGCTTCTTGTCGTTGTTCTCGGCGTTCACCATCGGCGCCGCCTTGCCGACCTCGTCGACCCGCGCCGGACCGCGAAGCGGATCTTGCTGGGCGAAGGCTTCAAGGGAAATGAGCAACAACAATATGGCGAGCCACCATGCCGACCCCCTGTGAAGGGGGTCGTGAGCCGAAGGCGAACGGGGGGTTTGAATTTTGCGAAAACCAAGCCCCCCGCTCCCCCCGACTGGATCGGGGGTCGCTTCCCCCCTTAACAGGGGGGCAAAAACGAGCCGCGTCATACCTTCACCACCTTGCAGGCGCACTTCTTGAAGTCGGTCTGCAGCGAGATCGGGTCGGTCGCGTCGAGCGTCACCTTGTTGATGAGCTGGCTCGCGTCGAACCACGGCACGAACACCACGCCCTTCGGCGGCTTGTTGCGGCCGCGGGTTTCGACGCGCGTGCTCATGCTGCCGCGGCGCGAGACGATCTCGACCTCGTCGCCGCGGCGCACGCCGAGCACCTTGGCGTCCTCGGGGTGCAGGTAGACCACCGCGTTGGGGAACGCGAGGTGCAGCTCGGGCACGCGGCGCGTCATGGAGCCCGAGTGCCAGTGCTCGAGCACGCGGCCGGTGACGAGCCACAGGGGATAGTCACGGTCCGGCGATTCGGCGGGCGGCTCGTACGGCAGCGCGTAGACGTAGGCCTTGTCGTCGGGGTTGCCGTAGAACTGGAACCCGGTGCCGGGCTTCACATACGGATCCTCGCCCTCGCGGAAGCGCCAGCGGGTCTCTTTTCCGTCGACCACCGGCCAGCGCAGGCCGCGCGTCTTGTGGTAGGTGTCGAACGGCGCGAGGTCGTGGCCGTGGCCGCGGCCGAATTTCGCGTATTCCTCGAAAAGACCCTTCTGCACGTAGAAGCCGTACGCCTTCGCCTCGTCGTTCGCGTACTCCGGGTTGAGTTGCGAGTTGGGGAACTTGTCGACCTCGCCGTTTCAGAACAGCACGTCGAACAGGGTCTTGCCCTTGTGCTCGGGCTTCTTCTCGATGAGCTCCGCCGGCCAGACTTCCTCGACCTTGAAGCGCTTGGAGAACTCCATCATCTGCCACAGGTCCGAGCGCGCCTGTCCCGGCGCATTGACGAGCTGGTTCCAGAACTGCGTGCGCCGCTCGGCGTTGCCGAAGGCGCCCTCCTTCTCGACCCACATCGCGCTCGGCAGGACGAGGTCGGCGCCGGCGGTGCTCACCGTCGGGTAGACGTCCGAGACCACGATGAAGTTGTCGGGGTTGCGGAACCCGGGCCAGGTCTCGTTGCCCGCGTTGGCGCCGGCCTGGACGTTGTTCGTGGTCTGGGTCCAGTAGCAGTTGAGCTGGCCGTCCTTCAGCATCCGGCTCTGCAGCACCGCGTGGAAGCCCGGCTTCTCGGGAATGGTGCCGGCCGGCAGCTTCCAGATCTCCTCGGCGACTGCGCGATGCTTCGGATTGGTCACCACCATGTCGGCGGGCAGGCGGTGCGAGAACACGCCGACCTCGCGCGCGGTGCCGCAGGCCGAGGGCTGGCCCGTCAGCGAGAACGGACTGTTGCCCGGGGTCGAGATCTTGCCGGTGAGGAGGTGCAGGTTGTAGATCATGTGGTTCGCCCACACCCCGCGCGTGTGCTGGTTGAACCCCATGGTCCAGAACGACATCACCTTCGTCTTTGGGTCGGCGTAGAGCTGCGCGAGCTTCTGCAGCCGCTCGGCCGGCACCCCGGAAAGCTTGGCGGCGTACTTGACGTCGCACTTCGAGACGAACTTCGCGTACTCCTCGAAGGAGATGGGCTTGAAGCCGCCCGGGTCGGCGGCGTTCTTCGCCGCCTTCTGCAGCTCGTGCTCGGGCCGCAGGCCGTAGCCGATGTCGGTGTTGCCGAGGCGGAAGGCGACGTGCTTCGAGACGAAGTCCCTGTTGACCGCGCCGCGCTGGATGATCGAGTTCGCGATGAAGTTCAGGATCGCGAGGTCGGTCTGCGGCGTGAAGGTGAGCGTGAGGTCGGCGAGGTCGTAGGAGCGGTGCTCGAACGTCGACAGCACCGCCACCTGCACGTGCGGGTGGGCGAGGCGCCGGTCGGCGATGCGCTGCCAAAGGATCGGGTGCATCTCGGCCATGTTCGAGCCCCACAGCACGAAGGCGTCGGCGGCCTCGATGTCGTCGTAGCAGCCCATCGGCTCGTCGATGCCGAAGGTGCGCATGAAGCCGACGGCGGCGCTCGCCATGCAGTGGCGCGCATTGGGATCGATGTTGTTGGAGCGAAAGCCCGCCTTCATCAGCTTCACGGAGGCGTAGCCTTCCCAGATCGTCGATTGCCCCGACATGAACATGCCGATCGAGGACGGTCCCTTCGCCTTGAGCGCGGCTTTCCACTTCTGCGCCATGACATCGAAGGCCTGGTCCCAGGTCACCGGGGTAAACTCGCCGGACTTGTCGTAGCGCCCGTTCTTCATGCGCAGGAGCGGCCGCGTCAGCCGATCCTCGCCGTACATGATCTTCGAGAGGAAATAGCCCTTTACGCAGTTGACGCCGCGGTTCACCTCGGCTTGCGGGTCGCCGTGGGTGGCGACGACCTGGCCGTCCTTGACCGCGACGTTGACTCCGCAGCCCACGCCGCAGAAGCGGCACGGCGCCTTGGACCATTTGAGCTGAGACTGCCTGGCGTCGGTAACGATGTTCTGGGCCTGCGCGGGAAGCAGCGCGCCGCCCGCTCCGGCGGCGGCGGAGCCCGCGGAGCGCAGGATGAACTGCCGGCGGGTGATCTTTTGGTTCATGGACTTGATCCCGGTCAAACCGATGGCCTTGAAGGTGTATCACGTTTACATCTATGCGGCCTGCCGCCAAGAATACACGCCACCGGGCTGAAGGACAGCAACCGGCCCTCCTGAGCGCCGGCTTCAGGCCGTTCTTCCTCTTCGCCGCGGCGTGGGCCGCGATCGCGGTTCCGGTGTGGCTGGCGGCCTACGTCCATGGCTCCGCGCTGCGCGGCGCGCTGCCCCCGATGACGTGGCACGCGCACGAGATGATCTTCGGCTTCGGCCTTGCGGTCGTGGCGGGCTTCATGCTGACGGCGATCCCGAATTGGACCGGCCGGCTTCCGCTCCGCGGCGCCGGGCTCGCCGGCCTCGCCGCGCTGTGGCTCGCCGGTCGCGCTGCGTTGCTGATGTCGGCCGCGATCGGCCCCGCCGCCGCCGCGGCGATCGATCTCGCTTTTCCCGTGCTGCTCGCCGCCGCGGTCGCGCGCGAGCTGATCGCCGGGCGAAACTGGCGCAACCTGCCCGTGCTGTCAGCGCTCGGCCTGCTCCTCGCCGGCAACGCGCTCGTGCACCTTCATGCGCTCGGCCTTGCGGCTACCGCCGAGCTCGGCTTGAGGCTAGGCATCGCCACGCTGCTCGGGCTGATCGCATTCATCGGCGGGAGAATCGTGCCCAGCTTCACGCGCAACTGGCTCGCCAAGGCGCGCCCGAACGTACCGCCTCCAGCACAGGCCGGAAAGGTCGACCTCGGCTGCCTCGTAGCCATCCTCAGCGGCCTCGCTGCATGGGTGGTGGCGCCGGAAACCCGCTTAGCCTGCGTGCTCGAGATCATAGGCGGCGCGGCGGCCGCCTTCCGGCTCTCGCGCTGGCGCGGCCTTGCCACGCTGCGAGAGCCGCTGGTCGCCGTGCTGCACGCCGGGTACGCCTGGCTCGCGCTCGGGCTCGTCTGGCTCGGCCTCGACGGCCTGTTCGAGTGGGTCGCGCCCGCCGCGGCGCTCCACGCGCTCACCGTCGGCGCGATCGGGACCATGACGCTCGCCGTGATGACCCGCGCCACGCTCGGCCACACGGGAAGGCCGCTCGCGGCCGGTCCGGCGACCTGCGCGATCTATGCGATGGTGAGCCTCGGCGCGGCCCTGCGCGTCGCCGCGCCGCTCTGCGGAGCCGGCGCCGTCTTGCTCACGTCGCTCGCCGGCGCCGCGTGGACGGCCGCGTTTGCGCTCTTCGTGCTGATCTACGGGCCGATGTTGCTCGGCGCGCGACAGTCGGCCTGATTTTGTCCTACTCTTCGGCGGTTGAGCGGGCCTTTCGACCTCGCCTTTGGCGTCGTGGCGCTCGCCGTGGCCCTGGTCACGGCCGGCCATGCCGTCATCTACAAGCGCGACCCGCGCTCGGCTGCGCTCTGGGTGCTGCTCGCCTGGCTGCTGCCGATCGCGGGCGCGATCCTGTACGTGCTCTTCGGCGTGAATCGCGTGCAGCGGCGCGCGGCGCGGCTGCGCCGCGACCTGGTCCGCGTGCGCACTACGTCGGAGTCGGACGAGCGGCTTCCGGTCACCGACCTCGTGCCGCTCGCCCGCCTGGTGGGCGAAGTCGTCGAGCGGCCGCTGCTGCCCGGCAACGTCATCGAGCCGCTGGTCGACGGCGTCGAGGTGTACCCGGCCATGCTGCAGGCGATCGACGAGGCGCGCGTTTCGGTCGCCCTCGCCTCCTACATCTTCCACGCCGACGGCATCGGCGAGAATTTCGTCAACGCGCTGATCCGGGCGCACCAGCGCGGCGTGGCGGTGCGCGTCCTGCTGGACGACGTGAGCTGCCGCTTCTCGCTGCATTCCCCGGCGAAGCCGCTGCGGCAGGCGGGCGTGCCGGTCGGCGACTTCAATCCGCCGGTGGTGCCGGCGCGAGTCAACGCGTTCAACCTGCGCAACCACCGCAAGATCCTGGTGGTCGACGGCGCGCTCGGCTTCACCGGCGGCATGAACATCGACCGCCGCTACTGGGGCGAGCGTCCGTACCGCGACACGCATTTCCGCTTGAGAGGCCCGGTGGTGGCGCATCTCATGGAAGTGTTCGTCGACGACTGGCTGTTCACCACCGACGAGGCGCTGCGCGGCCCGGAGTGGTTTCCGCAGCTCGCCTCGGCCGGCGATTCGCTGGCGCGCGGCATCGAGGCCGGCCCGGACGAAGCCTTCGAGCGGCTGCGCTGGGCTTACGTGGGCGCGCTCAATGCCGCGCAGCGCACCGTGCGCATCTGCACGCCCTACTTCCTTCCGGACAGCGGCATCATCTCGGCGCTCGACGCGGCCGCGCTGCGCGGGGTCGACGTCGACATCATCCTGCCCGAGGAGACCGACCTGCCCCACATCCAGTGGGCCATGGTGCACCAGCTCTGGCAGGTCCTCGACCGCGGCTGCCGCGTGTACCTGCGGCCGGGGCCGTTCGACCATTCCAAGCTGATGGTGGTCGACGCGCACTGGACCTTCCTCGGCTCGGGCAACTGGGACGCGCGCAGCCTGCGCCTCAACTTCGAGTACAACGTCGAGTCCTATTGCCGCAACCTCGGCCGGCGCATGGACGAGCTCATCGTCGAGCGCCGCGCCGGCGCGCGCCGCATCAGCCTCGACGACGTCAACGCGCGCCCGCCGGCAATCAAGCTGCGCGACGGCATCGCGCGCCTGTTTGCCCCTTTGCTGTAAGCCGATTTATTTCTTCAACGCCTTGTACTTGATGCGATGAGGACGCGCGGCCTCCTCGCCCAGGCGCTTCCGCTTGTCCGCCTCGTACTCCTGGTAATTGCCGTTGAAGAACACCCACTGCGAGTCGTCCTCCGCCGCCAGGATGTGGGTGGCGATGCGGTCGAGGAACCAGCGGTCGTGGGAGACCACGAGCACGCTGCCGGCAAACTCGAGCAGCGCCTCCTCGAGCGCGCGCAGGGTCTCGACGTCGAGGTCGTTCGAGGGCTCGTCGAGCAAGAGCACGTTGGCGCCGGAGACCAGCATCTTGGCGAGGTGCAGCCGCCCGCGCTCGCCGCCCGAGAGCTGGCTCACGAGCTTCTGCTGGTCGGCGCCGCGGAAGTTGAAGCGCGCGAGGTACGCGCGCGAGGGCATCTGGAACTTCCCCACGGTGATCGTGTCCTGGCCGCCCGAGACGTCCTCCCACACCGTCTTCTCGCCCTGCAGCGCGTCCCTCGCCTGGTCGACGTGCGCCAGCTTCACCGTTTTGCCGAGCGTGATCTTCCCGGAGTCGGGTTTTTCGTTTTTTGTAATGAGACGAAACAACGTGGATTTGCCTGCCCCGTTCGGCCCGATGATGCCGACGATCGCTCCGGGCGGAATCTGGAACGAGAGCTTGTCGATGAGCAGGCGCTCGCCGTAGCCCTTCGATACTTTCTCGAACTCGATCACCTCGTTGCCCAGGCGCTCGGCCACCGGGATGAAGATCTCCTGGGTCTCGTTCCTTTGCTGGTGCTCGTACTGCGACAGCTCTTCGAAGCGAGCGAGCCTCGCCTTGGACTTTGCCTGACGGCCCTTCGGGTTCTGGCGCACCCACTCGAGCTCGGCCTGCATCGCCTTGATGCGCGCGGCCTCCTGGCTCGCCTCGAGCTGCAGGCGCTTCTCTTTCTGGTCTAGCCAGCTCGAATAGTTGCCCTCCCACGGGATGCCATAGCCGCGGTCGAGCTCGAGGATCCAACCCGCGGCGTTGTCGAGGAAGTAGCGGTCGTGGGTCACCGCCACGACGGTTCCCGGAAAGCGCTGCAGGAACTGCTCCAGCCATTCCACGCTCTCGGCGTCGAGGTGGTTGGTCGGCTCGTCCAGCAGGAGCAGGTCCGGCTTGGACAAGAGCAGGCGGCACAGCGCCACGCGGCGCTTCTCCCCGCCCGAGAGGACGTCGACCTTCTGCTCCCACGGCGGCAGCCGCAGCGCGTCGGCCGCGACCTCGAGCTCGTCGGCGCCGCCGGCATTGATGATCGCCTCCAGGCGCGCCTGCTCCTCGGCGAGCTTGTCGAAGTCGGCATCGGGCTCTGAGTACGCCGCGTACACTTCATCGAGCCGCTTCTTCGCCGCTGCCGTTTCTCCTAGCGATTCTTCCACCGCCTCCCGGACGGATTTTCCCTCGGGAAGGCGAGGCTCCTGCTCCAGGAAGCCTACGCGGATGCCCGGCATGCGGATCACCTCGCCGTCGTAGTTTTCATCCACGCCTGCCATGATCTTCAGCAGGCTGGACTTGCCCGAGCCGTTCAGCCCGAGCACGCCGATCTTCGCCCCGGGAAAGAAGTTGAGCGAAATGTTCTTGAGGATGGTGCGCTTGGGCGGCACGACCTTGCCGACGCGGCGCATCGTGTAGACGTATTGGGCCATGGTTTCCTGAATCCGAGTTGCAGCAATGATACGAAAAACCGCCGCCGCTGCCGCGGCCGCGCTCGTCGGCCTCGTTTCAACCGCGGGCCTCGTTTCAAGCGCGCACGCGCTCGACGGCGTCTCCTTCGAAGTCGGGGAAGGCGAAGAGGATACCGACCTGTGGCGCCTTGGCCTGCAGTGGAAGTGGCAGAAGCGCTGGTTCGCCGAGAGCGCCTGGACGCTCGGCGCCTACTGGGACCTGCAGGCCGGACGCTGGAGCGGCCCGCTCAAGCCCGGCGAACCGCACCAGGAGATCTGGGACCTCGGGATCACCCCGGTGTTCCGCCTCGAGCGCGCCGCGCGCACGGCGCTGGTGCCTTACTTCGAGGCGGCGATCGGCTTTCACCTGCTGTCGAACCTGCGCATCAACACCGACACCCAATTCTCCACCCATTTCCAGTACGGCGATCACCTGGCTGCGGGCGTGCTGTTCGGGGCGCAACAGCGCTACGACCTGAGCCTGCGCGCGCAGCATCTCTCCAACGGCGGCATCGCGCATCCCAATCCCGGCATCAACTTCATCGAGCTGCGGGCGGCGTATCGCTTTTGAGCGCGGACGCAAGCACCTTGTCGATGCGCTTGCCGTCCATGTCGACGATCTCGAAGCGCCAGCCGTCCCAGTCGGTCTTGTCGCCGGTCTGCGGCAGGCGGCCGAGCAGCATCATCAGCAGGCCGCTTACCGTGTGGTAGCGCTCCTCCTCGGGCGGCGCCTTGAGCCCGAGCCGGTCTTTCAGCTCCGGAATCGGCATCAAGCCGTCGAGCAGCCACGAGCCGTCGTCGCGCATCACCGCCCACTGGTCCTCGGCGCGGCCAGAGCGGAATTCGCCGGTGATTGCCTCGAGGACGTCGCGCAGCGTGACGATACCGAGCACCTCACCGTACTCGTCGACCACGAACGCGAGCTGCACGCCCGAGGCGCGGAAGTTCTGCAGGAGCTCCATCCCGGTGAGGCTCTCCGGCACGAACACCGGCGGCTGCGCGTCGCTCTCCCACTGCGGTGGCTGGCCGCGCAACGCGCGCACCAGCAGTCCGCGGGCGCTGATGACGCCGATGACGTCGCGCAACCCGCCGCGCACCACCGGATAGCGGCTGTGCCGGCTGTCCTGGATGCGCTTGACGTTCTCCTCCCAAGGCAGGCTGACGTCGAGGCTGACCACTTCGCGCCGCGCCACCATCAGCGAGCCGATCTGGCGGTCGTCGAGGCGGAACACGTTGCGCACGATGTCGTGCTCCTCTTCCTCGATCGCGCCGGACTCCGAGCCTTCGGAGAGCAGAGCGTGGATTTCCTCCTCGGTCACCGGCCGCGCCTGGGCGTCTTTCAGCCCGAGCGCCCGCAGCACGAGCCGCGTCGAGCCTGCCAGCAGCGCCACGAACGGCCGCGTGATCCGCGCGAGGAGCTCCATCGGCCGCGACACGTGCCGCGCCACCGCTTCCGGGTCGAGCTGTGCCAGGCGCTTGGGCACGAGCTCACCCAGGACGATGGAAAAGTACGTGATCAGGATGACCACCGCGGCGGTGCTCGCGTAGTCGACGAACCGTCCCTCGAGGCCGCGCCCGTGCAGCCACCCGGCGAGCACTGGCGCCAAGGCGGCTTCGCCGACGACGCCGTTCAGGATGCCGATGGACGTGATGCCGATCTGGATCGTAGAAAGAAACCGCGTCGGCCCCTCGTGCAGGCGCAGCGCGGCGAGCGCGCCGGCGTCGCCCTCCGCGGCGAGCGGCTGCAGGCGGGTCTTGCGCGCGGCGACCAGCGCGATCTCCGACATGGCGAAGGCGCCGTTCAGCAGGATCAGGGCGAGCAGGATCGCGACATCCATGGGCTTTCCTCGGGGCGAGCCCGAAGGATAACCCGCACCTACAGCGAGCCGGAAATCGCCTCGATCTCGATGCCCGACTCGGCGACGGCGCCGAGGAGCTCGAGGCGCGCATCGGCCGCCTCGAGCTGGGTGCGGCGCGCGTCGAGCAGCTCGAACAGGGTCGCCCGCCCAAGGCGGTACGCCGACTCGGCCATCTCGAGGAACGCCGTGTCGCCGCCCCTCAGGCGCTCGAGCGCCGCACGCCGTGCACGCAGCGTCTCGAGGTGGCGCTGCAGGTCGGCGCGCAGGCCGGCCTCGATCGCGCGCTCGCGGCTGCGCGCGCCCGCGGCCTCCGCTCGCGCCTTGTCCTCCTGCGCGCGGCGCGTGTCGAGAAGCGGGATCTCGCTCGACACGCCCAGGAAATTGGCCGCGCCGAAGGGGCCGCTGGTCCAGGTGCGCGCCACGCCGATGCTCGGCACCGGAAAGCGCTCGCGCTGGGCAAGCTCGATGCGAGCCTCCGCCGCGCGCGTCTCGGCGCGCGCGGTCTGCAGCGCCGGGCTCCGGTCGAGGAGCGCGTCGGCGTCGATCGGCGGTGTCGGCCGCAGCGATTCGAGCGAGCCCTGCGCCTGCGGCCGCCAGCCGCCGACGCCGGCGAGCGCGGCGAGCGCCGCGGCCTGCTCGGCGGCCTCGGCCTCGGCTTTCTGCACTCCGACCGAAGCGAGCGAGAGCTCGGCGTCGGCGCGCGCGAGGTCGTAGCGGCTCGCCATGCCGTTTTCGAGGCGGCCGGAAACGATGCCCCGGATGCGCTCGATCTCGCCGCGCGCGCGCAGGCGCAGCGCGAGCTGCTCCTGCGCGACGAGCAGGCGCACGAACCCGAGCGCGGCGCTCTTCTTCGCTTCGCCGAGGGTCGATTGGACCTGCCATTGCGCGCGCTCGACCTGGCGCTCGGCCACCTGCACCCGCGCCGAGCGCTGACCGAAGATCGGCACTGGCAGCTCGAGCGAGGCCTGGTCCTGCCGGTCGGCGTCGAAGATGGTGCGCTCGCCGCCCGACGGGCGCGAGCGCCCGAGGCTGAGGCTCGGGTTGGCGAACCGTCCGGCGGCGTCGCGATCGGCGCGCGCCGCGTCCGCATCGCGCTGCGAGGCAGCGACGCGCGGCCCTTCGCTCACGATGCGCAGCGCCTCCTCGAGAGTCACCTTGTCGGGGAGCTGCGCGGATGCCTCAAAGGAAAGCAGAAGGAGGAAAGCGCTAAGCCGTCTCATCCAGCTCCTCGGGCGTGACGTAGCGCTCGGAGGCCGTCATGTAGTAGACGGCGGGCAGGACGAGCAGCGTGATCACGAGCGTGGTGACCATGCCACCGACGATCACGAGCGCGAACGGACGCTGGGTCTCGCTACCCACCCCGGTGGAGATCGCCATCGGCAGCAGGCCGAACAGCGCGAGCAGCGCCGCCATCAGCACCGCGCGCAGCTTCTCGACGCTGCCCTCGACCACGGCGGCGGCGAGCGCGGCGCCCTCGCTCCTTCGCGCCTCGATTGCGCTGACGACCAGCAGCCCGAGGAGCGACACCTGGCCGAGCAGCGCGATGAAGCCGACGATGGCGCTCACCGAGATCGGCATGCCCCCGGCCCAGAGCCCGAACACGCCACCGGTGAGCGCGAAGGGCGCGGCCAGGAGGATCGCGGCCGCGGCGCGGCCCGACTGGATCGCCGTGTAGAGGAGCGCCAGCACTGCGGCGAGGGCAATCGGCACGATGATCTGCAGCCGCCGCACCGCGCGCTGCTGGTTCTCGAATTCGCCGCCCCAGGAGAAGTAGTAGCCGTCGGGCAGCTTCACGCCCGCGGCCACCGCGGCGATGGCGTCCTTCACCACCGAGCCCATGTCGCGCCCCTCGACGTTGAACTTGAGCGCGAGGTAGCGGCTGTTCGACTCGCGGTAGATGTTGGCCGCGCCCGCGGCGACGCTGATCTCGGCCAGCTCGCGCAGCGGTGCGCTGCCTCCGGCGGGACGCGGCACCGCGAGCTCGCCGATCGAGAGGTGGTTCTGGCGCGCCGCCGCCGGCAGGATCAGGCGCACCGGCACCGGGCGCTCGCCTTCCCAGAACGTGGTGGCCACCTTGCCGGCGAGCGCGGTGCCGATGAAGTCGTTCGCCGCCGCGACCGGAATGCCGGCGCGCGCGAGCGCCTCGCGGTCGAGCCGGATCTGCAGCTGCGGCACGGTGGCGTCGCGGTAGAGGCCCAGGTCCACCACGCCGGCGACCGGCGCGAGCTTCAGGCGCGCCTGCTCCAGCGTGTCGCGCATCAGCTTGATGTCGGTGCCGTAGATCTTGAGCACCACCTTGCCGCGCACCCCGGCCACCGCCTCCTCGACGTTGTCCTTGATCGGCTGGGAGAAGTTGTAGCGCACCCCCGGGATCTCGACGAGCAGCTCGCGCACCTCGTCGATCAGGCGGTCCTTGTCGTAGCCCTTGCGCCATTCCTCGCGCGGGCGCAGGCGCACGAAGGTCTCGCTCATGTTCGGGTTCTCGTTGTCGGTGCCGTCCTCCGGGCGCCCGTTCTCCGAGAGCACCTGCGCCACCTCGGGGAAGGTGAGGATGCGCTTGCGCACCTCGACCAGCATGGTCTGCGCGGCCTCGAGCGCGATCGACGGCGGCATCTCGACGAACACCACGAAATCGCCCTCGTCGAGCTCCGGCAGAAACTCCGTGCCGAGCCGGCTTCCGAGGGCCACGCTCGCGGCGAGGAAAGCCGCGGCCACGGCAAGCATCGGGCCGCGCACGCCGAGCAGGCGTCCGACCCAGCTGCGGTAGCGCACCCGCGCCTTCTCGATCCAGCCAGGCTCGGGGCGCGGCCGGCCGCGGATGAAGCCGAGGGCGCAGAGCGCCGGCACCAGCGTGAGCGACAGCACCAGCGCCGCGACCAGCGCGAACGAGTACGTCAGCGCGAGCGGCCGGAAGATGCGGCCCTCGACCTGCTGCAGCGTGAACACCGGCACCAGGGCCGCGATGATGATCAGCATGGCGAAGAGCGTGGGCCGCGCCACCGCCTCGGTCGACGCGATCACCAGCCGCAGCACCTCGCGCCGCTCGCGCGGCCGCTCGTGCTGCAGCGAGTGCAGCACGTTCTCCACCAGCACCACCGCGCCGTCGACCAGGATCCCGAAGTCGATCGCGCCCATCGAGATCAGGTTGGCCGGCATGCCGAGCACGTACAGGCCGAGGAACGCGCCGAGCAGCGCGAGCGGGATCACCGCCGCGACGATCAGCGAGCCGGTCAGGCTGCGGAAGAAGAGCCACGCCACCCCCACCACCAGCAGGAAGCCGTGCAGCAGGTTGGTGTTCACCGTGCTGAGCGTGTTGCTCACGAGGAGCGTGCGGTCGTAGAACGGGACGATCTGCATGCCCTTCGGCAGGATCTTGCCGTTCAGCTCCTCGATCTTCTTGTGCACGCCGTCCAGCACGCGCGAAGGGTTTTCGCTGCGGCGCATGAGCACGAAGCCCTCGACCGCCTCCTTCTGCTCGTTCCAGCCGACGGCACCGCGGCGCGGCGTGTTCGACTGCACGATCTCGGCGATGTCACCGACCATCACCGGCGTACCGTCGCGCGCCTTCAGCACGGTGCGGCGGATGTCCTCCACCGTGCCGATGTAGCCGATGCCGCGCACGGTGAGCTCCTGGTCGCCGTGGCGCACGAACCCCCCGCCAACGTTGATATTGGTCTTGGCGAGCGCCTCGCCGACCTCGGTCAGGGTGAGGCCGTGCGCGCGCAGCCGGTCGGGGTACGCGCGCACGTGGACCTCCTTGAGATAGCCGCCGAAGGTCACCACGTCGGCCACGCCCGGCACCTGCTTCAGCACGCGCGTGATGGTCCACTCCAGCTCGCCGCGGACCTGGTAGAGGTCGTGCCGGTCGCTGGTCACGCGGAACTGGTAGACCTCGCCAAGCGGCGTGGCCTCGGGCGCGAGCTTGGGCGTGACGCCCTCCGGCAGATCGGCCTGCGCCATGCGCTGCGCCACCTGCATGCGCGAGATGAACGGGTCGGCGTCGTCGTCGAAGGTCAGCGTGACCAGCGACAGGCCGAACAGGCTCTCGCTGCGGAGCTGCATCATGCGCGGGGTGCCGTTCAGCACCCGCTCGAGCGGCACCGTGATGCTGCGCTCGATCTCCTCGGGCGCGTAGCCGGGCATCTGCGCGATCACCGTCACCTGCGCGTTGGTGACGTCGGGAAAGGCCTCGATCGGGGTGTTGAGGTAGGCGTGCACGCCGAACGCCGCGGCGATCAGCACGCCGAAGATCGTCGCCACGCGGCGGTGGACGCAGATTTCGATGAGCCGGTTGAGCATCGGCTAGAGGAGCTGCTCGGCCTCGCGGTCGACGAGCAGCGCGCCGCGCACGACGACCCGCTCGCCGGTCTGCAGGCCTTTCAGCACGCGCACCTTGCCGCCGCGCTCATCGGTCACCTCGATCTCGCGCGGCATGAACTTGCCCGGCTCGGCCTCGACGTACACGATGCGCTTGCCACCCTCCTTGAGCAGCACCGCGGTGACCGGCAGCCAGATCTCGCCTGCCTGGCCGGGGGCGAACACCGAAACCCGCACCAGCAGCCCCGCGCGCAGGTCGGCCGGCGCGCGCTCGAGCTCGACGTAGAAGGGCGTACGGCGGGTCTCGGGATCGCTGCGCGGGGCGACCCCGGCGAGGCGACCCGCAAGGTTGACGTTCAGAGCGGTGATCTCGACCTCCGCCTTGGTCGCCTTGGCGACCAGGCTGATCTCGTTCTCCGGCACGTCGGCGACGACCCACAATCCACCGAGGTTGCCGATCTCGACCAGCGGCTCGCCGCCCGAAGGGACGGTAGCGCCGCGCGTCACCTTGACGTTCACCACGATGCCCTCGGTCGGCGAGCGCACCTCCACGCGCGTGCCCTCGCCCGGGCCGGCAAGCGCCGCGCTGCGCTCGGCGCGCTTCAGCTCCGAGTCGGCTTCTCGCGCCTTCATCTCGGCTTCGAAGCGCTCGACCTCGAGCCCGACGCCGCGCTTCGCCATCTCGTTTTGCCGCGCGAGCACCTCCTGCGCGAGACGGACCTTGAGCCGCGCCTGCTCCACGTTGGTGCGCGCCTGCAGTACGTCGCCGCTCTCCAGCGCGAAGAGCGGCGCCC
>Ga0134124_10002494_pt1 | contig 14889 bp, 11 predicted proteins | sample KB304_FD_96880 | JGI IMG/M metagenome (GOLD analysis project Ga0134124, IMG submission 96880) | Terrestrial soil microbial communities without Nitrogen fertilizer from Kellogg Biological Station, Michigan, USA - KB3-0-4 | ecosystem: Environmental > Terrestrial > Soil > Unclassified ... | reverse complement strand
GCGAGTGCCCGCACGAGTGGGTTGGCCATGCCTTCCAGCAGCTCGAAACAAACCTGCGACGTCACTTGCCGCGAGGCGCTGGCCACGAGCCCAAAGCAGATGTCGAACAGGTTGTGGCTGGCAATCCCTACCTCGGCCGCCGCGACGCTTTCCGGCTGCAATGCTCGAGACACCAGGCGCTTGAAGTTCGCGTCGACCTCCGCCTTGGTCTCATAGATCGGTGAAGGCCAGCCGCGCAGTTCCGACTCGACGCTTTCTGCCGCGAGGTTCGCCCCCTTGACGATGCGCATGCGAATCGGGCTGCCGGAGCGCAGCACTCGCTCTCGCGCCCAATCCAGAAGCCGCAGCTGAACCCCATCCGAGTCCGGAAGGTAGGCCTGCAACACCAACCCCGCGCGCAGCTGCAAGAACTCCGCCTCGTCGAGCACTCGACGAAACGCGGCCACGGTCAGCGGCAAATCGCGATAAGACTCCATGTCGAGGGTGACCAACTTCGGCCGCTGCTCGGCGCTGGGGCAACGGATCGCGGCTCGGTAGATCGTGCGCAGGCGGTCTGCGATGCGAGTCACCGAGTGGTCGAACGAAAGCGGCTGCAGTTGGCTGAAAATCGAGGAGATTTTCACGCTGACGGTATCAACGCCCTCAGTCTCCAAGAGTTCGACGTAGCCCGCGACCCGCCGCGCCGCCTCGTCTTCACCGAGCACCGCTTCACCCAGGTGGTTGATGTTGACGCGGATCCCCGCCTCGCGGCGCTGCGCCAAATAGGCCTGTAGCTCCTGTTTGCCGGCGGGCAAAATGAACGCAGTCGTCTCCTGGCGGAGGTGGTTCAGCATCGCGGTGCCGCTCAGCGACGGAAGCCAGGTGCCGAGCCGCCGCAACGCAGCCAAGCTCAATCGATCGAAGGCTCCCAAATACTCCGGCGAGCCCAAGCGTTCGAGCAGGTAGCGAGCTTGCTCGACGGTGCGCTTGCGAGAGCTGGAACGATAGGCTCGGTCCGCAAGCAAGGTCGTGAACACTTGCCCGCGCGGGTCCCGCATCATGCCCGAGAGCACCCGAGCTTGCTCCTGGTCCCGCTCGGTTTTGAAGTGCTCGACGAGTTCGAGCGCGATCCGCGAAAGCTCGACACTGCGCTCGCCGATCTCGCCCAGCGCAAGAGGACGGCCGCTGACCTGACCGAGCAAGTGCTGGGCGCGAGCGACGAGTTGCCCCGTCTGGCTGTCTGCCATCCCCACAGTATGTTCGACTTTCATGCCCTCAGCGAGCAACCCCGCGGGCACGCACCTTCGATTTGAGCAGCGGAGCGCCGGTGTGGACCGTGCACGCAGGATGTATGGGGCACGAACGGTGACCGGCCGGCCGCGAGGGCCGACGCACCGGTCACTTTCGTCACTCGAGCATGATTTGCAGCGAGCCGAAGCTTCGCTGCGCGGTATTGCCACCATCGGCGGAGTGGGTCATCGGTGCGTCCGCGAAGCCATAGCCGACCATGTGGCCCGATTGCACGTCGACATCGTGTAGGTTCCAGTGTCGTGAACCATTGCTGAGCGGGATCAGCCGTGAGCGTGCGTCGGTCCCGTCTTGCGAGAGCCAGGCGAAGACAGGACTCGCGCCGCTGGAGATGCTCATCCCTCCCTGCCAGCGATCCCAACCCGCTGCACCGACGGCCACGATGCCCGTCTCCAACCAACGCATGCCTGCGAGGACGTCACCACGACTGAAATCATAGTCGTGGTGCCTGAGTTGATTGCCCTCGGCATCGTAGATCGCGATGTAACCGTCGTAGTCGACGTAGCCGCTCGGGTCGGGATACGTCTTCTTGCTACCGTCGGACAGCGTCCGGACGACCGCGCCCGTGACCGCGAGTTGACCGTCGCGCGCCGAGAGCGCGAACGCCACTTGCTCAGCCGCGTCCGAGTCTGGCCACAAGATGCGCGTGCCCTTTCGCGCCCCCGCCGAGTCGAAGCGTGTCACTGCCAGCGGCAAGAGCTCGTTCTCCTGGGCACCGGGAGCGCGTAGTATGCAGTCCATGTTCGTCGACTCCGCGAACACGGCGACGTTGGCCTGACAGCGCGACTGATTCCAGGCTCGTCCGACCAACAGATCGCCGTTCGACTCGTCGCGAGCCAAATACGGGCGGATCGCCTGCTCGGTCCAACGAAATTCGTCGTACGTCCACGCGGTGGGTTCGGCAAAATGCGAGCCTTCGACCACGCGCGCCCAGCGCTCGGCGTAGCTTTGCGCCTGCCAATCGAGAACCTCGAGCCCGAGCGCCAGGCGCTGCGACAACGGCCCATTGTTCGGTGTCGCAACGAACGACAGGAATGCGACGACCAGCCCCTCTCCCTCGGGCAGCAACCGAACCCAGCCGGCGGTCGTCGCGTCGGCCAGCGCGGACTTCATCGCGAACAAGGGCTGGGGATCCTTGGTGCCGTAGTCAGTCAGAGGGATGCTCGCTGGCGAAGCGAGCGGAAAAGTGCCGATCAGCTGCCCGTCACGCGAGAGTCTGACCAGATCGTCGGCGTTCCGCTCGGGCACGCGGCGTTCGAGCGAAAGCGTGACCTCTCCCGACGGGTGCACCACGACGTCACCGATGAGATCGTCGGGATCTGCGGTGAATGCCCAGGCAAGTGTGCCGTGATCGTACGCGGCGAGACGAAACCGGCTGCGCCAGGGCAAGCCAAACGGGCCGGGCTCGACGTCACGGCGCGACTCCACGACGTAGCTGCGCTCACCCTCGCTGGTTGAGAGCAGCGCGCCATAGGAGGAGCGCGGAGTTTGAGTGACGGTCGCGCGCCCCGTCTCGATCTGCTGAGCGCGATCGGGAGGTGGATTGCTCGCTCCAGCCGCTCCAGCCGCTCCAGCGGCGCCGCCGAGCTCGCCCTCGCCCGCTGCTCCAGTTGCGTCGTCGAGCCCGCCCGCGCCGCCTTCACCGGCGTCACTCACACGGCCACTCGCGCCGGCCGCGCTGGCTTCTGCCCCGGCACTGCCGCCGCTCGAGCCTGCAGAGTGTGCTCCTGCATCGCCGGCTGCTCCGTGATCATTCGGACCGGCCCCGTTGTCTCCACACGCTTGGAACAACAGCGTCGATGACAGCGCAGGGATGAGCAGACGATGCAACCAAGAAGTACTGAGTGTCACGGGTGAGGCCTTCAATCTGTGCGCGACGAGTGTGCTGTTACGAATCTCTTCCCACGCGCGTCGCCCATCGTCACGTCGCTGTCTCCGGTGCGCGTGTCTAGCTCGTCATTCAAGCCCGCGCATTCGCTCCCACTCGCCCGTCGCCGAGCGCGCGCGTCGCGGGCAACCGCGACCACGGCGATTTCCGCGAAAAAAGCGCTGGAAAACCTACATTTACAGGCGACCAGCGTCGTGCTTCGCTGGGCCCGATGTTCGTGCGCGCGGTCTGGCGAAAGACGATGCTCGGAGGCTTGTTGGTCGGCTGCGCCGCCGTGACCTTGCAATGCGGAAGCGGTTCGTCCTCGAGGCCCGATGCTGATGCCGGTGCGCCCGGCTCCGCAGCCGCAAGTGGTGCTACAGTTGCTGCTGGCCGGGCCGGTTCGCCAGGCGGCAATACGGGGGGTGCCGGCTCACTGCACTCCCACGCTGGAGCCTCGGGTGACGACGGGGCGAGCGGCACGAGCGGCTCGTCGCACGCGAGCACGGGCGGCAAAGACGGAGGCGCAGCCGGACTTGGAACTGCAGGCGCATCGAGCGACGCGGGCCATGCTGGCGGTGGTGCCGCTGGCGACGCCGGTCACGCGGGGTCCGCAGCCACGGGGGGAGCTGGCGTGGCAGGCTTTGGCGCGGCGGGCTCGGGCGGCCTGGAAATCACGGGCGGTTCCGCCGGTAGCATGGCGTCCGCTGGCTCGGCAGGCGCGGGGGCCACGGGCAGCAGCGGCGGCCCGTCTGGCGGCGGCGCTGGTTCAAACGGATTCGCAGGTTCGAGCGGCGCGGCTGGTTCGTCGGGTGCGAGCGGTTCGAGCAGCGCGGGTACCTCAGGGGGTGGCGGAACGAGCGGCGCTGCTGGCGCAGGTGGGAGCGGCGGCATGTGCCCACTCAGCGCCACCTTTCAACCACGCGCGCCGGTAGTCTTCTTCTTGCTCGATCGTTCATCGAGCATGTTCACGCCGACTGACTATTGGAGCCCCGTCAAAGCGAGCGTGCTGGCGACGATCAGCGCCTACGAGTCACAAATCCGTTTCGGGCTCGCCGTGTACACTGGCGTCATCGGTCAAACTTGCCCGCTCGACCTGACCACTGCCGGAGGTATCGCCCTCGGCAATCATTCCAACATCAGCCAAGTGCTCGGTCCCCTAGGAACGCCCGGGGTCAAGGCCGAGTCGCCTACTGCGGCTGCCCTCGCGTCCATTCGCAGCAGCCTGCTGGCCCAAAACGCCACCAGCAAGACGATCTTTCTCATCACCGACGGCGGCCATGATTTCTGTAACGACACGAACAACACCTGTCCGGGTGATGCCCTCGTTGCCCAACTCCAGAGTGCTTTCGCGGCCGGTGTGCAGACGAGCCTATTCGGCATCAAAGGCTCCCCTTATCTCGATTTGACCCAGACTCAAGCGTTGGCAAACGCAGGCAGCGGCGCCCCCGTGATCGGCAATGCTCTCGACACGTTTTACGTTTGCACGGGCGACAGCGAGTGGCACTCGCTGTGGGTCGCCAAGGGGAGCCCGGCCAGCCAACCCCTCGGGAGTTATGTCGCGAGCAGCACGACCAACGCGCCGTATACGCTGCTCGACACGACGCTGCCGGACACGCTGCCCGGCGTACTCAAGGCCGCCACAGCCGCGCTGAAGAGTTGCACTTATGATTTGACCGGCGCACAAGTAAATCAGGCGCTCGCTGGCCAAGGCGTCGTCCGCGTCAACGGCGTGAGTGTGCCCATGGACGCGAGCAATGGCTGGCGGATGAATAGCGCGACCGAGCTCGAGCTGGTCGGGAGCGCCTGTACGAATTGGCGCTCTGCGTCGGCGCAAACCATCAGCTTCGAGTTTCCGTGCCCGATCCTGAATCCGTGAGCGAGCTGATCGAGCCAAAACTGAATCAGGAGTAGCAACTCGGATTGCAGCGCACGCTGAAACCCGGTACGCCTGTGCCGGAGCGGACGGAAACAGCCAATGAGCGAGAGTGATGAGCGTTTATCGCAGGCCGTGAGGGCCGGTGGAATTGGCATTTTCGATCACGACCACGCCACTAACGTCATCTATTGGTCGCCAGAACTGCGTCAATTTTACGGCTTCACCCGCGACGAGCCCGTGACCCTGGGCAGCATCATCGGCCAATGTCACCCGGACGACCTGGAGCGCGTGCGGCAAGCCGCCATTCGCGCGCACAGCCCCGACGGCGACGGCTCCTTCGACATCGAACATCGAATCATCGACCGAGGGCGACGGCTCCGCTGGGTGCTGACTCGCTCGAAAACTCTGTTCGACGGTGTGGGCGACGAGCGGCATCCGGTTCGCACCATCGGCGCCGTACAAGACGTCACGGATCGACATCACGCCAGCGCCCAACTGCGGATCTTGGATACCGTCATCCGCTCGAGCGGCAGAGCCGTGGCGATTGCCGATCCGAGCGGGCGGCTCACCTTCGCGAACGAAGCGTTCGTCCGCTTTTGGGGACACGAGCGCGGTGAGGACGTGCTCGAACGATCACTGTTCGATTTCTGGGATCCGAGCGAAGGACCGGGCGAGGCAATTGCCGAGATCTTTCGCAAAGGCACCTGGCACACGGAGACCGTGGGCCAGCGCCGCAATGGCGAACGGTTCGACGTGGCCGTGGTGGCCGAAGCCGTGTGCGACACTCAGGGTCAGCTCGCACAAGTGCTGGCGACGTTTGCCGACATCACGGCGAGCAAGCGCGTCGAGCAAGCCCTACGCTTGAAGGATCAAGCGATTGCCACTTCGCTGGTTGCGATTGCGATGAGCGACGCAAACGACAAGATTGTCTACGCAAATCCGGCCTTTCTGAAACTCTGGGGTTACACCTCTCACGACGAGGCGCTCGGGCGTTCCCCGCTGGAGTTTGCCGACGACCAGCACGCTCCTCAAATTCTCGACAGTGTGCACGCCCACGGCTCGTGGGTCGGCGAAGTCGCAGCCAAGCATCGTGACGGCACCGTCATGCAGTTGCGGCTGTCCGCGCAGTCCATCCGCGAGGCGAACGGCAAACTGACCAACCTCGTGGTGACGTTCGTCGACATGACCGAGCAAAAGCGGCTCGAATCACAGCTGCTCCACGCACAAAGGATGGAATCCGTCGGGCGACTCGCGGGTGGGGTGGCGCACGATTTCAACAACCTGCTGACCGTGATTTTGGGCGGCATCGAACTCACCCGACAAGAGCTGGGCGCATCGCATCCGGCCCTCGAATACCTGGCTGACGCCGAGAATGCCGCCGACTCTGCGGGCACGCTGACGAAACAGCTGCTCGCCTTTTCGCGCAAGCAGATCATCGCTCCCAAAGTGCTCAACTTGAACGACGTGATTGCCCGAGTCGAGCGCATGGCGCAGCGGCTCTTGGGTGAAGACGTGGTCCTACGCACCATTTGCTCGCCGAATCTCGGTTTCGTGCGCTTCGATCCGGGTCAGGTCGAGCAGATCATCGTCAACCTCGCCGTCAATGCGCGTGACGCAATGCCCGAAGGCGGCCGCTTGACGATCGAGACCAGGAATGTTCGCCTGGACGGGACGTATGTCGATTCGCACACCGATGCCGAGCTCGGCGACTACATCCTGTTGGCGGTCTCCGACAGCGGCACCGGCATGAGCGAGGAAGCTCGCGCGCACCTGTTCGAGCCCTTCTTCACCACCAAGGGGCCGGGCAAAGGCACCGGTCTGGGCCTGGCGATGGTGTACGGCGCCGTTCAGCAAAACGGCGGTCGCATCGAGGTCTACTCCGAGCCGGAACACGGCACGACCTTCAAGATCTACCTGCCGCGAGTTTCATCCGCTGAACGAGAAACCCACGGGACTACGCGGCAAAGCCCGCGCAGCGGGGGCGAGTCGATTCTATTGGTCGAAGACGACGAACGAGTTCGTACTTTTGCCACGACCGTACTGGAGCGCTTCGGGTACGAGGTTCACTCCTACCCTGCCCCCGCACACGCGTTGGCTGCCTTGCCCGACCTGCACCCGCCGCCGTGCCTACTGGTTACGGACGTGGTGATGCCCGGGATGAACGGGCGAGCGCTCTCCGAACGAGTCACGCAAATCGTACCTTCGATGAGAGTCTTGTTCGTTTCCGGGTACACCGAGAACGTGATCGTGCACCACGGAGTGCTCAAGGACGACATCGAGTTTCTGGCCAAGCCGTACTCCGTCGATCAGCTCGCGCAGCGCGTGCGTGAGGTGCTGGACGCCGCCCACCGTACCTCCTGACGCGAGAAACCTCGGCATCGGGAAAAACGCGGGCGGGCCGCGGTGCGCGCTTCTGCCACTCAGGCGTGGAAAATCACGCCTGCAGAACGAAGATCTCGACTGGTAACGATAGACGAATGCGATTCGTCGTGTTTCAACGAGCTACCGTTGGCCGCAAGGTCATGGCGCTGAGCGTTGCGCTGGCTGCCTGCGCGTGTAGCAGCAATCGCAGCGCGCGCGTCACGGGAATGGCCGGCGCTGACGCAGTGATCAGCGGTGGAAGCGGCGGAACGCCGGGCACCGGCGGCGCCACGTCAGGCGGCGCGCCTGGCGGCGCCCCCAGCGCGCTCGCTGGAGGCCCGGCGAGCGCCAACAGCGGAACTGGCGGACTCGATGTGGGCGGAGCGACGAGCACCAGCGCGGGCGGCGCGTCCGGCAGCGCGGGGACGACCGGCGGTGGGGCCGCAACCACGGCAGGCGCCGGCAACGCCGGTGCGGGTGCGGGTGCGGGCGCGGGCGGCGCAGGCGTACTCGACGCCACGTGCGGAGGAACGAACAGCCCCGCTACGCAGTTGAAAGACAAGTACGCAGGCTGCTTCCCGATCGGAGCCGCTGTCGACGCGCAATCGTACACGACGCATGGCCCGGTCTTGAAAGCGCACTTCAATAGCATCACGCCCGAAAACGACATGAAGTTCGACGCGCTCGAGCCGAGTGAAAACAGCTTCAGCTACGGCAACGCCGATAAAATCGTGGACTTTGCGCGCAGCAACGACATGCTGGTTCGCGGTCATACGCTGGTTTGGCACAGCCAGAACCCGTCCTGGCTATTCAGCAACGGCTCGAGTGGAACCGTGTCGAAAGACACGTTGCTCGCCCGCATGAAGAATCACATCAAGAAGGTGATGCAACACTATCAAGGCAAAGTCTACGCTTGGGACGTCGTGAACGAAGCCATGATGGACGACGGCAGCTATCGCACCGGAGCTCTAGCGGACGACAAGAAGAGCCGTTGGTACGAGATCATCGGGCCCAGCTACATCGCCGAAGCCTTTCGCGCGGCTCACGAGGCGGACCCGAAGGCCAAGCTCTTCTACAATGACTACTACGACTACATCCCTGCCAAACAGCAAGGCATTCACGACATGTTGAAAGGCTTGCTCGCCGACGGTGTGCCCGTGCACGGCGTCGGCATGCAATGCCACTTCAACATCGAACCTTCGACCAAGATCGACAATCAAGCCTATTACCAATCGGTCGAGAACATGGAGAAAGCGATAAAGCTCTATTCTTCACTCGGTCTCGAAGTCCAAGTGACCGAAATGGACGTGTCGCTCTACGTTCCCGGCGTGACGTACGACCAGAGCACGTTCTACACCACGGCGACCTTCACGGAGGCCGTGCAGGCGCGACAGGCCAACCGCTACCAAGCTTTTTTCGAGCTATTTCGTCGACACCGGGACGTCATCACCGGCCTGACGCTTTGGGGCATCGCGGACGACAACACTTGGCTCTCCGAGTTCAGTTCGGGAAGAAAGGACTTTCCACTGCTCTTCGATGGCGATCACCAGCCCAAAAAAGCCTTCACTGCGGTGATGAGCTTTTGATCGCCCGCGGCGAACCCGAGCGTTCCCCCGCTTGAGCCGAGGATTCGGATCCGACTATGCTGCCCGCGCCGGCATTCGCTCACGCCCGCCGACCTCGCCATGCGCGCCCTTCCATTGCTCCTATGTCTCGCCTTGCTCAGTGCGAGCGCACGAGCAGAGAGCGTGCTCGAGCAGGCGGCGCGCCTCGATCCGACATTTCGATTCCCCGGTGGCGGCAGTCTCACGATTGCGCCGCTCCTTCAGACTCGATGGACCGCCGCAGAGACGGGCGGAGAGAACCGTCGCACGGTCGAGGGCTTCAGCATCCCCCGCGCGCGTCTGATCACGACCACCAAGTTCTTCGAAGGCTTCCAAGTCCGCTTGCGCATCGGCTCGAGCTCGACCGGCGGCATCTCGATGCAGCAGGCTTACGCCGAGCTAAAATCCGGAGACTACCAGCTCAGAGCGGGCCAGATGCCGCTCGTGATCAACAGCGCCGAAGAGCCTTCTGTCCAAGGCCTGTCGCCCGCGGACTTCTCGTCATATTCGAATACGTTCGGCGGAGGGACGACGCAAGGGGTCCAAGGGGCATACCGCGGTGCGGTTCGCGTCATTGCCACCCTGGGCAATGGCGCGCGCTCCGGCTCGAGCGAGCTATTGTCACCCCTCGTCGCCGACATCGCAGCAACGCTGCGCTTCGAGCTGCCCGTTGGAACTCAGGCGCCCTTCGAGTATTTGTCGATGGCAAGCTTTCGAGAGCGCCAGAACGTCAGTTCGCGCTTCGGCGTGACTGGACACTACCAAGTTCACGGAAAAAGCCGAGCCTATCCCGCAGACGTGGAAGTCCTCAGCGCTGACGTCGGCGTTCGCGGCCACGGCTTTTCAGTCCAGGCCTCCGCCGCGTATCTGCGGCTCGCGCAAGAGGGCTCGAGCACCGTCGAGAGCGCCGGGTACTGGCTGTTCGGCTCGCTGTTCCCGGCGCGCAAGGTCGAACTATTCCTGCAATTCGACGCCATTTACCCGCTCGCTGAACGGGCAGCATTTCCACCGGGTTTTGCCCAGGGCCAACCGGGGACCACACGCTTTCGCACCCTGACGGGCGGCTCGAATTTCTATCTGATCCCGAACGCACAAAAGCTGAAGGTCCAGGTCGACCTGCAAACCATGTTCGATGGTCAGGCGACCAGCATCGTCCCGGCCAATGCCTCGCTCGGCGTGCTCAGCGCGACGGGCCTGCAGATCTCGGGCCGGGTGCAACTGCTGGTCGCGCTTTAGCGCTCTTCGTCCGCGGCCTCGGAGGGCGCAGCGGGCGGTGCGTGCCAAGCTGCTCGCGGCACGACTTTGGAGTTCTGCGGGTCGCCGAGGTAGTGCGGCGACATGATTTGCACGCCGTATTCGTTGAACGTGTCGATCACGTTCGCGTTCAAGGCGGCGATTGCCTCGGCACGATTGCGGGCACTCGTCTGACTCGCCTGGCACACGAGCTGGTACTCGATGTAAAAGTCGGAGAGCGCGGTTTGGAAGACTTGCGGGGCGGGTTCGGACGCGACGCCAGCGGTGCGCCGCGCGGCTTCGATCAGCAGGCCTTGCACTTGCCGCCAAGGGGCGTCGTAGCCGATCGTCACCTGGGTTCGTAGCATGAACCCGTGGCCGTTCGTCGGGCGTGAGAAGTTCCGCGTGACGGTGGCAAGCACGAACGAGTTCGGCAACGAGAGGAACTCGCCCAAACCGGTCGAGATCTTGGTGGTGAAGACGCCGAGATCGGTGACCGTCCCCTCGTCGTCCCCCACGCGCACGAACTCGCCGATGCGGAGCGTCCGTGAATAAAGCAAAATGAAGCCGCTCGCGGCCTGGCCGAACAAACTCGATCCGCCCAGCGTGACCATCAGACCCAATAAGACGCTCACGCCCTTGAAGGCTTCGCTGCTCGCTCCCGGCAAGTACGGGTACGCCATGACCGCAGCGAACGCCCAGACGAAGATGGTGAGGATACGACGAGTTGGCTTGGCGCTATCCGAGTCGAGCCAGCCGAATTCCATCCGACGTTTTTCGATCGCCTCGAAGATCGGTCTCACGATCGCGAGCAGCCAACGCGCGAGCAAGAAAATGAAGATCGCCACCAGCAGATCCGGCAGCGAGCGAACGATGCCGTCGCCAAAGCGGATCAGCACACCGAGCAGATAGCCGTCTAGCTGTTCGCCCCACGCGCGTGTGTAGGGAAACTGATTCAAGACGAAGCTCAACCAGCGGTACGAGGCGAGCAGCAGCACGAACGACGCCCCGGCGCGCACCAGCACGCGCGAGACTGCAAACAAGCGCGAAGTGTGCAAGAGCTGTACGCCACCCGCCGTCAGACCATGCGTGCTGCCCTCCAACAGCTTGGTCAGGCGCCGCACGCTCCAAGCACGGGTTTGCAGCACCACCACGAAGCTCAGCAGCAACAGCAGCGTCGCAATGCCGCTCGCGGCCAGCGCATGCCACAGCCGCTCGCGGTCGCGCGCTTCGCGCGTCTCGAGCGCAACCCGTTCCACGGCCGTGCGCGCGGCCTGCGTGGCCTGCTCCAGCGTTTCGCCGTCGAGTGCATCGACGTCACCCGAGGCTATCATCAACCCGAGCGCGCCGTTCACCAAGATCGCGTTCCCGACGACCGTGGACGTCACGCTGATTTGCATTTGCCCGGGTCGCGCGAGCAACTCGCTGAGTCGCGTTTGGGAGTGTCGCGCGCGATCCGGCGGAGCGATGCCCAACAGCGGGGCACGCAACACGGCGACCGTGCGATTGAACACTACGACCGGCGCCTCCACCTGACTCGCCGACGCAGGCGCGGGCGGCGCGGCCCCTTCCGCCGCCGCGCTGCGACTCAGGGTCAAGACCAGCGCGACGACCAGCCGAAATACCGGCTTGAGCAACGAAAGTGCGTTCATGGCTCGTCCGCGTTGAAAGGGGGTTCCCTTCCCGCATCGTGCGCCGGGAACCGCTGCGCTGTCAAAGGTGCGGCGCTTCACTGCACCAGGGAGTGCAACACCACCCCCAAGCCCACGCGATAAGTCGCGCTGTCGATCGAGGAGCTACCGGGTGAAGGACGCGGAGCGAAGAAATGATCCCACGAGAACACGCCCGTGAAATCGACCACGCGACTGCCGAACAGCGCCGTGTAGCCAACGAGCGCCCCGAGCGGTACCGTGGCGTCGTTCGCCGCGTTGAAATTTGCCTTGAAAAAGCCGGTCTCGAGGCCCGCGAACAAGTGTGGGTCGAAGTTCAGGCTGGCCCGCAGTGGCACGCTCAACCCGACTCGCCAATCGCGCGAGGCGAACGGCACGAGCAAAGCCGCATCGAACCGAAATGCACCGCCGCGATAAAGAAACGGGACAGTGGGGTTCAACTGCCAGACCCGCTCGCCCTGCGAATTCTTGTACGGAGTCTGAAACAGCAAGCGCACGCCGATATCCCAGTTCTCGAAGCGAAAACCGCGGGTGATGAAGACCGTGATACTCGAGAACGTGAAGTCGGGCGCGATGCGAAACGGAATGAACAGCGCGCCCGCCTCCCAGTCTTTGGTCAGGCCGAAGGCGACGCCGCCACGCAGCCACCATTCGTGACCAGGCGTCCCCGTCGCGAGCGCGCCGTTATGAAGATAGGCGCCGCCACCATCGACTGCGCCTTGCTCCCCAAAGCGTGCCCCGAGCAACATCGGTTGGCCTGGGCCCACCAAGATGTTGAGGCTGTTCATCGGTGAAGTGAGGTGCCGAAGGCTCCACTGCCCCTCGAGGCCCGGGCGGCGGTACTCCTCGGCGTTCGCCGGGCGAACGTGCGCCAGAAGCAAAAGCGATGCGACGAAGCAACCTCGAAAGCACGATCGCCCGCGTGACGCCAGGCGACGAACCGCGCTCGAGTTCAGCTTCGTGAGCGTCGCCATCACTTCTCGGCTTCGCTGCGGATGGCGGCGAGTTCGGCGGGCGTCAGCGCGCGACGGAACTCGTTGCTCAGCGTGATCAGCTGTTCCGAAGCGGCATCCCAGGCCGGAGCGACATCAACGAGGCAAGCTTGGTAGTCAGCGGCGGAGGCGGCGAAATTGCGATCCGCTCGCTCGATGCACTCGCTGATCTTGGCCGTGCGCTCGCGGTGTCGAGCGAAGGCCTTGGAGGTACGGTCTAGGGCTTGGAGCGCCTGGCGCTGGCGAGCCGCGTCGTGCACCTGCTCAGTTACGGCCTCGCGCGCCCGAGCAAGGAAGGCGCGGACGACGAACGTGTCATCACCCTCGCCGGTGAGGCTCATGATGAACGCGGAGAGGGCGACCCAGAACATGCGACTAGCGAATGGCGTCCAGCCGCGCAAACTCGTCGGCGGTCGTGAAGCGGCGAAGCTCCAATTGCAGACCGATGTAGCGTTCGAGTGCGCTCGACTCTGCCACGCGTACGGCGGTGAGTCGCGTGCGCACTTCCTCGTCAGTGCTAGGCCGCTCGCCCCCGAGCAGCGCAAGCTGGTGTGCCTGGGCGCGCTTGGTGTCGAGCAGCAACGAGTCCATGGCGATGTACAGCGCCCGCACTTTCGCGGCCCGAGCGGGGTCCGAGATGACCAGATTCACGAGTTCGACGCGGGTCGCAGCCCGATCGCGGGCGGCGGTGCTCGGAAGCTGCGCGGGCGGCTTGTCTCCGCCGCAGGCGAGCAGGCCGAGCGCAGCGAAAGCGAGGGTCGACCACAGTGCAATCACCCTCGGGGCTGCGCGTGGCAAGCTTCGTTGCCCTCGAATTCGCATCACACGTCCCTCATTCTCAACTCGACTAGCCGCGTGTGGCGGAGCCGTCAAGCGCCGCATTTGCCGCGCAAAAGCCACGAAACAAGCGCGCACCGCGCGTTGACTTCGAAGCATCGGCGCGTTATTCGTTGCGCAGCATGGCTTTGAACGCCCGGTCTGGGGCTCGGTTGTTGGGCGTGAGCGCAATCTTCGGACTTTCGGTGTTGATGGCGCCGCGCGCCGCGCATGCACAGGGCGCTCCCGACATCGGCGGCAAGCCGTACAAGTACGATTACTTGTTTCCATTTTGGGGCAAGAAGCTCGCCTCACGAGGCATCTCGTTTCCGAAACCTTTCGGCGTGGGCATCAACTACGCGTATGTCAACCAAGGCGTCGACATCACCGGCGTGAACATCGCCCTCAACGACGGCAAGTACCACGACCTCAGCAAGATCGTGAAATTCGATCACGTGACGTCGACGGTGAAAGTCATCAACGGTCGCTTCGATCTTTGGATGCTGCCGTTCCTGAACGTCTACGGGCTTGCCACCTACGCCATGGACTCCGACACTGACGTGCTGCTTTCGGAGCCTTTCGCACTGCGTTCTGGCGCATCCCAAACGGGCTATGGCGGTGGCTTCGGCGCCACCGCTGCCTTCGGTTTTTGGGGATTTTTTGGGGTTGTGGACATGAACTTGGCCTGGGCCAAGATGCAAAAGCTCGATGCCCCGGTGCGCACGTTTCTGCTCACTCCGCGTGTCGGCAAGCGCTTTCAAATCTCGCAATCCGTAGCGCTCGCGACTTGGGTGGGTGCCATGCGCCAATCGATTCAGGCGGACACCCAGGGCGCCATCTCGTTGAAAGAGGCCATCGGTGCCCCCGAGGGCAGCTTCGAATCCAAGGTTCTAGGTTGGTACAACAGCTACCAAGGCAGCGATCGCGAAAGCCTGAGCCCGCTCGTGGGCGGTGTCACGGGCCCCAATGGCGAGCGGGATCCCGTTATCCACTACAAGCTGGACAAGGCCCTGAGCGATCCCTGGAACTTGCTGATCGGCGCCGAGGTCGATCTGCACAAGCGCGTGCAAATGCGCATGGAGTACGGCTTCATCGGTCGCACCCAGCTGATCATGGGCATTTGCTATCGCTTCAACATGATCGAGAGCACTGACTAGAACTGCGTGCAGTGCGGCTAGTG
>Ga0134124_10002493_pt1 | contig 14894 bp, 12 predicted proteins | sample KB304_FD_96880 | JGI IMG/M metagenome (GOLD analysis project Ga0134124, IMG submission 96880) | Terrestrial soil microbial communities without Nitrogen fertilizer from Kellogg Biological Station, Michigan, USA - KB3-0-4 | ecosystem: Environmental > Terrestrial > Soil > Unclassified ... | reverse complement strand
CGTCGAGGACGTGCCGGGGGTGGGCAAAACGACGCTGGCCCACGCGCTCGCCCGCGCGCTCGATTGCAATTTTCAGCGTATCCAGTTTACTTCCGACCTGCTGCCGTCAGACGTGATCGGCCTATCCGTCTTCAACCAGCACAGCGGCCTTTTTGATTGGAAACCGGGCCCGGTTTTCGCCAACGTCGTGCTGGCTGACGAGATCAATCGCACCACTCCTAAAACCCAATCTGCATTACTGGAAGCGATGGCCGAGCGGCACGTGACCGTAGAAGGTATGACGCACGATTTGCCCGCGCCATTCATCGTGCTCGCGACTCAGAATCCTATCGAGCATCACGGAACGTATCCGCTGCCGGAGTCGCAGCTCGATCGATTCATGTTGCGTTTGCGGATTGGCTATCCAGCCCCGGCGGACGAACAAAAAATCCTGCGCGATCGCGAGTACAGGGATCCGTTAGACGATCTCGGGCCCGTGATGACCGCGCGTGAGGTCGTCGAGTTGCAACAGACGGTCGCGAGTGTCGCCGTTGATGACGCGCTCGTTCAATACCTGATGCGGATCGTTGCGGCGACGCGTACTTCGGAGATGCTCGATCTCGGCGTCAGTCCGAGAGGAACGCTCTCTCTCTTCCGCGCCGCGCAGGCTCTCGCGCTCACCGAAGATCGCACCTACTGCATTCCCGACGATATCAAACGACTCGTCGTGCCCGTATTTGCACATCGCATCGTCGTCAGCTCGCGATTCTCATCGTCGTTGCGACGCAGTGAAGAAGCCGAAGCAGTCCTTAACGAAATCCTGAAAACTGTCAGTGTTCCGCTGTGAAGTCAGAGGTAAAGATCGATCGCGCGGCTCCTCAGAAAGCATCATTGCTGCGTGTGATTCTCGGAACATTGCTGGTTATCGCGGGGCTGACGTCTGCGCTCGTGACGGTGCTGGCGCGCAGCAATGGTGACAATAGTCTCGCGGGTGCCGCTGCGATCTTGTCGCTCGTGATCGCGTTGCTGCTCACGATTTTTATCGTTCCGCCCCTTGCGCGTTCAGCGCGTGTTGAAGTCGCAAACATCGATTTTCCTTTTGAGCCGACGAGTGGTGGTGGTGTGTTTCTGGTGATCATCATTGTCGTCGGGTTTGCGGCGTGGAACACCGGAAACAATCTGCTGTTTCTGGTGTTTTCATTGCTGTGTTCGACGCTCTTTGTCGGCTGGGTACACGCGGGCACTTCGTTGCGCGAGCTGACTGTCTCGGCGCGTTTTCCGGATCACATCTTTGCGGCTGAGCCCGCGCCGGTGATCGTGACTTTGCGAAACACGAAGCGTTTGCTGCCGTCGTTTTCGATCCTGGTCGAGGCGCGCGGTCCGGTTAACGAAGTGGAGCTGAAACGGCGGCGGCGTCATTTGAAACGGCTGCTCGCGTATTTCAGTTACGTTCCACACCGTGCGGCTGCCGAACAGCGTGTAGAGCAACTGTTTCCGACGCGCGGGCACGTGCTGATCGATGGGTTTGAGCTGTCGACTCGGTTTCCGTTTGGTTTTTTTCGACGGCGTCGTCGTTTGCGTGCGCGAAATGTGGACATCATTGTGTATCCGAAGCCGGAAGTGATCAGCGACGAGTTGCACTTGTTGCCGATGTATGCGGGAAGAATGCCGGCGATGCGTCGTGGCGCCGGGCATGATCTGTTTTCAATGCGCGACTACCAGCCGCAGGACGACTTGCGACACATCGACTGGAAAGCGACTGCGCGATCGAGGCGATTGACGGTGCGCGAGTTTACTTCGGAGGATGAGCGTCGCATCACGATCGTGTTGGACACGCGGCTCTCGCATGGCGCGGGTAATGATCTTCCGGAGCGGTTTGAGCGTGGCGTGGTCCAGGCGGCGTCGCTGATCAAGCACTTCATCGACGAGCGTGCGGAAGTCAGGCTTGTGTTAGGTGACGATGCTGGACCATTTGGTTCGGGGACGGAGCAACTCTATCGCTGTTTGCGCCGGCTTGCTTTGGTGATTCCGTCGGATAGCGCAGGGCCTGGGCTTGCGAATGTTAGTTGGAACGCGGTTGAGCACGATTACGCGATTCTTTTGACTGCGGCGGCGCCCGGATCGATACCTGCAAACATCTGGCGCACGAGCCACGTCATTTATTTGTAGCCACAAAAAGGCACAAAAATCACAAAATGAATGTTGTTAGTGAGCGTTTAGAAGCTCCTGTCTATTCATCGTCTACGATCATTCTGATCGGTGTGTGCTTTGTTCTTTCTGGCGCTACAGGACTGATCTACGAAGTCCTCTGGGCGCGGATGCTCGGTCTCGTTTTCGGCGCGACGACGCTTGCTGTCAGCACCGTGCTCGCAGCGTTCATGGGCGGCCTCGCGCTCGGCAGCGCGTTAGCAGGGAAGCTCGCACAGCGAATCAGAAAACCGCTCAGCACGTACGGCGTGATGGAGATCGGCATCGCCGTCTACGCGCTGCTCGTGCCGCTTCTGTTTCGCTGGATCGATCACCTGTACGTGCTGATCTGGCAGCAGCTTCATCCCGGATACTTCACGTTTAGTGTTTGGCGCTTCCTGCTTTCGGGACTCGTGCTGCTTGTGCCCACGACGTTGATGGGCGCAACGCTTCCAGTCCTCACTGTAGCTTTCGCGCGTTCGTCAGATTCGAACTCTGTCACAAAGCTTTACGCGTGCAATCTTGCGGGCGCGATCCTCGGAACACTCGCGGCCGGGTTTCTGTTGCTACCGGCGCTCGGCGTTCGCATGACAATCGCTGTTGCGGCAGTTCTGAACGTCATCGTCGGTTTGATCGCAATCGCCTTGCAGCGTCGAACAACTGTGCGCTCGGAATTCAACGAACATCCTGTCAATCTTGAAAATCCTGCAAATCCTGTAAACAGCTTTTGGTACTTCGCAGCGCTCGCATCCGGCTTTGTAACCATCAGCTCACAAGTCTCATGGACGCGCACGCTCACGATGATCATCGGTTCGAGCACATACGCCTTCAGCATCGTCGTCGCACTATTCCTGATCGGCCTCGCGATCGGCGCCTGGCTCGTTACACGAAAAGATCGCTCGCAACGGTTACGCTCTGCAATCCTGAAAGTCGAAGCACTGACAGCGCTCAGCCTGTTGCTCAGTTTGTATGTGCTGAACAAGATTCCCGCCCTCATGATCAACCTTGGCTTAGGTTTGCACATTTCTTCATGGACCGGTCTGCTCGCGCTTCAAATCTTTTCAGCAACGTTGCTGATACTCGTGCCGGCTGTGTTGATGGGCATGGTGATGCCGCTCGTGCTGGTTTGGGCGAGTAGCGATCGGGCGAGGGCAGTAGCGCAGGTTGGACGCAGTTATGCGGTGAATACCATCGGCGCGATTGCCGGAGCATTTATCACCGGTTTCATTCTGATTCCCAAGACGAGCACGCGATTCACGCTGTTGTTTGCTGCGATCTGCTGTCTCGTCGTGGCCGCGGTTGCGTATCAGCCTACGGGACGCGATCCGGCGTTGAAGCGCAGCCTCGCAATCGGGTTGATACCTGTGTTTGTGATCGTGCTTTTCATCGTCGCGCCACCGATGAACCTCGCGGATCTCTCGATCGGCGCCTACGACAGTCTGGTGCGAGTGTTGGCCCAAACTCGCGAAGGCGTAAAAGAAGCTGAGACTGGACCAAACATCCACGAGCTGCTGATGTACGAAGAAGGTCCCACCGCGACGGTGTCTGTTCGTCGCGATCAGAACACGGTGTCGATGGCGATCAACGGACGCACGAACGCGTCTGACAGTAACTACGACATGCCGACGCAGGTGATGCTGGGGCAGCTTCCAGTGCTGGTCGCGCCGAAGATAGACCATGGGTTGATCATTGGTTATGCGACTGGCGTGACGGTTGGCGCGATGCTGCAATCGCCGGTGCAGTCAGTGACGTGTGTTGAGCTTGAGCCCGGGACGGTGGCGGGTTCGCAGTTTTTTAATCATGTGAACAATCGGCCGCTCGACGATCCGCGCACGACATTGATCATTGACGATGCGAGGACGTTTCTACGCGTGACGCCGAATCGATATGACATGATCGTGAGTGAGCCGAGCCATCCCTGGGTGCCGGGCGTGGCGAACTTATTTACGCAGGAGTTTTTTGAGCTCGGTCGTTCGAGGCTGAGTGACGATGGGATTTGGGTGCAGTGGGTGCAGATCTATCAATTATCAACCGAGAGTTTGCGGTCAGTACTCGCCACGTATCAAAAAGTCTTCCCGCACGTGCTTGTGTTTCGCGTTGGTGGTTTGAGCAACGGCAAGGATTTATTGCTGATTGGAAGCAACCGGCCTTTGAACCTCGATCACCTACAAGATCGCTTCCGTGATCCGCGCATGGCGGCTGAGCTCGCGCGTGTTGATTTAAAGACGGAAGCGGATATTCGAGGCTGGTACGTTTGCGATGAGTCGAAGCTTGGTCCAGCAGTCGCGGGCGCGAAGATTAATACCGACGATAACATGCACATCGAGATGACCGTGCCGCGTGAAGCATTTCGTCCGTTAATGCAATCCAACGCTGACTGGATTCACGCGCTCGCGCGCTGATTTATCAGATACTCGGCGGCAGCTTCACCGCTGCGAACACAATCCGGAATTCCCGCACCTCGATAAGCATTCCCCGCCAAACTCAATCCCGGCAGTTCGGTGACGAGCTTTTCAATCTCACTCACTCGATCGAGATGCCCCACCTCGTACTGCGGCATCGATCTCTCCCACTTCGTGACTTCAATAAAACGCGGATCTTCGCGGATTCCTAATAATTCATGCAGATCAGCTTCAACTCTCTTCGACATCTCGGTTTCATCGAGCGCGAAAATCTCCGGCTGCAACGCGCCACCCGCAAACGCCCGCAGCAGCACATGACCATCAGGCGCGCGCCCGGAAAACTTCACGCTACTAAACGTACAAGCAATCACCGATCTGTTTTCAACGACCGGCACCACAAACCCAAACCCATTCAACGGATGCGCGATCGCCGCACGCCGGTAACCGAAGTTAATCGTGGCTGTGGAAGCGTACTTGATCGCACGGAGTTTCTCGGCAAGGCGTGCATCGATATCGCTTAACAGTGCCGCCGCAACATACGCCGGCACCGCCAAACAAACCCCGTCCGCCTTGATCTGCTCGTCTTTATCCGTGGTAATCGTCCACCCACGATCGAAGGTGAGTCTTTGCGCTCTCGTCTTCACGCGAAGATCCGCGTTAATCCGCGTCAACGGATCGACAAGCACCTGCATCCCTCGATTGAATGAAAGGAACAAACTGTAACGCGCACCGCTTGTCCCCGTTTTCTGCGCCCGGCCTTGCCTTGCCATCGCCAGGATCAAACTACGATGCTTCTGTTCCATGTCGAGGAAGCGCGGCAGCGTAGCACGTAGGCTCAGCGTTTCCGGATCGGCAGTGTAAATACCGCCAACCATAGGTTGGGCCATACGCGTGAGCGCCTCTTCACCGAGCCTGCGCCTCACGAAACTCGCGAGGCTCTCGTCAGTCGAACCATTGGTGCTCTTGCGCGGTAAAAGCAAATCGGCCGCCATCCGCATCTTGCCGGCGAGACTGAAAATGTCGCTCGTGATAAACGGCCACATGCGCGACGGCGCCATCAACTGAAACCCTTCGGGCACGGCGCGCAGACGTCCATCTCGAACGATAAAGCTTCGCCGGTATTCTTCGTTTGTTTGGATCAGTTGCGACTCGATGCCTAATCGTTTGGCGAGTGCAATGGCGTGCGGCTTTTCAGAGATGAAAGAATCCGGACCACGCTCGATGAGGAAGCCATCCCGATGCTCAGTCTGAATCGTCCCACCGAGCCGATCTGACGCTTCGAGGATCGTGACGTGGGCTGCTTGATTGAGTTCGAGAACGCGATGCGCCGCAGCTAAACCCGAGATCCCGCCACCAATAATAACAATCCTGTTCATCCTGCAATCTTGTAAATCCTGTCTAACTAATACGACAACAATCGGGCGCGCAGATATTCACCGGCACTTCCCCATTAACCCTCTCCATCACCAGCTCCCTAATCATCCTGACGAACGACGGATGCGTTCCCGCCGTTTGCGCGCGCACCATCTTCATCCCAATCTCATCCGCCACTCGCCGCGCCTCGACATCCAGATCGTAAACAACCTCCATATGATCCGAAACAAACCCGATCGGCGCCACCACAACATCCGTCACATCTTCATTACGCAGCGTCCGCAAATGCTCACAAACATCCGGTCCAAGCCACGGCTGCATCGGTGATCCACTGCGGCTCTGATACACAAGACGCCACTTCTCGATCGGAAGCTCCCGCGCAATCAAAGCAGCCGTTTGCCCGAGTTGCGACGCATAATCACAGTTCACCGCCATCGACTCCGGAATGCTGTGGGCAGTACATACGAGATGTGGATCTTCGAGTTGAGCCAGCGCCACCCGAATCTGCTCGACATTCGCCTCAATAAACAACGGGTGCTTATAGAACACGCGCAACTTCTCAACACGCGGCGCCTCTGGTCCAACTGCCGCCTGCGCATCACTAATGTTCTGAAGATACTGCCGGCAACTCGAATACGAGCTATACCCGGACGTCACAAACGCCAGCGCATTCTTGATTCCATCCGCTGCCATTTGACGAAGCGTGTCAGGCAACAGCGGGTGCCAGTTACGGTTACCCCAATAAATCGGAAGCCTTGGCCCGTATTCCTCTAATTCTTTTTCCAGCGCCGCGATCAAATCTCGATTCTGTTGATTGATCGGGCTGACACCGCCAAACAATTCATAATGCTGTGCGACGCTGAGCATCCGCTCGCGCGGCACATTCCTTCCGCGCAGCACATTCTCGAGGAACGGAATCACATCATCCATCCCCTCCGGTCCACCAAACGACACTACCAACAGCGCATCGTAATCCGTTTTCATCCGTGTAATCCGTGTACCATTTCAACGAGCGCGATCACGTTCTCCACCGGCGTCTCCGGCAGAATCCCATGCCCTAAATTGAAAATATGCCCAGGTCTTCCTTCCGCTTGATCGAGTATTTGCTTTGCCCGCTCACGCAGCACATCCTGCTTCGCAAACAACACAACCGGATCGAGATTCCCCATCACCGCGACATCGTGACCCACGCGCCGCCAGCCTTCATCCAGCCGCACACGCCAATCCAATCCGATCACATCACCGCCGGCCTCCCGCATCAACTCCAACAGCGTCGCCGTCCCAGTCCCGAAATGAATAACCGGAACACCTTTCGTGACGTTCTCGATCACGCTCTTCGTGTGTGGCAACACAAACTCGCGGTAGTCATCAGGACTCAAACAACCCACCCACGAATCAAACAACTGCACTGCCTGCGCCCCAGCCTCGATCTGCGCGTTGAGGTACTTCACGAGCGCCCTCGAAATCAACGCCATCATCGCGTGCCACGCGCCTGCGTCGTCATACATCAACTGCTTCGTGTGTACATAGTTCTTCGATCCGCTGCCCTCGGTCATGTATGACGCAAGCGTGAATGGCGCGCCACAAAAACCAATCAACGGAAGGTCTGGCTTGAGCGCACTCCTCGTCTGTCTAATTGCTTCATAAACAAAATCAAGCTCGCCGGGATCTTGCAACTCACGAAGTCGATCAACATCCGAAGGCCTCCGCACCGGATTATGAATCACCGGCCCTTCACCTTTCGCAAACTCGAGCTCGATCCCGAGCGGCTCGAGTATCAGCAGAATATCCGCAAAGATGATCGCCGCATCAACCCCCAGCCTCTCGACCGCCGTAACGGTCACCTCCGCCGCGAGGGCCGGATTTTTGCAGAGTTCAAGAAACGTCGTCTTCTCGCGCACCTCGCGATACTCGCGCATGTAGCGCCCCGCCTGCCGCATCAGCCAGATCGGCGTGTAAGGCGCCGGCTCCCGCCGGCACGCTCGCATAAACGGACTGTCGTGTAGTGATTGAGTCAATGGAAGTTGATTATATCGGTACTACTTTTTCCGTCTATACAACGAAGATTGATTCCTTACTTTCAGTGAAACACCCTTCTCGCTGGCTTTTGTTCGTACAGCGTGTTCGGTACGTCCCAACTTTAGGCCGATGACACGCGTCGGCATATTTTGACGAGCCAGTTGGCGAAGCTGTCTCACCTGAGTAGTTGTCCAGCGCTTACCTTTATTGGTCCTGGATGCGCGCTTTTTTAGGCTGATTTCCACTTCAACCTCAGGCAGCTTCTCCAAGTACTCACCCATGTCGTGGGTTTCAAAAAAAGCTACAAGCTCATCAACTGATCTGAAAGCAGGTAAGTTTTTACCTCTATTTCCTTTCATATTGTTTGCGCTCCTTTTTAACCATATCGCGGGCGCTTACGATTAACGCGTGATTATTCTTCTTATGAATGAATACAACTGCCAAATAGCGTCCAGCTTCACTTCTTCCCAGAGCAATGTAAACATCCTCTCCTTTGCGATCGCCTTTTTGAAGGAATTGAATTCTAGGACGATTATCGAATACTTCCTCAACCTCGCTTATGTCAACATGATGCTTGAACGTAAGTTTATCAATTATGTGGTGAAGCCAAATAAGGTTTTCAATCTTCATTCAAGAATTCCGAGATTTTGCTATACGACACGGCCCACAAATTTGAGCAAGCGGGATTGTTTGTTTCCAAAGCGTACGGATAATCGCACTGCTTTTGGCACGATGGACTGGTCGTTTAGAGCTGCGCTGTCAATTTAAGAGCATTGCGGTCCCGGTTTGTGAGTCACCACCGAGTCGGCCGCGTCTTGTTTGGAGGGGGTCAAAGGATTATAGCACATTTCGCTTAAGTCGCTGATTTGTTTTGGAACGAATGACAACGCAATGTGGAATTTGACGCGGAATGTTTTTCAACCCGCAGATCGCATACAGGATCTGCTGGATCACTTCTCGGGTCCGCTAGTTCCTGTCTCATACCTGAGCGACGCCCATCGCGGTTTTTTGAAACTGCTTACGGGATCCGTGAAGTCCTGTCTGAATGTGCGCGGATATCATTTCGGCGCTGAGAGAACCCATGAGGTCACTCGCCAGACCCCGCATAGGATTTTGGCAGACCGAGATAGGTTTTCATCGTTCCCACTCATGCGCGTGTCGATCGCGATTATTTTGTGAGTCGCTTCAGATAGATGCTAGCCAAAACCGACATCGAGACGCGCGAAAGCCTGAAACAGTCTTGCCGAAGAAAGAAAAGAAAGGTGAGGATTTTCGCGGATGAACGCGGATCCGATCGGCATTATTGGCGAAATCTACGGGTTATTCTTAAGATAGGTGAGAAGTTTCAAGTTCCCTTCGAGGGTAGGCCTCCATGCCCAGTAGTTCAAAACTCACCACAGTACGCACCGGCGTTTTCATCTCTTACGCGCGCGATGATGGGGAGGAGTTTGCCAACGACTTGCGCCAGCGATTGGAAGCGGAAGGAATTCCGCTCTGGCAAGATCGCGTCGGCATGGAAGGTGGACGTGACTGGTGGCTACAGATCACGGAAGCGCTTGATCAAGTTGAGTTCATGGCGCTAGTGATAACGCCGAATGCATTGAAGTCCGATACGGTGCGAAAAGAATGGCGCTATGCGCGACAACAAGGTGTCTGCGTTTATCCAATCAAAGGCACATCCGATCTCGATTTCAATAGTCTGCCACGCTGGATGCGCGACGCGCATTTCTATGACTTGGACCGTGAGTGGCAGAAGTTTGTCAACGACCTAAACACGCGCTGTCAGCAGAAACGTGTCCCGTTCATGGTCGAAGATCTCCCTGAGGGTTTCATCGAGCGGCCTGGTGAATTCGATCAACTTCTCAAGCTTCTCATTGATGAGCACCGTGAAGAACCAGTGGCGATCACGGCGGCGCTCAGAGGCGCAGGTGGCTACGGCAAGACGACGCTGGCAAAAGCGCTGTGTCACAACGAGCACATTCAAGACGCTTTTGATGACGGCATTCTCTGGGTCACGCTGGGCGAAACTCCCGGAGACTTAACAGGCCGAGTCGAAGATCTGATCGTCACCCTCGGCAATGAGCGACCCGGCTTTACCGCGCTCGATGCGGCCGTCAATCGGTTGAAAGAACTACTGGCTGATCGCGACATCCTGATCGTGATTGACGACGTTTGGGATCGCGCTCATCTCAATCCCTTCATACAGGGCGGGTCACGTTGCGCACGCCTGATCACCACGCGAAACTTCGACACACTGCCGGCGGGTACAGCAAAAGTGCGGGTCGATGCGATGCAGCAGGATGAGGCGACGGCGCTGCTCGCAGCTGGCCTGTCTCAAATTGATCTCAATGATCCAACACTGCGGCGTGAGTTGAGAGAGCTTGCTTCACGTTTGGGTGAGTGGCCGCTGCTGTTGCGTCTAGTCAATAGCGCTCTGCGCAATGCCATCGAAGACGAGAACCAATCTGCGCACGACGCGATCGTTTGGATCAACAAAGCCCTCAGCAAACGCGGGTTGACTTATTTTGATGCCCACAATTCGGAAGCCCGTCATCAGGCGGTGGTGCGAACCATCGGAGTGAGCCTTGATTTTTTAAGCCCGGACGATCGGGAACGCTATGGTGAGCTCGCGATCTTTCCGGAAGATGTCGAGATTCCCCTTGCAACGCTGGAAAAACTGTGGGGCCAGACTGGCGGGCTCGATGACTTCGGAACCCAGGAGCTGTGCAGCCGTTTGAACCGCTTTTCTCTGTTGTGGAGTTACGACGCCAACCAGCGACGAATTCGTCTACACGACGTGGTGCGCAAGTTTTTGATCGAGCAGCAAGGCGATAGACTGCCGTCAATCCATGTGCAATTGCTCGACGCGCACCGGGGCGTCGATTTGTCTCGGTGGGCCGACATGCCTGCCGGCGAGCCATACCTTTGGGATCAGCTCGCATACCACCTCCTCGAAGCCAGGCGCAGCGACGAGTTGGTGGAGACAGTCAAAGACTGGCGTTATCTCGTCGCGAAGACGCTAATACGCAAGTCGCTCGCGGTGGAGGCGGACTTGTTGGAGGCGGAGAAGGTCGCGGCTAATGGGGACGTGTTGCGGTTACTACGGCGCAACTTCGTGAATTCGGGTCATATATTGAACCGATGCGAGAGGAGAGACGACGTCGAAATCACTCTATTTACGCGTCTGCGACATCTGGACGATTTAAAGCCGCTTACGAGGGGTCTCGAACAGCATCTGAAACGTCCCTATCTTCTGCCGACCCAAAAACTGCCCGACCTGCCACATCCAGCGCTGGTGCGGACGCTGAGCGGCCACGCGGGTATGGTGAGCGGCTGCGCGGTAACCGCAGATGGTGCGATGATCGTTTCGGCTTCTTGGGATCAGACAGTTAAGGTGTGGGATGGGCGCAGTGGGGCGGAGCGTTTCACGCTGCGTGGCCATGTGGGCGAGGTGAATAACTGCGCGGTGAGCGCCGATGGCGCGACGATCGTCTCGGTTTCCTGGGATCAGACAGTGAAGGTGTGGGATGGGCGGAGTGGGGCGGAGCGCTTCACGCTGAGCGGTCATGCGGATGGGGTGAGTGGCTGCGCGGTGAGCGTGGATGGCGCGACGATCGTCTCGGCTTCTCGGGATAAGACGCTGAAGGTGTGGGATGGACGCAGTGGAGCGGAGCGCTTCACGCTAAGAGGCCATGCGAGTGGAGTGACAGGCTGCGCGGTGAGCGCGGATGGCGCGACGATCGTCTCGGCTTCTTCTGATCAGACGCTGAAAGTGTGGGATGGGCGCAGTGGCGCGGAGCGCTTCACGCTGAGCAGCCATGCGGATATGGTACTGGGCTGCGCGGTGAGCGCGGATGACGCGATGATCGTCTCGGCTTTAAGTGATGGAACGCTGAATGTATGGGATGAGCGCAGTGGTGCGGAGCGCTTCACGCTGCCTGGCCATGCGGGTTCGGTGAATGGCTGTGCGGTGAGCGCTGATGGGGCGACAATCATTTCGGCTTCGGATGATGAGACGCTGAAGGTGTGGGATGGGCGCAGTGGTGCGGAGCGCTTCACGCTGAGCGGACATGCGGGTGAGGTGTTGGACTGCGCGATGAGTGCGGATGGCGCGACGATCGTCTCGGCGTCGGATGATGAGACGGTGAAGGTGTGGGATGGGCGCAGTGGTGCGGAGCGCTTCACGCTGAGCGACCATGCGGGTGCCATACAGGGCTGCGCAGTGAGCGCGGATGGCGCGACGATCATCTCGGCTTCCGAAGATGGAACGCTAAAGGTGTGGGACGGGCGTAGCGGCGCGGAGCGCCTCACGCTGAGTGGGCATGCGGCTTGGGTGAATGGCTGCGCAGTGAGCGCAGATGGCGCGACGATCGTCTCTGCTTCGTATGATCAGACGCTGAAGGTGTGGGATGGGCGCAGTGGCGCGGAGCGCTTCACGCTGAGCGGACATACGGATGTAGTGCTGGACTGCGCGGTGAGCGCGGATGGCGGTATGATCGTCTCGGCTTCGGATGATCAGACGTTGAAGGTATGGGATGGGCGCAGTGGCGCGGAGCGCTTCACGCTGAGCGGACATGCAGATATGGTGCTAGGCTGCGCGGTGAGCGCTGATGGCGCGATGATCGTCTCGGGTTCCGAAGATGGAACACTGAAGGTGTGGGATGGGCGCAGTGGCGCGGAGCGCTTCACGCTGCGTGGCCATGTGGCTTGGGTGTGGAGCTGCGTGGTGCGCCCTGATGGCGCGACAATCATCTCGGCTTCGGATGATGGAACGTTGAAGGTGTGGGATGCGCGCAGTGGCGCGGAGCGTTTCACGCTGAGTGGACATGCGGGTAAGGTGCGAGGTTGTGCGATGAGCGCAGATGGCGCGACGATCGTCTCGACTTCTATTGATGGAACGCTGAAAGTGTGGGATGGGCGCACGCGCGAGTGCATATCTACGCTGCATGTTGATGGTCCGCTAGTTGGCTGTGCCTGCTCTGCGGATGGTGAAATAATCGCGGCAGCCGGTCCGCGCGGAATCTACTTCCTGCGCCTCGTGCGATAAGTAGCCGCGGATTCTCGCGGATGAACGCGGATCTGATCTGCGTTAATCCGCGAGAATCCGCGGCTAATAAGTTAGGACATATGGGCCAGCAACTCGCCCTCTACTACAGCAATCTGAGCGTCAACCATTCCGAAGACGTTCAACTCACCGCAACGAGTGAAGGCAAAGTGCTTCACTGTGTTTGCAAGTGCTTCGGGCTCGCTGGAGTCTTGCAGCGTTCCCATTAGTACAAACAATGCGGCCGCGGATTGATCACCAGCTCCACAGATTATTTCTGTCAGTGCTTCGATCTTTCTTCTGCTTGCATCATCTTCGTCTGGTGCACCCGCGCGGCGCACGAGTTCAGCAAGCCACGGATCGTATGTCTCCAAAGCGTGACGGAGAGTCGCACGGCTCTGATCGTCGAGCGACGGATCGTTTAAGGTTTCGTGCGCTCTTTGTTTGAGAGCATTCATGATAGTTGCGGTTCGGGTTGTTCGGTTTACGTGAGATGTTTGTTGGCGCGCTGTTGCGCTACTATGAGTAGTCATGAGCTTCATCCTTTCTATGAAGGTTGAGGTTCAAGGGTCGATTTTGTGATGGCGTCACAAGTCGGCCCGCTTCTTTTGTGTGGAGGGGTTCGAGGACCATAGCACAAAAATCTTCGGTTGTGTCGCTAAAAATGAAGACTTAATCAAACACAATACTATTGCAGTATTGATAGCCCCGTAAACACCGGACGGCGTATAATGCCGGCGGAATAAGGTGACGTCTCATGATGGAAATAACAATGAAGGTGGATGAAGGCGTTTTTTCGGCGCTGCGGCGTTCTCCGGACGAGTTCGCGAATCAGATGCGGCTCGCGGCTGCAATCCATTGGTACAAGCGTGGCGAAATCTCTCAAGAAAAGGCAGCACAAGTTGCCGGACTGGATCGCACCGATTTTCTTCTCGCACTAGCGCGAGAAGGCGAAGATGCTTTCGTCGTCGACTTCGCCGATCTAGACAGAGAACTCAAACGTGGCTGAATCTGCCGTTGTTAATGCGTCACCTCTCATATTTCTCTCCCGTGCAAGACTCATCGATCTACTCCAACTAGTTTCTTCAGAAGTAATCGTTCCCGAGGCTGTCGCCTACGAAATCCAGATCAGAGGTGAGAGTGATCTGACGGCTCAGGCGTTAGCCACGACTCCGTGGCTTGTCGTAACTTCCACACCTGCAATCCCGGCTCAAATTCAAGCATGGGGATTAGGACCAGGCGAATCCTCAGTACTCGCATGGGCTAGTGCGCACGAGGGCTCCGAAGCAATCATCGACGACTTGGCTGGAAGACGCTGTGCAGCGGCTTTCAATATTCCGGTGCGCGGCACTATCGGTTTAGTGTTGACAGCGAAGCAACGTGGTCACATTTCTTCAGCGCGTGAGCTCCTATACCGACTGCGCCAATCGGGGATGTATTTGTCCGATCGTGTGTTGAATGAAGCGTTAGCAAAAGTAGGAGAATGAAATTGCTTTGTACTTAGGACGAATGGCGTACGTTTTGTAAGATAAGCAAGTAAGTCCTTGGTTCCTTCGAGGGTAGGCCTCCATGCCCAACACTTCAAAACCCACCACAGCACGCAACGGCGTCTTCATTTCTTACGCGCGCAGCGACGGTGAAAAGTTTGCCAACGACCTCCGCGAGCGATTGGAAAAGGAGAGCATTCCGCTTTGGCAGGATCGCGTCGGGATGGAAGGTGGACGTGACTGGTGGTTACAGATCACCGAGGCGCTCGATCAAGTTGAGTTCATGGCGCTAGTGATCACGCCTAATGCGCTAAAGTCGGAGACGGTGCGGAAGGAATGGCGCTACGCTCGGCAGCAAGGAGTTTGTGTTTATCCGATCAAAGGCACTCCAAATCTCGATTT